>JAESFN010000181.1_pt1 | contig 90154 bp, 88 predicted proteins | sample 9269411 | NCBI WGS metagenome assembly JAESFN01 (sample SAMN14505399, study PRJNA617100) | algae metagenome | isolation source: Iphinoe sp. HA4291-MV1 and co-occurring heterotrophs from trail next to... | place: USA: Maunawili Falls, Hawaii | collected 2009-07-25
GAAGCCGGCGACGCAGGCGACCTTGCCGGCCAGCATCACGTCGGTGCCGCGGCGGATCGCGTCGACCAGCGATTCCTTGCAGCCATAGAGATTGTCGAACTTCGACTTGGTGACGCTGTCGTTGACGTTGATAGCGGGGAACGGCAGCTCGCCCTTCTTGGCGAGGTGGTACAGGCGGTGAACGCCGGTGGTCGTCTCTTCAGACACGCCCTTGATGGTCTTGACGGTCTCGGTGAGGTAGCCCGGGCGTTTGGCGATGAACGCCTTTAGCGCGCGCTGCATCTCGACTTCCTCGTCATTCTCGGGCTCCGGCATGGTCGCGCCGGCTTCCAGCTTGGCGCCCCACAGCACGAACATCGTCGCGTCGCCACCGTCGTCGAGGATCATGTTGCAGGTTTCGTCGCCCCAATCGAAGATCCGCGCGACATAGTCCCAATATTCGGCGAGGCTCTCGCCCTTGATCGCGAACACCGGCACGCCGGTCGCGGCGATGGCGGCGGCGGCGTGATCCTGCGTCGAATAGATGTTGCAGGTGGCCCAGCGCACGTCCGCACCCAGCGCGGTCAGCGTCTCGATCAGCACGGCGGTCTGAATCGTCATGTGCAGCGAGCCGGTGATGCGCGCGCCCTTCAGCGGCTGCTCGGCGCCATATTCGTCGCGCAGCGCCATCAGGCCCGGCATTTCGGTCTCGGCGATCTCGATCTCCTTGCGGCCGAAATCGGCGAGGCTCAGGTCGGCGACGACATAGTCCTTGGGGTCAACAACGGTGGCCACTGGGGTTCTCCGGCTTGCACAAAGAGGCGGCCGTCCGCTGGATTGCAGACGGCCGTGATGCCGGGCGCCTTAGCGCCGGACCGGCGCCAAAGCAAATATAAAGATATCTTTATATGCACCCCCGAGGGATCGGGGCGGGGCAAACAGGATTAACGGCGCGACGCGATTGTCACCGCCAGGTTTCCGCCGCCGACGCAGCGCTGGCCGTCGATCACGGGCTGCATGTCGGCCGCGGCCGCGACGCGATAGAGTTCGTCGGCGGAGGTTCCGGCAGCCGTCGCCGCGGCGACGATCGAGGCGATATCCTCGCAGCCCAGCCCGTCGGCGCCCGCGCCGTATCGATTGGCGACGGTGGTCATGTAATTGTCATAGGCATTGAGTGCGCCGCGCTCGCCGACTTCACGGGCGAAATGCATCTTCAATTCCGCATTCGCTTTCAGCAGCGCCGGGCGGCTGATCTGCACGAAGCGGTTATATTCATTTACGAAGTTGGCCGCCGTCTTGCGGCAGCGGAGCGCCTGGACCATCAGCATCGTGTCCAGCTCGCGGACCTGCGCGGCCTGGTAGGCGGTTTCCGACCAGCAGCCGGCTTGGGCTGGCGCAGCCAGCATCGCCGACGCGGCAATGCCGGCCAGCGCCTTGTTCAACATCCCCATCTCTATCCCCCGAAGGTGCATCGGGCCGCCCCATCGCGACCGGCACCGATCTTCGTTCAGGAGCTTTGCAGGGGAGATGTAGAAATTCGGTTAATCGCCCGAGAAGGCTGAATAAAATCAGCCGCTAATCCGCTCCAGCAGGGCGAGGTCCTTACCTTTGTAGGGGCGTTGATCGAACAGCTTATAGCCGATCGCATCGGCGGTGCGCAGCGAGGCGGCGTTCTCGGGATCGATCATGCAAACCGTCCGCGTCCAACCGAGCGCCGTTTCACCCCATTGCAGCGCCGCGTTCATTGCCTCGCGGGCGTATCCCTTGCCGTGGCCGACGGGGAGCAGCACCCAGCCCGCTTCCGGCGCCGAATCAAAGCGGTCGCCCAGCCCGCGCCGCCCTTCGAACAGACCTACATCGCCGATAAAGACGCCGCTCTCCAGTTCCTCGACCGCCCACAAGCCATAGCCATTGAGCCGCCAGTGTCCGGCATAACGCAGCAGCCGATTCCAGCTGTCCTCCGCCGAAACCGGCTGGCCGCCAAAATGGTGGACGACGACCGGATCCTGCCAAAGCGTCATGACCCGCTCAGCGTCGACGAGACTGTGCGGACGCATCCGCAGGCGGTCGGTCGTGAGTTCAGGTGCGCTTTTGTGGGTCATGGCTTCTGGCTAGTGGCGAATCCCTCACCACATCCCTAAAGACCGGGCATCGATTCCCCTAGCTCGCCGGACTGGCCCATGACCCGCATCGCGATTGCCTCAGACCATGCCGCCATCGAAATGAAGACGGCACTGCGAGACTGGCTAACCGAAAAGGGGCATGAAGTGCTGGATCTCGGCACGGCAACCGAAGCCTCGGTCGACTATCCGGATTTCGGCTATCGTCTCGCCCGCGCGATCGAGGATGGCCGCGCCGAGCGCGGCGTCGCGCTGTGCGGCTCCGGCATCGGCATTTCGATCGCCGCCAATCGCAACCCGGCCTGCCGCTGCGCGCTCGTGTCGGAGCCGCTGTCCGCCGCCCTGGCCCGCCAGCACAATGACGCGAACGCGATCGCGATGGGCGCCCGGCTGATCGGCATCGAAATGGCCAAGGCCTGTGTCGAAAGCTTTCTCTCCACCGACTTTCTCGGCGGGCGGCACGCTGGCCGTGTCGAGAAGCTATCCCATCCCGTGAAGGAGCCCGCATGAGCACCAATCCCCGGACGCTGACCGACGTCCAGCCCGACGGCTTCTTCACCCGCGGCCTTGCCGAAGCCGACCCGGCCGTGTTCGCCGGCGTCCAGCATGAGATCGCCCGGGAGCGCTATCAGATCGAGCTGATCGCGTCGGAGAACATCGTCTCCAAGGCGGTGCTGCAAGCGCAGGGATCGGTTTTCACCAACAAATATGCCGAGGGCTATCCCGGCAAGCGCTACTATCAGGGCTGCGCGCCCTCCGACGAGGTCGAGACGCTGGCGATCGATCGCGCGAAGCAACTGTTCGGCTGCGGTTTCGCGAACGTGCAGCCGCATTCCGGCGCGCAGGCCAACGGTGCGGTGATGCTCGCGCTGACAAAGCCCGGCGACACGATCATGGGCATGAGCCTGGACGCCGGCGGTCACCTGACCCACGGCGCCAAGGCGGCGATGTCCGGCAAATGGTTCAACGCCATTCAATATGGCGTACGCCAGGACGATCACCTGATCGACTTCGATCAAGTCGAGGCGCTGGCGAAAGAGCAAAAGCCGAAGCTGATCATCGCTGGCGGTTCGGCCTATCCACGCATCATCGATTTCGCCCGGTTCCGCGCGATCGCTGACGAGGTTGGCGCGCTGTTCATGGTCGACATGGCGCATTTCGCAGGCATCGTCGCGGGCGGGCTTCACCCTTCCCCGTTCGAACACGCGCATGTCGTCACCACCACCACCCACAAGACGCTGCGCGGCCCACGCGGCGGCATGGTGATGACCAACGACGAAACGATCGCGAAGAAGATCAACTCGGCCGTCTTCCCCGGCCTGCAGGGCGGGCCGCTGATGCACGTGATCGCCGCCAAGGCGGTCGCGTTCGGCGAAGCACTGCAGACCGATTACAAGAGCTACATCGCTGCCGTGGTCGAGAACGCCAAGGCGCTCGCGAGCCGGCTGAAGGAGCGCGGTGCCGATCTCGTCGCGGGCGGCACCGACACGCATCTGGCGCTTGTCGACCTGCGGCCGCTGGGCGTCACCGGCAGGGACGCCGACGAGGCGCTGGAGCGCGCCGCGATCACCTGCAACAAGAACGGCATCCCGTTCGACCCGCTGCCCCCGGTCAAGACCAGCGGCATCCGCGTCGGCTCGCCGGCCGGCACGACGCGCGGTTTCGGACCCGCCGAGTTCCGCGAGATCGCTGACATGATCGCCGATGTGCTGGAAGGGTTGCGCAAGAATGGCGAGCAAGGCGACGGCCAAGTCGAGGCGCAGGTCCGCGAACGCGTCCGCGCGCTGTGCGAACGCTTCCCCATCTACCCGGAGCTATGACATGAGCGAATTCGAAAAGATCCAGGACAATATCAAGAACACGCCGGGACTTGGCAAAAGCATGGCGAAATGGAGCGCGCTGGGCGCAGTCGTGGCTATCCCGTTGCCGGTCGTCGGCCCGATCTTCGGAGCGCTCGCTGGCGCCACCTACGCCTATATGAAGCGCAACAAATAGCCGATGCGCTGCCCTTATTGCGGACACGAAGACAGTCAGGTCAAGGACAGCCGGCCGACCGATGACGGCGCGGCCATTCGCAGGCGGCGACAATGCGAAGGCTGCGCCGCCCGCTTCACGACCTTCGAGCGGATCCAGCTTCGCGACCTGACCGTCGTGAAGAGCGAGGACCGGCGCGAAGCGTTCGACCGGGAAAAGCTCGCCCGCTCGATCGCCATCGCCTGCCGCAAGCGGCCGATCGAGCCGCTGCGGCTCGAGCGGCTGATCAGCGGCATCCAGCGCCAGCTCGAAACCAGCGGCGAAAGCGAGGTCGCGTCCAAGCAGATCGGCCAGCTGGTGATGGACGGTCTCAAAGGCCTCGATACCGTCGCCTATATCCGTTTCGCGAGTGTCTATAAGGATTTCGCCGAAGCCGCCGACTTTCAGGAATTCGCCGGCGCGGTCGCGGAGGCGGGCAAGGAGTGACGGCGCCCGTCATCGTCCTCGTCCGGCCGCAGCTTGGCGAGAATATCGGCAAGGCGGCACGCGCGATGCTCAATTTCGGGCTGACCGAAATGCGGCTCGTATCTCCGCGTGACGGCTGGCCCAATCCCTCGGCAGGGCCGGCTGCATCGGGCGCGGACATCGTGCTCGAACAAGCGCGCGTGTTCGGCACCGTCGCCGAGGCGGTCGCCGACTGCGCCCATGTGTTCGCGACGACCGTGCGCAAGCGCGGCGTGACCAAGCCTGTGCTGACACCCGAAGAAACGGCGCGCGATATCCGTTCCGACGCCGCCCGCAGCGCCATCCTATTCGGCGCCGAGCGCTCCGGCCTCGAAACCGAGGACGTCGCGCTCGCGCGCGCCATCGTCACGGTGCCGATCAACCCGGAGTTCGGCTCGCTGAACCTGGCCCAGGCGGTGATCCTGCTCGCTTACGAATGGTCGAAACAGGCGGGGCTGGTCCAGCCGACCGCGACAGAGGCCCTTCCACCCGCCCCGCAGGATGAGCTGGAAGGGCTTATCGCCCATTTCGAAGCGCTGCTGGAGCCGACCGGCTATTTTCTGCCGCCGGACAGGATACCCGCCACCAAACGCACATTGCGCGGTGTGCTCACCAAACCCGGCTGGAACAGTCTCGAAATCCGCACCCTGCGCGGCGTACTGAGCGCTCTCGGCCGCGAGCCCCGCTAGCCGCGCAGACGGTCGAACTCATCGAACTCATAGGCGATCGATGCTTCGATCAGCTGGTCCCAAAGATCGACGATCGGGGCCTCAGGAATGCCGGCGACTCGCGCATGCTGCCGTACATTCTCGATCACCTGCGCCTTGCGCACCGCGTCGCGAACAATCCCGCGCTCCGGCTTGATACGGGCAGCCGCGTCCATATAGCCGAAGCGGCGCTTCAGCAGCAGCACCAATTCTCGGTCGGTCGCATCCACCCCGGCGCGGACCTCGCTCATCGTCTGGCAGTCTTCAGGGGCGATCAAGTGCGAGAATCCTTTTCAGTGCAGCATTTTCGCGGTAGCCTTAGCGAGGACAATCCAACCGCAACAGAGGCATCGCAATGCTCACGTCTGTACTTCTCTTGGTGCTAAGTGCGTCATCCGCATCGGCGACGCCTTTGGTCCAGACTGCTTCCGCCCAACCCGGCGCTGATAAGGAAAATTTGATCTGTCGCCGAGAAACGCCAATCGGCTCACTAATCGCCAGCCGCAAAGTCTGCCTGACGAAAGCGCAGTGGAAACAGCGCGAACTTGATGGCAACGCCGCTGCGCGCAAAATGGTCGAAGACGGCACGTCGCGGCAACAAAGCAATTAACTTGTCATTAGTGGTGGACAGGATGCGTGCTCTTCTCTTTGTAATTGTGCTGTCAGTGACAGCACCGGCATTTGCTGATTCCAGCAAAACGTCGTCCGAGCAGTCGGGATCCGAAAAAGATAAGATGATATGCCGGCGCGAAGTGCCGATTGGCTCGCTTATCGCAAGTCGCAAGATGTGCCTGACCAAGGATCAATGGCGGAAGCGGGCGGACGATGGCAACGCGATGGCACGTCAGCTAGTCGAAGACGGGGCAGGCGCCTGCGGGCACAACGGCGGTGTATGTCCGTTTTAACGGTGTTTGTTCAGCCTTGCCGCATGTCTTCTTGTAAGAGCTGATACAAGAAAAAGTCCCACAACGATGGCTTGCGGCAGTATAAACTATCATTTTTTTATTTTAAGATAATCTCATTATGAGATATTCATCGCTTTTAGGAGAACTATGCTTCGATCCGTGTTTCTCTCTGCTCTCGCCATTTCAACACCGCTGTTCGCTGCCAATGCTGAGCCCAAGTCAGGCAAAGTCGGCAACTCCGACAACCCGGTAATTTGCAAAGGGACCTATATATCTGTGTGACCCACTAGTTGCCATTGTCATCGACCATGAAGGTCATCGGCTTGCCTCGTGATCCCGGTTCCCATCCCGCTGCTAATGCTGCGCGGACCCCGTTGGTTGCGATCCTGTCATTGAGCGCGGGCCGTCTGCGGTGAGGCGAGCCGTTGCCCACACCCCTTGGCATCGGAAATTCCAGAACCGCCTCACGTTGTGCGCCGACCTCACGCAGAGATACCGTCATGCCCCGCCAGCCATCAGCGGTACACCATTGCGGTTCGCGGAGTAATTCCCACTCGTATTTGAGGCCATCGACCTCAATGGCGCCGATAAGATCGCGGGTGTGAAGCATGCGGTCAGCTACCACGAAAAGGCCCGGATGGTTAGGCCGGAGCCATCACTCACCGGGTAGCTTCTTCCCCCCCTCGGTCAAGCGCACCGGGTCAGACTTCCGCTGCCGCTGCCCGAGAAAGTTCTGCTTGGATACGACAGGCTGGCCCGTCTCACGTTCGATCTGCTTGCGAGCGGTGCCCGCAACAGCGCCACCAGCCCGCGCAGCGTTCGCGTTTTCAGACAGACCATAGGTGTCCCGCTGCTTCGCGATGGTGTTTGCCGATGTCTCCCCAAGCATGGTGAGGATCAGTTCTAGGTCCGTCATATGATCGCGGAGGTTCTGACTACCCAAGCCCTTGATGCGCTTGTGGCGAGCCACGCCCACGCCGAACGTCTCTTGCGCAATCACGTTGGTTAGAAGGGCAAAGCTGCTGGGCTCCGTGATGCCCCGCTTCTGCCATTCCCGGTTGAGTTCTTTGTTCGTGACGATGGAGCGAACACGCTTCTCGATCCAGTCATCCGACCGCCCTTGAATCTGATACGTTAGGATCGCGCGCTTGATCGCGATTTCAGGGTCTTGGGCTTCCTGAATGCGCTCATAGGCGACCTTCGCCAGCCACCGCTTCAGCGGCTCGGCTTTGGGTGATGAAATGGACTGCACAATGCGGAAGAGAACCTCCGCATTCGCCACCTCGGAAGCCCGCATTCTGCCATCGGCTGTTGGAAGGGGGATACTTCCGATATTATCGGAAATATCTTTAAACCCCTCAGTCCGCTCCATTTTTCCCTTGAGATCGGACCAGTATTTGCTTGGTCTGTCAGTTTCGACGATTGCGCCGATCACATCGACAATCGAGAAAAGCCACTCCCCTTCGCGGCAAACGCGGCGAACGTCCCGGCCTTTGAACTGTACGATCTCCACCTCGCCTTCGGGCACGATTTCCGTCCCCTCCGGGGACTCATCCAGCTCCTCTTTCCTGACCACTGCGAAGCGATGCAACGCCTCATCAAATGGCATATCGAGGCCGAAAGCTTCGTCATATTTCTTGTCGTCGGTCATGCGATGAGCACCTTGTAGGGGAGCGGTCCTTCGACCTGGGTGAGGAGGCCGTTTACGCGTTCACAGACCGACGACTCGCGGCGGTTCCAGCGGAAGGTCATCTCGTTGACGTAGCGGTCGAGGTGCTTCGGCGAAACCCAATGATGGATGCCGACGATCTGGCGCTTAAGAAGAGCCCAGACGCTCTCGATGGAGTTGGTGTGAGCGTGGTAATGGCGGACGTATTCACCGGCGCCGTGGTTGACAGTGTGATGGCGGTAGTCGCCCTGAAGGCCGCGATAGCCGCTCGCTTCGTCGGTGTAGAGATTGGTCCCGAGCGCGACGTTCGCGCGCACGATCGGTTGAAGAGTGCGAGCTTTGGTGTCGCGAACAACTCCCGCGCGCACCTCGCCCCCGCGCTCGATCAATCCAACAACGGCGGTCTTGCCCACAGCGCCGCGTCCAGCGTGAAGGCGCTTGGATGCGTGCTTGTTCTTCTCCTTGCCGCCCACGAACGTCTCATCGACTTCAACCTCGCCAGACAAAGGCGCGTTGAAGCTCTTTGTCATGGCGGCGTGGCGCAGACGGTGAAGGACAAACCATGCCGACTTTTGCGTGATGCCCAAGTCCTTAGCCAGCGTGGTTGAGGCAATCCCCTTGGGATGGTTGGTGACCATCCAAATGGCGGCAAACCAAGTGCGCAAGGGCAGCTTGGTATCCTGGAAGATGGTGCCGACCTTGATCGAGAACCGCTTACGGCAGGAGTAGCACTTGTGCGTGTTGGTGCCTTTCAGCGTGCCGATGCGCGCTTCGTCGGCATTGCCACAAAGTGGGCAGAACTTGCCGTTCGCCCAGCGGAGCGAGGTGAGGTGGTCAATCGCCGCCTGCTCATCCGGGAAGGCCGCGAACATCTGAAGCAGATTGTTGAATGTCTTGTTGGCGGGCTTGCTCATGCAGCCCGTATATAGTTCCGATCAGTTTGGGTCAAGCACGTATATAGGTTCCTTTGCAAACGCGAAGTGCCAATTGGCTCGCTGATCGCGACCCGTAAAATCTGTCTGACTAAAAGCGAATGGGAAGCTCGCTCCACGCGTGGCAATGAAGAGGCTCGCCGTCAGGTTGAGGACGCTAGATCCAAGGATGGTCCTGGTAATTAGGCGTTTGTCTTGACGTCCGTCACTGCCTGCTGTAGCCGCGCGCCCTTCGCAATTGGCCCCGCACTCCGGTGAAGCGGCGGCCCTGCCCTCGACAGAGGCAAGCAGGCGATACCGGAAACAACCCTGCCTTCCCCGAAAAGTGGGAACCGGTTTTCGGGCCAGGAAGGCAGGAAAACGTCAACGCGATTGAAGGAAATATCGATGTCGAAGCGCAGCAGCGCCAAGCATAAGCTCGACCGCCGCATGGGCGAGAATATCTGGGGCCGTCCGAAATCCCCGGTGAACAAGCGCGAATATGGCCCTGGCCAGCACGGCCAGCGCCGCAAGGGCAAGATGTCCGATTTCGGCATCCAGCTGCGCGCCAAGCAGAAGCTGAAGGGCTATTACGGTGACGTCACCGAAAAGCAGTTCAAGCAATGCTATCAGGAAGCGTCGCGCATGAAGGGCGACACCGGTCAGAACCTGATCGGCCTGCTGGAGCAGCGCCTGGACATGATCGTCTATCGCGCCAAGTTCGCGCCGACGATCTTCGCGGCCCGTCAGCTCGTCAGCCACGGCCACATCCGCGTCAATGGCACCAAGTGCAACATCGCGTCGCGCCGCTGCTATGTCGGCGACGAGATTTCGCTGTCGAACAAGGCGCAGGAAATGGCCCTGGTGGTGGAAGCGCAAGGCCTCGCCGAGCGTGACATGCCCGATTACGTCGCCCCGGACGGCGCCGCCAAAGTGACCTTCACGCGGGTGCCGACGCTCGATGAAGTGCCTTACCCGGTGAAGATGGAGCCGAACCTGGTGGTCGAGTTCTACTCGCGCTGATCCAGCCTATTGTTTCTGGGGAGGGCGGCTTCGGCCGCCCTTTTCTTTTTCCGCAGCCGTCAGCCGATCCTGCCAGCCGCAATCATCGGGCCGGTAGAGCCGGACTGCACCAGCACCGCGCGCTTCATGCCGTTCCTGGCCGCCGGCAGATTATACCGGATCGCCGCACCGCTCCATTCGCCGAGCCTGGTCAGCCCGGTGACGATATTGCGGTGTGGCAAGGTCCGGCCGTTATTCTCGCCGGCGCGGATCGGAACGTCGATCGTGCGCGGATCGTAATTGACCAGCCAGACCGTCGCCGGGCTCCGTGCGGCCCCGGCACCGATCGTCACGCTGCCGTTCCCAGCTGCGATTGTCGGCCCGCCGCGCCCGCGATCCCAGCGCGCGATCGCGGCATCCACTTCCGCACGGTTGCCGCCGTTCACGAAGCTGCGGCCATTGACGATCAATTGCGGCGTGGCGACCTGGCCGCGACCGGCGCTCCGCGCATAATCCCATTGGCGCTTGGTGTAGGCGGGGCTGGCGAAGCGATCTTTCCAGCCGAGCTGGTCCCAGTAGGTCACGGCAAAACTGAGCGCGATCACGTCCGGCCGGTCGGCCTCGACCTGCAGCACTTTCAGCGCCGGCGGGCAGGAGGAACAGCCCTGGCTCTGATACAATTCGATGACCGCGGGATGCGCGGCATCGGCCGTCACCTGCGGAGCCGCCGACCTGAGCTCGCCTGGCATCAGGGTGGCAGCCCCGATCAGCGCAAGTAACGACGCCATCGTAGCCAGCATCGCATGCTTCATCCATCTGCTCCTTCGCCGGCGGTGGCGCCGGACCAACCCGGCTGCTCATCCGGTAATCGGGAATTCGGATTGGCAGTCCCGAAAGTTACAGGATTTCGGCAAAATTGCGAATAACTTCAGCCGATATCTTGAAGCGATGCGTTCCAGCTGTCATCAAATTGTCATATTCAAGTCCCCGCGTATCAAGGACATGTCGCATCCAGCAGATTGCCGCCCTTCCCTACCGAATCGAGGACAACGGAACGGCTGAGGTGCTCTTGGTCACTTCGCGGGACACGCAGCGCTGGGTCGTGCCGAAAGGCAATATGATGCGTGGTTATTCACCGCACGAAGCGGCCGCGGTCGAGGCCTATGAGGAAGCCGGCGTTCGTGGCATCCCCTGCCCGACCGCCCTCGGTACGTTCATCTATTGGAAAACCAAACGCGCGCGGCTGTCGCGCCAGCTTTCCGTCACTCTCTACCCGCTCGCTGTCGTCGAACAGCTCGCCGACTGGCCGGAGCGGGGCCAGCGCACCGTACGCTGGTTCGGGCTGCCCGAAGCATCCGCCGCCGTCGATGAGCCCGAGCTCAAGAGACTCATCGCTGGCTTCAGCCCGCCGCCTGCGCCATCAGGCTTGGCGAGCCGGGTGCTGCCGGCGCTTCAGACCCGTGCAAGGAGGCGCTTTCCCGTGCTTGGCTGGTTCCATAGGCTGATGCCCTCGCAAGGGCGGTTCTTCGAACAGTTCGAGGCACATGCGCAGACCCTTGTCGCCGGCGCCGACGGACTGGCAAGGCTGCTGCATGGCGAAGGCGATATCCCGGCGATGATCGAGGAAATCGTGCGGCGCGAGCATGAAGCGGACGATATCACGCGCGATGTGTTGCAGGACGTGCGCCGGGTATTCGTCACGCCATTTGATCGCAGTGCCATCACCGACCTGATCGGGACGATGGACGATGCCATCGATCAGATGAACCAGACGGGCAACACGATCGGCCTTTACGGCATCACGAGCTTCGAACCGCAGATGCGGGACATGAGCGGCATCATCGTCGAGGCCGCGCGAATCGTCGCGGAAGCGATGCCGCTGCTCCGCTCACTGAACGACAATGCCGGGCGGCTGCACGAACTGACCGAGCGGTTGATCCAGATCGAAGGCCATGCCGATCATATTCATGACGAGGGCCTGCGCGCGCTGTTCAAGGCGAGTCAGAGCGACCCGATGCAGTTCATCACCGGCAAGGAAATCTACTCGCACCTGGAACGCGTCGTCGACAAATTCGAGGATGTCGCCAACGAGATCCAGGGCCTCGTGATCGATCACGCCTGATATGACATTGGCCTTTCCGTTGCTCGTCGCGCTGATCGGCATCGCGCTGCTGTTCGATTTCCTGAACGGCCTGCACGACGCCGCCAACTCGATCGCGACCGTGGTTTCAACGCGGGTGCTGAAGCCGCAATACGCCGTCGCATGGGCGGCGTTCTTCAACTTCATCGCCTTTCTGTTCTTCGGCCTCCATGTCGCAAACACGGTCGGCAAAGGCATTATCGATGCGAACATCGTCGATGCGGCAGTGATCTTCGCGGCATTGGTGGGCGCGATTTTCTGGAACCTGCTGACCTGGCTGCTCGGCATCCCATCGAGCAGCAGCCACGCCCTGATCGGCGGGCTACTGGGCGCGGGACTTGCCAAGGCAGGCTTCAGCGCCGTGGTCTGGTCAGGCGTGCTGAAGACTGTCGCGGCGATTTTCATTTCGCCCACGGTCGGCCTGATCCTCGCGATGATGCTGGTGCTGGTGGTCGCATGGACCAGCATCCGCCTGACCCCGATCGCGGTCGATCGGCGCTATCGAAAGCTGCAGCTCGTTTCCGCCGCGCTCTATTCGCTGGGCCACGGCGGCAACGACGCCCAGAAGACGATGGGGATCATCGCCGTGCTGCTTTATTCGCAAGGGCTGCTAGGCGGCGAATTCTCCGTGCCGCTTTGGGTGGTATTGTCCTGTCAGGCGGCGATGGGCCTTGGCACGCTGATGGGCGGCTGGCGGATCGTCCACACGATGGGATCGAAGATCACGCGGCTGACGCCGGCCCAGGGCTTCTGCGCGGAAACGGGCGGCGCGATCACCCTGTTCATGGCCACGATGGGCGGTATCCCGGTTTCGACCACGCACACGATCACGGGCGCCATCGTCGGAGTGGGTGCTTCCCGGCGCCTGTCCGCCGTACGCTGGAATGTGGCAAGCTCCATCGTGGTCGCCTGGTTCGTCACGTTGCCCAGCGCGGGGATCGTCTCGGCGCTCGCCTATTGGCTGGTGTCCGTCATCCTCTGAAAAAAAGGGCCGGGATTTCTCCCGGCCCTGCGGCTCAAGCCTTGGGCGGCTGCTTTTCCTTATCCCGCTTGCGCTTCTTGTTCATGTCCTTCGTCGTCATCTCGCCGCTGCCGGTGGTGACGGAATCATTGGTGGATGTCGGCGCCGTGGCGTCCGTCGACGGCATAGCCGGATCGACCGGGGCCGGGGTCGCGGTTGCCGTCGGAGCCGGAGCCGGCTGCGTGGCGGCGTCTGGCTGGGTCGGCTGCATCTGGGCCTGCGCGGCCGTGGTGCCGATGACCAGCGCGGCGGCTGCAAGAATGACCTTTTTCATCTGAAAACTTCTCCGTTTGCTATCGGATCGAGCCAAGCGGGTGCTCGCCTCATACGCGAAGCTGCGTTTTGCGCGTGAACGGCAGATGAACCTTGTCTGGATCGAACGGCGACCCGAGCCAAAGACATTGCCGAGTTGACGCGCTGGCACAGCCACACTCGAAAACATCAACAAATCAACGGATTGAATCGGTCCTCCGCCGATCGTGGATGGACCACGCCTGATCCGAATGACGAGCCATCGGCGGGACCAGCCGAAAACCGGAAGCTTGGCGAGTCGCTCCGGTTGGTCCTTGATGTTGGCAGCGCAGGTTCAGCGCCGGGGGTGGTGTTATGTTGTCGCGTTTCTTCCGCCTGTCGTCGCATGACATGGCCATTGATCTCGGCACGGTGAACACCCTGGTTTATGTCCGAGACAAAGGAATCGTGCTGAACGAGCCTTCGGTTGTTGCGCTGGAAATCCAGGACGGCGTCCAGCGCGTCCGCGCGGTCGGCATCGACGCCAAGCTGATGATGGGCAAGACGCCAGCGAACATCCGCGCGATCCGGCCCCTGCGCGACGGCGTGATCGCCGACCTCGAAGTCGCAGAAAAGATGATCAAGCATTTCATCGAAAAAGCACAGGGCGGCCGCACCGCCCTGCACCGCCGTCCGGAAATGGCGATCTGCGTGCCTTCGGGGTCAACCAGCGTCGAACGGCGCGCGATGCGCGATGCGGCTCATAATGCCGGCGCCGGCAAGGTCTGGCTGATCGAAGAGCCGATGTCCGCCGCGATCGGCGCTGACTTGCCCGTCACGGAGCCGGTCGGCGCTATGGTGGTCGATATCGGCGGAGGCACAACGGAAGTGGCGGTGCTTTCGCTGCGTGGCCTTGCCTATAGCAACTCGGTGCGGGTCGGCGGCGACAAGCTCGATGACGCGATTGCCGCATCGATCCGCCGCCGCCACAACCTCGTGGTCGGCGAGGTGACCAGCGAGCGGATCAAGCAGCAGATCGGCACCGCCGCCGCTGACGAAGGCGCCGAGCCGTCGATGAAGGTCAAGGGCCGCGACCTGGTGGTCGGCAAGCCGCGCGAGATCGAGATCGGGCAGAAGGAAGTCGCCGACGCGATCGTCGAACCGGTCGGCCAGATCGTCCAAGCGGTGCGCGCCGCCCTGGAACAGACGCCGCCCGAACTCGCGGCCGACATCGTCGACCGCGGAATCGTGATGACTGGCGGCGGATCGCTGCTGCACGGCATTGACCGGCGGCTGTCGAAGGCGACCGGCCTGCCGGTCACGGTCGCGAATGACGCGCTGGTATGCGTCGCGCGGGGCGCCGGCCGGGCTCTGGAAGACCCGAACTATCGCGGCGTTCTGCTCGCCGCCTAGAACGAGAAATTGAGCGTCAGCGTTGCCGCATGGTCGTCATTGTCGGGCGCGTGCGGCACGAAACTATGCTGGTTCAGATAACCGATCTCGGCGGCAATCGCCTTGGTCAGCGGTGTCGAGATCGCGATCTGATTACGCATCCGCTCCTCGCCCTCGACGCGCTGGAAGTTGGTCGTGTTCAGGTCGATGAAGCTCTCATGGCTCAGCACCAGCGCGGTTTTGTGGCCAGCCCGGAACGGCAGGTTTAACTTCACATAGGGGCGCAGCCGCCAGGCAGTGCCGTCAATCCCGTCACGCCATCTTTGCTCCAGCCGCAGCCGCGCGCTGAGCGTGCCGCCACCGACTTTCAGCAAATTGTCCACCATCACCTGTTCGCGGGCGCGACGCTCCATTACAGTGAAATCGCCGGCGTCGTAGTTGGGGTCGTGGGTGTAGCCGAGCCACAAGGTGACGTTCTTGGTCGCCCGATAGCCGAGCATCGTGTTCATCTCGACTTCGTACAAGCCGTTCCGGTTATCGCTGAAGCGCGTGGTGACCTCCTGCGAGAAACGGAAGTCATCGCTTAGCTTCACATTGGCGCTCGCACCGAGCCAAAGCTGCGCATCGTCGCGCGCGCTCACCGCGCTTGGAATGACAAGGCCCGCGGTACAGATGAAAATTGCTGGAGCCAGGCGCATCATGATGGTCTCCGGCCGGAAGGGTGTGCGTCGGCCCAATGTTACACTCGCGTTTCAGTTTTAAGACAAGAAGTGCCTCTGCTTTAAAGTAGGGTTCAACACGAGTCCCGACGCGTCATTTTTGACGGAGGATATTGCCCCGCTTTCGCGATCCGCTAGGGACGCGGCCATGTTCGCACGCCGACCAGCATTGATCAGGCACTCGCCTGTCGCTCTGCTGCTGGCGCTCGCGCTTCTGACCCGACTGCTGATCCCCGCTGGCTGGATGCCCGGCGCGAATGCCTCGGGCTTCCGGCTTGAACTCTGCTCCGGCTTCGGCCCGCCACCGCCAGCGATGCTGAAAGCCGCCGAGGACGTTGCGAAGCGGCTGAACGGCAGCAAGCATGGGGGCAAGGATCGCGCGAACGGCGACCAGGCTTGCGGCTTCGGTGCCTTGGCGCTCGGTTGGGAAGCGATCAGCGCGCCTGCCATCGCGGCGCCGGGTATCGCAGCGGCGGCATGGCCATTCCGAACATTTAGCGTCGCTGTCGGACGCGGCCTGGCCGCACCTCCGCCGCCATCGACCGGACCGCCAGCAATCGCCTGACCCGCTGCCCGTTCGACGGGCGAAATCGTCGCGCCCGCTGTGCGCGGCACCAGGTTCAGGACGATTGACATGAAAGCGATAAAAACCTTGAGCGCGCTCGGCGCGCTGCTGTCGGCCATGCCCGCCAGCGCCGAGACTGCATCGCCGTCTTCGACGATCCTCGTCACAGGCGGGAGGCCGCTTGGAGAAGCAGAGCTTACCGTCCGCCCCGGCGGTACCGACCTTGTCGACTCCGCGGCATTCGAGAACAAACAGGCGGTCAGCTTGCGTGACGCGCTCGCCTTCTCGCCCGGCGTCTATGCGCAGCCGCGTTTCGGGCAAGAAGTGCGACTCTCGATCCGTGGTTCCGGCATCAGTCGCGGCTTCCACATGCGCGGGCTGACGCTGCTCCAGGACGGCATCCCGATCAATCTCGCCGATGACAATGGCGATTTCCAGGAGCTCGACCCGCTGATCCTGGAAAGCATCCAGGTTTATCGCGCTGCGAACGCGTTGCGGTTTGGGGGTTCGACGCTGGGCGGCGCGATCAATGGCGTGACGCCAACCGGCCGGTCCCAGCCCGGCATCGACCTTCGCGTCGATGGCGGCAGTTTCGACAGCGTGCGCGGCAAGATCGCGGCCGGCCTGGCGCAAGGCAATGGGGATGGCTGGCTCGCGCTGACCGGCGACAGCTCGGACGGCGACCGTGCGCACGCGCACCGGACTTCAGTGAGGCTCAACGCGAATGCCGGCCTTCAGCTCAGCGATAAAATAGCAACGCGTTTCTACATGAGCGGTCAGAGCATCCGGCAGCAGCTTCCGGGTGCACTTTCAATCGACACGGTGCTGACCCGTCCGCTGACCGGCAGTGTCGCAGACAATCAGCAACGCAATATCGACAGCTTGCGGATCCAGAACCGCACGACGGTCGATCTCGGTAAAATCGGACTGGAATTCGGGGTCTTCTTGAATGCCAAGGAGCTCGACCACCCGATCTTCCAATATGTCGATCAAGTTTCGAACGATCACGGCGCTTATGCACGCCTGCGTTTCGAAACGGGGCCGCTCTCCGTCCTGCTCGGCACGACGGGCCGTTTCGGCAATGTCGCGTCAAAGCGCTTCGTGAACCTGAATGGCCGCAAGGGCGCGATCACATTTCGCGCGACCCAGCAGGCGCAGACAATCGATGCCTATGGTGAAGTTCGTTATGAGATAGGACAGCTGTCGCTGATCGGTGGCGGCATTTACACCCATGCGGAGCGGCGGCAGGAACAGATCGTGCCCTCCCTGGCCAAGGGCGATGCGGCATACGATCAATTCTCGCCAAAGATCGGCCTGCTGTGGAATCCGGCCAACGCCATCCAGTTCTACGCGAACTATAGCCGGTCGCACGAACTGCCCGGCTTCATCGAGTTGGCTCAGGTTGCCCAGTTCGTCCCGCTCAAGGCCCAAACGGCCTGGACAGGAGAGATTGGCGCTCGCGGCACGATCGGCCCCGCCAGGTTCGACATAAGCCTGTATCGCGCAAGAGTGCGCGGCGAGTTGCTGCAGTTCAATATCGATGTGGCGAACGGCATTCCGGCGTCTACGTTCAATGCGGGCCGGACGCTGCACCAGGGCATCGAGGCCGGACTGGATCTTGATCTAGCGCATTGGGCGCGGCTCCGTCAGGTCTATCAGCTGAACGACTTCCGTTTCCAGAACGACCGCCAGTTCGGCGATAACCGGCTGCCAGTCATACCAAAGCAGCTTTACCGCGCGGAGCTGAGGCTCGGCAGCGACACGTTGAACATCGCACCGAGCCTCGAATGGCTGCCGCGGGGCGCCTGGGCGGACTATGCGAACAGCTTCCGCCCGGACGGCTATGTGATGTTCGGCGCCACGGCTGAAGCGCGGCTGCGGTCCGGCCTGACGCTCTTCCTCGACGCGCGCAATCTGACGGACCGAAAGGCAGCGGGCGATGTCTCGGCGGTCGTGAACTATGCCGCCCTTACCGCCGCGCAACGCGCGATTTTTTATCCGGTCGAACGCCGCGCCGTCTTCGGCGGTGTTCGAGCGCATTTTTGAGGAGGCGGCCGCGATGACATCTCTCTATCGCGCCGTGTGGCGCTGGCATTTCTATGCCGGACTGATCGTATTGCCCGTTCTCGCATGGCTGGCCGTGACCGGCGGCATCTACCTCTACAAGCCGGAGATCGAGCGGCTGGTCTATCGCGGCTGGATCGCACGCGCGGACGCCGGACCCGCCCTTCCGGCGAACCAAATTATCGGCGGTGCCGAACGCGCGACCGGCGCGAGCGTGACGCGGATCGCGGTGCCAGTGTCTCGGACTGACAATTGGCAGATGACGGTCGAACACGCCGGCGACCGGCGGACATCATTCGTCGACCCCGGCACCGGCCAGGTGCGCGGTGTCACCGAGCGCGAGGGCGGCGTCATGAAGCTGGTCCGCGATCTGCACAGCCTGGCGCTGACCGGTCCGGTCGGCAACGCACTGGTCGAGATCGTCGCCGGCTGGGCGATCGTGCTGGTGCTGACCGGCTTCTATTTGTGGTGGCCACGCGGCGGATCGCCGGGCCTGGCGTTGCGTGGATCGCCCAAGGGACGGCTCTTCTGGCGCGACCTGCATGCCAGCGGGGGCGCGCTGATCGGAGCAGTGATTCTTTTCCTCGCCGTCACCGGCATGCCTTGGTCGGTGTTCTGGGGGAAGCAGGTGCAAGCGGCCGTGACGTCGTCTGGCCTTGGCAGGCCCAAGGCACCCGGACCGCAGCCCTGGGAGCATACAGGGCATGATAAGGCCACGCTGCCTTGGGGCCTCCAGGCCGCAGCCGAGCCGCACGCGCACCATCCAGGCGATATCGGCCCAGACCAGGTGCTGGCGATCGCAGCGCGGCATGGCGTGACAGCGCCGCTGACTCTGGTTCGGCCAGCGAAGCCTGGTGAACCCTATATCGTCAGCCGTACCGCCGACCGCGCGGACGACGCCCATGTCGTCTACATCGACCCAGCGGACGGCCACGTTCTTCAGGATGCGCGTTATGCCGGGTTCGGTCCAGGCGCCAAGGCGATCGAGTGGGGAATCGCTGTTCACCAGGGCCGGCAATATGGCGAGGCGAACCGGCTGGTCATGCTAGCGGGCTGCACCGGCACGCTGCTGCTATGCCTGACGGCACCAATTTTGTGGTGGAAGCGCCGGTTCGCCACGCCGCCCGTGCCTGATGATCCAAGCCGCGTGAAAGGCGTCGCCGCGATCATGCTCATGATTGGCGCGATCTATCCGCTGACCGGCGCGACAATGCTCGCAGCGCTGCTGGGCGAAGCCGCGCTGAAGCTGAGATGCGGTCAGGCCGTACCCATCACCTGAGCAGCGAAGCGGTCCATCTCCTCGGCCTGCGGGCTCATCTGCAGCAGAAGCAGGTCGAGGCCGGCTGCCTCGTATTCGGCAATCCGCTCTTTCAGCTGTTCGGGCGTGCCGACCAGATTGGGGCGAAGACCACGGTTGGAGACGGCATATTCCTGAAATTTTAGCTCGCGCTCCAGCTGGGTGCCGGACAGCCATTGGTCGAAGTTGGCGTAGCCCGCGGGCAACTCGCTGACGGTCGTGATCCGCTCCAGCTCGCGCTTCGCTTCAGCCTCGCTGTCGCGCACGATCGCATAGGCGGCCATGCCGAACGTCATCGGCGCACCACCAACGGCTTCGCGCCGCGCCTTCATGTCGGCGATCTTGGGCGCGATCGCGTCGGCGGGATCGCCGTGCATCACATAGGCGTCGCAATAGGTCGCGATCATCGTCTTGGCCGCATCGCTCTCCCCGCCGGCATAGATGATCGGATGATGCGCGGGCTTGGGTGCGCAGATCGCGTCCTGCGTGCGATAGAATTGCCCATCGAACGTCAGCCTATCCTGCTCCCACAGCCCGCCAACCACCTGCAGCCATTCGGTCGTGCGCGCATAGCGATCGTCGTGCTGGTCGAACTGGAGACCGTATTGCTTCGCCTCGTCCGCCCACCACGATGAGACGACATTGAGGCTGAGCCGCCCATTCGAAATCCGATCGATATTGGCCGCGGCCTTCGCGAACAATGCCGGCTGGTGGAAGTTCGGCCGCACCGCGACCATCAGCTCCAGTTTCTCCGTCACCGCCGCCAGCGCCGCAGCGGTGGACCAGGCATCGAGCGCGGGCTGCTCCACGCCCTTGATGTCGTTGAGATTGAGCTCGGCGATCAAGGTAAGATCATAGCCGATCCGTTCGGCGCGCTGGGTCAGGCGCTTCACATAGTCCCAGCTCGCTTCCATCCGCTCGTCGGGGACATTGCGCAGCCAGCCGCCGAACACCGGCATCCAAAAGCCGTATCTCATGCGCGCGCGATCCTCTGCTGAAGCCAGTCCACAAGCCGCTCATGCGGATCCCAGCCGAGTACCGTCAACGGGTCGGCGACGAAATTGGAGAGCGCGTTAATGTCGTAGAAGCGCGGCGTGCCGTCGCGGTCGTCGATCATCACTTCGACGCCGCCGACGTCAAGGTCCATCGCTTCCGCGATCCGCTCGGCGGCGTCGATCAGCGCCGGGTCGGGATCGGCGGCCGCCAGCCGGATGTTGCTGTCGGCCACGCACGCGTCCGCCGGACACAGATCGAAAGCGCCGCCGCCCTCGACATCGATCGCATACAGATATTTGCGATCGAGCGTCTCAATCCGGGTGATCCCGCCGCCCCGCGCCGGCACATATTCTTGCACCAGCAGCACGCTGTCGATGCTCGCGGGAAACCCGTTTTCACTGGCCACCACTTTCAGCTCCGACGGATTGTCGTAGCGCACGATGCCGGCACCCGACCCGCCGATATTGGCCTTGACCACGATCGGGAAACGCAGCCCTTCCGCCGCCGCGACCACATCCGCCGCGCGGTGGACGACTCGCGTCGCGGGGATAGCAAGCCCGAGCGACGCAATCAGCGAAAGCTGACGCGCCTTGGACGAATCGATCGCGAATGCCTTGCCGCCATTGACGATCGTCGCGCCCCGCCGCTCCCATTCCTCGAACAGCGCAGCCGCATAGAAGATCGGATGCTCGGCCGATCTCAGGAAGCTCGATTGCGCCAGCCGGTTGAGAATCAGCGGCGCCGGCGGTTCGGCCGCGCCCGGCACGAAGCGATGATCGTCGGCGTGAAGCGCGACATAATCTATATCTCGCGCATCCAGTGCCGCGAACAGCGGCTTGAACCACAACGGATGCTCATACAGAATCGCGAGATCGGCCATCTTCGGGCGCTATGAAGCGCTGGGTGCACCGCATGCAAGCCGCAAGCATTTGGCAACAGGTTCGCGGTAGGGACTGTCGGCATGAAGCGGCTTACCTCCCTCGAAACATTGGGTCTTTGGGCGCGGTCTCACCGCTGGGCCGATCTGCGCCGCTTCGCGCGGACCGAATCCGAGGAAACCTTCGCGGGCCTCAAGATTCGCGGTCGCAGCCACATCGTGCAGCTGCATAATTGGTCGGCGGGCGGCGTCTGTATCGACCTCCCTGGCGACGCCAAGCTGGGCGAGCGGGTTCAGCTTGTCACCGGGACGCTGCGCCGTGGCGGTCGTATCTGCTGGATCATCGATGGCAAGGCCGGGATAGAGTTCGCGGATTAACCGCTGAGGCTCACCTCAGCGCCTTCGCAGTCCGCCATCCGCGCCAGCAAAGTGCCGTGCTGATCGGCGAGCGGACTCGTGAAAGTGACGCCCAGTTCGTCGCGCCGATCGTGGAAGCTCCGTAAATCGTCGACATTGAAACCGAGCTGGCAGGATCCGGCCGGGTTGACCGCGCTGGCCGGATGCAGCGCCAGCACTGTCTTGCCGGTGTCGAACTCGCTCCAGAATGGCGTGTGCATCTTGACCGCCAAGCCCAGCACATCGCGATAAAAGGCGATGCCGCTATCCATGTCGGCGACGAATTTGATCACATAGGCGAGCCGCGCCATTGTCCCCTCCCAATCGCTCGCGGCGATGATCGCACCAGGACGAAAGAAAGGCCATGCAGCTTGATCGCCGGAACTTCCTTGCCGCGAGCGCGGCGGCGTTGACTGTTCCCGCCAAGGCCACGATCGCACCGATGGCGCGGGGCATCCGCTTGAAGCCGGACCGGGAAGACATGGTGCCGGTCGAAGGCGGCCGCATCTATGTCCGCGTCAACGGCGACCTGAAAGGCCCGAAGCCGCCGTTGATCATGGCACATGGCGGGCCTGGCAGCGCGCACTGGTATTTCCTGAACGCTACCGCGATGGCAGGCGAGCGCGCGATCATCCTTTACGACCAACTCGACAGCGGGCGCTCCGATCATCCCGGCAACCCCAAGAATTGGCGCGTCGAGCGTTTCGTCAACGAATTGCCGGCGATCGCGAAGGCGCTGGACGTAACGCGCTGGCACATGCTCGGCGCCAGCTGGGGCGGCACGATCGCGCTCGAATATGCCGCGCGACGCCCGGCCGAGCTGGCGAGCGTCATCATCCAGTCGGCCCTGATCTCCACCGAGATATGGATGCGCGATTCGAGGCAGCTGAAGGATGCGATGCCGAAGAATGTCCGCGACATCCTCGATCGCTGTTTCAAGCCCGGCGGCCCGTCCGAGGAAGAATGCGATAAGGCAACCGACGCCTTCTATGCGAGGCATATCATCCGGCACGAGCCGCCGCCGCCGATCGCGGCCTATCGCGCCGGCCTGCCGCGATCGTTCAGCACTGACGTCTACAACTATATGTGGGGACCTGCCGAGTTCATGGCTTCCGGCACGCTCAAGGATTATGACGGGCGGCCGCTGCTGAAGAAGCTGGACGGCAAACGCACGCTGTTCACTACAGGCGAATATGACGAGGCACTGCCTTCGACGATCGCTGCCTTCGCCGCCCAGGTTCCCGGCGCGACCTTTCGCGAAATCCCAGGCGCCGCGCACATGATCATGAATGACAATCCCGAAGCGTATCTCGCGTTGCTACGCGACTGGCTCGCGCGACACGACTAATCAGCAGACCGCGCGAAGCGGCGGCTCATCCTCGTCGCTTGGCCGTTCCGCCATCAGCGCCTGAACCAGCGGCTGCATCCTGGCGTCGAATTTGGCGAGCATCACGTGCTCGTCGGCGGTGTCGAAATGGCTGATCAGCTCGCGCCCATTCCATTTGTGAAGCGCGAAAGCGGGCGGATCGGCGATGATCATCGCGCGATTATCAGGCCGTTCTGGATCGATCGGGGCGAGATCGAGCGCGACTTGCGGGGCCGTGGACGGACAAATGGCCATTGTCATCCCCCGCCAGGCAACGCTGATCGGGCGATGCAGATGGCCGCAGATGATCGCCTTCACCTGTCGGTGACCATCGATCGCGCTGGTGAAGCGCTGCACCCAAGGCTCTTCAGGATGGGTCGCCATCCATTCGATCCCGACATCGACGGGAGGGTGGTGCATCACGATCACCGTGTCGCGAGTGGGTTGCTCGGCCAGCCGGTCGCTCAGCCAGCGCGCGCGCACGGGGCAAAATGCGCCGCCATGTCGGCCCTCCTCCAACGTGTCGATCACCAGGAAGCGCAGTTTCCCGGCATCGACCTCATATTGCACGAATCCGTCCACCGTCGGGATTTTCCGGAAGTTCTCGCTGAACGTGTCGCGGATGTCGTGATTGCCCAGGCACGGCCACACGGGAAACGGGCAAATGCTAAGTGCATTTTCAAGCCGGCGATAGCTGTCGGCATCGCCGCGATCCACCAGGTCTCCGGTCGCAAGCAGGAGATCAGGCAAAGGGTTCATACTGGTCAGGACACGCAGAACCTGATCCAGCCGCTTGCGGTTGAATTCCGACGGATTATCCGGATCGAATCCGAGATGGATATCCGTGATCTGCGCGATCAGCATCCCATAGCCCTACCTGCCCAGCCACCGCCCCCTCGGTTGGAAAACGTCCCCTAAACGATTTCCGCCCAACGAGTGGTTAAGCACACCCCTCAGCGCCAGCGGACCTGCAGCATCGCCACCTGATTCGCGGGCGCTTTCTTGCGACCCGAACGCTGGAGCACCCACGGTGCTCCCTCATCCGCGTGATAGTCGTGGCACATCGCGCAGCTCGAAGCTGTGCCGGAGCGCACAAGTTTGGCGTTCGTCGCGCCTTTTTCGCCGGTGTGGCATTGCTGACATTTGGCGACCGCCGGCAGCAGCAGATCATTGGCGTTGTTCGATTTTTCTGCAGCGTGACAGTCGCGGCATCCCCATTTCACGGCGCCGTTCGGCCCGCGCACATCCAGCCCGATATGCGCGCGGTGATCGAACCAGCCGTTGCGAAGGTAGCGAGTCGGCTGCGCGACGGGCGCGATTCGCACGCCGTCCGCCCCCCCGAAACCGACCGTGTGGCACTCCCCGCACAATCCGCCCGGAGCGAAGGTCGCGCGGATCATCGCATCGCCCTTGCCCGGCAGCAGCGCCGCTGCCCGCGCCAGATCAGCCTGACGCCGCTCCATATTCGCTTCGCCGGGCCGCGCGCGGGCATAGCGCGCCACGGGCAGTCCGGTGGGACGGAAGCTGCCGCCAGAGCCATAGAAGGCGCGGATATCGGCAATCACCTGGGCGGGCTGGCCGTGCGGCAACTGCCGGACCGTGCCGCCGATCGTTTCAAGGCCGAGGCTGTGACATTGCTGGCACGCGGTCTCCATCCGCACTGGCTGATAGCGGGTGCCGCTGGGATCGGTCTTGTGGCAATCCTTGCAATCCATGCCCGATCCCGCGCCCGGCTGAACCTGCCGCCACATCTGCGCGACGCCATTGGTGGCGGAAATATGCTGGGCGTGGGTGAATTTCAGCCCGCCGGCCTGCTGCAGCGGCCGGTCAAGCACGACGCGCTGGACCTTCCAGCCTAGCAAAGGGTTACCGCCCGACCGCGCATCGCGCTTGGCGAACGGCACCGGATGCGCCTCGTCATAGCCAGCGAGGATGAAGGGACGGAATTGCGGGTGCTTCAGCCCGAAGTCGCTGGCATCGCCGACGCCGCTCTTCATGCTGGCAGACTGCAGCCGGCCTTGCAGGCCATCGTGGCAGTCGGCGCAGAAGGCTTGCTGGGTCGCCGGCATCGGCCCCGCGCCCTCATGCTCGGTGTGGCACTCGACGCAGCGCCCCTCCGGCACGTTGAACGTCTTCTTGAAGAAGGCTTTGACGCGGCCACCGAAATCCTTCTCGCCGCGCGCCGCCAGCATCTTGTCGAGAGGAGCATGGTCATAGGCGGCCGGCCCCGGCCGGCCTGGCCCAGTCAACGCCACGCGCTGCAGGCCGGCTGCCTTCATTTGATGCGCGTTGGTGTGGCAGGCGACGCAGGCATTGTCGCGCACGGCGACGAAGGCATCGACGTGACAGGCCTGGCAGTCATTCTCCAGCTCGGCATGCGCCTTGCTGAGTTTACCTGTCTCCCAGGTCTTGTCGGCATGAAAGCCCTGCGGCCGGATCTTCTCGCCCCGACTGGACGCGTAGGTGTAGATCGGCCAGGCGAGGAAGGCGGCAAGGATCAGCGCCAGGAACGTGTATGCGCTGGACCTTTTGCCCGGCATCATCCCGCGCAGCGTGAAGACCGTCTGCTGGTCCTTGGCGGCGGACGCATCTGAAAGTGCTTCGATCCGTTCGACCGTGATGACGTTCGCGCCGTCTTCATATCCCAGCCGCAGGATATGACTGCCGAAGCGCAGTTCCGCGCCGGTGCTCGCCGGATCGAGCTCCGCATGTTTGACCGTGCGGCCGTTGAAACCGAAGCCAAGACCCGAGATGGACTCGACGGACAACCGGCCGGGTTCCGGCTGGCGGATCGTCGCGTGACGCGGCTCGACCGCGAGATCTGCCAGGTGGATATCGTTCTCGGTCAGGCGTCCGATGCTGATCTCGTCGCCCTCGACGGACTTCGGACGGACGATCTCGCGGCCATCGGCGGTGCGCGAGAGCTGGCGGATGATGAAGCTCATGGCCCGCTTACCAGTAGAAGAACACGGAGACGATGTGCGCCGACAGCGCCGCGATCAGCGCGAACGTGACCGGCACATGCACATACAGCCACACTTCCAGCATGGCCTTGATACGCAGATGCCTCCGCACGCGATTCAGGATCGATTCCTTGCGCGTCAGCAAGGCGTCGATCCGCTCTAGCGGATCGTCGTCGATCTTTGGGCGATAAGCGGTTTCGCGACGAAGCTCGGCCTGCGCGATGCGGGTCGCGCAACGCGGATAACGGCCGGTTAGCCGCGCCCAGACGCCACCGCCAAACGAATCCTCGTCCAGCGAGGCCTGCACCAGGCTAGCATGGTTCTGATCCAGCGGCTGGGCCGCGTCATGAAGCTGGCGGTCGATCGAACGCAGTGCTTCCAGCATCTGTGTCTCGGTCATCATGTCGCGATTGTCGCTGAGAAGTTTGGGGAGCGCCGCGTACATGGAAATGCCCCACAGCCCTGACACGATCACCAGCATCATCAGGGCATAAGCGAGCGTGTGGACGTTCCAGCCGAATTGAAAGCCGGTGTGGAGCGTCGCGATAACGATCAGCGACAGGCCGAGGTAAACGTGCGCGGATGTCCAGGATTTCAAGGACCAGCGGCCTGGCGTCATCGCCCGCTTGCGCACGCCCAAAAGCGTCAGCCACAGGATCAGCAGCGCACCGACTGTGCCAAGGATATACCCCTCGGCGCTGCCACCATTAGGACGCGGCTGCACGTCGATTAGCAAATAGGCGACGATCGCGACAAGACAGATAATCGACGCAATCTTGGCCCAGCGGAAATTCTTGTAGCGCAGGAAACCGTCATGCGCGGAGCTGCGCTCGCGGCGACGAGAAGTCATGAACGCGCGCGTCGCCATCATGCCCGCTCCAGCCGCGAGATGCTCAGGAACTCTTCCGGTGCGACGCGGATCGCGGCGCCGGTCGGGCAGGCACGAACGCAGGCCGGGCCGCCATCGATGCCGGAGCACATGTCGCACTTGATGGCCTTGTTCGGCTTTTCGCCGGACGAATTGGCCTCGCTCCATTCATGGCTCGGCTCGCCCGGCCCCGGGCCACGGCCAAGGAACAGCCAGCTGAGCAGCCCCGGCTTCTTGGGCGGCACCTTGTCCATCCGGATCACGCCGTAAGGGCAGTTGCGTTGGCAATTGCCGCAGCCGATGCAGGTATCGTCGATGAACACCTCGCCGTCCGGGCCGCGATGGATCGCGTTGGGCGGGCAGTCCGCCATGCAATGCGGATGCTCGCAGTGCCGGCACGATGTCGGCACATGCAAATGCGCATAGGTCTTGCCGGCTTCGCGATCGAGGCGAGAAAGGCCGTCATGGCTGTCCGCGCACGCCTTCTCGCAATTGTCGCAGCCGACGCAGAGATTTTCGTCGATCAGCAACACGTCGGTCGCTTCGCCGATGCCGTTGTCGACCAGGAATTTCGCCGTTTCCGAATAAAGATCGACGATGCCCGAAAAACTGTCCTTCTTCGCCTCGATATAGGCGTTCAGATCCTGGCGCTGCGACATATCGCGCCGCACCCGCTCGGCCAGCGTAGGGTTTTTCGTCATAAGCGCCGCGAAGGCCTCGCCCGGCAACCGGATAACGTCTGATTTGATCGCGGCCTTGACCGTCGCCGTGCGCTTGCCGCCAGCGATCAGCGCCATTTCGCCAACGAAGGAGCCGGCGGGGAGATAGGACAGGAAGACCGGCTTTCCTCCCACGGTCTTTTCGACGATCATCGAGCCGGAGCGGACGACGAAGATGTCGCGCCCATCCTCGCCTTCGTTGATCAGCGCATCGCCGGCCTTGACCGTCATGATCTGCGAGCCCGCGACCACGTCCCCCACATCGTCTTTGGTCAGCCCGGCCTTGAACAGCTGAAGCAGCTGGCGTTCGGTCGAGATGCGGGCGATCTCCGCGCGCGCCGCCGGTACCTGGCTCTGGAGGCGGAGTGCCGCAGTGCGTGGAATCTCGACGACGACCGCCGGCTCCGCCGCACGCACCGTCGCACCGCGCCGGCGGCCGGAGATGAGGCCGACTTCGCCGAAGATCTCGCCCGTTCCGATCGGCACGGTGATCGACGGATCGTTCGGATTGACCTCGACCAGCACCGATCCCCCAGCGATGCCGAACAGCGAAGATCCCGGATCGTTGCGTTCGAAAATCACCTGTCCTGGCCCATAGGCGCGGACGTCGGAATCGAGCATGAACTCGCGCATCTGCAGCGGCGACATGCCGTTCAGGATCGACACGTTGGCGCGCAGATATTCGAGCCAATCAGACACGCTTCGTCCAGCCGGCAATTCGGCGAACTTTTTCTCCAAAATCGGTTCGTCGGCCGGCTTCAAGGCAGTGTTGCCGTTGATGAACTCGACCACGTCATGGCCCTGGTTCATGCAGTGTTTGATGAGCGGATAGCCTGCGAGCGCGCCGATCACGAAAATGCCCGGGACCGTCGATTCGAAGGTCGGCGACAGCTTCGGATAAGACACGCGATCGGCGCTGCTGAACTGGACGCCGGTGCCGGCTTTGACCGCCTTTATCACCTTGCCGGGATTGCGCGGGTCTTCGGCGTCGACGAGTTCGGCGCTGCATCCTTCGACAAAGGCACGCGGCGGTGCCGAGCCCATGCGCGCGATCACGCGGTCGCAGCGCTGACGCAACTCCCCGTCGCGCGTGTCGAAGATGATATGGCCCGGCTCCATCCGGTTGGTGGTGCTTTCGGTCAGCACCTGGATGCGGCCGGCGTCGCGCGCGGCGAGCAACGCCTTGATATTGGCGTCCTTGGCGGTCGAGAATTCGGCGGCACGGTTGATGATCGTGACGGTGTTGCGCTGCTCCGGATCGGCGCACAGGCCGAGCGCGTTCTCGATTCCCGCATCGCCCGCGCCGACGACCGTGATATGCTCGTCGATAAATTCGCCGGGGTCATCCAGCGTGTACTGGATATTGCCGGTCTCAGCGCCCGGCACGCGCATCAGATTCGGATTGCCCTGCGTGCCGATCGCGAGAATGATCGCCTCGGCCCTCACGACTGTGCCATTGGTCAGCGTCAGCGTGAAATCGCCCTTCTGGCCGGTGATGGACTTCACTTCAGCGTTCAGCATCACGTTGACGCCGTGGCCCGCGGTCTGATCGTCCCAAGTGCCGAGCACTTTCTCGCGCTTTCCCGCCTCGAAATCGAGGTCGGAGCGCAGAACGAGCTGTGACGGCGTCGCCATCACGTGCTTGCCCTTCTGATATTTGTAGATCGTATCCGAAAGATGGTCGGTTTTCTCGAGCAGCACATGGCTGACGCCCAGCTGCGCGGCACGCCCTGCGGCGCTCAGCCCTGCGGGTCCCGAGCCCACGATGGCGATCCGGACGGCTTCCGACACGATGTTCCCCCACATTCGTCGACGCGTGCCGCCCGGCTAATGCCGGTGCGAACCAGAGCGCGGCCCCAGCCCTTCTTACCAAAGCCGCGCGCCCGCGCTAGTGACTGCCGGCACAAAAATCACGGAAGCGCCATGACCGAAAAGACTTTTCCCACGGCTCGCCTGGCCCTGTTCGCCGCCGCCGCCCTCGCGATCGTGGCGGTAGGTGTCGGCGTATCGCGCAACCGAGGCCCGGCAATGCCCGGGGCGGCACCTTCCCCTGTCGCATCGGGCAGCCCGCAGGCGGATGTGGATTCGATGATCTCGTCGCTGGAAGCCAAACTGAAGACCGACCCCAACAACGCCGAGGGCTGGCGGATGCTCGGCTGGTCCTTCTTCGAAACCGGCCGCTTCGCCGAAGCCGCGACCGCCTACAAGAAAGCGGCGCAGCTGAAGCCGGACACCGCGGAATACTGGTCGTCGCTGGGCGAAGCACTGGTGCTGGCGAGCGACGGTCAGTCGATCCCGCAGGACGCTGGCGACGCGTTCCGCCGCGCTGTCGCGCTCGACCCGAAAGACGCCCGAGGGCGCTATTTCATGGCTGTCGAGATGGATATGGCGGGCAAGCATAAGGAAGCCATCGACGCCTGGTTCGCATTGCTGAACGAAGCGCCGGCCGGGGCGCCCTGGGCGGCCGATGTCCGCAAGGCGATCGAACAGGTAGCGGCCAAGGAAAAGATCGACGTCAAGGCGCGGCTGGCGGCGCTGAAGCCTGCGGCCCCGGTGCCGGATACAGGCCCGGCCGCTGCGCTCAACGGCATCCCCGGCCCCAGCCAGCAGCAGATGGCGGCGGCTTCGCAGCTCCCGTCCGGTCAGCAGGAGACCATGGTACGCGGCATGGTCGACAGCCTCGCCGCGAAGCTTCAGGCCGATCCGAAACAGCCCGATCGCTGGATGATGCTGATCCGCAGCCGCATGATGCTGGGCCAGGGCCGCGAGGCCAGCCAGGCGCTGCAACAGGCGATCGCGGCAAATCCGGCCGACAAGGACCAACTGGTCAATGCCGCCAAGATGCTCGGCGTGCCGGGAGCTTAGAGCTCAGACAAACAAAACCCGCTCGCTTCGAGCGAAGTCGAGAAGCGTCGCACGGACACCTCTATTTCTCGACTTCGTTCGCAACGAACAGGTTTGTTGTTTCGATCCCAGCAGCTTACGCCGCGTCCGCGAAATCCTCGTCGCTCTGCACCGGACCCGAATCCTGGCCCTTGGCGGAGACGTCACGGTCGACGAACTCGATGATCGCGATCGGCGCGGCGTCCGAGGCGCGGATGCCGGCCTTGATGATGCGGATATAGCCGCCGTTGCGGTCGGCGTAGCGCTGGGCGATCACGTCGAACAGCTTCTTCAGCTGGGTGTCGTCGAGCAGGCGCGCATGGGCGAGGCGGCGGTTCGAAAGCCCGCCCTTCTTGGCCAACGTCACCAGCTTCTCGACATAGGGGCGAAGCTCTTTCGCCTTGGCGACAGTGGTGGTGATCTGCTCATGCTTGATGAGCGCGGCCGACATGTTGCGGAACAGGGCGGTGCGGTGCGAAGCAGTACGCTGCAGCTTACGGCCGCCGACACGATGGAGCATGGTCATTCCCTTCGTTCGTCAGGGTCCCGTATCAGGTAGACCCAGCCAGGCGGCCGTTAAGGGCGCCGCCGATATCCCTCGAAATGAAAAGACGGGGCCGTAGCCCCGCCCTTATTTGGTGCAGTCAAGCTGCTTGTTAACAGCTGGCCCTGCGATTTCTGAGACGCGCCTCATGCTCCAGAGCGGAGCGAAAGTCAATTGCCGAACGCTCCCGCAGCGCTAAGCTACGCGCACAGGGGAGGAATTCATGCGCAGACTTGGCCTCGACATGGGCACGAACAGCATTGGCTGGTGCCTGACGGAAGACGACGCTCGGATCGTCGATATCGGCGTCCGCATTTTCAGTGATGGGCGAGATCCGAAGTCCGGCGCTTCACTCGCGGTCGACCGCCGCGAGGCGCGGGCGATGCGGCGGCGGCGGGATCGTTACCTCGGCCGGCGCGCGGCGTTCCTGAAAACGCTCAAGCGCTACGGCCTGATGCCGGCCAGCGAGACCGAGGCAAAGCTTCTCGCCGAACGCGATCCCTACGCGCTGCGCGCCAAGGCGATCGAGGAGAGACTGGAGCCGTTCGAGATCGGCCGCGCGCTCTTCCATCTGAACCAACGCCGCGGTTTCAAATCGAACCGCAAGGCCGAGCGCAAGACAAAGGACAATGAGGACGGCAAGATCGCCAGCGGCGCCAAGGCGCTCGACCAGACAATGGCGGAAAGCGGCGCCGAAACACTCGGTCAGTTTCTCGCCGCGCAGGACACCAAACGCGTCCGCATGGGCAGCGACGCGCAAGGCTACGACTTCTATCCTCAGCGTCGTCACGTCGAATATGAGTTCGAGACGATCTGGGAGCGACAGAAGGCGCACCATCCTGCCCTGTTGACCGACCACGCCAAGACTGCGCTGCATCGCATCCTGTTCTTCCAGCGACCGCTGAAGGAACAGGAAGTCGGCGTCTGCACCTTCGTCCACAGCGAAAGGCGGCTGGCCAAGGCGCACCCGCTGTTCCAGGAACGCCGCCTCTACGAAGAGGTCAACCAGCTTGAGATCACCACGCCCGGCGAGCCTTCGCGCAAGCTGAACCTTGATGAGCGGGACAGGCTTGTCCGCGAGCTCAGAGAAAAGAAGAAAATCGCCTTCAAAAGTTTGGCGAAAAGTATTCGATTGCAGGCCGGCGAAAGCTTCAACAAGGCGAGCGAGACGCGCACAGAGCTTGTTGGCGATGAAGTCTATGCGACCATGAAGGATGCCAAACGCTTCGGCGATCGGTGGCCGCATCTCTCCCGCGACGAGCAATGGACGATCGTCGAGCGGGTGATGGAAGAGGAAGACCCGGAGGTCCTTAAGGCATGGCTCACCGGGACATGGGGGCTATCGGACGAGCGGGCCGAGGCCGTCGGCCGCGCCCATCTGCCCGAAGGCTATGGCCGGCTCGGACCGACCGCCACCGCGCGCATCCTCGACGAGCTGAGGAAAGACGTCTGCACCTATGCCGAGGCGGTGGAGCGCTGCGGCTGGCACCATAGCGACGACCGTACCGGCGAAATCCTCGACCGCCTCCCTTATTATGGCGAATTGCTGACCCGCGAGATTCCGCCCGGCAGTTTCGATCCCGCTGATCCGCCCGAAAAGCGCTGGGGCAAGATCACCAATCCCACTGTCCATATCGGCCTGCGCCAGCTCGAAAAGCTGGTGAACGCGATCATCGCCGTCCACGGCCGTCCGGACCAGATCGTCGTCGAACTCGCCCGCGAGCTAAAGCTCAATGAGAAGGACAAGGAAGAGCACAACAAGCGCATCCGCAAGGACACGGCGGCGGCGGAACTGCGCGGCCGCAAGCTGGACGAGGAAGGCTTCCAGAACAGCGGCGCCAATCGCGCGCTGCTCCGTATCTGGGAAGAGCTGAACCCGGCCAACCCGCTCGATCGGCGCTGCCCCTATTGCGGAGAACCGATCGGCATGCGCCAGCTCTTCACCAGCGAAGCCGACATCGATCACATCATCCCCTATTCCCGATCGCTGGACGACAGTGCCAGCAACAAGGTCGTCGCGCACCGCAGCTGCAATCGGATCAAAGGGAATCGAACGCCCCATGAGAAATGGGGCCATGATCCGGATCGCTGGGAGATCATCAGCGCCCAGGCGTCGCGATTGCACAAATCGAAGCAATGGCGCTTCGGCCCGGATGCGATGGCGAAGGTAGAAAAAGATGGCGGTTTCATCGCCCGTCAGCTGACCGACACTCAGTATCTGTCGCGCCTCGCCGGCCGCTACCTCTCGTCGCTCTATCCGACCAAGGAGGATGGCAGCGTCTATGTCATTCCAGGCCGCATGACCGCGATGCTGCGGCGGCTGTGGGATTTGAACAGCCTGTTGCCCGATCATAACTACGGCGCGGTCGAGAACCGGCACAGCAACGCGCCGAAAAACCGGCTGGACCACCGCCACCACGCGATCGACGCGGCGGTGACTGCGGTGACGACGCGCAGCCTGCTGATGGAGATCGCTCGCGCCTCGGCCCGCGCGGAGGACAAGGATCTCGACCGCCTGTTCGAGGACCTGCCGCAGCCCTGGTCCGGCTTTCGCGAGGAACTGTTCGACGCGCTGCGGCGCACGATCGTCAGCCACAAGGCCGATCACGGCCGCAAGGGCGTGCCGGCGAGGGGGCGCGATACGACTTCAGCCAAGCTGCATGACGATACCGCTTATGGCTTGACCGGCCGGATCGGTCCTGATGGCAAGACACCCGAAGTCGTCAAGCGCGTGAGCTTCGAAAGCCTTCAGCCTCAAGACATCACAACTGATAACCGCATCCGCGACCCGCTCTTGCGCGATGAACTGCGCAAGGCGACCAAGGGTTTGAGCGGCGATGCATTGTTGCAAAGGCTCAAGCACTTTCGCGAAACTCATGCATTGTTCAAGGGGATTCGCCGTGTCCGCGTCCTCGGCGAACGGGCCGGCACCCCTACCCTCAGTGTCATTCCGATCCACGACAGCAAGGGCAATGCCTACAAAGCCTACAAGGGCAACGCGAACGCGCGTTTCCAAGTATGGCGTATGCCAGACGGAAAATGGGTTCATCGCACTGTCTCTGTTTTTGCAGCACATCAGCAGGGTTTTGAAGCACCGCGCCCCCACCCTGCCGCCAGAAAAATGCTCGATTTGCGTCAGAACGATCTAATCGCCGTCGAGCGGAACGACAGCCCGCGTGAGATCATGCGTGTCGTGAAGTTTTCCGAAAGCGGCCAGGTTACATTGGCTGCACATAACGAAGCCGGCGCGCTGAAAGCGAGAGACACGACCTCCAACGATGTCGATCCATTCAAATATGTCGCGCCTACTGCAGGCGGATTGAAAACAATGAAGGCCCGTCAAGTAAGGATTGATCCATTAGGGAGGATTTTCGACCCCGGCCCGCGCTGACAAGAACGCCAATCTCCCTTAGTCTCGTCTGTAAGGGGGACCATGGATCGCATCGTCGATATCGCGACCGACGGCCGGCACTTGTCGCTGTTCCGCGGCTTCATGGTCGTGAAGCAGGATGGCGAGGAAGTCGGCCGCATCGCGCTCGACGATATCCACGCGCTGATCGTCCACGCGCACGGCACCACCTGGAGCGCGAACCTTGTCGCGGGCTTGGCGGAACGCGGCGCGCCGATCGTGTTTTGCGGCAACAATCACAGCCCGGTCGCGGTCACCCTGCCATTGGAAGGCCACCACGCCCAGGGCGCGCGCATTCAGGCGCAATGGAACGCGCCTCGCCCGCTCGCCAAGCGGCTCTGGCGGCTCATCGTGATCGCCAAGATTCGCAATCAGGCCGCACTTCTTGAAGCGCGAGGGATATGCGAGGCGGAGGCGTTGCATTTCCTTTCCCGCCGCGTCCGCTCTGGTGATCCCGACAATATCGAGGCCCAAGCCGCCAAACGCTATTGGCCGCTGCTGATGGGCCCGGACTTCCGCCGCGATCGCGACGCGGCAGGTGCCAACGCGCTGCTCAATTACGGCTATGCCGTCATGCGCGCGTCGGTCGCGCGCGCCGTGGTGGCGGCGGGCCTGCACCCGACGATCGGCATCCACCACGCCAATCGCGGCAATGCCTTCGCTCTCGCCGACGATCTGGTCGAGCCGTTCCGGCCGCTGGTCGACGCCCTTGTTGTCGGCATGACCGGCGAAGGCATCGCCGCGCTGGATACCGAAGCCAAGCGCCGCTTCGCCCGCCTGATCGCGTTCGACCTGCGCATCGACGGCGAAGCCTCGCCGGTATCGGTCGCCGCCGTCCGGCTCGCCCAGTCGCTGGCCCGCAGCTTCGAGCTTTGCGCCCCCGGCCTCGCCGTGTTCGATCCGCCCAGCCCGATCGAATGGGGCGCCCTGCCCCGTTCGACCCTGGCCGAAGCGGCGTGAGTGGCGCCGCGGCCAGCTATCTCAGCGGATATCGGTTGATGTGGATCTTCGTCATGTTCGACCTGCCGGTCGGCACCAAGAAACAGATGCGTGAGGCGAGCAAGTTTCGCGAATTCCTGCTCGACGAAGGCTTCGAAATGAGCCAATTTTCGGTCTATGCCCGCTTCTGCAACGGGCAGGATAGTTTCCAGGCCCATCTGCGGCGAATCGAGCGCAACCTGCCGGAGAAGGGCGATGTCCACATCCTCACTTTCACCGACCGCCAATATGAAAACATCGTCCGATTCTCGAGCCAGCGCCGCAAAGCGACTCGGAAAAACCCAGACCAGCTGGCTATGTTTTGAAATGGCGCGGCGTTTTTGCTGGACCGGATGCGCCATTTTCTCCTTCGCGATGAAGAATTTAACGACACACCCGGCCTAGCAGCTCAGAAATCGCAGGCCAACGGCAACTCAAAGAGGCCATATACCAGCCCCTCGTTCGGCCTAGCAGCTCAGAAATCGCAGGCCAACGGCAACCAAACGAACGTATCTTGCCCAATAGTCCGCGGCCTAGCAGCTCAGAAATCGCAGGCCAACGGCAACTCATCGGCTTCGAACATCAGCTCGCCCACCGGCCTAGCAGCTCAGAAATCGCAGGCCAACGGCAACCGCCCGGTGCACGGGTGCGGGGCGTTGCGCGGCCTAGCAGCTCAGAAATCGCAGGCCAACGGCAACGATATCGCTCCAGCGCTTGGCTGGACCGGGGGCCTAGCAGCTCAGAAATCGCAGGCCAACGGCAACTCTTGGTGTGGTGGCGCTGGTCGGGCCGGAGGCCTAGCAGCTCAGAAATCGCAGGCCAACGGCAACTTGAGCGTGTCGCCACCGGTCTGCCCCGGCGGCCTAGCAGCTCAGAAATCGCAGGCCAACGGCAACTAGGCGGGGGCGGTCAGGCATTCGCGACCGGGCCTAGCAGCTCAGAAATCGCAGGCCAACGGCAACCGGAGACGCACCATGCCCGCGACGACCAAAGGCCTAGCAGCTCAGAAATCGCAGGCCAACGGCAACGGAGCCGGTAACGGAGACGGTGGAACCGGAGGCCTAGCAGCTCAGAAATCGCAGGCCAACGGCAACCCGGCGACATTTACAACGTGGTCGCCGACAGGCCTAGCAGCTCAGAAATCGCAGGCCAACGGCAACATGCCGCGTTCTTGGAGGTGATGGACGTCGGGCCTAGCAGCTCAGAAATCGCAGGCCAACGGCAACTATATTTGTCGAAGCGCAACTTTATGGGATGGCCTAGCAGCTCAGAAATCGCAGGCCAACGGCAACCCGCCGGATGCCGTGAACTGGCCGAAAAAGGCCTAGCAGCTCAGAAATCGCAGGCCAACGGCAACTGTTCAAGTCGAGGATAGGAAGAACCGGCCGGCCTAGCAGCTCAGAAATCGCAGGCCAACGGCAACGTCGCGCGCTGTTAAGCGTCGCGATATGCCGGCCTAGCAGCTCAGAAATCGCAGGCCAACGGCAACAGTCTAGAGAGTTAGCAAAAAAGTATAAGCGGCCTAGCAGCTCAGAAATCGCAGGCCAACGGCAACGGTGCCGGGATTGCTGATGCTGGTGTCGTCGGCCTAGCAGCTCAGAAATCGCAGGCCAACGGCAACCATTGAGCTTATCGCCTTGAATGTCGCGCCGGCCTAGCAGCTCAGAAATCGCAGGCCAACGGCAACGGCACGGCCGTCGACGTGGCGCAGGGGCAGGGCCTAGCAGCTCAGAAATCGCAGGCCAACGGCAACTTCAGCTTACGGCGGAACAGCGCCCGCTCGGGCCTAGCAGCTCAGAAATCGCAGGCCAACGGCAACGGCGCGCATATTGAAGCGCCGCCTGCCCCAGGCCTAGCAGCTCAGAAATCGCAGGCCAACGGCAACATCAGCGCGCGCCGGGGATCGGCTATTTCGGGCCTAGCAGCTCAGAAATCGCAGGCCAACGGCAACCAAACACGGTGGATAGCGCCACGGGTGGCGGGCCTAGCAGCTCAGAAATCGCAGGCCAACGGCAACTCAACCAGCGCGTCCGGGTCAAAATCCTCAGGCCTAGCAGCTCAGAAATCGCAGGCCAACGGCAACTCTCAAATACAGAGCAAATCTTGTCCGTCGGGCCTAGCAGCTCAGAAATCGCAGGCCAACGGCAACTCAACCGGCGCGTCCGGGTCAAAATCCTCAGGCCTAGCAGCTCAGAAATCGCAGGCCAACGGCAACCATCCGCGCCCAGTACCGATCCGGCGACCGGGCCTAGCAGCTCAGAAATCGCAGGCCAACGGCAACAGTCCGTTGCCGCGAAGGGACACGTCCACGGGCCTAGCAGCTCAGAAATCGCAGGCCAACGGCAACTGGACTCGAACGCCTTGCGCAGCTCCGCCTGGCCTAGCAGCTCAGAAATCGCAGGCCAACGGCAACTCGCCCGCAACAATCGTATCACCCCCTCTCGGCCTAGCAGCTCAGAAATCGCAGGCCAACGGCAACTGCCACTGTTCAAGCGAATGGTTTGAGTAGGGCCTAGCAGCTCAGAAATCGCAGGCCAACGGCAACTTCGGCGGCTTCCGAACGGGCTTCAATATGGGCCTAGCAGCTCAGAAATCGCAGGCCAACGGCAACTCACAAACTGGCAGCGCTTGAAACGGTCTGGGCCTAGCAGCTCAGAAATCGCAGGCCAACGGCAACCAGACCGAGCCGCAACTGCCGATTGGTCTGGGCCTAGCAGCTCAGAAATCGCAGGCCAACGGCAACTGTAGTGCTCGGCGGTCTTCGTCTTGCCGAGGCCTAGCAGCTCAGAAATCGCAGGCCAACGGCAACTGTCGCTGGCTGCCGGTGAGATGGATCACAGGCCTAGCAGCTCAGAAATCGCAGGCCAACGGCAACATCCATCCGAAAGCGATGCCGGTAATCCTCGGCCTAGCAGCTCAGAAATCGCAGGCCAACGGCAACTCAGCAGCTCCTGGACCCGCGCCTGGCTGAGGCCTAGCAGCTCAGAAATCGCAGGCCAACGGCAACGAAGAGCGCGGCTTGACGCTCAGCCGTGCGGGCCTAGCAGCTCAGAAATCGCAGGCCAACGGAACTGGTCGCCGATCTCGTCCGCGCGATTGCCGGGCCTAGCAGCTCAGAAATCGCAGGCCAACGGCAGCTTTAACTTGGGCTGCCGATGAAATCGGCGAACCATCTTTTGATGTCCTCGCAGACTGGCTACCTATTATAACCCTAGATGCATTTAGCCGCGTTGGACCTTTGGTTCTTTGTGAAAGATTATTTGGGAGTTATTCCTACGATGTTCATGCCGACCGCGATTCTCTGGTATCGGCAGGACCTGCGCCTGCACGACCAGCCGGCGCTGGTAGCGGCGGCCGAAGCCGGGGCGGTGGTGCCGGTATATGTGCTCGACGATGATGCACCCGGCGCATGGCGGATGGGCGGAGCGCAGCGTTGGTGGTTGCATCATAGCCTCAAGGCTCTCGACCAGGCTCTACACGCCAAGGGGTCGCGGTTGATCCTGCGGCGCGGCGGCGCCGCTAAAATCTTAGCCGAATTGGCTGAAGAGACCGGCGCCGAAGCGATCCACGCCACACGGCACTACGAACCGTGGTGGCGCGACGCTGAAAAGAAACTGGGCGATCGGTTCTGCCTCCACGACGGCAATCATCTGGCACCGATTGAGGATATCCGCACCGGATCGGGCGGGCTGTTCAAAATTTATTCCTCTTTCTGGAAAGCCCTTTCGGATCGCATGCCGCCGGACCGTGGGATGCCGGCACCGCGCACGATCCCCGCGCCTCCCAAATGGCCCGGCAGCAACACGCTGGCCGATTGGAACTTGCTCCCGACCAATCCCAATTGGGCGAAGCAATTCACGGACGACTGGACGCCCGGCGAAGAAGGCGCCCGCGAAGCCGCCAAGGCTTTCGCCGCGAATGTCGGCTCCTACGAAATCACGCGCAATTTTCCATCGGACGCCGCAACATCCGGCCTTTCCCCACACCTTCACTTCGGCGAGATTTCGCCACGTGAAGCCTGGCACCTGATCGGCGGCGGTCGGGCGGCTTCGACTTTTCACAAGGAGCTGGCCTGGCGGGATTTCGCTCGCGGCGTGATCCTCGACCGTCCCGACTATGCTGACGCCAATGGCCGTGCACAGTTCGATAAACTAAAATGGCGACGAGCACCCGAGGACCTGAAAGCCTGGCGGGAAGGCCGCACCGGCTATCCGATCGTCGATGCCGGGATGCGGCAGCTTTGGGCGACCGGCTGGATGCACAACCGCGTGCGGATGATCACGGCCTCCTTCCTGATCAAGCATTTGCTGATCGACTGGCGCGAGGGAGAACGGTGGTTCTGGGACACGCTGGTGGACGCCGATTTCGGCAACAACAGCGTCAACTGGCAATGGGTGGCGGGGACCGGCGTCGACGCCAATATGTTCGGCCGCATCATGGCGCCGCTGGTCCAATCGCAGAAGTTCGATGCCGGTGACTATATCCGCCGCTGGGTGCCGGAGCTGCGCGACGTCCCGGACCCGGCCGTCCACGATCCGGAAGAAGCGGGGTGCCGCCCCTCCGCTTACCCGACCAAGATCATCGGCCACCGCGAAGCGCGCGAACAGGCGCTGGCGGCGGCGCGTTCGATCCACTAGCTTGCGAAAGTGACTGCGCATTCGCCTGATCGCGGCCGGCAATTCCGGTCCGGACGCCCTGCGCCCGGGCTATGGAGTGCGATGCTGGCGGCGCCGTTTCACCGGCTGCTCGATAAGATCGACGCCGGCCTGGAAGAGGGCGCGATCGAGGCCTGGCTGCCTGATGGCAGCTACCGCATTCTCGGCGGCCGTGGCCAGGGGCCGGTGGCTGAGGTGGATATGCGGAGCTGGCGCGCGCTGGTGCGGCTGGCGCGGAGCGGATCGGTCGGCTGGTATCAGGGCTGGGCGGCGGGCGACTGGGCAAGCCCCGATCCGGTGCCGCTGTTCGACCTGTTCATGCGCAACGGCCGCACGCTCGGCAAATCGGCAAGGGCGAGCGGATTCAGCCGCCGTCTGAAGAAGATCGCGCATTGGCTGCGCGCCAATACCCGGCGCGGCGCCCGGCGCAACATCGCCTTCCATTATGATCTCGGCAATGATTTCTACGCTGAGTGGCTGGACGAGACGATGACCTATTCGTCGGCCCTGTTCCAGGAGCCGATCCGGCCGGACGAAGAGCTGGCCTATGCCCAGCTCAACAAGGTCCGCGCGCTGCTCGACCGGCTGGAGCTGACGCCGGATCAGCATCTGCTGGAGATAGGCTGCGGCTGGGGTACGCTCGCCGACATCGCCGCCGACGAATATGGCGCGAACGTCACTGCCCTCACCCTTTCACAGGAACAGCGCGATCACGCGGTCGACTTGAACCGGTGCAACGTCGCCGCCGGCAGGGTGCGCATCGAGCTTCGCGACTATCGCGAAGTCCGCGAGCAATATGACGCGGTCGCCAGCGTCGAGATGGTCGAGGCCGTCGGCCAGCGCTGGTGGCCAGCCTATCTTCAGACAATCGCCCGGGCGCTGAAGCCGGGCGGGCGAGCCGCGATCCAGTATATCGCGATCGACGACGCCCTGTTCGAATCCTATGCGGACAGCGCCGATTTCATCCAGACCTATGTTTTCCCCGGCGGGATGCTGATTTCCGAAAGCCGCTTTCGCACGCTCGCCGACCAGGCCGGACTGGACTGGACCGATCAGCGCAATTTCGGATTGCATTATGCTGAAACACTGAAGCGGTGGCGGGAGAAATTCGAGGAGGCGGCGCGACTGGGCCAACTGCCGGCCGGGTTCGACCGACGCTTTGTCGATCTGTGGCGCTATTATTTGATGTATTCAGAAGGGGGGTTCCGAGGCGGCGGCATCTGGGTCGCCCAGGTCACGCTGACGAAAAGGGGCTAGGATGAAATTGAAGACCGTTGTCGCGGGCTTGCTCGCGCTCGCCGCCATGCCTGCCTCTGCACAGGTACCGCTTCGCGCCGAGACCGCCGACAAGATGCGAGCCGCCGGCGCCGAAATCCTGTTCTGGAACCAGGCGCAGCGCGACGCGAACTTTCCGACGATGGAGCAGCATTTCCCGGGCAGCGTGGCCAAAGCCTCGTCCCGCCCCTATCCGCTTCACGCAGGCAAGCCGCTCCAGCTGGAGGGCGTCGACGCTTTCATGTCGGCGAACAACACCGCCGGGCTGATCGTCGTCCAAAACGGCAAAGTGCGGCTGGAGCGTTATGCGCGCGGCTATTCCGCCGAGGGGCGTTACACCAGCTTTTCGGTCGCCAAGTCGCTGACCTCCACGCTGGTCGGTGCGGCGGTGAAGGACGGTTTCATCAAATCGGTCGATGATCCGGTGACCCGCTACATCCCGGATCTCGCGGGCAGCGCCTATGACGGCGTCAGCGTCAAGCAGGTGCTCACGATGACGTCCGGCGTCAAATGGAACGAGGATTATACCGATCCCAATTCCGACGTCGCTCGAATGTACGCGAATCCGGTGCCGCCCGGCACGGACCCGACCGTCGCCTATCTTCGAACACTCGGCCGTGAAGCGGAGCCGGGCAGCAAATGGGTATACAAGACCGGCGAGACCAACCTGATCGGCGTGCTGGTCCAGAAGGCAACGGGCAAGACGCTCACCGCCTATGCTGAGGAGAAGATCTGGCGCCCGTTCGGTATGGAGCGCGACCTGTTCTGGATGATCGACGAGTCCGGCCACGATATCGGCGGCTGCTGCCTTTCCGCATCACTGCGCGACTATGCCCGGATCGGCCAGTTCGTGCTATCGGGCGGCAAGGGCGTCGTGCCGGTGAACTGGTTCGCCGACGCGACCAAGGCCTGGTCGTCGATCGGGGACGGGCGCGGCTATGGCTATCAATGGTGGATCAATGCCGATGGCAGCTTCCAGGCCCAGGGCATTTTCGGGCAGCTGATTCACATCGATCGAAAACGGAAGCTCGTGATCGTGATGTCGAGCGCCTGGCCCAAGGCGACGGGCAAGGAGTTCTCGCTCGCCCGCGTCGATTTCGTCGACAAGATCAAAGCGGCATCGGACGCGCAATGAAACACGAGCTCGCCGGCATGACTCCATGCTCTGCGCGATCAACCCAGGGCCGTGACCACTGAGTGAAGGACGCCGCGATCAACGGCTGCGGAAATTGTCGCAGCAGGCATCCAGAGAATACCGCGCCACCATAAGCTAGTGCGTCCTGTTTCGTCGATGGGTGCGCGATGCTCGTCGCAGATGTCGTTTTTCTCCAATCCTGCCTGGGTGATCGCGCGCATCTTGCGAAGCATTGATCAGGTGCATCGGGCCGGCATGACACGGCTGGCTACCTGACCTTCACTCGGGAAGCATGCGTTTCGCGCGCGGCCAGCCGTTGCTGGCCCACTCGCGCTTGTGTTGCTTATGCAGCGAGTGATCGGGCGCGCGGATGTTTGGAAAGGGAGAGCGCGCGTGAGCCTCACCGACGCCCAGACCGTCTTCGCGAGTATCCACGAGACGGCGATCAACGATGTGCTGACGGCCTTCTGCACGGCCCGTCCGCGCTACCTGAACTACGGTTCGCCCGCCTTCACTCCGGCGACCACCGCGTCCGAAACCATGATGGACGCGATCGCCTTTCCGGGCGTGCCCGGTGGCATCCAGTGGCGATTGCGGCTTGGCATTCCGCGCATCGATCTGTTCAAGCAAACCAGCGCGCTGCCTCCCGAGCTGACCCTCGGTCCCGGTCAGTTCAGCGCCGAAATCGACGCGGAGCTATGCATCGAATGCCGCCGCATTCGCATCGACCCCAAGCCGCCGCGTCCGCCCAAAGGCAGCGCGGATCGCCAGCAACCTCAAAATCAGCCGCGCAACGACCGTCCGCATCCCTTGAGTGAGCTCACCTGCTTCAGGCTTCGCATCTTCGCGGTCGGCCATCTGGAGCATGTGCTGAGCGCGACCGGTGAGGACTCGATCGCGTTCGCGGTCGACCAGGTCGAGATCGTCGACATCCGCCCGGACGAGCTGGAGAGCTTCCTCGAATGCCTGCTCTTCATGATCCTACAGGCTGTGCTGGCTGCCATCCGCCTGCCGCTCCGCGCGCTGCGCGCCGGCGCATTTCAGCTGTCGCTCGCGGTCGGCCCGCTGATCGAGGACGACAGCATCAAGGCCCGCGGCAACGTCTAGGCCATCCTCTCGCGTATTTCGGAGACGTACCATGTCAGAGATTATTGCCGCGATCGACGAAGGCGGCGCCAACACCTTGCTCGATACCGCGATCGCCCTGATCCCGCCGCAATCCGCGAGCGGGTCGGGCGCGCTCGGGCCTTTCGTTGCCAATTATGCGGTCACAGCGACCCTTGTGAACGGCGACGTCGACCTGATCCCGGCGGACATCATCCGGATTCAGGATCTGCGGCTGAACTGGAATCTCAGCCTCGGCTTCGGAATCGATCTCAGCACCATCTTGCCGGACTTCTGCTTGCCGCAGGTCTGCATAAAAATCCCGTGCGTCGGGCGAGTGTGCACGCCGCGCATCTGCATCGATTGGCCGACCATCACCGTCCCCGTTTCCTTCGGCGATTTCGTCAAGGCGACCGGTGACTTCCGCCTGGTCATCAATTTGACCGGCGGACAATGGGTGGTGGAGGCCGAGATCGTCGGCGTGCCGAACCTGCAGTTCGGCGCGACATCGGCGCTGCTGCTGGTCGCGATCGGAGCGGCGGTGACGCCGATCCTTCTGGCGATCCCTTTCCTGGGGCCGTTTCTGGCGATCGCGGTCAATACGATCCTATTGGCGATCGGCATCGCAGGCGTCACCGGCCTGCTGGGTCCGATCCTGACGCCGTTCGTCAGTGGCCTCAGGCTGCCGATCTACAAGCAGCCGCAGCTGTTCGAGGTGCTGCCGAACGAAAGCGCCATCGATCCGCGCGTCACCATCACCATCGACAATATCGGCGCCGAAGTGCGCGGCAGCGACGAGGACGAACTCGTCCTGCTCGCCGACATCTCGGCTTGAGGAGACAGAACATGCTTGAACCCCAATCCTTCCGCGCGTCTGCCAAGGACGATTGCTGTTGCGACAAATCCAATCCGCACACGCCGCAGAGCGCAGCGTCGTTGAACCTGCTCGACAGCCGGGCGCTCGGCCGCGCTAGTTGCTTTGCCCAGCGCTTCATGCGGCCCGGCACTTACGCCTACAACGTGGTCGCCGGACGCGGTGGCGTGCTCAACAGCAGCTATCCGTTCGCGATCTTGGTCGAAGACGGGCCGAAAGGCGAAATGGCGCAGCATAATGTCGTCGTCGGCCACGGTGACAAGGGCCTGACCGTCGACGAGTCCAAGCTGCGCATAAAGACCGGCGATCTGGTGCTGTGGAGTGGAAACGGTCTCGCCGTGCCATTCGCCGTGGTCGGCGAGCGCGACTTCTTCAGCAGCGAGCGCATGGTGAACGAATGCGGCTACAGCCACGCCTTCGGCACCGAGGGCGAGTATCGCTGGCGCGACGCGCATGGCAGCGGCATAGGCGGCGTGATCCGTGTCAGCAACCCGAAGGCCAGCGACGCCAAGGCGCTCTCCAAATGGCGCGAGGCACTTGCCGAAGGGAGCATCGTGATGATCCAGGATGGCAAGATCGACAAGCCGGAGCTGGAGATCATGACCGGGCAGACGGTGTTCTTCGCGATCATCACCAGCCCTGGCATCTCGGTCACCGACGAGCGGCTGCTCGATTGGCAGGCGGACGGCAAGAAGGCCGCCTGATCCGCCATGTGTTGGCTTCGTTCGCACAGCCCGCTAGACGCCGCTCATGGGGCTCACTGCGAACGAAGCTGCCGCCTGCGAGATTGCGGCGGCCGCGCCGATGCTGGCGCAGGTCCAGGCGTGGGCGGCGATCAATAGCGGCTCGCGCAACCTGGCCGGATTGAAGACGATGGCCGGGTTGCTCGCCGACGCCTTCTCGGCGCTGCCCGGCACAGTCGAAATGATGCCGCCTGATCGGGTCGAGATCGTTACCGCCGAAGGGACGGTTCAGGGCATCGAGCATGGCGCGCACCTGCTCGTCACCGTCCGGCCCGAGGCGCCGGTGCAATTGCTCTTCACTGGGCATTACGACACGGTGTTCGGCGCCGATCATCCGTTTCAGACCCTGCACTGGCTGGAGGATGGCCGGCTGAACGGCCCCGGCACCGCCGATATGAAAGGCGGGATCGCGCTGATGCTGGCAGCGCTGAAGGCGGTCGAGACCACGTCCGACGCCGCCCACATCGGCTATCAGGTGCTGATCGACAGCGACGAGGAAGTGGGATCGCCCTCATCGGCCGCGCTGATCGCCCGTTGCGCGAAGGGCAAGGCCGCTGCATTCACCTATGAGCCGGCGCTGCCCGACGGCACGCTGGCCGGCGCGCGCGGAGGCTCGGGCAATTTCTCGATCGTCATCACCGGCCGCGCGGCCCATGCCGGCCGCAATCCGGAGGACGGCCGCAATGCCGTGCTTGCCGCTGCGGACCTTGCGCTCAGGCTGGAAAAGGCAATCGGTCCTCGCCTGTCGGTCAATCCCGCCCGCATCGACGGCGGAGGCCCCAACAATGTCGTGCCGGACCACGCGGTGCTTCGCGTCAATTTTCGCCCTGCCGCTCCCGAAGACGAGGCGCGCGCGCGATCGCACCTGGAAAGCGCTGTGGCGCTGGTCGCCGCGCAGCGCGACGTTACGATCCACGTGCATGGCGGTTTCGGCCGCCCGCCCAAGCCGATCGACCCCGCCGCCGAGCGTTTGTTCGGCCTCGTCCGCGATTGCGGCGCCGATCTCGGTCAGGCAATCGCCTGGAAAGCGACAGGTGGCGTGTGCGACGGCAACAATATCGCCGCCTGCGGTGTGCCGGTGGTCGACACGATGGGCGCGCGCGGCGGCGCCATTCATTCCGAGGAGGAATTCCTGATCCCCGAATCGTTGCCCGAGCGGGCGATGCTGTCCACGCTGGCGATCCTGCGGCTGGCCGAGCGCGGCCGGCCATGAGCTGCTTCCTCCGCCCCGCCACGCTCGATGATCTCGGCGCGCTCTATGAGCTCGCGAAGCTGACCGGCGGCGGCTTCACCAACCTGCCGCCCGATCGCGAGGCCCTGCGCGCGAAGCTGGAACGATCCACCGCGGCCCTCGCACGCCAGGCCGACGCGCATGTCGATGACCTGTTCGTCATGGTGCTGGAGAATAGCGAGACCGGCCAGGTCCGCGGCACGTGCCAGATCTTCACGATGGTTGGCCAGCATTGGCCCTTCTATTCCTACCGCATCGGCACGCTGACCCAGGTTTCGAAGGAGCTGAACCGCACCTTCCGCGCCGACATGCTGACGCTTTCGACCGACCTTGAAGGAGCGAGCGAGGTCGGTGGCCTGTTCCTTCATCCCCGCGAGCGCGCCGGCGGCCTGGGCATGCTGCTCGCGCGCAGCCGCTACCTGTTCATGAAGGCGCATCGCGGCCGCTTTTCGGACCGAACAATCGCCGAGCTGCGCGGTGTGATCGACGAGGCGGGCGGGTCACCCTTCTGGGATGGGCTGGCCGGGAAATTCTTTGGCATGACCTTCCAGGAAGCGGATGAGTTCAATGCCGTCAACGGCAACCAGTTCATCGCCGACCTGATGCCGAAGCACCCGATCTATATCGACATGCTGCCCGAAACCGCGCGGCACGTGATCGCGATGCCACACCCAAACGGCCGCGCGGCGATGCGGATGCTGGAGCATGAAGGCTTCGCCCACGACAAATATATCGACATTTTCGACGGCGGACCGACGATGCTCGCCCATACCGATCGCATTCGGTCGATCCAGGGAGCGGTCGAATCCCGCGTTGCCCGCATCGGCAAAGTCTATGGTGAGCGGCGCCTGGCGACCGCGGGACGATTGGGCGCCTGGCGTGCCGCTTACGCGGAAATCGAGATATTCGACGGCGGAGACATTGCGGTGAATGACGAGGGGGCAAAATTGCTGAACGTCGCTGTCGGAGACTATGTCACGCATGTAGGCCGGACCTAGCGACTCCTTCCCGTTCGTATCGAGCGAAGTCGAGATACGATCCAGCGGGTCCGGTTTCTCGACTTCGCTCGAAATAAACGGAGCTTGGGTTGCTCACTGAAATCAATTTTGACGGTCTGGTTGGCCCCAGCCACAATTACGCGGGCCTGAGCCTCGGCAATCTCGCCTCGGCGAAAAACGCCAATCAGCCAAGCTACCCGCGAGCCGCCGCGTTGCAGGGGCTGGCGAAGATGCGGCACAATGTCCGGCTCGGCCTGCCGCAGGGTCTATTGCTGCCCCACCCGCGCCCCGACGTCGACTGGCTCGGCCAGTTGGCCGCGACAATGGACGGCGCCGCCCCGCTGCCCGCTTGGGCGATGAGTGCGTCAGCGATGTGGACCGCCAATGCGGCGACCGTCTCGCCTGCCCCCGACACGGCCGACGGCAAATGCCATCTGAGCGTCGCCAATCTCGTCACCATGCCGCACCGCAGTCACGAATGGCCAAACACTCTGAAGCAGTTGCGGCTGGCTTTCGCGGACCCGGCCTTCGTGGTGCACGGCCCGGTCCCTGCCCCGTTCGGCGATGAGGGCGCGGCCAATCACATGCGCCTGGCGCCATCTCACGGCGAACCCGGCGTCGAGGTCTTCGTCTATGGCCGCACCGGCGGGCCGTTCCCAGCACGCCAGCACCGCGTTGCCTGCGAAGCGGTCGCCGCGCACCACGGCCTCGATCCCGCGCGCACCTTGCTCGTCGAACAATCCGAGGAAGCGATCGCAGCTGGCGCCTTCCATAACGACGTGGTCGCGGTCGCCGATGGCCTGACGCTGTTCGCGCACGAGCAAGCCTTCGCCGACCGTGCCGGCTTCCATGCCGATCTCGAACGGCTGCTGCCCGAAGTGCGGATCGTCGAGGTCCCCGCCGCCCGGGTCAGCCTCGCCGACGCGATCGCGAGCTATTTGTTCAACGCACAACTCGTCACTTTACCGTCCGGTGAGCAGGCGTTGATCCTGCCAAGCGAAGCGCAGGCGATCCCGTCGGTCGCCGCTTATCTGAGCGATCTGGTCGCCGGCAACGGACCCATTCGCCGCGCACTGTTCGTCGATGTCCGCCAGTCGATGGCCAATGGCGGCGGCCCCGCCTGCCTGCGCCTGCGCGTCGTCGCGAACCCGGCGAAGGTCGACCCGCGCTTCATGCTCGACGAGGCGAAGCTGGACCGGCTGGAAGGCATCGTAGCGGCGCATTGGCCTGAATCGATCGAGCCCGCCGGCCTCTCCAATCCCGCGCTTCACGCGGAGATCCGCGTGGCTCGAACGGCGTTGCTGGAAGCGCTCGACCTGGCCAGTGAGGACATCTGAGACGAACCGAGGCGTTAACCATTTATTTACCTTGTCCGAAAGCGCGCGCGGAGCGTTATTCCCGCTATGCCGGAAAAACTTAAGCGCCTGTTTACCATCAAGACGCGCTTCGAGGCGTTCCTGATCATTTATGCGCTGGCCTTGGGCGCCTGCGAGCGCGGCTATCATTATCTCGCGCAATATCCGGGCTTTGGCGGCATGATGCTTTTCGCCGCCTGCACCGGCAGCGTCTTCATCGCGGGTGGCATGATCCTCGATCATCTGGCGATCCGGCGCGCGCTCCGCTAAGCGGAGACCATGATCAGGGTCGGCATTGGCGGTTGGACGTACGAGCCGTGGCGGGGGACTTTCTACCCGCCCAAGCTTCCGCACGCGAAAGAGATCGCTTTCGCCACCAGCGCGATGACCGCGATCGAGGTCAACGGCACATTCTACAGCCGGCAAAATCCGAAGACGTTCGCCAAATGGGCGGAGACCGCGCCCGACGGCTTCGTCTACGCGTTGAAAGCCAGCCGCTTCTGCACCAATCGCAAGAATCTCGCCGAAGCCAAGGAAAGCATTGGCAATTTCCTGGACCAGGGCCTGGTCGAGCTCGGCCCGAAGCTCGGTCCGATCCTGTGGCAACTCGCCGGCACCAAGAAGTTCAACGCGGACGAGATCGCCGGCTTCCTGGCCCTCCTGCCGAAGGAATGGGGCGGGCTGAAGCTGCGCCACGCGATCGAGCCCCGGCATGAAAGCTTCGATGACCCGGCCTTCTTCGACCTCGCGCGCAAGGCGAATGTCGCGACCGTCTATGCCCATGCCGCCGACTATCCGACCTTCGAGGAACAGACGGCGGATTTCACCTATGCCCGCCTCCAGCAATGCCGTGAGGATGAAGACACGGGCTATTCGTCCACGGAGCTCGACGCGTGGGCCGCCAAGGCGCGGGACTGGGAGAAAGGCGGGCGCGACGTGTTCATCTTCTTTATCGCCGGCGCCAAGGTCCGCGCCCCAGCCGCCGCGCGGGCACTGATCGAACGGGTCGGGCGCCCCTAAAAGCTCCGTAAAATCTCCCGCGCGCAATTATGCCCCGGCGCCCCGGTGACGCCGCCGCCCGGATGCGTACCCGCGCCGCACATCCACAGCCCCTTGATCGGCCCAGCATAGGCGCCGTTCCCCAGCACCGGCCGCGCCGCGTAGAGCTGATCGAGCGACATGGCCCCGTGCATGATGTCGCCTCCCGCCAAGCCGAACCTTTCCTCCAGGTCCATCGGGCTGAGCGCCAGCCGGCCTACCACCGACGCCTTGAAGCCGGGCGCCCAGGCATCGACCGTGTCGATGATAAGGTCGGCGGCTTTGTCCCGTCCATCCGCCCAGCTGCGGCCATCGGGCAGCTCGGGCGCGAACTGCTGGCAGAACAGGCTCGCGACATGCGCCCCGGCGGGCGCCAGGCTGTCGTCCAGCGTCGACGGGATCAGCATCTCGACGATTGGGCGCTTCGACCATCCGTGCGCGCGGGCGTCGGTGAAGGCCTGGTCCATATAGTCGAGCGTGGGCGCGATGACGACGCCGCTCGCCAGATGCTCGCCCGGCTCCGGAAGGCAGGTGAAGCGGGGCAGATCCGACAGCGCGACATTCATGCGGAAGGTACCGGAGCCGACCTTGTAGCTTTTCATCCGTCGCGCGAAATCCGCCGGCAAATCACTTGAGTTGATTAACTTTCCGTAGAGCAGTTTCGGCCCGACATTCGCGACGACTCGCTTGGCGAACAGCTCGCGCCCATCCTCCAATTCGACACCGACCGCTTTGCCGCCATCGACCAGCACCCGCGAAACCGGCGCGTCGGTCATGATCTCGACGCCCGCCGCCTGGCACGCCTTGCGCATCGCGCCCGTGATCGCGCCCATGCCGCCGATCGCATGGCCCCAAGCGCCCTTCACGCCATTCACTTCACCGAACACGTGGTGGAGCAGCACATAGGCGCTCCCTGGCGTGTCGGGGCTGGCATAGTTCCCCACCACCGCGTCGAAGCCGAACGCGGCCTTGATCGGATCGCTGTCGAACCAGCCGTCGAGGAAGGTGCGCGCGGATTTCACGAACAGATCGAGCAGATCGCGCTGGCCCTCGAGGCCCAGCTTCGTCATGCGCCGGCCCGGCCCGACCGCGCGCAACAGCTCGCTCCAGCCGCCGCCGGCATTGGGCGGGGTCTGCAGCGCCAGATCGCGCAGCACGTCGGCGATGCCTTCGAGCGCGTCGTAATAGGCGGGCAGCGTCGCGGCATCGCGCACCGAGAATTTGGCGACTTCCGCCTGGGTCTTCTCCAACCCGCCACCGAGCTTCAGATAGTTGGCGTCATTGATCGGCAGGAAGTTCGAGATCGGGCGATGAACCACGCGCAGGCCCCAATCATGGAGCCGCATGTCCTGAATGACTTTCGCCTGCAATAGGCTGACCGTGTAGCTCGCGGTCGAATTGCGGAAGCCGGGATGGAATTCCTCGGTTACCGCCGCCCCGCCGACAATGTGCCGCCGCTCGACGATCAGCACTTTCAGGCCGGCGCGCGCGAGATACCAGGCGCAGGTCAGTCCGTTATGCCCGCCGCCGATGATCAGTGCGTCGTATTGTCCCCCAACCATCTTCTTCCGTTCGTTTCGAGCGAAGTCGAGAAACGCCACCCGCGGCTGCGTGTCTCGACTTCGCTCGACACGAACGGGGTCGAAGTGACCTAAGCCGCGACCGCCATCTCGCTCAGCGCGGCCTTGACCGCCGCGACCGCATCGTCCGCCTTGCCGCCTTCCGGACCACCACCCTGCGCCATGTCGGGACGGCCGCCGCCGCCCTGCCCGCCCAGCGTCGCCACTGCGAGCTTGACCAGATCGACCGCGCTCCGCTGCCCCGCCAGATCGTCAGTGACGCCGACCGCGACCGAGGCGCGGCCGTCATTGACCGCAACCAGCACCGCCACACCCGAGCCGAGGCGGCCCTTCAGATCATCGACCGCACCGCGCAGGCCTTTGGGATCGAGGCCCTGGACGACCTGACCGATAAAGCCATGCCCACCGACTTGCTCGGGTCCCGCCGCCTCGGCCTTGCCGCCGCCCAGCGCCAGCGCCTTTTTCGCGTCGGCCAGCTCGCGCTCCAGCTTGCGCCGCTCGTCGACCAGGGCAGCGACACGTGCCGGCACCTCCTCGGGGCTCGCCTTCAGCGCCGCCGCCGCCTCGCGCAGCCGCTCATCGCGCTGCACCAGCCATTGCCGCGCCGCTTCGCCGGTCAGCGCCTCGATCCGGCGTATGCCTGACGAAACCGCGCTTTCGGAGATAATCTTGAAGAGGGCGATGTCGCCGGTGGCGTTGACGTGCGTGCCGCCACACAGTTCGACCGAATAGGCGTCGCCGCCCATCGTCAGCACGCGCACTTCGTCGCCATATTTCTCGCCGAACAGCGCCATCGCGCCGGCGGCGATGGCGTCGTCGGGCGTCATCAGACGCGTGGTCACGAGTTCGTTGCGGCGAATTTCGGCGTTCACATCCGCCTCGACGGCGGCGATGTCCCGCACGCTCAGCGCCTGCGGATGCGAAAAGTCGAAGCGGAAGCGATCGGCCGCGACCAGCGAACCTTTCTGCGTCACATGGTCGCCCAGCCGCTTGCGCAGCGCCGCGTGGACGAGGTGCGTGGCCGAATGATTGGCGCGGATACGGTCGCGCCTGTCGGCATCGACCGACAGATGCACGGCGTCGCCGACCGCGACCTCGCCATTCTCGATCACCAGATTGTGCGCGTGCAGGCGGCCGAGCGGTTTTGTCGTGTCCTCAACAATGGCCCGCAAGCCTTTCTCACCACTGACGATACCGGCATCGCCCGTCTGGCCGCCGCTCTCGGCGTAGAACGGCGTCTGGTTGGTCAGCAAAACGACCTTCTCACCAGCCGAAGCATGCTGCACCGGCACGCCGTCGCGCACGATCGCGACAACTTCGCCCTCGCCTTCGGTCCCGGAATAGCCGATGAATTCTGTCGATCCGTTCGCCTCAGCCAGATCGAACCAGACATCCTCGGAGGCCTTGGCGCCCGAACCCTTCCACGCCGCCCGCGCCGCCGCCTTCTGCTCGGCCATCGCCTCGTCGAAGCCCAGCCGGTCCACGCCGAAGCCCTGCGCGCGCAGCGCATCCTCGGTCAGATCATAGGGGAAGCCGAACGTGTCATAGAGCTTGAACGCGACCGCGCCGGGCAAGGTCGCGCCGGGCGTCATGCTGCCGGTCGCTTCGTCGAGTAGCCTGAGTCCATTCGACAGCGTCTGGCGGAAGCGCGTTTCTTCCTGCTGCAACGTCGCCTCGATCGCCGCCTGCGCGCGGACCAGTTCCGGATAGGCGCCGCCCATCTCCGCCACCAGCGATGGCACCAGCCGGTGCATCAATGGCTCCTTCGCGCCCAACAGATGCGCGTGGCGCATCGCGCGGCGCATGATCCGGCGCAGCACATAGCCCCGGCCTTCGTTCGCTGGCAGCACACCGTCCGCGACCAGGAAGCCGGACGCGCGCAGATGGTCGGCGATCACCCGGTGCGAGGCGGTGTTCGGCCCGTCGGTCGGGGTCCCAGTCAGCGCGCCGCTTTCCGCGATCAGCGCCTTGAACGTGTCGGTGTCGTAATTGTCGTGGACGCCTTGCATGACGGCGGCGACCCGCTCCAGCCCCATGCCGGTGTCGATCGCCGGGTTGGGCAGGTCGCGCACGATCTGGTTCGCTTCCTGCTCGTACTGCATGAAGACGAGATTCCATATCTCGGTGAAGCGGTCGCCATCCTCGTTCGGGCTGCCGGGCGGGCCGCCCGCGATATGATCACCGTGATCGTAGAAGATTTCGGAGCACGGCCCGCACGGGCCGTTATCCCCCATCGCCCAGAAATTATCCTTGGTGGCGATGCGGATGATGCGGTCTTCGGGCAGACCCGCGATCCGCTTCCACAAATCATAGGCCTCGTCGTCGGTATGATAGACGGTCGCGAGCAGCCGGTTCCTGTCGATCCCGAACTCGCGCGTGACGAGGTTCCAGGCGAGCGAGATGGCCCGTTCCTTGAAATAATCGCCGAACGAGAAATTGCCCATCATCTCGAAGAAAGTGTGGTGCCGGGCAGTATAGCCGACATTGTCGAGATCATTGTGCTTGCCGCCCGCGCGCACGCACTTCTGCGCGGAGACTGCCGTCGAATAAGGCCGCGTTTCCAAACCGGTGAAGACGTTCTTGAACGGCACCATGCCGGCATTCACGAACATCAAAGTCGGGTCGTTGTGCGGCACCAATGGCGCCGATGCTACGCGCGCATGCCCCTCGCCTTCGAAATAGTCGAGAAAAGTGCGGCGGACGTCGTTGGTCGAGCTCATTGAGGCCATGTAAGGGAGGGCGGACCCAGCGGCAACTCGGCTGATTTGGTTACTATGCTCGGCCGGACACGCGGGGCTTGACCTAGCTTATCCACAGGCAGAGCATCATCGCTTCGACTCAACAGACGCGAGGCGCCGCGTCTCCTCTCGCGGACTGCTCGCGCAGCAGACGAAGGAGACGATCATGCCCGAAAGATCAGCGAGCACCAGAGCGATCGCGCTCGTTGGGCCTGGCGGGGCTGGCAAGACCAGCCTTGCCGAGGCCCTTCTTTTTGCGACGAGCACGATCGGGCGGCAGGGCACGATCGACGGCGGCAGCTGTGTCGGCGATTCCTCGCCCGAAGCGCGGGCGCGCTGCGGCTCGACCGAGCTGAACGTCATACATTTCGACTATCTCGGCGATCATTTCGCGGTGATCGATTCGCCCGGCTCGTCCGGCTTTTGGGCGGATGGCGCATTGGGCGTTGCCGCTGCGGACCTGGCGGTTGTCGTAATCGACCCGGACAAGGACCGCGCGCATCTGGCCGAGCCGGTGCTGCGCCAGCTCGAAGCAATGGACATTCCGCACCTGATATTCGTCAACAAGATCGACCAGGCGCGCGGCCGGCTTCGCGATCTGCTGGAAGCGCTGCAGCCGCTCTCCGCCAAGCCGCTGCTGGCGCGCCACATCCCGATCTGGGAAGGCGACCGCATTACGGGCTTCGTCGATGTCGGCCTGGAGCGCGCCTATCATTACGTGCCGGGCAAGGCCTCCGAGCGCACCGAAATCCCGGCCGCGCTGATGGATCGTGAAATCGCAGATCGCGCGCATCTGCTGGAGCAGCTTGCCGATCACGACGACAGCTTGCTGGAACAGCTTTTGATGGACGAGACGCCGAACCAGAAGACGGTGCTGAGCGACCTTGCCCGTGAGACCGGCGAGCATCTCGGCGTGCCGGTGATGTTCGGTTCCGCCGCTAACGGCTTTGGCGTCTGGCGGCTCCTGAAGGCACTGCGTCACGAAACCCCTGCCCCGTCGCGTGCGGCGGATCGGCTCGGCGCCGACCGGGCGCGCGCGCTGATATTCAAGGTTTCGAACGGCAACCAGATCGGCCGCCTCGCGCTCGCCCGCGTGTTCGGTGAGGCGTTGCAGGAAGGCAGCGACCTGGACGGCACCCGCGTCGGCACTTTGCTGCGCATACAGGGTGAGAAAACCGCTAAGATTCCCCGCGCCGAAATCGGCGACGTGATTGCCATCGCCAAGCTGGAGGGCGTGCAAGCTGGCGATTGGTTGGGTGGCACCGGCGACGCGCCAAAAATCGCGCGTGGCGAAGCCAATCACGTCGTCGCCATCGCGCCCAAGAATCGCAACGACGACGTGAAGCTGTCCACCGCGCTGCACAAGCTGACCGAGGAGGATGGTTCTCTTACCTGGGAGCAGGACGAGGCCCATCACGAGACGCTGCTGAAAGGCATGAGCGACGAGCATCTGAATGTCGTGCTGGCGCGCTTGAAGCGGCGCTACGGCGTCGACGTGACCGCGAAGCCCGCGACGATCGGCTACAAGGAGTCGATCCGCAGGACCGTGACCCAGCGCGGGCGCCACAAGAAACAGTCGGGCGGTCACGGCCAATATGGAGATTGCGTGATCGCGCTGCGTCCGCTGCCGCGCGGATCGGGCTTCGCGTTCGAGGACAAGATCACCGGCGGCGCGATCCCGCGTCAGTACATCCCGGCGGTCGAGGCCGGCATCAAGGACGCGATGGTGAAGGGGCCGATGGGCTTTCCGGTCGTCGATGTCGCGGTGACGCTGACCGACGGCAGCTTCCACGCGGTGGACAGTTCGGAGCTTGCCTTTCGCACCGCCGGCCGGATCGCGATGAGCGAAGCGCTCGCCGCAGCCCAGCCCTATCTGCTGGAACCGGTCGCCAAGGTCACGATCCTGACGCCCAACAGCGCGACGTCCAAGGTCACGTCGGCGATCTCGTCACGGCGCGGCCAGATGCTCGGCATGGAACCCCGCAACGGCTGGCATCGCTGGGACAAGGTCGAGGCGACACTGCCCGAAGCCTCGCTGCGCGGGCTGGACGCGGAGCTGAGATCGCTGAGCCAGGGCCTCGCGACGTATTCGGCCGCGTTCGATCACTTGCAGGAAATCAGCGGCAAGCTTGCCGACGAAGTGGTGAACAAGCAGCTGGAAGCGGCGTAAAACTTCATCCGTTTGCTTCGAGCGAAGTCGAGAAGCCGTATCTCGACTTCGCTCGATACGAACAGCCGTTGTTTAGTTACACCGCACCTTGCGGGTCGCCTCGCGGCCGAGCAGCGCACCGGCCGCAGCGCCCAGCACGGTGCCGGTCGTCCGCTCGCCGCGCGTATCGACCGCACGGCCCAGTAGCGCGCCCGCGCCTGCACCGATGATCAGGCCGGTGGTTCCGTTCGAGCGGCGGCAATATGTGCGGCCGTCGCGACCCTGCCATGTCGGCCCGGCATAATATTGGCCGCGATAATGGTCGTTATGGTGGCGGCCGTGGCGCGCGAAAGCCGGCGCCGTGGGCAAAGTGACGGCGGCAAGGACCGCGCCAATGATCAGTGTACGCATGTCAAATCTCCCTCATTTTCAGTCTTGGTGTTCAGAATCGGGCGGCCCGCATAATGCCGGACCGCCCCATCTGTTCCGCCTGCGTCAGCAATTCCGCGTCTGGCGGCTGCGCTGAACCTCACGGCCCAGCAGCGCGCCACCGGCGGCGCCGGCGACCGTGCCGAGCGTGTGGTTGCGCCCGCCATCAAGCGAGCGGCCCAGCAAGGCGCCCAGCGCACCGCCGACGATCAGGCCGGTGGTGCCGTTGCCGCGGCGGCAGCGGTAATTCTGATTGCCCGCATAATAGGTGCGGCCATGATAGTGCGAATAGCCGGTGCGGTGCGCCATTGCGGGCGCTTCGATCACCGGGGCGGCGGTAGCGACCACTGCCAGGGCCATCATGAGTTTACGCATTGTTTTTACCTCCTCTGCGACTCCACGACTCAGAGAATGCCAAAGCCGGTCTGAACCGATTCCGATCGAGTTGTTCATCGAAGGGCAGGATTGGTTACGGGGGTGACGCGCATTCGATGTCGCGCTAAGGCACGGCTTTAATGTCGGATGCGCTCATGTTCCCCCACCGCAACCTGCTCGGGATTGCGGGGCTTCAGCCGCACGAGATTTCGTTTCTGCTGGACGAAGCGGAGCAATGGGTCGAGCTGAATCGCGCCACCGCCAAGCATGACGATCGCCTCGCGGGCCTCACCCTGATCAATGCCTTTTTCGAAAATTCCACGCGCACGCTGCTGAGTTTCGAGATCGCCGGCAAGCGGCTGGGCGCGGATGTCGTCAACATGCATGCGGCGCAGTCGAGCGTGAAGAAGGGCGAGACGCTTATCGACACGGCGATGACGCTGAACGCGATGCGTGCCGACATGCTGGTGATCCGTCATGCCAGTTCGGGCGCGGTGCGGCTGATCGCGGACAAGGTCGACTGCCCGGTGCTGAACGCTGGCGACGGGCGGCACGAGCATCCCACCCAGGCACTGCTCGACGCACTGACGATCCGGCGGCGCAAAGGGCGCGTGCACGGCCTGACAGTCGCGATCTGTGGCGATGTGCTGCACAGCCGGGTCGCCCGATCGAATATCTTCTGCCTGCTGTCGCTGGGCGCGGACGTGCGCGTGGTCGGCCCGCCGACGTTGATCCCGGCTGGGCTTGATCGATTCAACGTGACCACCTTCACTGACTTCGATGCAGGCCTGGACGGCGCCGACGTCGTGATGATGCTTCGTCTCCAGACCGAGCGTATGACGGGCGGCTTCGTGCCGTCGCTGCGCGAATATCACGCTTTTTGGGGACTGACGCCGGAACGGCTGGCGCGCGCCAAACCCGACGCACTGGTGATGCATCCGGGACCGATGAATCGCGGCGTCGAAATCGCTTCCAGCATCGCCGATCATCCCGAACGCTCCGCCATCACCGAGCAGGTCGAGATGGGGGTGGCGGTGCGGATGGCGTGCCTGGACGTGCTGACCCGCCGCCAGCGCGGCGTGGGGGGCTGGGCATGAAGGCCTTCACCAATATCCGATTGACCAATGGCGACACTGCCAACCTGCTGGTCGAGGGCGAGCACATCGCCGCGATTGGCGGTGAATTGCCGCGCGATGCCGAGCTCATCGACGGCGGCGGCAAGCTTCTCGCGCCGGGCATTCTCGACCTCGGCGTTTTCAGGGTCGACGGACCCGCGTTCCGCTTCGGCGGCATCGTCCGTGCGGCCCTGATGCCGGATCAATCGCCGCCGCTCGACGATCCGGGTCTGATCCAGCGTGCCGCCTATTCGGGCAAGCCGGACATCTGGGTCCATCCGCTCGCAGCCGCGACACGCGGGCTGGCTGGTGCCGAGCTCGCCGAACTCGGCCTGATGAAGGCGGCGGGTGCGCGCGCGGTCGCGACCGGCCGACGCTGGATCGCCGATTCGGGCGTGATGCTGCGTCTGTTGAGCTATGCCTCGGCATTCGACCTAACTGTCATTTCTCACGCCGAAGACGGCGGCCTGACCGGCGATGCGGCAGCGACCGAAGGCGAAACCGCCACAAGGCTTGGTCTTCCGACCGCGCCGGCCATCGCCGAAGCGATGGCGATCGCGCGCGACCTGGCTCTGACGGAGGAAACGGGCGCCCGCCTTCATATACGTCAGGTCACGACCCGGGTCGGCTTCGACTTGGTTCGCGCCGCCAAGGCGCGGGGACTGCCCGTGACTTGCGGCATCACGCCCACCCATCTGTTCCTCGCCGACAACGCAGTCGCCGATTTCCGCACCTTCGCGCGCCTCTCGCCGCCGCTGCGGAGCGAGGATGACCGCAAGGCGGCGATCGAGGCCGTACGCGACGGCACGATCGACGTGATCGCCTCGGGTCATGATCCGCGCGGGCCGGAAGACAAGCGCCTGCCCTTCGCTGATTCGGCGCCTGGCGCGGCGGGTGCGGAAACGCTGCTGGCGCTCGCGCTCAATCTGGTGCGCGACGGCGTGATCGGCTTGCCCCGGCTGTTCGAGTTGCTGGCCGCCAACCCGGCACGCATTCTCGGGCTGGACAGCGGCGGAATTGCCGAAGGCGCGCCGGCCGACCTGATCCTGGTCGATGCCGACGCGCCCTGGCGTGTCGATTCAAGCAAGATGCGCGCGGCCGCCGGCAATACGCCGTTCGACAAATTGCCGGTCCAAGGCCGCGTCCTGCGGCTCTGGAAAGGCGGACGCGAAATCCTTTAGCGCGCCGCGAGGCGCACTGGCGATCCGCCCTTGCGCTGCGCCCATTGCAGCGGAGCATCGCCTGCCTGCTCGCGGACGAAGCACTGGCCGCCACGGGAGCGGAAACGCTCGCAGAAGGTCACAGCGGTCGCGCGCGTATCGAAGCCGCTGACGGACAGGCGATAGAAGGTCGTGCCTGCTTTCTGGAACACCGCCGTGGAGGGCGTCATGCCGCCAAAGGCGCTGACCCGGCGCACGGCGCGGGTCCAGCCATCCTCGGCGACGGCGCGGCTCGAAAAAGCGCCGATCTGGACAACGAAACGACCGCCGGTCGGGCGGACGAACGCGGCGCGCTGGAAGCGCACGGCGGGCTGTGCGACCGGCTTTGCGACTTGCTTCGCGACCCAGGGTTGCGGCGCCGGCGCGATCTTCTGAACGATTTCACTACGGGCCGCGAACTGCACGGACGGCGCGGCGGCGAGCGCCACCGGCGGCGTGAATACCGCTTTCGCCTCGGCAACTTCGATCGCGGTCGCGGTCGCAACCGATGCGGGCGCCGAAGCGTCGGCTGTCACCTCAGCGGTCATCGCGACCGGAGGTGGCGGCGGCGGTGCGGATTCGGCTGTGCGCACGGGAGCCGTGTTCGGCGTTGGCGACGGCAATGCGTTCAGCGCGAGCCGAGTCGGCTGGCCGGCATCGTCGCCCGGCTGCACGCCCAGCAGGGCCGCGACCTGCGCGACCGTCTGGCCTTCGCCGGTATAGCTCGACCATTCGAGAATACGGCGCGAGACCGTCTGCGGATCGAGATCGTATGCCGCCATCAGCTTCGCCTCGGCCCAACGGCCGGCCAGCGCGTAGCTGAGCGCGAGATTCTGGCGAGTCTTCGCATCGGCACCGCCATTGCGGACCGTGTCTTCGAGCAGGCTCACACCCGCCGCCGGATCGCCGGCCAGCGCGATGGCGAGACCGCGATCACTGGGGGCGATCAGCTGCACGTGCGCGTCGAGCACTTCGCGGGCGCCGGCGCGATCTCCGATGCCGAGCTTGGTGAGCGCGAGGCTGAGAGCGGCGCCGCCGCGTTGCGGATCGAGGGCCAACGCATCCGCGAAGCTTGTCGCGGCCGAACGAAAACGGCCGCTGCCCAGATAGGCGCGGCCCAGCAGCATCCGGTAGCCGGCATCGCGCGGCTCCGCGGCCACGGCCGCCTCGGCGGCGCCTACCGCTTCGGCGGGTTTGGCCTTGGCGAGCGCGCGCTCGGCCTGAGTCGCTGATTTCACCGCCTCGCTGATCGCTGCGGCATTGGCGGCCGCCGAAAGCAGCACGACAGAGCTCACAGCGAAGCGGAGCATGAAGGCGTTACGCATTGGCTTTCCCCATATTTCCGTGCCGGGCCTTGGCGACCATTTCGTCCAGACCCTGCATGCCGTTCAGGAGAGCGTCCAAGGCCTCCGTCACCAGCCGCTGCGACGAGCGACGGTTGAGCGCGGAGGCGAGGCGAAGACGCAGATGCCGATCCTCGTCCAGGCGCAGCGTGAACGCCGCCTTGTGACCGGCCAGCACGGCTTCCGCCTTCGGCCGGCGCACTTTCGTCACGGCGGCTTCGATGATGGGCGCTTCCACCACCGGTTCTTCGTCAACCGGCGCGAAATGCTGGGCGAGTTCGACCTGCTGGTGGACGACCGCGGGCGCATCGGCGGGCGCCACGCGCGGTGCGTCGAAGCCCATATCGTTCCAGCCGAGATCCTCGGTCGGCGCGCCAAAGCCGTTGAACCCCTGCGGACGCATGGCCGGCTTGGCCTGGCCCTTGCGAGCGAGCAGACCGGAGCTGAGCGACGCGAACGGTTTGGCTTCCATCGCTCGCCCCTTCACTGACCGACCACCCGACGGCCGAAGCCGCCCGCGCCGCGCGAAGCCGTCTGCCCCGCGCCCGGCACGCTGAACACCGTGCGGCGGAAATTCTTTTCCAGCCGGTCGGAAATGTAATCCCAAAGCCCGGTGACTTCCTGCGCGGAACGGCCGTTCGGATCGACTTCCATCACCGTCCGCCCATCGATCATCGATGCGGCGAAATCAGTGCGCTGGTGGATCGTGACTGGCGCGACCGTGCCGTGCTGCGACAGGGCGACCGCGGCTTCGGCGGTGATCTTGGCCTTGGGTGTCGCCGCGTTCACGACGAAGATCAGCGGCTTGCCAGCGCGGTCGCATAGATCGACGGTGGCACCCACCGCGCGCAGATCGTGCGGGCTGGGCCGAGTCGGGATGACGATCAGCTCAGCCACCTGGATCACGCTCTGGATCGCCATCGTGATGGCAGGCGGCGTATCGATCACCGCGAGCTTGAAGCCCTGCTGGCGGAGGATGTCGAGATCGCTCGACAGCCGCGCGACCGTGGTCTGCGCGAAGGCCGGAAGCTCCGCTTCACGCTCGTTCCACCAGTCGGCGAGCGACCCCTGCGGGTCGATGTCGATGAGGACAACGGGGCCGGCCCCGGCAAGCTGGGCCTGGACGGCGAGATGGCCGGACAGGGTCGTCTTGCCCGATCCGCCCTTCTGCGATGCCATTGCGAGAACGCGCATATGGTCCCTTCGGGAATTGATGACTTCAGTCACCAGATCGCACGCCAGACTCTAAGATGTGGTTAAGCGGGGGCTTGGCGTTCGGGCTTTGCGCGCTTTAAGGCTCGTTCGATGCTGACCCCCGATCAGGCCGATCGCATGATCCGCGAAGGCGTCGCCGCCATGCAGCGCGGCGACGGGCGCGGCGCCCGTGCGGCGTTCGAGCAGGTCGCGGCGGCGGGCGGCGGCGTCGCCCCGCCCTGGCTGCTGATCGCGCAAGCATGCCGGCTGGAGCGGGACCAGGACGGCGAACTCGCCGCACTCGACCGTTTGCTGGACGAGCAGCCTCGCCACGTGCGCGCGCTCATCATGAAAGGCGATGTGCTGGGGCATCGCGGTGACTTGCGGGCAGCGCACAGTTTCTACCGGCTCGCGCGCGATGTCGCTGCACGGTCTGGCGAGCTGCCGCCCAACCTAGCCGCCGAAGTGCAGCGCGTGTCGGCCGAACTGGAGCGCAGCCAGAGCGATTATCGCGCCCATCTGGACATGGCGTTGCGCGACGCCGGTTTCGCATGCCTCACTCCTCGGGTCGCCGATGCGCTGGCGATCGCGAGCGGTGAAAAGCAGCTGTATCTGCAGGAGCCGACCAGCTTCTATTTCCCGGGCCTGCCTCAAATCCAGTTCTACGAGCGGAATGCATTCGATTGGGTCGAAGCATTCGAGGCCCACACGCCCGCGATCCGCGCCGAACTTGACGCGGTGTTGGCCCTCACTCACGATTTCCCGCCCTATATCGAGAACGATCCCGCACGGCCGAACAAGGTGCACGGACTGGTCGCGAACAGGGACTGGGGCGGCTTTCATTTGTTGCGCGGCGAGTCGGTCGAACCGAACGCCTCGATGTGTCCCAACACGCTGGAGGCGCTGAATCTGGTCCCGCATCCGGTCGTTCGCGGCCGCTCGCCGATGGCTCTATTCTCACTGCTGAAGCCCGGCACGCACATTTTCCCGCACAACGGCCTGATCAACACCCGACTGATCTGCCACTTGCCGCTGATCGTCCCTGAAGGCTGCCGTTTCCGCGTCGGTAACGAGGTCCGGCCCTGGGAGGAAGGCAAGCTCCTGATCTTCGACGATTCGTTTGAGCATGAAGCCTTCAACGACGGCACGTCCCGCCGCGTGGTGCTGCTGTTCGAGATCTGGCGGCCGGAAATCGACGCCGAGGAGCGCGCCGCCCTCACAGCCCTATTCGAAGCGATCGACGATTTCCGGGGCGAGCCACTGGATATGAGCGGTTAGACGATCCACTCAGTCCGCGGCACGCCCAGGCCATGCAGGACCGTGGTCAGGTCGCCATTGTGCACCGACGCATCGGCTACTCGCGCCAAAGCAGGCTTCGCGTGATAGGCAATGCCGTAGCCGGCCGCCGTCACCATCGGTATGTCGTTGGCCCCGTCGCCGACCGCGATCGCCGCTCCCGGAGCGCCGGCGGCGTGGTGCAGCAGCCATACCTTCTTCGCTTCGGCATCCAGGATCGGCTCCGCCACGGTGCCGTCGAGCTTGCCGCCCACGCTGCCCAGCTGATTGGCGTGGACATCGCTGAACCCGATATCCGCTGCGACGCGCTCGGCGAACCAGGTGAAGCCGCCAGTGACCAGCACTGTCTTCACCCCCCGCGCCGCCAGCGTTCGCACCAGTGTCCGCGCGCCCGGCATGATCCGCACCCGCTCCGACTGACAGCGCGCGAGCGTTGATTCGTCCAAGCCCTTCAGCAGCGCCACGCGCGCGCGCAACGACGCCGCGAAATCCAGCTCGCCCCGCATCGCCCGTTCGGTGACCTCAGCGACCTGTGGTTTGACACCGGCATAATCGGCCAATTCATCGATGCACTCGACCGTGATCATCGTCGAATCCATATCGGCGACGAACAGGCGCGGCGCGGGCGCATTGGCAGGGCGAACGAAAATGTCGGCCTTGAGCGCCTCCAACGCGCGCCGCATCGCCACCGGATCGCCGTCCAAATGCGCGCGCCAAACAGCCTCTTCCCCCTCGACGCGCGTCCACGCCGCCGGGAGCGCACTCGCAAGTGACTGCTCCGTTAACGCTTCTGCTGCTATCACCGTCGCGATGAACAAGGCCGACCTCCCGCCGCTGGCGCTCATCGCAGGGCCAACCGCGAGCGGCAAGAGCGCGCTCGCCCTCGCTGCGGCGCAGCAGGTGCCGTCGGTCGTGATCAACGCCGATTCCGCCCAGGTCTATCGCGACCTGCGCATCCTTTCGGCCCGGCCGGACGAACTCGATATGGCGGAGGCGCCGCACCGGCTGTTCGGCTATATCGATGGCGCGGAGGCCTGCTCCGCCGCGCGCTGGGCCGGCGACGCACGCGCCGAAATCGCCAAGGCGCACGAGGCTGGGCTGCTGCCGATCCTGGTCGGCGGCACGGGGCTTTACATTCGCACGCTTCTGAACGGCATTGCCCCTATCCCCGAAATCGACCCGGCTATTCGCGCGGGCGTGCGGGCAATGGCGGTGGATGCGGCCTATATCGCGTTGAAGCAGGAAGATCCGGACAGCGCCGCGCGCCTCGCGCCCGCCGACACCACACGCGTCCAGCGCGCGCTGGAAGTGGTGCGCTCCAGCGACCACCCGATCGGCTATTGGCACGCCCGCCGGACCGGCGGCATCGGCGACCGGATGCATCTGCGCCCGCTGGTGCTGGTGCCGCCGCGCGACTGGCTCGTGCAGCGCAGCGACGCGCGCTTTCTCGGCATGGTCGAAAGCGGCGCGATCGATGAAGTCGAGCGGCTGCTGTTCCGTCGGCTCGATCCCGAGCTGCCGGTCATGCGCGCGATCGGCGTCCAGGAAATCTCGGCTTGGCTGCACGGCGAGATGACGCGCGGCGAAATGGTCGAGGCCGGCCGCCTCGCCACGCGCCAATACGCGAAGCGGCAATATACCTGGTTCCGTCACCAGGCGCCGGAAAGCTGGCCGCGTTTCGAAGAAGCGCTGACGCCCGCCAGTATCGACGTGCTCGCGGTTCGTTTTGGGACAGTTCGAGCCTGATCGATGATTGGCACACCGAAACATTTCCTCTATGCCGCTCGCGCGCGGATGTTGTGCGCGGCTGAGCGGGGGTGCTCGATCGATGGTTCGTAAGGCGGTGTTTTTGGCGGCGGGCGCGTTCGCCCTGGCATCCGGCGCGGGGACGGCAATGGCCGCCACCACGGCGCGGGATTATAACGTCCTCGTCCTCAACAATTTCACCGGAACCGGTTCCGACGTCGAGGGCTGGGTCGCGGCCGGCGGCAAGATCGACGTTTCCGCTTATTCGATCGGCGACAAGAAGCCGGCTGGGGCTGGCCAATACGCCGCGGTCGCGGGCCAAGGCTTCAAAGGCGGCGGCGGAACTGTCTTCGGCAGTTCGCTCGCGACCGGCTACACCGGCAGTTTCAGCTATTCCAATGGCGGCTCGGCCAAGACCTATGCGGGCGGCAACGCCAGCCCGATCAATGTCGCGAGCGAAATCAATCGCCTGACGACGCTCAGCGACGATCTGTTCGCGAACGCCGGCGCCTACGGCACAGTCGGCACCTATCAGGTGGCCTACAATCAGCTGTTCCTGAAGGGCAGCGATTCGAAGGTGAACATCTTCAACATCAGCGCAGCCGATTGGAACAACACGCTCTATGGCTGGCACCTCGCGATCAAGCCGGGATCAGTCGCGGTGTTCAACATCGCCGGCACCAATGTCGGCATCGCCAACAGCGGCAGCGACAACGGCACCTATAACGGCCAAAGCGTCGGCTTCACGCCACAGGCCTATGACGCGTCGAAGGTGCTCTATAACTTCTACGACGCCACGCGCGTTGCGCCGGTCGGCAGCGTCAATGCGACGATCCTCGCGCCGACCGCCGATTTCGAATCGACCTATGGCGTCGTGCTCGGCCAGATCTTCGCCAAGAGCTTCTCCGGCAGCATCCAGGTCAATAACGTCAATTTTCAAGGGACCGGCATCCTCGATCACGGCATCAACGCCGTGCCGGAGCCTGCCACCTGGGCGATGATGATCGCCGGTTTCGCTTTCACCGGCGCGGCCCTCCGCCGTCGCCGCAGCACGCAGCTTATTATCGCCTGATCCTCGTTCGGAGATCGGGTTCATCAAAGGCCGCCCGGTTTCCGGGCGGCTTTTTCTTTGTGTGTTCGCTACGCGGCGGCAAAGGGAAACGTAATAATGTTGTTCTAAACGGCCTTGACGGAGTCATTTTATGTCTCTAGCCGCGCCGTTTCAGCAAGGTGATACGATGGGTCAAGAGTTGAGTGGGGCAGATATTCTCGTCCAGGCGCTTTGCGACCTGGGCGTCGAATATGTGTTTGGCTATCCGGGCGGCGCCGTGCTGCCGATCTATGATGCGCTGTTCCGGCAGAAGCGGATCAAGCACATCCTCGTCCGCCACGAGCAGGCTGCGACGCATGCGGCGGAGGGCTACGCCCGCTCGACCGGCAAGCCCGGCGTGGTGCTCGTCACGTCCGGTCCCGGCGCGACCAATGCTGTCACCGGCATCACCGACGCGCTGATGGATTCGATCCCGATGGTCGTCATCACCGGCCAGGTGCCGACGACGCTGATCGGCACCGATGCGTTTCAGGAAGCGGACACGGTCGGCATCACGCGCCACTGTACCAAGCATAACTACCTCGTGAAGGATCCTGCCCGGCTCGGCCCGACGATCCACGAGGCGTTTCACATCGCGACCTCCGGCCGTCCCGGCCCGGTCGTGGTGGACATTCCCAAGGACGTGCAGGTCGCGACCGCGCGCTACACGAAGCCTGGGGCGATCCAGCACAAGACCTATCGCCCGCAGGTGAAGGCAGACACCGCCCTGATCGAAGCGGCGGTGGAGATGTTGGCGGCGGCCGAGCGGCCGATCCTCTACACCGGCGGCGGCATCATCAATGCCGGGCCGGGCGCCAGCCTGTTGCTGCAGGAACTCGCGCGTATCACGGGCGCGCCGGTTACCTCGACCTTGATGGGGCTGGGTGCACTGCCCGCTTCATCGCCGCAATGGCTCGGCATGCTCGGCATGCACGGCACCTACGAAGCCAATCTGGCGATGCACGGGGCGGATCTCATCCTGTGCCTCGGCGCGCGGTTCGATGATCGCGTGACCGGACGGCTCGACGCGTTCAGCCCGCGCTCGAAGAAGATCCATATCGATATCGACCGGTCGTCGATCAACAAGAATGTCCGCGTCGATCTCGGCATCGTCGGCGATGTCGGCCGGGCGATGGAGGATATGGTCCGCATCTGGAAGGGCCGCGGCCACCAGAAGAATGACCTGTCGGCCTGGTGGCGGCAGATCGGCGATTGGCGGGCGAAGGACTGCCTGTCGTTCCCGGCGGACAAGACGGAGATCATGCCGCAGCGGGCGGTCCGCGCGCTCTATGAAGCGACCAGGGACCGGCATCCGATCATCACGACCGAAGTCGGCCAGCACCAGATGTGGGCCGCGCAGCATTTCGGCTTCGAGAAGCCCAACAAATGGCTGACCTCGGGCGGCCTCGGAACGATGGGCTATGGCCTGCCGGCGGCGATCGGCGCCCAGCTGGGCAATCCCAACGCCCTCGTCATCGACATCGCCGGTGAAGCCTCGATCCAGATGAACATCCAGGAACTGGCGACGGCGACGCAGTATCGCCTGCCGGTCAAGATCTTCATCCTGAACAACGAATATATGGGCATGGTCCGCCAATGGCAGGACCTGACTTATGGCGGCCGCTATGCGGAGAGTTACAGCGATTCCCTGCCAGACTTTGTGAAGTTGGCGGAGGCCTATGGCTGGACCGGACTGAAGATCGAGAAGCCGGACGAACTCGACGCTGGCATCGCGGCGATGCTGGCTGCCGACGGGCCGGTGCTGGTTGATTGCCGGGTCGCGAAACTCGCCAATTGCTTCCCGATGATCCCCAGTGGCGCGGCGCACACCGATATGCTCCTTCAGGCCGACCAAGTTTCGGGCGAAATGGACGACGAGGCGAAGGCGCTGGTCTGATGCACATCACGGAGGAACCGAAGGAGCGTCATACGCTCTCCGTCACCGTGGACAACGAACCCGGCATCCTCGCGCGGATCGCCGGCCTGTTCACCGCGCGCGGCTATAATATCGAAAGCCTCACGGTGGCGGACGTCACCGAGGATGAGAGCATCAGCCGCATCACCATCGTCACATCGGGCGTGCCGGCGACGATCGAGCAGATCATCGCCCAGCTCGACCGGCTGGTGCCAGTGCACAAGGTGACCGACCTGACCGAGATCGGCCCGCACGTGGAGCGGGAACTGGCGCTGGTGAAAGTGGCCGGCCTTGGCGATCACAGGATTGAAGCGTTGCGGCTGGCCGATGTCTACCGCGCCCGCGTCGTCGATGCGACGACCGCCAGCTTCGTGTTCGAAGTCACCGGAGGGTCGGAGAAGATCGATACCTTCGTCACGCTGATGCGGGAGGTGGGACTGGTCGAAGTCGCCCGCACCGGCGTCGTCGCCATCGCCCGCGGGCGGGAGGCGGTTTAAGGTAATGATCTGTGCTCCGGCGAAGGCCGGAGCTTCGTGACACAGGGCTCCGGCCTCCGCCGGAGCACAAGGAGGACATCGACAATGCGCGTTTACTACGACCGGGATGCCGATCTGGGGCTGATCAAGGGCAAGAAGATCGCCGTGCTCGGCTATGGCAGCCAGGGCCATGCTCACGCCCAGAACCTGCGCGACTCTGGTGTCGCCGAGGTCGCGGTCGCGCTGCGCCAGGGGTCGGCCACCGCGAAGAAGGCGGAAGATGCCGGCTTCAAGGTCCTGTCGAACGCCGAAGCCGCCAAATGGGCGGACCTGATCATGATCCTCGCGCCCGACGAGCATCAGGCGGCGATCTATGCAGAGAATCTCGCGCCCCATATGAAGCAGGGCGCCGCCCTCGCCTTCGCCCACGGCCTCAACATTCATTTCGGCCTGATCGAGCCGCGCCCCGACCTCGACGTGATCATGATCGCGCCCAAGGGGCCGGGCCACACCGTTCGCTCGGAATATTTGCGCGGGGGCGGTGTGCCGTGCCTGATGGCGATCCAGCAGGACGCGTCCGGCAACGCCCACGATCTGTGCCTGTCCTATGCGTCAGCCATCGGCGGCGGCCGTTCCGGCATCATCGAAACCAATTTCCGGGAGGAGTGCGAAACCGACCTGTTCGGCGAGCAGGCCGTGCTCTGCGGGGGCCTCACTCACCTGATCCAGGCGGGTTTCGAAACGCTGACCGAGGCCGGTTACGCGCCCGAAATGGCCTATTTCGAGTGCCTGCACGAAGTGAAGCTGATCGTCGACCTGATGTATGAAGGCGGCATCGCAAACATGCGCTATTCGATCAGCAACACCGCCGAGTTTGGCGACATCACCACCGGCCCGCGCATCATCACGGACGAGACCAAGCGGGAGATGAAGCGTGTCCTCGATGATATTCAGGCCGGCCGCTTCGTTTCGAAATTCGTGCTCGACAATCGCGCCGGCCAGCCGGAGCTGAAGGCTGCCCGAAAGCGCGCCGCCGCCCATCCGATCGAGAAGGTCGGCGCGGAGCTGCGCGCGATGATGCCGTGGATCGGGGCGAACAAGCTGGTGGATAAGGCGAAGAACTAAGACGCCCTCCTCGCTCGTCCCGAGCGAAGTCGAGGGGCGCGGCTCCAAGCTTCCAACGCCCCTCGACTTCGCTCGGGACGAGCGGCTATCAGCAGAAGATTGAACTAGCTGGAGGTTCCGATGCGTCGTCTGCTCCTGATCGCCGTTCCCCTTGCCCTCGCCACGCCGATCCTCGCCCAACAGGCGATGCAAAAACCCGGCAGTGCCAACCCCGCAGCGGTCACCGGCGGCGCTTATCAGGCCGATCCCAACCACACGCTGGTCACCTGGACCGTCGATCATCTCGGCTTCACGCCCTATACCGGCATTTTCGGCAGCGTGACCGGCACGCTGACGCTCGACCCGAAGAACCCGTCTGCGGCCAAGGTCGACGTGACGATCCCAGTGTCAAAAGTCACCACCGCCAGCGAAGGCCTGACCGCGCACCTGCTCCGCGCCGGCAAGGATGGCGGCAAGCCGGATTTCTTCGGCCCCAGCCCCGCCGATGCCCGTTTCGTCTCGACGAAAGTGTCAGCGAAAGGCCAGGAAGCGACGATCACTGGTAACCTGACGCTGAACGGCGTGACCAAGCCGGTCACGCTGGCCGCGAAATTCTACGGCGCTGGCAAGATGCCGGAAGCGATGGGCGGCAAGGACAATGTCGGCTTCACCGCGACCGCCACGATCAAGCGCAGCGATTTCGGCGTGATGACGGGAATTCCGCTCGTCTCCGACGAAGTGAAGCTGAACATCGCGGCTGCGTTCCAAAAATAGCCTGAAACGACGAAACAGGCTGGACTTCGTTAACCATGCCGCGATACGGCGTCGGCATGGCAGCGCCACGCGCTCTTCTCCTTCGACTTACGCGCCCTTAGGCGCGCCTTTCTGCGTGCGGCCCACGTTCCGCAGCACAGCGCCTAAGGGCCAAGCAGACTGAACAGCCTCGCTTCGGAGAAGACCCATGTTGCGCGATCCGTCCGTCAAATACCGTCCTTTCGCCCAAATCCCTTTGCCCGATCGGCAATGGCCGAGCCGCACGATCACAAGCGCGCCGCGCTGGCTATCCACCGACATGCGCGACGGCAATCAGGCGCTGATAGACCCGATGGACGGCGAGAAGAAACAACGCTTCTTCGACCTGCTGGTCCGGATGGGAATCAAGGAGATCGAGGTCGGCTTCCCCTCCGCCGGGCAGACCGAGTTCGACTTCATCTCCGGCCTGATCCGAAGCGGCCGCGTGCCGGACGACGTCACCGTACAGGTGCTCACCCAGGCGCGCCGCGACCTGATCGAGCGCAGCTTCGAGAGCCTGGAGGGCGCGCGTACGGCGATCGTCCACCTTTACAATGCGGTATCGCCATCATGGCGTCGCATCGTGTTCAACCTCGACGTGGCTGGCGTGAAGCGGATCGCTGTGGAGGGCGCCTCGATCCTGCGCGACCAGGCGGCACGCTATCCCGCTACCGATTGGCATTTCGAATATAGTCCCGAGACCTTCTCCACCGCCGAACTGGATATCTCGCTGGAGGTCTGCTCCGCCGTGATGGACGTGCTGCGGCCGACGCCGGACAAGCCGATCATCTTCAACCTGCCCGCGACCGTCGAGGCGGCCACGCCCAACATCTATGCCGACCAGATCGAGTATTTCTGCCGCAACATTCCCAATCGCGACGCGGTGATCGTATCGCTGCATACCCACAACGACCGCGGCACTGGGGTCGCCGCGACCGAGCTGGGGTTGCTGGCCGGCGCCGACCGTGTCGAGGGCTGCCTGCTCGGCAATGGCGAGCGCACGGGTAATGTCGATCTCGTGACCGTCGCGCTCAATATGTACACGCAGGGCGTCGACCCCGGTCTCGACTTCTCGAACATCGACGAGATCGTGAACACGGTCGAATATTGCACGAACATCAAGACTCATCCGCGCCAGCCCTATGCGGGTGATCTGGTCTTCACCGCCTTTTCAGGGTCGCACCAGGACGCGATCAAGAAGGGATTCGAAGCGCAATCCAAGCGCAACGACGAGATGTGGGACGTGCCTTATTTGCCGATCGATCCCGCCGATCTCGGCCGCTCCTATGAAGCGGTGATCCGGGTCAATTCGCAATCTGGGAAGGGTGGCGTCGCCTGGGTGCTGGAGCAGGACAAGGGCCTCAAACTTCCCAAGCGCTTGCAGGCCGATTTCAGCCGGCACGTCCAGGCGTTGGCGGACTCGACCAGCCGCGAGCTCAACGCGGAGGATATCTGGGCAGTGTTCCAGCGGGCTTATCCGCAGACCGGCCGGTTGACCTTGATCGCGTATCGCGAGCAGCACGATGCGCGCCATCGCATCTTCGCCGGCCGCATCGCCCGTGGCGGGGAGGAGCGCAGCGTCAGCGGGCGGGGGAACGGCCTGATTTCGTCCGTGCTGGCGGCGCTTCAGGAAAGCTTCGGCATCGCGCTGGATGTCGTCGATTATAACGAGCACGCGATCGGTCATGGTGCCGATGCGCAGGCGGCCACCTATCTGGAGTGCCGCACGCCGGACGGCCGGACCGTCTTCGGCATCGGCATCGACGCGGACGTCGCGACCGCCAGCGTGCGCGCCGTACTCAGCGCCGCGAACGCCGCCTAGCGGGCGAGCGCGCTCGCGACGATCTCGTCGGCCGGGTGCTTATATTCGTCCATCAGTGTCGATTTGGGCGTGAACATCTTGGTGGTCGGTTCGACCCCGGCGAGTCCGCTCAGCCGGTAGGCACCGACCTTGACGATTTTGGGGGCCGCGCCGTCGCGGGACACCAGGGCGGCCGCCAGATGCAGCTCGTCGTGCCGCTTGTAGAGAAGATAAGGCGCGAGCACGACTTCGCCGCGATTATAGGTCGCGCGCACGCAACGGCGGCGCTGAATGGCCGACTGGATCAACGAGGTCTCATCGCTCATCCCGCATATTTGTGCAGCTGCGAACGCGATTGCAAGTCGCGAAACTGCTCAACTCTCTCTTTGGATAGCCTCGTCAGCAACTGATCGATAAAAGACTTCTCGCAATCGCAGCATAAAGAAAAACGGCCGGAAACCTGAGGGTTCCCAGCCGCTTTTTCTGGACCGACGATCGGGGGCGGTTAGCCCATGATGTCCTGTTCCAGCTTCTTGGCCATTTCCTCGATATTCTCGGGCGGCCAGCCGGGAATTTCCATACCCAGGCGAAGGCCCATCGAGGATAGGACTTCCTTGATCTCGTTGAGGCTCTTGCGGCCGAAGTTCGGCGTGCGGAGCATTTCCGCCTCGGTCTTCTGCACGAGATCGCCGATATAGATGATGTTGTCGTTCTTCAGGCAGTTCGCGCTGCGGACCGACAGTTCCAGCTCGTCCACCTTCTTCAGCAGATAGCGGTTGAGCTGGTTCGAATCCGCCTCGGCGTCGGCTGGCGCCATCACGGTGCCGACCATGCCCGTACCTGGCTGCGCGAGCGGCATGCCTTCGTCGAAGTGCACGAACAGCTGCAGCTGATCCTGAAGGATGCGGCCGGCATAAGCGATCGCATCGTCCGGGCTGATCGTGCCGTCGGTCTCGACGGTGATCGTCAGCTTGTCGTAATCCAGTTCCTGGCCGACGCGGGTGTTTTCCACCTTGTAGGCGACCTGGCGCACCGGCGAATACAGCGCGTCGATCGGAATAAGTCCGATCGGCGCATCGGCCGGACGGTTGTTCACGGCGGGAACATAGCCTTTGCCGGCTTCGGCGGTCAGTTCCATATTGAGCGAGGCGCCCTCGTCCAGATGGCAGATCACCAGGTCCGGGTTCATCACTTCGATGTCGCCGGAGACATTGATCATGCCGGCCGTGACTTCAGCCGGGCCGGTCGCCGACAGCTGAAGACGCTTGGAGCCTTCGCCCTGCATCTTCAGCGCGATCTGCTTCACGTTCAGGACCATGTCGGTCACGTCCTCGCGGACGCCGGCAAGCGAGCTGAACTCGTGCAGCACGTTCTCGATTTTTATCGACGTGACGGCCGCGCCTTGCAGCGACGACAGCAGAACCCGGCGCAGCGCGTTGCCGAGCGTCAGACCGAAACCGCGCTCCAGCGGCTCCGCCACAAAGGTCGCCTTGCGACGGCTATCGCCGCCCGCCTTCTTTTCGAGAGCGGTCGGCTTCTTGAGTTCCTGCCAGTTCTTTGCGTTGACAGCCACTGTGTTCCCCTCGGGGTAGGGCGGGACCGGAAAGATCCCACCGGAAAGTCACAAAAGTCACGCCTCCCAAGAGAGGCGAAAACCCATCGAACGCGTCAGACGCGGCGCCGCTTGGACGGACGCACGCCATTGTGCGGGATCGGGGTCACGTCGCGGATCGACGTGATCTGGAAGCCGACCGCCTGCAGCGCGCGGAGCGCCGATTCACGGCCCGAACCCGGACCCTTGACCTCGACTTCCAGCGTACGGACGCCGTGCTCGGCAGCCTTCTTGCCCGCATCCTCGGCGGCGACCTGGGCGGCATAGGGCGTCGACTTGCGGCTGCCCTTGAAGCCCATCATGCCGGCCGACGACCAGGAAATCGCATTGCCTTGCGCGTCGGTGATGGTGATCATCGTATTGTTGAAGCTGGCGTTCACATGGGCGACGCCGGCGGTGATATTCTTGCGTTCGCGGCGGCGAATACGCTGCGGTTCACGTGCCATTTTCGTGTCTGACCTTTCTCAAGGACCAGGAGCGGCAGCAAGGCCGCTCGACCGGCCTGCTTATTTCTTCTTGCCGGCGATCGGCTTCGCCTTGCCCTTGCGGGTGCGGGCATTGGTGTGCGTGCGCTGTCCGCGAACCGGCAGGCCCTTGCGGTGGCGCAGGCCGCGATAGCATGCCAGGTCCATCAGGCGCTTGATGTTCATCGCGGTCTGGCGACGAAGATCGCCTTCTACGCTATGGCCGGCGTCAATCGCTTCGCGGATCTGCAAAACTTCCTGATCGCTCAGGTCCTGCACGCGACGTTCCGGCGAAATACCGAGCTGGGCGGTCAGCTTTTTGGCCGTGGTCGGGCCGATGCCGTGAATATAGGTCAACGCGATTTCCACGCGCTTGTTGGTGGGGATATTCACCCCCGCGATACGTGCCATGTAAGACTTTCTCCTGCTCCACAGGCCGGGCGGCGGACCGGCCTATCTCAGCGCTTGATATTCCGAAACGCACAACACCGGCGCGCGAAAGGAATCGCCGCCGGAGCAACACTGTGTCGGAAGAGGCGCGAGATAGGGAGCGGAAACGCCCCTGTCAACCGTCGCTTTAACGCTCGACGACGTCGCCTTTCATAGGCGCCAGCTTCGCGAGCAAACGGTTCTGCGCCGTGAACGGGATATTCTCCTCGCGCATGGCCCGCTGCAGATTTTCGATCAAGGCGTTCATGTCGGCGGTCTGGATGCCGAGATCCTTGTGAGCCAGCTTCATGTCGCGCCCGCTATAGCTGCACCCGCCATTCATCAGATAGCAGAATTGCTCGAACAAGGTTCTCCGCAACCTGATCATATCGTGCGATTTGAAGATTTCGGAAATGCGCGGATCGGCCTCGCTGAGATCGACCAGCCGGTTCACCACACGCTTGACGCCCGCCTCCGCATGGAAGGCGCGCCACAGCCCGTCACCGCTAAACGGGGCAGCGCCCGCGTTCGCGTTCGACACCGGATAGGGATCGACCGGCTCCTCGCCCGGCGGCGTCGGTTGGACCGCGAGGACCAAGGCAAGCAACAACATATCAGAATCCCGCCTGGAGCGAGAGATAGAGGCCGCGCTGGCCTTTCAGCGTCGCGATGCTGCCCAGATCGACATAGGCGGCCGTGACCGTCACGTTGCGATGCACCGAATAGGCAGCGAAGACGTCCCAAGTGTCGTCCTCGCGCGCGAAGGCGAGATTGTCGGGCTTGGTCCGGACTTCCGCGCCTAGCAGCAATTTGCGGCTGACAAGGAGGCCCGCCGAGGCCTCGCCCTGCAGGCTGTAGCTGCCGCGCTTGTCGCCGCCAAAGCCGAGCAGGCCGAACTGGTTCGCCTTGGTCAGCCTGAGCGTCCCGCCCAGCACCACCGACTTGTCGAGCACGATCTTGCTGCCGGACAGGAGATAGTCGGTGCCTTCGTCGGATCGGCCGCCGACCGCGCGGATCACGGCTCCCCGGCGCGCGATCTTGTGCTGCACCCCGATCGACACTTGCGGCAGGACCGTATCCTGCCCGTAAACCGCATCGCCGAACAGCCGGAGCTTTGCAGACACAATGTCCTGACCGAAAGTGAAGCCACGGCCCAGGCCCAGCGCGGCGCCGGCCGCCTGAGTGTTGAAGCGTTGACGAGCGAAGGATAGCTCGACCCGATCGAACAGGCCTGCCTTCACGCCGTAGGCCTGAAAGCGAAAATCGGGAAGGTCGAGCCGGGTGTAGAAAGCGCCGCCGCCGATACCGGCCTCGGTCTCGTTGCCGCCGATGATCGACCAGGTGGCAAGGCCTCCCCCTGCCCCGCCCTCGACATTGGTCACCGCGCCGGTCAGCAACAGCTTGCCGCCATTGCGAAGCGGTTCGGCCATAGCCGGCGCTCCGCAGAGCACGGCGGCGGCGGCGATCAAAACAGAAGAGCGAAAAGGGAGCATCGATTGCCCTTTTCGTCCGTTATTGCCTAAAACCGGGTGAAGACTGTGTTAGGCAATCGTCAATCTTCGCAGACGATAGCGGGCGCATGCTTGGTCGTACTGTGCCCGCCCTAGCACTCCTGTGTTGCATGATGGTTCCGGCGCATGCCGGGACCGTGTCAATCAGCGTGCGCACGCCGGACGGAAAGCCGGTCGAGAACGCCGTGGTGTCGATCGAAACGCCATCGGCGCGGCCCGGCACGCCGCCTGGTTTCTCCTATCCGCTGGCCGTCAGCCAGCAGAACATCCAGTTTCACCCCTATGTCCTGCTCGTGCCGGTGGGTGCGCGCGTCGCGTTTCCCAATCTCGATCGGGTGCGGCACCACGTCTATTCCTTCTCGCCCGCCAAGCGGTTCGAGCTGAAGCTTTATGGCCGCGACGACACGCGCGCGATCGTCTTCGATCAGCCCGGCACGGTCGCGCTGGGCTGCAATATCCACGATTCCATGAGCGCGTTCGTGAAGGTCGTGGCGACGCCCTACGCCGAAAAGACCGGCGCGTCCGGCCAGGCGGTGATCCGGGGCGTTCCAGCCGGCCGCGCGACCGTGCGCGTATGGCACCCGCTGGCGCAGGCGCGCGGCAATGAGTTCAGCGCGGCGCTGGAGATCGGGACCGGCGACTTGGCGCAGGCTGTCACGCTCAGACTAAGTCCGCCACGATGATCCGCTTCCGCCGGATCAGCACCAGGCTCAGCACGCTTTACGGCAGTCTGTTCGCCATTGCGCTCGCATTCATCGCGGTCGCCAGCAATATCGTGCTGGCGCAGCATGTCCGCCAAAATGCCGCGCAGGAGCTCGAAACGAGCGCGAACGTGTTCACGCGGCTGTGGGATTTCCGCACCAAATCGCTTGTCGATAACGCCGACATTCTGGCCCGCGACTTCGGTTTTCGCGAGGCCGTCGCCACCGGCGACGAGCCAACCATCGCGTCCGCGCTCACCAATGTTCGCGGCCGCATCGGCGACGGTGCGGCGTTCACGGTCTTCAGCGACGGCCGCATCGTGGGTGACGGCGCGCCCGCACTTCGGGATGCCGCCGCCAATTTTCCGTTTCATCTCGGCTCCGGCCGCCGCGCGGCGGTGGTCCATTCCGCTGCGGGCGTGTTTCAGATGGTGATGGCGCCGGTCCGGGCGCCCGTCGATGTCGGCTGGGTCGTGTTCGCGCTTCCGGTCGGTGCAAAGGACATGCGTGCGCTTGAAGGCCTGTCGGCCGTGCCGCTCACCGCCGCCATTCTCTATCGCGGCGACCAGGGCTGGCGGGGCGGCGAAACCACCGGAGCCGTGCTGCAATCGCTTCGGGCCGGGCGCGCCGCCGAGGTCGATTTTCCGGGCGGGAGCGCCTATGCGCTGATCAGCACCCTGCCCGGGCCGGACAGCAAGTCCGAGGCAGCCCTCCTCATCAGCTACCGCTTGGCGGACGCGATGGCCCCGTTTCGCGCATTCCGCACGGCGATCCTGTTGGCCGGCATTCTCGGCCTCGCCCTCGTCATTGCCGGCAGCATCCGGCTCGCTCGGTCGATCGCCCGGCCGATTGCCCGCCTGGAAACCGCAGCCCGCGCCGTCGAACAGGGCGATTATGGCAGCGTGCAGGTCACCGGCAACGATGAGATCGCGCATCTGGCGGCAAGCTTCAATGCCATGGCGCGCGGGATTGCCGAGCGCGAAGACCGCATCGGCCACATGGCGCTTCATGACGCGCTGACGGGTCTTCCGAACCGCGCCCTGTTCCGCGAGCAGACGGACGTCGCCATTCGCCAGGCGGCCACCCGCGGCGAAACCGTCGCTGTGCTGTGCATAGACATCGACAATTTCAGGCAAGTCAACGACACGCTCGGTCACACTGTCGGAGACGCCATGCTGCGCCAGCTGGCGGGTATCTTTTCGGCCTGGACCGGTGACGCCCTGCTCGCACGGCTGAGCACCAGCGAATTCGGGGTGCTTGTGGTCAGCGAGGAGCGTGATCGCCCGCGCGCTCTAGCGAGAACGCTGATCGATCGGCTCGGCGAGCCGTTGACGGTGGCCCAACGGCCGTTGCTGACCAGCGCCAGTGTCGGCATCGCGGTCGCGCCGACGGACGGCAGCAACGCCGACACGCTTCTGAAGAATGCCGATCTCGCCCTCCATCGGGCCGCGGAAGAAGGCCGGGGTTCCTTCCGCTTCTTCGAACCGGCGCTGGACGCCGAAGCCCGGGCGCGTCACGACTTGGAAATCGATTTGCGCGGCGCGCTCGGCGCCGGGCAGCTCCGGCTGGATTTCCAGCCTTTGCTATCCCTCAAGGACGACCGCATCTGCGGTTTCGAGGCCCTGCTGCGATGGGATCACCCAGAGCGCGGCCCGGTTTCGCCTGCCGAGTTTATTCCTATCGCCGAAGAGACCGGCCTGATCGTCCCGATCGGCGAGTTCGTGATCCAGGAGGCTTGCCGCAAGGGAGCGCAATGGCCCGATCCGGTTCGCATCGCCGTCAACGTCTCCGCGCTCCAGTTTCGCAGCCCGGCGCTGCAGGGCATCATCGTCCAGGCGCTCGCCCGCAGCGGGCTGGCGCCGCACAGGCTGGAGATCGAGATGACGGAATCGATCTTTGTAGAAAATAGCGATGCGACGCTTAAGCTGTTGCATTCGCTGCGTAGTCTCGGAATTCGCATCGCCCTCGACGATTTCGGCACCGGCTATTCGTCCCTCAGCTATTTGCGGCGCTTCCCGTTCGACAAGATCAAGATCGACCGGTCGTTCGTGATCGATATCGGCAGCGACCCGCAAGCGGCGTCGGTGGTGGGCGGGATCGTCGACCTCGCGACTTCGCTGGGCATGGACACCACCGCCGAAGGCGTCGAGGACGAGAGGCAGATGGCTGTCCTGCGAGAACTCGGCTGCGGCAGCATCCAGGGCTATCTATTCAGCAAGCCGCTCGATGCAACCGCCGCGCTGGAGCTGCTGGGCGGACAGCGACAGGTGCGCGCCGCCTAGCGCTTCTTCAATGCATCCGGTTTGTGCGCCGCGACTTTGCCCGATTTGTCGGACTTGACAATGTATTCCGGATTGTCTTTCGACGCCGCCACCTTGTGGCCTTTGATCCGCGTCGGCGAGGTGACTTTCTTGACGACCGTACCGGCCGAGTGGCCGCCTGAGCTGTCCCAGGCGACCTTGTCTCCGGCTTTGAGTGTCTTGGCCATGTAAGGCTCCATTGGATGTCGGAGCCTCAACCGGTCAAAGGTGATCGGTGTTCCTCACACCACCCCATAAGCCAGCATCGCGTCGGCGACTTTCTTGAAGCCGGCGATGTTGGCGCCCTTCACATAGTCGACATAGCCGCCGCCTCGATCGCCATATTGAACGCAAGAGGTGTGGATGCCTTCCATGATGTCGAGCAGCAGCTGCTGCAGCTCGCTTTCCTTCCAGGAACGGCGCTCGGAATTCTGGCTCATCTCCAGGCCCGATACAGCGACACCGCCGGCATTGGAGGCCTTGCCCGGCGCGTAGAGGATCTTGGCGTCCTTGAAGACATGCACGCCGTCGAGGTCGGTCGGCATGTTGGCGCCTTCCGCCACCGCGATGCAGCCATTCTTGACCAGTTCGCGGGCATCGTTCCCGAGCAGTTCGTTCTGGGTGGCGCAGGGAAGCGCCACGTCGCATTTCACACCCCACGGCGTCTTGCCGGCGTGGAAGGTCGCGCCCTTATATTCGGCCACATAATCCTCGATGCGGCCGCGGCGGTGCGTCTTGTGAGATTTGACCCAGTTGATCTTGTCCTGGTCGATGCCGTCCGGATCGTGGATGAAGCCACCGGAATCGGAGAGCGTCAGCACCTTGCCCCCCAGCTGGACAATTTTCTCCGCTGCATGCGTCGCGACGTTGCCCGAGCCGGAGATGACCGCCGTCTTGCCCGACAGGTCCTGCCCTTTGGTCTTCAGCATATTGGCCAGGAAATAGACCGCGCCATAACCGGTCGCCTCGGGCCGGATCAGTGAGCCGCCATATTCCAGCCCCTTGCCGGTCAGCACGCCGGTAAACTGATTGGTGATGCGCTTGTACTGGCCGAACATGAAGCCGATCTCGCGTCCGCCGACGCCGATATCGCCTGCCGGCACGTCCACGTCCGCGCCGACATGGCGGTACAGCTCGGTCATGAAGCTTTGGCAGAAGCGCATGATCTCGCGGATCGACTTGCCCTTGGGATTGAAGTTCGCGCCACCCTTGCCACCACCCATCGGCAGGCCGGTCAGGGCGTTCTTGAACGTCTGCTCGAAGGCCAGGAATTTGAGGACGCTTTCCGTTACCGACGGGTGAAAGCGGATGCCGCCCTTATAGGGACCGATCGCGTTGTTGTTCTGAACCCGCCAGCCGCGATTGACCCGGACATTGCCGGAATCGTCTTCCCAGCACACGCGGAAACTGATGATCCGGTCCGGCTCCGCGATGCGTCGCAGGATCTGCTGGGTGTGATAGTCCTCCTTGTCCTCAATGAAATCGAAGATGTCCTCGGCGACTTCCTGGACGGACTGGACGAACTCCGGCTGGCCCGGATTGCGCTTCTTCACGCCCTCGATGAACGTCGCGAGATCGACGTGGTCGGAAACTGCCATTCATGCCCCCTTCTGGTGCGGATCGGTTTGTTCAGATGACCCGTCGGCCCTGTCCTGATTCGAGGCCGTTGTGATGCAAGGATTAGCACAGTTTGACGGCTTGACACCCCGTTCAGCGCGTCGCGAATACCTGTTACAGGCTCCGCACCCACCGCTCGCGCAGCACATATTTCTGGATCTTGCCCGATCCCGTCAGCGGCCAATCCTGGATTTCGCGCCAGTGCGCCGGCGTCTTCTGCGCCGCGATCCGCGCGCGGCAGTGGGCGAACAGCGCGGCAGGATCGAACCCGGCGCCCTCGCGCGGTTTGACATAGGCCAGGACCGCCTCGCCGAGCAACGCGTCGGGAATGCCGACCACCGCGCACTCCGCGACATCGGAGTGTTCCAGCAGGACATTCTCGATCTCCGCGGGGAACAGATTTTCACCGCCGCGAATGATGATGTCCTTCACCCGCCCCGTAATCCGCACGAAACCGCGATCATCCATCGCGCCGAGATCGCCGGTCCGGAGCCAGCCATCCACATCGACGGCTTCGGCGGTGGCGGCGGGGTCGTCGTTATAGCCAAGCATGATGCCGGGGCCGCGCACGCAAATCTCGCCGGTCTCTCCAGGCGCGGCGATGGATCCCGTGCCGGGCGCGCGGATCACTATTTCCGTAAGCGGCATCGCCTGCCCGACCGTGTCGCAGATATCGTCCAGCAAATCGTCCGGGCGAGTCTGCGCGATGAGCGGGGAGGCTTCGGTCTGACCATAGACCGTGTAGAAATCGCAGCCGAACCCTTCGCGGGTCGCGCGGACAAGTTCGGGCGCAACCATCGACCCGCCGCATCCGACGAGCCGAACCGATGTGAAGTCGCGCGGCCGCTCCCGCGCTGCGGCGTTCATGGCGATCAGCATCGTCGGCACGCCAAGAAACGTATCCACGCGCTCGCGCTCGATCACCGCGTTCATTATGCCGGCATCGAATTGGCGGGCGAGAAGCAGTCGCGCGCCGGCCTGCGCGCATCCCAGGACAGCCATCGCGCAACCGGCGGTGTGGAACAACGGCATGAACATCAGCATGCGTTCGCCGGCCGTGATCCCCGCCCGCGAATAGCCGTGACGCGCATTGTCGGTCAGCCCGCGATGATGGAGAAGCACGCCCTTGGGCAGGCCCGTCGTCCCCGACGTATATTGGATTTGCGCCGCCTGCTCCGAGGCGACCGTGGGCAGCCGTCCCGGCTTTCCGGGGCATGCGAAGAGAGCGACGGGATCCTCGATGTCGACCAGCTCGCGAAGCCCGGGGACGGTTTTCGCCGCTTCTCCCGCGATCCGCGCCATCGGATTGCCACGAAAGGCGCTGACGAAGAACAGGCCGGCAGCCCTCGATTGCTCCGCGACATAGCGGAGTTCACGCAGCTGATAGCCCGGGTTGGCGGTGACGAGGGTCAGTCCAGCGAAAGCGGCGGCATATTCTATCAGCACCCATTCGGGCGCGTTCGGCGCCCAGAGGACAATCCGCTCGCCCGGGGCATAGCGCGTGGACAGCGCGGTCGCGAGGCGTTCGGCATCGGCGAGGAGGGAAGCATAGGTCCATTGCCTCCCTGACCGGCCCTCGCCATCGATCTCCTGAAGGGCCGTGGCACTGGGCCAGCGCGCTGCAGCCTCGCGAAGAACCTCGCCGACGGTCAGCTCACGCAACTCGCCGTCGGCCTGCGCCGGGCACCAGGCTTCGACGAGCCGGAGATCGTACATCGCGCCCCTCCCCGGCGCGATCGTTACGCTAACGGAGCGGCGGCGTCGAGCTAAGCGCGGACCAGAATGGCATCGATCGCGGCACTGACCTGTTCGATCGGCGCCATGCCGTCAACGCGGGAAACGATTCCCCGCGCTTCATAGCCGGGCAGGATCGGCGCGGTCTTGGCGCGGTATTCGGCCATTCGGGTGCGGACCGTTTCGGCATTGTCGTCGGGGCGGCGCTTGAACTCGTGGCTGCCGCAAACGTCACAGCTGTTCTTGACTTTCGGCAACTTGAACGTGTCGTGATAGCCGGTGCCGCACTTGGCGCAGGTGAAGCGGCCGGTGATGCGTTCGACCAATGCGTCCTCGTCAACTTCCAGCTCGATGACGCGATCGAGGCTACGGTTGCGTTCGGTGAGAATCCGGTCGAGCGAGTCCGCCTGAGCAGCGGTACGCGGATAGCCGTCGAAGATCGCGCCCTGCTCCGGCGCCATGCGGTCGAGCGCCTCGCCGATCAGCGCCGAGACGATCTCGTCCGAGACCAGCTCGCCCGCATCCATCACTGCCTTGGCCTTCAGACCGACCGGCGTCCCCTCTTTCACCGCAGCGCGCAGCATGTCGCCAGTCGACAGCTGAACCATGCCGCGATCGGCGACCAGCCGTGCGGCCTGCGTGCCTTTCCCGGCGCCCGGCGGCCCCAAAAGGATGATGTTCATGCGGTCTCCCCCTTGGGACGAAGTCAGCGGCCGCGGCCCTTCAGCTTCGCCTTCTTGATCAGGTCGCCATATTGATGGGCGAGCAAGTGGCTCTGGATCTGCGTCACCGTGTCCATCGTCACGTTCACGACGATCAGCAGGCTGGTGCCGCCGAGGTAGAACGGGATCGACGCAGCCGACACCAGATATTCCGGCAGCAGGCAGATCAGCGTCAGATACGCCGCGCCGATCACGGTGATGCGGGTGAGGACGTAGTCCAGATATTCGGCGGTGTTCTTGCCCGGGCGGATGCCGGGAATGAAGCCGCCATAGCGCTTCAGATTGTCCGCGGTTTCTTCCGGATTGAAGACGACGGCGGTGTAGAAGAAGCTGAAGAAAATGATGCCGGCGCCATAGAGCGCCATGTACACCGGCGATCCGTGCTGCAGATACTGGTTGAGCGTGATCAGGAAGTCGCTCCACCAGCCCTGGCCCTGGGCGGCGTTCTGGCCCGCGAACTGGCTGATCGTCAGCGGCATCAGCAGCAGCGACGAGGCGAAGATCGGCGGGATCACGCCCGAGGTGTTGATCTTGAGCGGCAAATGGCTGCGGTCCGCCTGCATCGTGCCGCGCTGCGTCTGGCGCTTCGGATATTGGATCAGCACCCTTCGCTGCGCCCGCTCCATGAAGCAGATGAACGCGATCAGGCCCAGCGCCACGACGATGATCGCGATGATCAGGAACGGCGACAGGCTGCCGGTGCGTCCGCCTTCGAACAGGTTCACGAGCGTCGTCGGCAACTGCGCGACGATGCCGGCCATGATGATCAGCGAGACGCCGTTGCCGACGCCGCGGCTGGTGATCTGTTCGCCCAGCCACATCAGGAACATGGTGCCGCCGATCAGGGAGACGACCGCGGTGATACGGAACAACATGCCCGGATCGACGACCGCCGAGACGCCCTGCTGCGCGCCGAAGCTCTCAAGGCCCGAGGCGATGAAATAGCCCTGGATCGCGGTCAGGCCCACCGTGCCGTAGCGGGTATATTGGTTCAGCCGCTTGCGGCCGCTCTCGCCTTCCTTCTTGATCGCATTCAGCGTGGGGCTGAGCGTGGTCGCCAGCTGCACGACGATCGAGGCGGTGATATAGGGCATCACGCCCAGCGCGATGATCGACATGCGCGCGAGCGAACCGCCCGAGAAGGTGTTGAAGAAATCGAGCACGCCGCCGCGCGTCTGGTTGGCGAGCAGGCCCAAAGCGGTCGGATCGATGCCGGGCAGCGGGATGAAGCTCAGCATGCGGAAAACGATCAGCACGCCGATCGTGAACCACAGCCTTTTCTTCAGCTCGGTGGCCTGTCCGAATTTCGACAGGTTGATGTTGGTCGCCAGTGCGTCGGCTCGAGATGCCATGAGATTCTGTCAGTCCTGAAAAGCAAAGAGCAGCGGCGAGCCATGTGGCCCCCGCCGCTCATATAGTCACCTGAAAGCGCTTGTCACGGGAGCGAGCCTATTTGCACCAGATCCGTCATTGCGAGCACAGCGAAGCAATCCAGCCGGCGGCGGGCTCAGCTGGATCGCTTCGTCGCTGCGCTCCTCGCAATGACGAAGCAATGACCGTTTACGCCTTGGCGGGGATCGGGGCCTTGCCCTGCGCGGCGCGGTTCGCGTCGCGCACGCTGTTCTTCTTGGCCTTGGCCTTGTCGGCGGCGGCCACGACCTCGATCACCTCGACCGAGCCGCCGGCCTTCTCGACCGCCTCGCGCGCGCCCTTCGACACGCCGGCGACCAGGAAGCTGAGCTTCGTTGAGAAATCGCCCTTGCCGAGCAGGCGCACGCCGTCCTTGCCGCCGCGCGCCAGGCCGGCGCCCTTCAGCGCGGCATGGTCGATCGTGGCCTTGGCATCCAGCTTCTTGGCGTCGAGCGCCTTCTGGATCGCGCCCAGATTCACCTCGGCATAATCCTTGGCGAAGATGTTGTTGAAGCCACGCTTCGGCAGGCGCATGTGGAGCGGCATCTGGCCGCCCTCGAAGCCGGCGATCGAGACGCCCTCGCGGCTCTTCTGGCCCTTCTGGCCGCGCCCGGCGGTCTTGCCCTTGCCGGAGCCGATGCCCCGGCCGACCCGCATCTTCGACTTACGCGCGCCGACGTTGTCACGAATTTCGTTCAGTTTCATTGCACTCGGTTTCCCTGTGTTCGCGCAGATTGGATGGAAGCGGCGGCGCATAGCGGCGGCGGAGACATTTGTCACGCGGGAAAGCAGCCGAGAGGCCGAAAGGTCCGAATGTTCGCAGTGGCCAAGCAGGGCGTTCTGCGGCAACCAGGTTGGTGGACACTGCACAAATGCATCAAGCTCGCGCACGCGGCACAAAGCGGGTTGCGCGTGCCGCATCGCTTATCCGCGGTGGAAAGAGCCGACACGAGCATGACAAAGCCAAATGGAATAGGACAGTTCTTTTCCATGCTGGGCAGTACCCCGGACAAGGCCAGCGGGGTATAGTGATGCGTGTCAGATTGCGCGACATTGACCACAGCCCACTATAATGGCGGACTGGTTTTAGCCGGGAGAAGGCTGCCAACCCAGCGCTTCGGCATCCTCGAATGCCTTTTTATTCGCGGCCGCAAGGGCAAGATATCGCTCCCTTTGGGCTGGCGGCAAACGGGATGGCGAAGGATATTTGTCGAAAAACTCCATCTTCATAATGTTGGCTATCGCTGTTCCCTTCTTGACCATTACAAATCCGTCGAGTGGATTTGCTTTCAGAATTGTATCGGCAACAGCGATGGCTTCTTCGTTACGCCCGGCTTTCAAAAGAAATTCCAACACCGTCGTCGCCATCACGGCGACCGTTTCGCGTTGGCTGTGTGTGCGAAGGTAAAGGCCGCTTTCGATAGCGCGATCGCTCATCGGCCAGTTCTGCCGATACCATTCGTCTCGCGCAAAGTTGCCGCCGCTTGTGGCTTCAATGTTGAACGGGTGAATGCCGGTATGGGTATAGCGCACAAGAACGTGAAGCGGCGCAGTGGTCAGCGATACATTTAAGCCGAGCTGCTGTGCGATGATGAGAAAGAGCGTCGGCATGGTGACGCAGTTACCGCGTCGTGTCTCAAAATACACCGAAAGGAGCTTGTTGCGGACGTTTTGGCCCAAAGGGTCGTCTTGGTCGTAGCTGAACGGTCGATGGTCGTTCCAAGGACCGGCGACAGTCAAAACTTTGCGGACAGCATCAATCTTTGCACCTTCGCTTGCACGCGGACCCGCTAACAGGCGCGCCTGCTCAGCGAGGCGTTCAATCTCTCGCAAAACTCTGCGGTAATCAGCAGAGGGCGCTACAGCTCGGTCTAGCGCAATCTTTGCATCGGCGTAATTGAGCGTCGCGGACAGAACATGCGCAACGGTGGCGGTTGGGCTGCCGCCCCCCTCAGCGCGAACTGGGCAAACAGCAACGACGAAAAATAGCTGGGAAAAGACTACGAGTTTAAAAAGGCACGACGTGGCGGGTCGCGCGATAATCTTACCCACTTTTGGAGCAGAAATAGGGGTGTATCTGATATTCAAGGCGTTTACCTGCGTCTTCTTTGATAAGCGCTGGATCGCCGAACTCGCTATAGTTGATATGTCCCGTCAGCGACTTCTTAGGCTTTACCGATAGCTCGCACGTTCTTCCAACACAGTAACCGAAATTCGTGTCCTTTGCGGGTAATGATTGGTTCGTTGTGCGCAAAACGGCTCGCCCACCTCCGCCAGCTGATTCCCCAAGCGCGTTAGGCCAGTCTTCCACGCTCAAGCAGATTGGGCGCGCACTTTTGGATATGAGTGTTAAATCAAAGCGCTTTTCAGCGTCGTTGGCCTGAGCAACAAACGCATAATCCGTTCCGACGACTGCGCGCATTACCGGCCGGGCCGACGTGCTTGCGCAAGCGACTCCTACCAGACTTACGGCGCTGAAAGCGATGACGTTTCGGACCGCCCGGCTGTTCACTGGGGGATATGTCCGTTTGAATACATCAGAACCTCATCCGGATTATTCATTGCTGCTGACGGATTAAGTGACGGAAGCTGACCAAAGAGCGCGCGCTGATCGGGGAAGCCCATTGCATAAGGGGTAACACCGCCGATAGCCGGATGCGTTAGGCCGAAATTGTGACCGGATTCGTGACCCACGGCCCACCCGAGGGTGCCGGAGCTACCGAACAACGGATGACCGACATTTACTGTCATCGTGTTTCCGCCAATGGTTGCGTAGGCCATTGCTCCAGCCGGCCTGCCTTGTGCAGCGAAAGCAGCACCCGATTCACCGTTTGCCATGTAGCCTTTCGAGCCATTGTCACGAAGTGCCATAGCCATGTTTCCGAGCTGACCTGCCGTTCTCGCCATATTTGCTGCGGTCCCTGTGCCTTTTCCAAATACACGTTCGTATCCAGCAGTCGCTTTCGCAAGAGATTTACCACCAGCAGCCAAAGCATCATTGAGGCGGCCTGCCGCTTTCTCATACTTGGCCGCTTGCTGCTGTTGCGCTCGGTTGTATTTCTTCCATTCGTCGTCTGTAAATCCGCTTCCTCTCCCATACGTGCCGGTTGGGTCGGCGCGGTTTATCGGATCATTGCCGACATATGTGTAGAGGTTCACCTGATCGTCGTAGCCGACCGGATCAGTTTGCAAAAAACGAGCTTGGGTTGGCGCAGCCCAAAATGCCACAACTGCCGCCATATAGGGAACAGATGAGCGCATGGCTTTCCCCCTTGTTGAAAAGCGAAACCACCACGCCGCCTGCGCGACGTCAATAGCTCCGGAAGGCTAAAATGCGCTAACCAAGTCGTTCCGCTACCTGGGGCTGCCGCGCGCCCTCGCTTAGCGCCTCAGCCTACGCCGCAAGTTCGATGCCTCGAGTCCTACCGCCGTGCGGTCGTCCGCAACCCATCCCTTTCAACCGCCGATCGAAGCACATCTATGAGCGGACGCAGAAAAGCCCGGAGCGGCGGCGCCGTCCGGGCTTTTCGTGACCTCTCGCCGAAGAAGAAAGAAGCGGGATCCCGGATCAGGTCCGGGATGACGACCGTCGATCAGTCGACGATCGCCACCATATGCGGCAGCTTGCGGATCATGCCGCGGACTTCGGGGCTGTCTTCCAGCTCCGAGACCTTGTGCATCTTGTTTAGCCCTAAGCCGATCAGCGTCGCGCGCTGGTCCTTGGTGCGGCGGATCGGGGAGCCGATCTGCTTGATCTTGATCTTCGCCATGTGCGCTTACTCCACGATCGCAGCTGCGTCCGCCTCGGCGGTCTGCGAGCCGCCGCGGCCGAGCAGGTCGGCGATCTTCTTGCCCCGGCGCTGCGCGACCGACTTGGGCGAGGTCTGCTCGCCCAGCGCTTCGAACGTCGCCCGGATCATGTTGTAGGGGTTGGAGGTGCCGACCGACTTGGTCACCACATCGGCAACGCCCAGGCTCTCGAAGATGGCGCGCATCGGGCCGCCGGCGATGATGCCGGTGCCCTGCGGAGCCGAGCGCAGCGTCACGAGACCGGCGCCGAAATGGCCGTTGCCGTCATGATGCAGGGTGCGGCCTTCGCGCAGCGGAACGCGGATCATCTTCTTCTTGGCCGAAGCCGTCGCCTTGGAAATGGCTTCCGGCACTTCGCGCGCCTTGCCGTGACCGAAGCCGACCCGGCCCTTGCCGTCGCCGACCACGACCAAAGCCGCGAAGCCGAAGCGCTTGCCGCCCTTCACGGTCTTCGAGACGCGGTTAATGTGGACGAGCTTTTCGATCAGCTCCTCGCCGCCATCATCGCTGCCGGGGCCGCCACGGCCACGATTGTCGCGACGATTGCCGTCACGGCCGCCACGACCGCGATTGTCGCCACCGCCACGGCCACGGCCGCCACGCGGGCCGCGCGCAGGGCGTTCGCCGCCCTCAGGCGCCGCAGGAGCGGCAGCCGCGTCGGGGGCAGCCGTCTGGATTTCGGTTTCGTCAGCCATTTAGAACTCCAATCCGCTTTCGCGAGCGGCATCAGCGAGCGCCTTGACGCGCCCGTGGAACAGGAAGCCGCCACGATCGAACACGACCGAGGTGACGCCGGCGGCCTTGGCGCGTTCCGCGACGCGCTTGCCGACCGAAGCCGCCGCTTCCGAGGTCGCGCCGGTCTTGCCCTTCACGTCCTTGTCGAGCGTCGAGGCCGAAGCGACCGTGCGGCCGGCTTCGTCGTCGATCACCTGGGCGTAGATGTGACGGCCCGAGCGATGGATCGACAGGCGCGGACGGGCGCCGGCCCGGGCGCGGAGCGCCGTGCGAACGCGCTGGCGGCGCTTCGCGAAAAGAGACAGCTTGGCCATTACTTCTTCTTCCCTTCCTTGCGGAAGATGTACTCGCCGCGATACTTGATGCCCTTGCCCTTATATGGCTCGGGTTTCCGCCAGCGGCGGATTTCCGCGGCGACCTGGCCGACCTTCTGCTTGTCGATCCCGGTGATGTTGATCGTCGTCTGGTCGGGCGTCGCGATCGTTATGCCTTCCGGCACCGGATAGTCGACGTCGTGGCTGTAGCCGAGCTGCAGCTTCAGGTTCTTGCCCTGCGCGTTCGCACGGTAGCCGACGCCGGTGATCTCAAGGGTCTTGGTGAAGCCCTCGGTCACGCCGGTGATCAGGTTCTGCACCAGCGTGCGCTGCATGCCCCAAAAGGCACGTGCCTGCTTGGTGTCGTTCGCGGGCTTGACGGTGATACCGTCACCCTCGACCGTGTAACTGATCTCGTCGCGCAGCGGCAGGGTCAGCGTACCCTTCGGCCCTTTGACCGAAAGCTCCCCGCCTTCCACGCTCGCCGTGACGCCGGCCGGAACCGGGACCGGCCTTTTACCGATGCGGCTCATCAGAACACCTCCGCGAGAACTTCGCCGCCGGCATTCTGGTCGCGCGCTTCCGCGTCGGACAGAACGCCCTTGGGCGTCGAGACGATGGTGATGCCAAGGCCGTTGCGCACGCGCGGCAGTTCCTTGGAGCCGGAATAGACCCGGCGGCCCGGCTTCGAGATGCGGGCGATATGCTTGATCGCCGGCTGGCCCTCGAAATATTTCAGCTCGATGCGAAGGCCCGCATGGCCGGCGAGTTCTTCCTCGCGATAGCCACGGATATAGCCTTCGCGCTGGAGCACATCGAGCACGCGGGCGCGCAGCTTGGAAGCCG
>JAESFN010000182.1_pt1 | contig 88892 bp, 77 predicted proteins | sample 9269411 | NCBI WGS metagenome assembly JAESFN01 (sample SAMN14505399, study PRJNA617100) | algae metagenome | isolation source: Iphinoe sp. HA4291-MV1 and co-occurring heterotrophs from trail next to... | place: USA: Maunawili Falls, Hawaii | collected 2009-07-25
ATTTTGGAATTATTTGAACGAAAAATGAAATTAACCCACAAAAATTAGACTGATAAAAAATCTTCTGGGTTTGACTTTTCAAAATTACTAGTAATATGAATCACATCTGCGGAATGTGGGTTAAAAGGGAAAAAGCAAGAGGGAACAGGCAACAGGAAAACCTACATTGCCCATTGCCCATTCCCGTTGCGGGCTTGGTCAACTATTGACGTACTTCCACTGGCGTGCCTAAACCCACCTGCTTGTAAAGCAAGCGCACATCGGGATTACGCATCCGCAAGCAGCCATGGGATATTGCACTGCCTACAACTTCGTCATCTGGCGTGCCGTGAAAGCCAATTTGATTACGTCCATCTGACCAGAAACCAATCCATCGGTCTCCCAAAGGACTATCCTCACCTGATGAAAAGACTTTGCCAGTAATTGGGTGACGCCAGATAGGATTGAGTTGCTTTTTCATAATCTGGAAAGAACCAGTAGGGGTTTCCCAGCCTTTCTTACCCACACCGATTGGGTAGCTTGCGATCACGACATCTCCACGATAAACGTAAACACGGCGATCGCTTAAAGCAACTACCAATTGAGTCTTTCCAGATGCCAAGCTGATAGATGATTTTTTTTGAGTCGAACCTTTAGCTGATAGCAAATTTGAGATATTATACGCAATGGCATTTTGTTTTCCCTGCGTCAGTTGCCACGGTTTCTCTGCTGCATAGGCTTGCTCGGATAAAATGTTCTCTCCTGTTCCTAACTTTGCATAAGGAGTCGTAGAAGTAGTTATACGCCAGTAGTGGACAGCGAGAGATAGGAATGCTGTTCCAAAACAGAGCAACATCACTACACGCGTTAATGAGTCGTTTCTTACTATCGCCATCGTCTATTCTCTTTAGCAGACCTAGCTCTTCCATTGATTTAGCTATCAGCTTACCCTACCTTACTCTAACCTATAACAGAAAACCGCTCTAATGATGGTGTGCTGTGCAAATGACGTGTTAATCCCTGAGAGGGGATTCGCCCATTCAAAATTATTTTTTTTGAATGAGCGAATTTTGCATTAAAGCGTAGCGAGTGGGGCTTGTAACTAGATGTTTTTTGTGCTAAGCCCTACAATGCTAGTCTCTGAGCCAATAGATACCTTTTCAAGCAAAACGCTTTTCGCACTCCATACTCTGCCAACTCTTCACAATTAGCTTGGAATGAGTGAAGGCTAGAAATAGTTATACTGATAGCTTTCTTACATTCTCGTCATTACGGTTACCAAAAATTCATCAATACTTATCAGTTCCCTCATGAATTTGTCAATAGTCGCAGGCAAACTAGGGCTATGGAGATTGCGCTAGTGCGCTCCCTTGAAAAAATCCAGGTAAGAAAGCTTCTCCCTGGAACTCTTAACGAAATGTAGCCATCAATTATTATTGGTGTGGGTGGGAGAAAAACTATGTTGGAAAAACTATTGCTAGCAGTTACGATTACTTTTTCCTTGAATCTGTTTTTGCAAGTTCACGTAAGCGATCAAACGAATACGAATACTAGTAATTACCCGCAAGAAGCTGAAATAGTACAAAACCTCGTGGTAACGTTGCGACGGCAATAAAACGTGTCAAGCGTAGGTGGTCAGTTCTCAATATTGCATAACTATTAAGTAACATCACCACACCACTGCTACCTCATAACTTAAGAGGTACATAAAGTGAGTGTCTGTACAAAAGAAGCTATAGAGAAGTTCTTTGCCTCACTATGTGTTTGCCCAGTTTTAGTATACGAAGAGTGTTCCAGTCATAAATCCGTCACTCAATCAAGGAACTTCCTGCTCATTAGCAGGTCTAATAGAAAGGGATGATTTAAAGCCAGTGCGATCTATGAGTCAATCGATTACTGTATCCTGGTCAACGGTTGATACGAAGCTTCCAGAAGCATCGGTGCAGGTTGACAAACTCTCGAATCACGACCTGATTTTGCGTTGTCAAGCAGGACTACGTCCTGATCGTGCGGCGTTTGCTGAGTTGTTGTGTAGATATCAATCCCAGGTCGATAGAGTCTTATACCATTTGGCTCCTGATTGGTCTGACAGAGCTGATTTGGCTCAAGAGGTTTGGATTCGCGTGTATCGGAATATTAGCCGATTACAAGAGCCGTCCAAATTCCGGGGCTGGTTAAGCCGCATTGCCACCAACTTGTTTTACGATGAGTTGCGTAAGCGCAAGCGGGTTGTCAGTCCTTTGTCACTGGATGCTCCCCGTGCGGTAGACGATGGCGAGATGGATTGGGAAATTGCTGGAGATACTCCTGGACCAGAGGAAGAACTGACGACTAGAGAGTTTTACGAGCAACTGCGCGAGGCGATCGCGGATTTGCCAGAGGTGTTCCGCACAACAATTGTCCTTAGAGAAATTGAGGGATTGGCATATGAAGAAATTGCCGAAATCACAGGTGTTTCTCTGGGAACAGTGAAGTCGAGAATAGCCAGAGCAAGAGCAAGATTGCAATCTCAGTTGCAGAATTATCTAGATGCGTAATGTACAGTTTCCGTCCTTTGGTTGATGGCAGATATGATAATTCATTAAGAATATTAAAGAAATTGCAGGTGCTTCTGCCAACAGGAGAAGAATTGATTAGTTTCTCAGGCTTTGTCCGCTGTGTCTACCCGTGTATGAATTGGTAATAATGTTAAGATGACTACTGATTCTCAGTTTGATGACCGTTCCTACTGGCAACATCACAAAGGTTTGCCAGATGGAAGGGCTGACCATACCAATGAATCAACGGGTGCTATGGATATGGTGAAGCGCGATCGCTTCGAGTTATTGAGTGCTTACCTCGATGGTGAGGTGACGGCTGCTGAACGCAAGCAAGTCGAGGAATGGCTTGCAAATGATGCGACAGTTCAGCGTTTGTATGCTCGGCTACTAAAGCTGCGACAAGGTGTACGGACTCTTTCAGTACCGGAACCACAACAGTCAGTAGAAGAAACAGTCGAGCAAGTGATGGCACGTTTGCGGCGTCATCCCAGGTTAGTATGGGTGGCAGGAGGCGCTGCTATTGCTGCTTGCGTCATTAGCGGCTTATCTGGTCTATTGACAGGTGGTGAGTCCAGGATACCTCAACTAGCCCAGAACCAACTAATGCAGCAAACGCAATCAGCAATTTCAACTCCGATTGTCGCTTCACCGCTTGCGGTTGCGATAAATTATCCGACAGTTCCAATTCCAAAAACAGCAGAAGCCTCGGGTGAAAATTCAGTTAATCAACTAGAGCCTCAACCGCAGGATATTGAGCACGAGCTAAATATTGAATACGATATAAACTAAAAAATTATGAATGATGAATTTTAAGTAAAAAATTATAATTCATCATTTGTAATTATTAGAACTGCTCCACCAACCGTCAAATTGGTGAACACCTCCTAGTTGAATAGCTAGCTCTTCCGTCATGATATAGATCCAGGCCCATCCAAGCGAATACCCTTGTAAGTCATAAGTCTTGGTTTGCTCTCTATTATAAAGGTTTTCTGACGCTGTTCGGGCTGGGTGGTAGTCTTCTAGCTCATCCAAAGCTGTCAAAACATTTAGATTAGTGAATGAAAGTAAATATCCGTGGACGGCGTTCTCTCCTGGCGTCATCGCTGGATATCCCATCGGTAGGGCAAACAATTTTCCTTGTGCGACTGCTCTAGTAGTATTGACTACCTTACCAGCAAAGTATCTTGGATAATTTTCTTCACCTGGTTTAAGAGTGCCATAGACAAAGACTTTTATCACTAAGAATCCTCAATAGTAATATCCTGCTCTTCAATTGTAGAAGATAAGTCGTCAGAGTTTTGATATGTCTTTTGCATATCTTTTAACACTAGCTGATATACTTTTTGATTTTTCTTAGGCAAACGGTTAGAAGTAATTTTTAATTAATAATTCTTTGCCCTTAGCAGCATTTTTTTGTTTATAGTTATTCATACCATACTGTACCTCTAATTCCGTTATGTTAGCAAAACTAAATAGCTTTCTAATTTCCAGGCAATCATCATAAGTCAGTAACCATCTGTGTTCACATGTTTTAACAACTTGGGCAAATCTTTCATGGTCAAAATTAGTATGTAAATTACCTTTCACTCCATAAAGTTTTGATTTTGTAGGTTGATAATAAGGTGGATCAAGAAATAAAAATACTTGACTTCCTCGTTGTAATAGTAGTTCTTCATAATCACCACAAGTAATATAAACTTCTGATAAACAGCAAAATATATTTTTTAATCTTTCAATACTAGATTGAGTAAATCTTTTTTCAAATGCTTGCTGCGAATATCCACCTGAATCCATTACTCCTGAAAAAGTAATTCTATTCATAATAAAAAAACGGACTGATCTATCAAATTCAGAGCAGATATTATTTTTGTTATTTAAATAGTTGTATAGTTGTTTACCATCTTGATGCTCTTCTCGTAGTTTTGTAATAGAATGAACTAAATTATCTATATCGTCTCTAGCATATTTCCAAAATAAATATAAGTCAAAGTTGAGGTCATTTATCCAGTATTTGCTGATTCGTCTATGAAAGACGCTCTTAATAGCTAGAAAAACTGATCCACCGCCTATAAAAGGTTCTCTAAATTCAGAAATATCTAAAGGAACATGAGGTAATATATAATCAATAACTTTTGATTTACCTCCTGGATATCTTAAGGGACTCTTTACTGATTTAGCCATTCTGAGTAATTACTATGTTTAGTTTGGGGTTTTGTAGTGTTTCTTCGTTAAGTAACTCAATGAGTTGTTTTTGCTTTCCACTAAAGCTATTTTTTTGACAAAAATCTTCTACTGTAATTGTATCACTTGGCAAGTGAAGAGAGCCTTTAACACTTCCCGTAATCTTTAAGCGAGTTCTAAACTCAACTTGTGTATCACCTAAAAATAAAGTTTCTAAATTACTAAAAAGTATCAGTTTAAACAGACCATCTTTTATATCCTCCTCTGATGGCAATCGACCTTTAGATGAGTTCTTCGACTCTTGTATTGTAAATAGCTTGCCTTGTGAATACACCTCATCAGCAGTTAAGTGATAAACTCCTCCTAAATAGTTCGATATAAAGAATATTCCTTTATAACCATCGCTTAAATATTCTAACCTATGTGTAGTCATCGATTCTCTATGAGTTGCAGTTAGCGACCTACTCAGCGTATAATTTTTAAATTTTTGTGAATCGAAAGTACCATTTTGAATAAAATTATTCAGTACTTCAAGATGCTTCTGTCTTGAATGAAGACTGACATTTTGAGTAGTTGCTATAATTTCGTAGCTGTTAACAGCATTTGAGTAGATAGTTTGAAAATCTCTTTCAAAATGTGTAGTATTCCAATGTAAGGCTGTTAGCTGATAATGACTGACTTCTAGTATTTTTTGCCTAACATACTCGGCATTCAATTTTTGATTCGTAATTCTATCCGTAGTATTTGCTACTCTATCAGCCGTTTCATACCATGCAAGGATAATGTATACATTCAAAAGATTCATCCAAGACAAGGTAATAAAGTTAATCCTATCATTATTATCTGTACCTGCACCCTCATCTTTAATGACAGGAATGACTGTAATTTTCTTGGAATTAAGATGATAAGTATTGTAGATTTTAGCAAAAGGATATGTTCTGGTCCTTTTAGGAGAAGTCCATTTAGAAAATGCGATATTATTTTGCAAAGTATCTAAAGTAATTATTCCAAATGGCTTCACGCAATTTACATTAAAATCACTTATAGCGTAAGTCTGAATTTTAGGTATCAAACAAGGTGTATAAATAACATCTTTGATAAAACCAGTGAAACTAAGTAGGGTCATAGCTTGTCATAATTAAGAAGTAGAGGAATTCAATAGTACAGTATAAATACATAGAAAAAGCAGTTCAAGAGTGGCATTTCAGCTGTAATGGTAACTCTAGAGTATGCCACAATAGCGAAACAGAAGCGACTATTAAATTCAGTTAGGAGTTCTCATTGTGGAGTCCCGATATAACCCAGCAGCAATTGAGGAAAAATGGCAAAAAATATGGACTGAACAAGGCTTAGACAAAACTGTTACAGATAACAAGAAGCCAAAATACTATGCCCTGTCACAGTTCCCCTATCCTTCAGGCAGCCTGCACATAGGTCACGTCCGCGTGTATACCATTTGTGATGTTATCGCCCGCCTCAAGCGAATGCAAGGTTATCGGGTACTTAATCCGATGGGTTGGGATGCCTTTGGCTTGCCAGCAGAAAATGCCGCGATTGACAGGGGAATACCACCAGCAAAGTGGACTTATGAAAATATTGCGCAGATGAAGAAGCAGATGCAACGTTTAGGCATCTCCTTCGACTGGGAGCGTGAAGTAACCACTTGTTCACCAGACTATTACAAGTGGACGCAATGGATTTTCTTGCAGTTTTTCAAGGCGGGGTTAGCTTACCAGAAAGAAGCAGCCGTAAACTGGGACCCCATTGACCAAACTGTACTGGCAAACGAGCAAGTTGACAACGAAGGACGCTCTTGGCGTAGCGGAGCAAAAGTCGAACGTAAATTGTTACGGCAGTGGTTCCTCAAAATTACTGACTACGCCGAAGAATTATTGAATGATCTGGGCAAGTTGACAGGTTGGCCTGAACGCGTCAAGTTGATGCAGGCAAACTGGATTGGTAAATCAACAGGGGCTTACTTGGAATTTCCCATCGTTGGGATAGAAGAGAAAATTGGCGTGTACACCACTCGCCCAGATACATCTTATGGGGTTACTTACGTAGTGTTAGCGCCAGAACATCCCTTGACAAAACGCGTCACGACACAAGAACGAAAAGCAACGGTAGAAGTCTTTATTCAAGAAGTTTCCCACCAAAGCGAGTTAGAACGCACCGCAGAAGATAAACCCAAGCGTGGAATTCCTACCGGGGGTAAAGCAATTAATCCGTTTACTGGAGAAGAAATTCCTGTCTGGATTGCTGATTACGTGCTGTACGAGTACGGTACAGGCGCAGTGATGGGCGTTCCAGCACACGACGTACGGGATTTCAAGTTTGCTAAGGAACAGAATTTGCCTATCAAAGTGGTGATTGTGCCAACAGACAAGGAGTCTACTCCAGAAGCAGCATACACAGAACCAGGAATTGTGATTAATTCCGGTCAATTCAATGGAATGCCTTCCACGGATGCCAAGCAAGCAATAGTCGCATACGCTGAACAACAAAGTTTTGGTAAAGCACGGGTACAGTATCGCTTACGCGATTGGTTGATTTCGCGGCAGAGGTACTGGGGCGCACCTATTCCAGTGATTCACTGCCCTAAGTGTGGCGCAGTACCAGTTCCAGAAAAAGATTTGCCAGTACAATTGCCAGAAAATATTGAATTCTCTGGACGGGGAGCTTCGCCCTTGGCTAAGTTAGAAGACTGGGTGAATGTTCCTTGCCCAACTTGTGGTACTCCGGCAAAGCGGGAAACAGACACAATGGACACCTTTATTGATTCCTCGTGGTATTTCTTGCGCTTTCCCGATGCCAAGAATGAGCAACAAGTTTTTGACCCCGCGAAGACAAATGACTGGATGCCAGTGGATCAGTACGTAGGTGGTATTGAACACGCGATTTTGCACTTGTTGTATTCACGCTTCTTTACTAAAGCACTGCGCGATGCTCCTTTCCTGCGGAACGCTACGCGAACAGGAGCCGCCAAGGGCGATCGCGGTTTGTTAAACTTCGATGAACCTTTCCAAGGTCTGTTGACTCAAGGCATGGTGCAAGGTTTAACATACAAAAATCCCGTTACTGGAAAGTACATTCCCCCAGCACAAGTAGATCCAGCAAACCCGGTAGACCCCGAAACAGGAGAACGGCTGGAAGACTTCTACGAAAAGATGTCTAAGTCGAAATACAACGGCGTCGATCCACAGGAAGTCTTGGCAAAGTATGGGGCAGATACAGCCCGGATGTTCATCTTGTTCAAAGCGCCACCAGAAAAAGACTTGGAATGGGATGAAGCTGATGTGGAAGGACAATTCCGTTTCTTAAACCGAGTTTGGCGATTGGTTACTGATTTTACTGCCCAGCACAGACAGGTTAGCAATCAGCAAACTCATCAATTGAGTAAACCCGAAAAAGACTTGCGGCGAGCAATTCACATTGCTATCAAAGAAGTCACAGAAGATGTCGAAGGCGAATATCAATTCAATACCGCTGTATCAGAATTGATGAAGTTGAGCAACGCCTTGGCTGAAGCTAGCTGTAAAGATTCACCAATTTATGCAGAAGGTATTCAGACTTTGATGGTTTTGTTGGCACCCTTTGCACCTCATATTGCTGAAGAATTGTGGAATCAATTGGGTAGTACCGAATCAGTCCACAAACAAGTTTGGCTGAAGTATGACGAATTCGCCTTGGTTACTGATGAAATCACTTTGGTAATTCAAGTTAACGGCAAAAAGCGTGCGGATCTTCAAGTTCCGGCTCAAGCAGATAAAGCAGAGTTGGAAAAGTATGCTCGTGAGTCAGAAAATGTTCAGCGTTTTATCGAAGGTAAGGAAATAAAAAAGGTGATTGTGGTGCCAGGAAAGTTAGTCAATTTTGTCGTTGGTTAAAGGGTTTTTTCTCACTGATGAAATGAATAAAAGGAAGAAGGTTCTTGTTGCCTTCTTCTTTTTTGTAGTTTCTCAGAGAATATGCGAAATTTGCCAAAATATATGAGAAGGAAAATTTATAATCAAAACAATGCTTTCAGGAGATTGACATAATGACATATATCTCCCCAAAAACCCTCTCCTTAGAAGATTTTCTCGCCCAATACCAAGACAATCCTGGCTATGAACTAGCAGACGGAGAATTAATTGACATGGAACCCACTGGTCCTCATGAAACGGTGAGTGGTAAAATTGCAACGCAAATTGGTATCTATCTTGTTGCAGAACAACTTCCCTGGTTTATTCCTCGCACTTGCTTAATTTACCCCTTCGCAGATGCAGCCACAGTTCGTCGTCCTGATGTGGTGGTTCTCGATGAAACCGTTCTCAACCGTGAACCCCTTTGGGAGCGAGAACCCATGATTACGCTGGGACGCTCCATTAAACTGGTGGTTGAAGTCGTTAGCACCAACTGGGAAACCGACTATGCTCGGAAGGTTGAGGAATATCCGCTTTTGGGCATTCCAGAATATTGGATTGTAGATTATCGAGGATTAGGCGGTGTAGCATTTATTGGTAAACCCAAACAACCTACGTTCACTGTTTGTCAACTGGTTGAAGATACATATACTCAACAACAATATCGGTTAAATCAATCCATTAATTCGCCGCTTTTGCCTGGTTTTCAACTTCGCTTAGATGATATTTTGCCTCGTTAAGTGGTTGCAGGATCGTAGTAACGTAAGTTGCTAGGGACTATTGGGAATAAAACTATACCAGCAGTTCAGTCCTGTCCTCGAAAACTTTCTCACTCCTCAAATAAGCGATCGCCTTTATGCAACCGATGAGCAATTTGATATGTTTGGACTTGCGATCGCATTGTCGGCGAGTGTGCTGCTAAATATCTAGTAGCTGCCACTAATACGTGAATACCGGCAGGAGTTTGACCCAAAAAAGAATACTGGCGAAAAGCTGCTTCTACCTCTTGAATGACATGAAATTCCCGATTTTCTCGCAGCATTAATTTACCAATCATTGCCAGTAATTTTTGTGAATCACCACCACCGTAAAGATACTGAGCAACTAACTGACCTGCTTCATTCACTTGCTGTTGACGATTCAATAACTCCGGCAATTGTTGAAGCAATTCCTCTGGATTTTCAACTGGTTGTTTTGGTTCTGGAAGTCTGGCAGGTGGAACATTCAAAAAGCGGTTGAGGTACACACTCATTGCAGCATCGAACACACCCCGAAGTAACTCTAACGACGGTACCCGTCGCAATCCTTGATGAACTGCGTTGGCAAAGGTGAATGGATGGTGTGCGGTGTTCCAGTCTCCAAAGTCGTTATTGGTATTGAATCGGGCAACACGAAGGGCAGCGGTGTAAGAAACGACACCTGCTAATTGCTCTTGAGTGCAACCGGCTTTGAGTGCAGTTAATAGCGCGTCGGCTATAGCTTGAGCATCTTCACCTAACAGAATAGGAACCAATTCTTCTCGACCTGACCAAGTTCCCCATCGAGGTCGTCCTTCTTCCAAAACAGTTGGCAACTGTTCAAACGCAGACTCTAAAATTGCGACTAAATCCACAGGGTAGCGCCAGGAATTCGACTCTTCCATGCGGGAGGCGTTCGCCAAGCTAGAAATCAAACTTGCTAAGACTTTCTCAGCACCTCGCCAATCCAGAGCATCAAGTGCTTCTAACGCCTTGTTAATAAAGTCGAGTGTATGACCAACATCAATATAGCGGTGGTCTGTAGCAGCAGCAAATAACATCTCGGCAATTTGTTTCCTATCAGCACCCATCCGAATTGCAGATACTAAACAGCGTTCTGCTGCTTCACTATCCCGTCGTTCAATAAACTGGCGAAGCCAACCTTTGAGAGTCTTGATGTCAACAGTGGAATTGGGCAATGGGTGAACCACAAAGTGAGGTGGCGCATTCGTACTTTCACGAGCAACAGCTGAAAGTCCTTGATAAAGAGCAAGAGGTCGGTCTTCTGCATCCAGATAGGGCAGCAAGTTCATCATGCAGGTGTGGATAGTTAAGCCTGCGCCCCAACCTTCTTTGTTGTAACGGGTGCCAAACTCTAATCCCGTTTGGAAGGATTCGGTAGCATCTCCCCCCATATCTTCTAGTAGGGCAATGACAGATTTGGCAATCACGAGGGAAATGCTTTGTTCTAAGCCATCCTGAAGCCGTTGACGCTGGTGGACATAAGAGTCAACTTGGGGAGTCAAATTCACCCATACCTCGCCATCCCGAATTTCTACAGGAAAAGCACGAACATCATCTGCCCAAGAATCGAATGTTCCCCCACTCGCAAGATCAAAGCGGGCATAGTGCCAAGGGCAAGTCACAATGCCATCTTTGCAAGTACTCCCGTGGAGGGGAAAACCCATATGAGGACAACGGTTATCTATAGCGTAGACCTGATTGTCAGAGTAGAACAGGGCAATGGTATGCTTTTCTAGATTCACCAACAAACTCCCTGCTGCTTGAACATCTGCAAGTTTAGCAGCACGAGTGTATCGGTCCGTACCTGTCGTGGGTTCAAAAGTTTGAGTCATATGCACCTTATGAGAAAGTAGGAGATGAGAAGCACAGGTAATATCTTCTACTTCCTACTCTGGCGAAATTTTTAAGGTTTGAGCAGATATTGACTCTAAATTTTGTTAAGTAAGTCAATAATCTAAAATTGTAACCGCAGATGAACGCAGATAATTGTCTGCGTGTATCCGCATTCATCTGCGGTTCAAAATCCTACTCTTCAACTTTCACTTAACTAGCACTCAAGTAAGCTTCTAAAGCTTCAGAACCACCAATGAGTTTGCCATCAATAAACACTTGGGGAACAGTTGATGCACCAGTGACAGCTTGTAACGTGCGCGGTGTCACATCTTTACCTAAGACAATTTCTTCGTAACCAATACCATGCTCTGTGAGCATAGCTTTAGCACGAGCACAGTAGGGACAACCAACTCTTGTGAACAGAGAAACCAATTGAGGCTTCACAGCTTTCGGGTTGATGTATTGGAGCATTGTCTCTGCATCAGACACCTTAAAGGGGTCGCCTGGTTCTTCAGGCTCAATAAACATCTTTTCAATCACGCCATCTTTCACCAACATAGAATAGCGCCAAGACCGTTTGCTAAACCCTAGATCTGATTTATCCACAAGCATTCCCATTCCATCTGTGAATTCACCATTACCATCGGGTATAAAAGTTACATTTTCTGCTTGTTGGTCTTTCGCCCATTCATTCATGACAAAAGCATCGTTGACGGAGATACAGACGATATCATCCACGCCATTTTCTTTAAAAACTTTTGCCAACTGGTTGTACCCAGGAACATGAGTTGATGAGCAAGTGGGAGTGAATGCTCCCGGTAGCGAAAAAACGACTACAGTTTTACCTGCAAATAGGTCATGAGTGGTCATATTAGCCCACTCATGACCTTGACGTGCGCGAAAGGTCACATTGGGAACTCTTTGTCTTTCTCGATTAGGCAACATGAATTTGACTCCTTAATAAATCTCCTGATAAATCATACTCATAATGAATACGACTTATCAAGTGCAAATTTCTTAAGCCATTCTAAAGCAACAGTAGACGCGACGGAGCAATTAAGTAGCTTTTATGACAGAATGGCTGATCTGACTTTTCCCGTTAAGTCGTGAAACAACGAAATAGCAAGGGTTTCAAAATATCTTTTATTCTCAACAACTTAAGTTTAATGACAATAAACTACGAGAGAATAGGGCTTTGTGCTAAGGGTATAGTAAGCGATGGCTCCATCAAAGAGATAACGGGAAAAGTCAGAATGGCTGATGACTGAACTGCAGCGGTCAATGGTAAACCGTTTTTACTTATTAAATTTTACTTATTAAATAATGCCAGTAACCAACGACTGATAGCTCCGTCATCTTCAGTTTGAGAGCGCCTAATAGCTTCTTCAACCAAGTCAATTTTTAATCCTGACAAGACTTGAGATTCACGAATAGAGTGACTTTCTGTTTTAGATAAAGAAGAAGCAATGATCTTGCTAGCATTAACATCAACGACCCAATATTCTTGCACTCCCAAGCGTTGATAAAGTTTTTGTTTGCGGTCTGTATCGTCCTCTAAAGATGAAGCTGCAATTTCAACAACTAAAGTAGGCGTGTCTGATTCATTAAGATTGACCGAGGAATTATTTCGGGGAGGAAGCCTCAAATTTTCTCCAATATAAAAAGCAATATCAGGTTGGGCATCGCGAACTTTAGCTTTTCTGAAAGTCGTATTTGTTAGCTCCAAAATTGGAATGCTTTTGATAGCTGCATATAATACAATCACTGTTGAAACAATTGAATTATCATGACCGTGTGCAAAACCTAGTGCAGCCATCTCAATTCTCATGTAGCCTTGGTCGTAATAAAATCTACCACTTTCTAAGGTGGGATCATCCGCAAAAGTCAGAAATTCTTCCCAAGTCGCCTCAACCCAGGTATCAGTTGGAACAGTATCTATGATAGGGAGAAGATTAACCATATCGTGAACCTGCTGTGTCTCTAGTAATTAGCCTAGCTTATTCTCAGCAGCGCTTCACCTCGGCGATAAAGTTCGCGAGCATAGTCAGTCCAAATTCCTTGTCCCCAGTATCGGAAACAACTTGTTTGCAATAACAAGTTGTATAGCAATGCTTTTTGATAGTCGGAACTCTGTGTCACTGAAGCGTCTTGCTGAACTAATGAGTCATACTTTTCGTGAAATAAAGCGCTGAATCTCTTCATCGGATCTAAGACATTTTCGTAGCCTTTTACCCAACTTAAATTATTCGTCCAAGAAGCACCATCCATGTGAAATTGATGGTCTGTTTCTTTTAGTTCTGTTATTGCTTTTTCCACTGCTTCTGGTGTTGCTTTTTCTGGGTCTACTCGCTGCCAAATTTTGTATTGATGTACGGCTTGACAAGTTGGATACTCATCTGGATTCACACCAGCAGCTTCAATTAATTCTAGATATTCAGTACCATTGAGTGCAACGACTCCTGAGTGATTGTTTCCTGAATCGCGAATTTCATGATATATCCTAAATAAATCGCGGGGGTATTCGTTCATCATGACGCCGCCATTTTCCCCATCAGCAATTTGAGTGACTAAAGAGGGAACTGTAACATTACCAATTTGCTGTTTACTTCTTCCTTTTGCCTCAAAATAAGGCTGCATCTGAGCTACTAATTTTGTATCTGAGCCTTGAGTTTTTATTAATGCTGTGATACTAATAGTCTCACCTTTAGAATTGCGGGCAACCAATCGATTTGGAATATATTTATCATCATGATGTAAGCTCGAACCATCCAGACGTTCTACTGAATGTTCCTGCACCATGAGCCAACGATACCCACATTCTTTGAGAGCTTTAATATATTCAAACAAAGTATCCGGATGGTTAGGTAAGTGCATTTCTGGGGGAGAAAAGCCCTTCACTCGCTGTAGGGCATCATAGCCAAAAATGGCTGCAAAGTAATGTTGCCAAGCTTGAATATGGAGTTTTATGTCAGGAATGGGTGTGGAAGGAATAACCGCATGACTCCACATTGTGCCCAACCATTCCACATAAGGCTGATATTGGCAGTCACAGGTGATACGCTTAAGGTTGTTGATAATATCCTCTCGTCCCTGTCGTAACCCCCACAACAAATTACCCGAATAATCAAGCATAATTCGAGGATTGCAACCTTCGGATATAAGTTGGGGAATAAAATCTCCCATACGGCTGTAGCACCAAGCAAAGGTTGTTGCGTTGTGGTTATCTCCTTCATGGGAATGTTCAAACATATACTGAAGATTGCTGATGAGTTCCCCATTAACACCTGCAGGGATGGTGGGTTGATGCATATGGAGAGCACAGGCAAACCCAGCCGTGATATTTTCTAAGCGGAGATTTGTGGTGTTTAAAAATACAGGGTTATCTCGTTGGACTACAGAACGAATTTCTGCTTCCCAACCGCAAATATTGGGTAATCCTGTCCTGAATTCTTCCAAAACAGGTAAGTTGGCAGATGGTGCTGTTGCAGTCATAATAACTATCCCAATCTTTAGAGATCATTGAAAGACAAAACCAGCGAGCAAAAGGGGTAAGAGCACCAAGGGCAGACACGATCAAAAGGAGAGTTCCTGGATCAGTCTTAATCTGTGAATTGCTCATTTTACCCCTTTTATAAAATAGGTATTGCAAACGATTTGTGACGAGGAATTAACTCAAGTTGCTCAAGATTACCATACCTCAATGTAGTTCTTGAGAGAAACAACCCAAAGCCCCATCCATAAATTTAAAATCAGGCAGATAATCTACAGACTGAACAACCAAGGTTGATGGACATAATTCCCATTGTTTCGTTGAGACTTGCAGGTCTTTTATGAATCCTGTTCTGATATTCAGTATCCAACCATGAACTGTTGGTGCTTTTTGGTCATGAAGTTCTTTACGCATGATTGAAGTCTGGTATAGATTTTTAACCTGTGACAGAACATTGATTTCTGCTAGACGATCTAGACGTTCTTCTTTTGTTGGCAAGGCATCAATTTCTTTTTGGTTTTGTAAATAGAGTTCTCTGATTGGATTCACCCAATTATCAATGATTCCAATGGTTCTGCCATCTAGCGCCGCCTTAATTCCACCACAACCGTAGTGACCACAAACAATAATGTGTTGAACCTCAAGATAAGAAACTGCGTATTCTAAAACGGCGAGAAAGTTAATATCCGTGAGAGACACTTGATTGGCAATATTGCGATGGATAAATAACTCTCCAGGTTCTGTGCGGGTAAAGTTTGTTAGCGGTAAACGACTATCAGAACACCCAATATAAAGATAAGGGGGTTTTTGTCCGCTTGCCAAGCGTTCAAAGTAGCTGGGGTCCAAAGCTAGTTTTTCTGCAACCCAAGCTTGATTATTTTTCAGGAGTTCATCAATGGTGTGATACTTCATTAATCTTTAGGAAAATCTATTTCTAGGTATTGTTGCTTGGTTATAGTTAGAGTTGAGCGATAAAGTTGACGCAATACTCAGCAACTAAACCTTGCATTTTGATAATAAAGTTAACACCATAACACTACATTTAATATAGGGTCAAATTAACGAATTTATGGTTCATACTCATGATAGGTCAATGTTAGCACAGTTATCTATCACTCATACATTCCTACATCTACTCTCACGAGTTAACTTTGTTCATACCTGACTCTTTTTTCCGATAAAGATAAGTGTATAAAAATTATAGAGTAGGATTGAGTCATTCAAGAAGGTTATGTTAGGTAATATTATTCTTTTGTCAGTAAATCAATATATTTTATTGTGTTTTCAAGCAAAATATGCTTTTGAATCAAGACTTCATGTGATTAGAATAGAAACCTTTAGTGAAGAGCAACTATAATTAAATTCATTCAACAAAAATCATTGAATTTGAGAGTTGTCAGGAGAAAATTTGTGACTCAAGATTACTCAGGTAAATGGTGGGCTGCGTTTATATGTATTATATTCATCGAAGCGGTGTTGCTCATTTTGTTAATTTCTAGACAACCTACTCCACTCCTTTTTGTAGCAATCGTTGCGATTGCATTTCTACTGTTTCTTCTTCCTCAGCTTGATGAAGTTATTGCATTGACTTTTGATAGAGGAAAGCTAGATAGTAAAATAAATTCAATGGGAAAAAAAATCTCTACAACTAAGACAAGAACTGACAAGCTAGTTTTGTTATCTATGCCAAAGTCGATGTATGAGACTCTAAAGAAACTGACTGCGGGTAACTTTAAGTCTTATGAAATGAGTGATACTCTAGAAAGAGAACTTTATTACCTTAAAGATATAGGGTATATAGAGGTAGGTAGAATTCGTGACATTCCTTATGATGGCAATAATCTTTCAGATTATGTGAGAGTCACAGATTTCGGTAAGCAATTTATCGAGCTTCGTAAAAGTGCAGAAGAGGACAGCAAAGGTTAATGTTAACTTGATTGAGTTAAACCAGGGTAGTCTACACTTGATTCTCTTAAATGCTGAATTTTTACTGTTAAGATGACAACTCATATGTGGTTTTCGTCATGTGAAAGCTAACACCTCAAATTAGAAAAATTGCTTAACTATAGCGCGAAATCCTGGTAATACGGGACTGGTTAATTCATCTTCTGCATACAGTGTTACAGCTAGCTTTAAAATAGCGCGATCGCGTCGATACACTTCTAATTTGCGTAGCTGGTGATCAGCAATCCAATATTCCAAAACGCCGTAAGTTGAATACAGCTTCAGCTTAGATTCTCGATCGCGGCGCTCGTTCTTTTCGCCTGGAGACAGCACCTCAATAACCAGTTCCGGTGCAGCAATGAGATGTCCAGCATCATCAAGCATGGTTGCTAATCGTTCATGGCTAGCCCAAACCACATCGGGAATGACACTGTCGGCTTCGGAGAACACCAAACCAGGGTTAATTGCAGCTTCGCCTAAGCCACTTTCGTTTGACCAAATGGTCAGTGCTGTACCAATTTTGATGGTAACATTTTGGTGCTTCCAGTGAGGTGCTCTGGTCACAAATAGCTCTCCGTCAATAATCTCATAATGTCTACCGTCATCGGGTAAGAGTTCTATATCAGCAACTGTCCAGCGGACTGCTTGAGTGGGAGTCATAAGTGCATGAATGTGTAACAATAACATACAAGGTGAAGCGTCTGGGTTTACCTTGCATATCCCCAATTGTAGTTGACTACTATAAAGCGCACGCGCCATCACTCCACAATACAGAATGCGTTACCTTAGAGGATGTAGTGCTACATATCATAAGTGTATAAAAGTAAAATCACTTACCTCTTATTTACACTGACCTTCATTATTGTCCTTTGCTGGACTTTTTTCTCAAAGCTACCAAACGAGCTAACTTGCCAGCAATCAAATGTTATTCGAGCAACAGGTAAAAGATACTACACACATCCCCAAAAAGTTGTCGTTAAGCCTTGGCGGGGTGAGCATCACGTTTACGCGATTTTCATGATTCCCGGTGAACATCTCAATGATAAGCTGTTCACAGTCACAATAAAAAGTGTTGGCACTTTCTGCGGAGAACTTGATTTTGCTAGCACGACTGTTGCTGACGGCGTTTATGCCAAACCAGGACATTACCTGATGAAAGCATTATTCCTAACTCGGACTGCTGTTTGGCTAATTGCCAAAGGAAAGGGAGATGAGTTAAAGCAATCAGGTAATTGGAGAGTGGGTTACGCAAAGATAGAAGAAAAATAATTTCTCAAAACCCTTCTCCTAAGGGAGACGCTGCGCGAACAGGTGGGCACTGCCATAACGTAAAATGCCATACTGCCTCCTAGAATTATGCTAACTCTTCAAGAATAAATTTATTGGTTGGACTGGAAAAATCCTTGAGCCACTCGTCTGTTGACAATCCCTCGCCTGACAAATTGTCAAACACTCGATCTCTAACTTCTACTTTGGACTCAAAGTCAAACCGCTCTCAATTTTAGAAGCTTAGCAGGAGCACCCGCCATGAACTCTAAATCACTCCGAAACCGGATATTCACTCTACACTGCTACTTGGAATTGGCGATCAGACTGATTGTCATCATTATTGGCTAAACCGGAGCCTCTTAGTCTTCCATTTGGCATCTTAATTATCGATATTACTACTTTTGTGATCGCTACTAGCACTGTGCTCTGCAAACCTCTGCGTTTTTGTTAACGAACTTCTAGGTTTAAACCCATTACCCAGCGATAATGAGCTTCAATTTGAGCAACAGTCTCAGACTTGCGCTTTGTATCCCACTGACTGTGTTGAAAGAGTTGTTGACGCAAATCATCTACGTTAATGGTAGTCACTTTACCATCAGCGACTATCTGCTTGCCACTAACCCACACACTCTCAATAGCATTGGTGGGACGACCAAGAATTAATAAACCAATGGGGTCTGTACGCGGTAGTAGTGATAAACTAGTAAGGTCATACATGACCAAATCAGCTTTTTTACCGACGGTGAGGGAACCAAGTTCGTTAGCCATATTCAGTCCCTTTGCACCTCCATGAGATGCCATCTCCACTGCTTGGCGGGGTGTAATCCAGTGCTGGTAATCTAAATCTGTGACGTTGTGCAATATCGAACCTATTTTGATGGCTTCTAGTAAGTCTTGGGAATCATTGCTAGATGCGCCATCACAACCAAAAGTGACGTTGACTCCAGCTTGACGATATTTCAGAATGGGCGCGATACCACTGCCTATACGCAAGTTACTTAAAGGATTGTGGACAACTGTAGATTGGGTTTCGGCTAGAATGGCTATATCGGTGTTTGTTAAGTGGATGCAATGGGCTAGCGTTGTGCGATCGCTTAAATAACCAATTCGATTCAAATGTTCAACCGCAGTACAGCCGTATTTTTCTTGCGCGAGTTTTTCTTGTGCTTTGGTTTCCAGTAAATGGGAGTGACGGCAAAGATTGTACTGATTGCTTAACTCAATACATCCTTGGAATAAAGCATCAGAACATAATTGTATTCCTGTGGGGGCAACTAAAATACTCACACTCTCATCTGGGCGATGAAACTGTCTTACCGCTTCTTCTATTAGTTCCAAGGTTGCTGCAGTTGAGCGAAAATAAGGTTTATGAGTTAATGCTGTGGTTTCTCCAGATGGTATCCCAGCAGTGAGAGATTCATCTTGAATGAGAGGAGAGACAAAGGCGCGGATACCAACTTCTTTATAAGCGCGAACAGCGCTAGCAATTGTTTCTAACTCTTTTCCTGGAATGAGTATCAGATGATCTACCACACTCGTACCACCGGAAAGTAAGGTTTCTACTGCCGTTCCCAAAGCACTGAGGTAAACTTTTTCTGTATCAAGAGGCGCAAAGTCGTAGAGTTGCGCCAACCATAATTCTAAAGGTAGGGGTGGAATGATACCTCGTTGCCACATTTCCGAGGAATGGGTGTGAGCGTTAAAAAATCCTGGTAGGAGGAGTTTGTTTTCACCGTTAATCGCCGTACCGACAACCTCAAGACGAGGTGCAATAGCAGCGATCGCTCCATCTACAACTTGCACATCCACGGTTGCATAATCATTAACAGTGGCTATCAAAACATTTTGGATTGTAAAGTTCACGAGCTTAACCTTGATGAAGTATTAAGTAATTAGACTTTCCGGAGATTTTCAAGCTACAAAATAAAGAAGGTGTTGGGTATAGCAATGTATGAATATACATCTTCGGAATTTAGGAATTGCACCAAACGCATGGGCAGTCAACCATACGTTTGCAGATATTACTCGTCCTCCCCAGACCCCACAACCTGTTATCTTATCAACAGAAACCAAAACCCTGTGCCTTGACTTGGCAAAAGCTGCCATCCTCATCATTGATATGCAAAACGACTTCTGCCACCCTGATGGTTGGTTGGCGCATATTGGTGTGGATGTCGCTCCAGCGCGAAAACCTATTGAACCTTTACAAACCTTATTACCTGCACTCCGAGAGAAAAGCGTTCCCGTGATATGGGTGAATTGGGGAAACCGTCCCGACTTACTCAATATTAGTGCCAATGTGCTTCACGTCTACAACTGTACTGGTGAAGACGTGGGATTAGGTGATCCGTTACCTAGCAACGGTGCGAAAGTACTCATGGCGGGTAGCTGGGCTGCGGCGGTGGTAGACGAACTCCAACAATTGTCCCAAGATATTCGTGTGGATAAATACCGCATGAGTGGTTTCTGGGATACCCCTCTAGATAGTATCTTGCGGAACTTGGGAAGAACGACACTATTTTTTGCAGGCGTTAATGCTGACCAATGTGTCATAGCTACCTTACAAGATGCCAACTTTTTGGGATACGACTGCATATTAGTCAAAGACTGTACCGCCACAACTTCTCCTGATTATTGTTGGCTAGCAACACTTTACAACGTCAAGCAGTGCTTTGGCTTTGTCACCGATGCGCAAGCAATTTTAACAACACTTCAACAAAGTGCTGAGTGTTGAAGTGCTAAGTGTTGAATAGTTATAGTAATCCTAAATCAGTTGTAAAAATCTCTCTTTTCTTCCTCTGTGCTCTGGAGCGTCTCTGCGGTTTATTCACTCAAGGTTTATTTTACAAATCAGATAGGATTGCTATATTTGGTTAGTTACTATTTTAGGACTTACGCACTGTACAAAAAGACTGGACCCGTGCATAACGTGCGCGAGCACGTGGAAACATTGTCTGTATCTGCGGATCAATTGTACTGCGACGGCAAAATGCTTGACTCTATCTACAATCCACGTTCATCTTCCGCAGCGTGCATAAGTTGATTTCACTTACACCTAGATAAGAAGTAGAAAGAGGGCTTATATCCTCGCTAGTTCAAAACCCCGACTTTATTGAGTGATTTATGCCTGCTATGGTGATTACCACACAATCAAAATTTTGTCAATGCGTAAGTTCTATATTTAACCATTTAGCAAAAAAATAAATGATGCCTCAAAACAAAGGACTTTTTATACCCCGATAGCTATAAAGGAGATGAATTATGTACGCGACTCGTTGTGTTATTCCTGTTGTCAAATCACCCAAAGATTATCAAGCATATCGCATTAGTCCCCATGACACAAACCGCTTGGCGATTATATTCGACACAGCAAGTGCTAATACTTCTTTGACTTGTTGCATAGAAATTTTTGATGTTGGTGGCAAAACACCACCCAATCGTCATCAGTGGGCGGTGGAAATGTTTTTTGTCCTGAAAGGAGAAGGAATGGCAATGTGCGATGGCAAAATAGTCCAAATTCAAGCAGGAGATAGTTTGTTAGTCCCTCCTACAGGAACTCATTTGATTCAAAATACTGGTTCTAGTCGCTTATACACACTGACTATTATGGTTCCTAATGAAGATTTTGCTGAATTAATTCGTAGTGGTACACCAGTGGAATTGGATGAGGAAGATATGGCAGTGTTGGGCAGAGTGGATAGCTTAATGCCATATTGAAAGATATATATAGCAGTCCTAAATCATTCGTGAAAAACAAGATCCCCCAAGATCCCCGACTTCTTAAAGAAGTCGGGGATCTGTGTCTTTCAATTTCCGCAATTCATCTAGGATCATTATTATCAAATCTTAATATAGATTTTGACAATAGCTTTACGCATTTGACAATTTAAACTTCAGTACCTATTGCCAGCCGTATCCCCCAAAATAAGATTAAAGTTGCGATCGCCAGCCAATCACCTCTTCTCAATCGTAAGTCGTGCCATTGCACTCGGTGTTCACTAGGACTGGTAAAGCCCCGCACCGTCATTGCGCTAGCCATTTGCTCTGCCCGGAGTAACAAATTTTCCAAAAGTCGTTCTGCTACCAACATCCAAACTTTGACAGATCCTTTCAATCCTAGCTTTTTCCAATTAATAGCCCTAGTCATAACAGAGCGAATTAAATTCTGGATTTCTTCTAAAACTAAGGGAATAAACCGCAAAGATAAAGTTAAAGTCAAAGTTATCTCAGTGACAGGCAACTTCAACCGTCGCAGGGGTTGCATTAAGCTTTCTATAGCAGCTGTGATTTCCTCTGGTGCAGTTGTTAGCAGATACAGGTTGGAACTGTAAATGAGGGTAAACACCATTGTACTCACACTTATTGCCAAATCCAATGAGCGGCGAGTCACTTTGACTGGACCTTTGTCAAACAGCACGTATTTATAACCTTGCTGCTTATTGGCAAAAAAAGGTGCTGGAGTTGAAGGAGTCGAAGCTGCTTGCTCTTGTTGATTGATTGGCAGACGCGGTTGATAATTTATACCAAGTCCATCAGGACTGATAGCTAGAATGACTAAAACAAAAAAACACAATGTCAACAGCCAGCCCATTTGCTGCTGCCAAACTCTTCGGGGAATACACGCTATTAAGGTAGCGATAATTAACAGTACTACTAACAGCACGCGCCATAAGTTGTTAGCAAGAATGTAGGTTGTAAGAAAGCTCATCAACCAGATCAACTTGACTCGCGGATCGAGTTTGTGTAGCCAAGTTTGAGGTTGTTCCAAGTAAAGCCCAATTGGCAGCGATCGCAGTAAATCCATTTTTAGTCATTAGTCATTAGTCATTGGTCATTAGTCAATTGCCAAAGACTCATGACTGATGACTCTTGACTACTATGACACGCGGGTGGCGCGATTGGCATTACTACTTTCGACCTCACGGGCTTTTTTACTCCGCCATAGTATGCGGATAGGAGTTCCTTGAAAGCCCAAATGCTGCCGAAATTGCCGCTCAATGTAGCGGCGGTAGTTGTCGTTAAAGCGCTTGGCATCGTTGACAAACAATGCTATTGTAGGTGGTTGACTACTGACTTGGGTACCGTAGTAAATTTTGCCCTGACGCCCACCGCGAGAGACTTGCGGTGAGTGCCAACTAATAGCTTCTTCCAAAACTTCGTTGATAACTGCTGTACTAACACGACGTTTGTGTGATTCAGCTGCCCTATTGACCAACTCCAAAATCTTTTCTACCCGCTGCCCAGTCAAGGCACTGACAAAAATAGTTTCTGCCCATTCAGTAAAATGCAGCCGTTCTTGCAGATGTCTTTCGTAATCATATATTGTGTAGGAGTCTTTTTCGACAGCATCCCACTTATTAACCACGATAACACAAGCTCGACCTTCTTCGGTAATCCGCCCAACTAATTTTTGGTCTTGCTCGGTGACACCGTCAATGGCATCTATAACCAATAAAACCACATCGGCGCGACGAATTGCTTTAAAAGCACGGTTAATGCTAAAGAATTCAGGACCGTATTCTACGTTTTTCTTTTTGCGAATTCCTGCTGTGTCAATCAAGCGGTAAATTTGCCCGTTTCGTTCCACGACAGTATCAATAGCATCGCGGGTTGTACCAGAAATTGGGCTAACGATCGCTCTTTCTTCTCCCACAAAAGCATTCAATAAACTGGATTTTCCCACATTTGGGCGTCCCACAATTGCCACTTTAATCTCATTGGTTTCTGGGACTTCTACTGTAGCTGGAAGATAGTTAATCACTACATCCAGTAACTCTCCTGTACCGCTTCCATGAATAGCAGAGACGGGGAAAGGTTCACCTAAGCCCAATTCCCAGAATTCAGCAGCTTGAATGAAACCTTGTTCTGGAGATTCGCATTTATTGACTACCAAGAGAACAGGGACTTTTTGTTGTCGTAACCACTCAGCAATTTCTTCATCCGCCGGTGTTGGTCCAGTTTGACCATCTACCATGAAAATAGCAGCACTTGCTTCTGCTAGCGCTGCCATTGCTTGTTGGCGAATCAGTGGTAAAAATTCTGTATCGTCATTAAATACCAAACCACCAGTATCAACGACTGTAAACTCGTGATCGCGCCAGTATGCTGGTTTATAAGTGCGATCGCGTGTCACTCCTGGTTCATCGTGAACAATAGCAGATTGTTCCTCAGCAAGGCGATTGACCAAGGTAGATTTGCCCACATTGGGGCGACCAATAATAGCAACTATAGGAAGACTCATAACCGGATGCACAATGCTCCAAATCTCTATTGTAGCGATTTGGGGTGGGTTGTACTTAACTGGATTGAGAATAGTTGGGAAGGGGAAGTGGGTTACCAGAGGGAATTGAGTATAATTTTAGGTGATACAGCAGCAATTCCTGAGTCAGGAGTCAGATCGCGTAGCGTCTCCCTTTGGGAGAAGTAAAAAGAGCTTTCAGTCTGGCTTTTAGACCTCAGCATTATACTTCATTTACTTGCAATGTGCTGTAATTAAAGAAAGTTTTGCTATGCTTCGACTGGTGCAACAAGAAGCCTGTGCTACCCGTTCATTGGTTGCCACTAGAGTTCCTTCGCCGACATCTATTTGCCCCAACTCGAATAACAGTTCGTGGATTTTTGCGTACGGAACGTGCGCGTAATTCCCCAACCAACCAATTAATGCTTGTAACCGTACCCCTAAATCTTGTCCTGGGATTATCTCATCCGACCAGTCAGCAGCAGTTACAGTTCCGCAGTGCGAACATTGACAGTGATGGCGTTCGTCATGTTTATGATGTTCCCCTATGCATATAACTCCTGTCAACTACTCCCCCACCTGAATTCTTACCTACAAACTCTTGTCCGGAACCTTACAGGACGAGGAAATGGCACAGATGAGACGCCAGAAAGAGAGTGGGAATACTAGAAACGACGAAGATATCGGTACAAACGGAGACTCCGGAATGTATCCGGACTCATAAAGCATAACCTATAAAGGTTTTGTAAATTTATCCATATTTGTTATGAAGATTCATTTCACGAAACTATGCGCTTTCTCGGTTTCCAATACCTGGTACTACAGCCAAGGGTCAGGAGAATGATAATAATTCGCCGTACCTATTGTTGGTATCAAGGAATAACAGGAGAGGTTTCTCAATGACCGACGCTCAACTTCAGTTCGATGTCTTCCTGGTACACAACAGTCAGGATAAACCTCTAGTTAGAGTGATCGCAAATGAACTCAAGCGGCGCGGTATAAAGGCGTGGTTAGATGAGGAGCAAATTCCACCAGGACGACCATTTCAAGATGAAATCCAACAGGTGATTCCACTAGTCAAATCTGCTGCCATATTAATTGGTTTGCAGGGATTAGGAAGCTGGCAAAATTGGGAATTACGGGCACTAATATCATTGTGTGTCAAGAAGAATATCTCTGTCATTCCTGTCCTGCTTCCAGGTGTTAGTCATTTACCTGAATATCTGCTCTTCTTAGAACAGTTTAGATGGGTAAGTTTCTCTGAGGAAATTGATGATGAGAATGCATTGTACTTGTTGGAGTGGGGCATAACTGGGAAGAAGCCACAGCCAACCGTAAAAATCATACCACAAAATCCTAGCGAAAACACTCTGCAAAACAGACAAGATAACTCTGGTGATGAACTCAGTAGTGAAGGTGTTTTATACTATAAAAGGCTACATAACTTCCTAAAATTGGGAGAGTGGAAAGAAGCGGATCAGGAAACTTTCGCTGTCATGCTCAAAGCATCTGACAGAGAAGAAGAAGGCTGGCTTGATGACGAATCCATTGACAATTTTCCCTGTACAGATCTCTACACGATTGATCAACTTTGGGTAAAATACAGCAACGGTCGCTTCGGCTTTAGTGTGCAAAAGGACATTTTGCAAAGCGTCGATCAAGACTTGGAAAAGTTTGGCGATCTCGTCGGCTGGCGCCAAGGAATGTTTTGGAACAAAGGATGGCTGGTATATCGAGAACTCACCTTCGACACCAACGCCCCTCAGGGACATCTTCCCAGACCTTTAGGTCGAGCTCGCATCTCCCCAGGTCTTTCGTCTGAGCTAGTTATGGGAGGTTGGGTATTTAGGTTGTGGGAAAGTTGGGGAGGGTATGTCAGTCTCCCTTCTCTCGCGTCCAGACTGAGAGAGTGTAACCTATAAAGGTTTTAGAAAATTATTAAGATTTGCTAAAAAAGTTTATTTGACAAAACCTAATGTTTCCTTGATTTTCGATACCTGATTTGAACAAGTTTGGAGTACAAAAACACCAATTAATAGATAATGCCTTTTGGCTGTATCAGTTAACAGTTAATACAGCAGTTTGCATTTTTATTAAGGTACACCTTTTCAACTCAAGAGCCAGATATAGAGCTAATTTTACTTCTCCCAAAGGGAGACGCTACGCGATCTGACTCCTGAATTTTGAATTCTGAATTCTGCTGTAAGATTAATGTTAACTATTCATTATGCCAAGCCCGTTCTGCAGTCCAATGACAGTCACTTGATTGATAGACCTTAACTGCTTCCAAGCCCACCTGTGAAATCAACTGATTCACTTCATCTAGAGTGAGTGCAGCGTGAAGAGAATCACGAAATAACTTCTTCTGATAGGCATTGTATTCTGCTCCTACACTATTAACTAAAGCATTCATTGTTGTTTCATCCGCTGGTCTAAACAAGTCGCGGATAAAAATACTACCATTTGGTTTTAAGACACGCTTAAGTTCGCTAAAGAAAAGTAACGGATCGGACAAATGGTGGATAAGGCTATTTGATATAACCATATCAAACTGCTCATCTTGATAAGGCAAGTTTTTCGCATCTACTGATTCTAGGCGAATTTGCTGTTGCAAACCAGCTTGTTGAATGTGTTGTAAGGCTATGCGTAACATACTTTGAGCTAAATCAATAGCAATCACTTGCGATTGGGGACGCATTTGACATAGTAAAATTGGAATACGAGCGGGTCCAGTACCAGCATCCAGTATTAGACCCTGTTCCTTTGGTCCAAGGGCGATCGCTCCTTCAACAAAAGCAGTATTTACCTCAATGAAGTCCATTGCATCATACTCAATGGCTTCTTCTAAACTATCCATGATTTCTGGTTCCAGCACTCTTTCTATCGTCATGAGTCTCTCCCTCATCCCCCTCATCCCCCTCATCCTCCCCAGATGAGAGATACATTCTAATTTTGGGAACACTAAGTGTATCACCACTATTAACAGCAATTGGTCGATGTGGAAAGACGAATGGAATCTTAGCTCGAAAAACATAGTTCCCTTGCAACCACTTACAGCATATCTAACAGCAAGGAAATACGGTACTATCTCTTATGATTTTAGCCATTCAGCAGAGGAAATGTTAATTCCCCAAGGACAGGAAGACCACTCATTAGAAGCATACAAGCTATTACAGCAAGGAGTTCAACAACAGCAAGCTGGAGATTTATCTGCAGCCATGAAGTCTTTGCAAGGTTCTCTTGCGTTATTTCAAGCAGTTGGAGATATTGAAAAACAAGCGCAAGTGCTTTCTTGTTTGGCTTCCATAGTTTATATTTTAAGAGACTACAAGAGTGCTATTTCACACTCACAGCAGTGTTTATCTTTAACAAAAGATGTCGCAAACTTGCAAGTCATAAAGATGCAAGTACTTTCGCATTTAGGTAATGCTTACCGTCATTTAGGCAACTATGATAAGGCAATTGAGTCTCTGCAAGAGTGTTTGAAACTAGCACAGCAATTACAAGATAAGCAAAGTCAAGTGGCGGGACTCAATAATCTGGGATTGGTCTATAAAGCTTTGGGTGACCTTCCTCAAGTAATTGAACTTAAACAGCAAAGCTTAGAAATTGTACGGGAACTACAGGACAATTGGGGTGAAGAGCAAGTTCTGAAGAATTTAGGCAATGCTTGCTATGCTTTAGGAGATTTTGCTAAAGCGATCGCCTACTACAAGCAGTGTATGAAAATAGCTGATTCGCTTAACAATCACCGAAGTACAATTCAAGTGTTAAATAATCTAGGGAACGCTTGTTATGCGCTAAAGGATTATGCCAAAGCTATTGTTTATTATGAGCAACGTTTACTATTAGCTAGGGCAATGAAAGACAAGCGCAGTGAAGGACAATCATTAGGTAGTTTGGGAGTTGCTTATGAAGCTTTGGGCGATTACGCTCAAGCGATTAGTTACTATGAAGAAGGTTTGGAACTAGCCAGGTTTCTCAAAGACCACCACAGTGAGGAGCAGATTCTTACCAGTTTAAAAAAGGCTTGCCAAGCTTTAGGTGACTATACTAGAGTCATGAAATACCAGCTACAAGCAAAAACAGATAAAAAGTGATGAGTTCCGCTGGTCAACCTAATGAAACGTAAAACGCTCGATTGGGTACTGAGCTTGTGCAGCTAGTGTTTTCTACACTTTCAATAACGGCGATCGCTTACTCATCACCTTTCTACAAAAGTTCCCAAGCCTCTTGTTTATATCCATATTGAAAAATTTCTGGATGCAGGATTTCTGCCAAAATTTCTATGGAATCTACGAGTCGTGGTCCTGGACGATTGAAGTAGGAATTACCATCAGTAATGTACACTCTGCCAGTTTGAGAGGCGTGTAATTTTTGCCATTCTGGACTTTGACTTAATAGTTGGGCTTCTTGACGAGTGCGATTTAAATCAAAGCCACAAGGCATAAAGATTATGATATCCGGATTGCTAGAAATGAGTGTTTCCCACTTTAAAGAAGTAGAAGGCTGACCTGTCGTGCTAAATAGTGGTTGTCCTCCGGCTTCGGTCACGAGTTCAGGAATCCAATTAGCAGCAACCATCAAAGGGTCAGTCCACTCAATGCAAGCAACAGTCGGGAGGTTTTCTGTTTGAGAAAGACCTTTTGTTTTTTGGTCTACTATTTTCACCCGAGCTTCTAGGTTTTCTATCAACTGCAGCGAGTCCACCTCGAAAACATTAGCTACTCGTTGAATATCTTCCCAAACATCTTGAAGAACATTTGGCTGTAAGGAAATAATCTGAGGTGAGCTATCTGTAATGGTAGCAACTGCTTCTTCCACATCTTTTAAGCTAACAGCACAGACATCACATTGGTCCTGGGTAACAATGTGAGTCGGTTGTAATTCCTTTAAAACATCTGTTTTAATTTGATAAATACTGAGTGCAGATTGCAACAGATTGTTAACTTTATCGTGAATTTCATTGCTTGAGGCATTGCTATTTATGCGTGCTTGAGTGCAAACAGGACGATCTTGAATTTCTGGGGGATAATCACATTCGTGCGATCGCCCAACAATTGCATCTGTTAACCCCAGAGCTGCTAAAATTTCTGTTCCACTTGGAATTAGGGAGACAATTCTCACACTACTATCTGTCATTCTCTACCTCCAGAACAGCTACCATGACTTTAATTTTCGCAAAATTCTACAAATTAGGAATCTTTCTGTAGGTCAATGCATAGTGCCATTGGGGGAAGAACAAGGGCATTGCTGATTAAGAGTATGAATTTGGTTTCGCGCAAAGGACGCACCAGGCGAACCAGAGTTAGTGTTATTTGTTGATTTTGTGAGACAGCGCTGCGGGAGGGTTTCCCTCTCCTAAGGGAGACGCTTCGCGTTGGCGCAGCCTGTCCGCAGGACTTACCGCAGGCGACTGCGAACCCAAAGGGTCATTTCATACTTGAATTCAACAACGCTAGAACAAGTTATCTCCGGGTGTGGTCAAAACCTGTCGGTAAAGGAATAGACAAGGGGACAAGACAATTCGCTCATTCAAAATTTGGAATCTCCCTCTTGTTTGCCTCTTCATCTCCCCATTGCCCATTGCCAACCAATGATTGACCACACCCGTTATCTCCTGACCCCATTTATCACTTGTGCTTGCGATTCTTCAGGTGGAGAGTTTGGCTCTACATATGAGTGAGGCAGAGCAATGGTGATATCAGTACCGTTGATAACAGTTCCCAACAATCCAAGGTCAGATTCGACCAATTGGTCGATCGCTTCGCTGAGCATATTTTCCTGTGTGTAGTTTGGTCTTGTCACCAGGACAATGCTATCGCTGTAGGGCTGTATTAACAGAGCATCATTTGATATGCTCAAAGCTGGCGTATCTAAAATGACCAAATCAAAACGCTCACGCACATCCTCCATCAGGCGTCGTATTTCGCTAGATTCAAGAATTGCTGCTGATTGACGCACAGGACCAGGGCTGGGAAGAATGTATAAATTTTCTATATCTGGTACTAAGCGAATACATTCGCTCAAGCTGGCGTAATAACGCAAGGGTTCAATAGTCGCATCAGGATCAGTAGTTACTCTAAAGGAAGAAGAACCAGAAGGCGATCGCAAATCTGCTTCAATAATCAAGGTTCTTTTGCCTGCACGGGCGGATGCTATCCCCAAGTTATAAGCAGTTACAGTCTTACCTTCTGCACTGCTCGTGCTAGTAATTAATACCACCTTCAATTCTTTCCCGCCAATGCGGCGTAGATAACTGCGGAACTTCTCATAAAACTCCAGGTAGAAAGACTCTGGAGAAAGAACTACTGGTACCTCCATTGGATCTAACCCATCAACAGGCATTAAAGGCAATTCGCCCAGTAGAGGAATTTCTCGTTGTTTGAGACTGTCGCGGATATCTTCCTTTGTCTTGAAGGTTTCTTCCAATGACCCTAGTAAAAATATAACTCCGCCACCCACCAACAATCCTAGTAAACTGCCTATGCCCAGAGTAATAGGCGTACTCAGACGATCCCTATTAGCATCAATCACGACTGGTGATCTAGCTATGCCAAGACTGCTGACTGTTTCAGCTTCTGCCGTTCTTGCGTCTGTTAGTTTTACTTGCATTTGGTCATAGACGGCTCTTTTTAATGCAACCTCCTGTTCTAAACGCGATCGCTCCAATTGCTTATTGGGTATGAGAGAATACTCCTTCCGTAATCGTGCTTCATCTTGTGTTAAATCACCGAGTTGCTCTCGCAGTGCTTCACGCTGGGTTTGCAAAGCTACCATCTGGTTTGCCAACTGCTGTCGGGCTGGATCTAGGTTGCTGCGGGAGCGAATGGCAACAGTAGCTGGAAGCGGTGCTGTTCCATCTCTACCGCCTACAACTTCACCACCACGTTGCCGAAGTAAGTTTTCGTAACCTTCTTTCTGATGCTGCAACTGAACCACTGTGGGGTGTTCGGGGCGCAAACCTTCTTTTCTCAAAACTTCAATTTGAGATTCAATTTGGTAAAGTTGTACTCGCACGTTAGCAATAATCGGATCGGCACTCAAAGCAGAAGAGACATATGCTTGGTTAACGTTTAAACCCAACTTTTCTTGTATACTGCGAACTTGAGCATCAATTCCAGCAATAATTAATTGAATTTGTCGTTGCTGTATTTGGCTACTAGTCACTGCGTTGAGCAAACTCCCATTTTCTGCCGCTAATATTGCTGGTCGTTCTTTGCGATCATATACTTCTAACTTCTGCTCAGCCACTTGCAGTTCCTGTTTCGCCTGTGGTAAGCGTTCGTTAACTTTACTAATAACTGCTTTTAATCGTCGTGTATTAATTTCCGTACTCATTTGTATCATTGATTGCATCAATGCCTGCAATGTGTCTCGCGATCGCTGGAGATTTGTATCCTTATATTGCAGCTCAATGAGTGTGGGTGTGAGTTGTCTCTGTGTCGTTTTTAACTCTTTTTCCGGCATGATGAGCACGACATTTCGACTGATTTTTGTTGGATTGACATTGACCTTAGATGCTGTAGCATTAATGACTTGGTCTGATAACAAAATCTCTTGGCTCAGTTCCTGCCCTTGCAGATTAATTTCACTACCTGTTGCGGAAAAAGAAACTGCTGGACGATTGTATGTGAGTGCGCCGTTCGCTACATATCTAGATTGTTGTGGTTGCAAAGCCACCACCATTGTTCCCGCTACAACTAGACCAAAACTAGCTAGTCCAATCCACTTGTATTTATCGAAAGCAATGAGGTAGCGTTTAACAATTGGTGGAGTCATGGCAGCAGCAAATAAAAACTAGGTATAAATTAGGCTACAGTTATGAAAATATTTTGGATTTTACGAGTCTGAAATTATAAACTATTTCATCAATTTATATTATTTCATAAATTTATACTTTACAGTTTTTCACTCCTCTTCCTTCTGTTATAAAAAGCTACAGACACGACTTATCTAATATCTGTCATACACACCAAAGAAGTAGAGAAAGCTACGAATATCGTAGAAAGGACGAGTAAATGTACTGATGAGGTTAGTAATTTTAGCAATGAGGTTTCGTCCTACTACGATAACATCGTTATCTTGAAGTGGTACATTTTGAGATACATCCCCTGCCAGTACCTTTTTAGCATTAATTGTTTGCTTGACGGCTCGTCCTCTTTCTGGGTCAAAGCGAACTAGAGCTATTTCACTAAGGTTGGCACTGTCGGTATTAATTCCTGCCAATACGTCTATAAAAGTACTGCCATTAGGCAAAGGGACAGTGACTATTCCTCCACCAGCATAATTTAAAACACGAATTCTAATCTGCGGTGTCGCTAACGTTGAGCGAGACACCAATGTGCGGTCATAACTATCGTCGTTTGCGAGTTCTCGACGTGGCACAATGATCGCATCACCATCCTGCAAGCGTAGGTTAGGAATTTCACCGCCATTTTGTAATGGAGTATACAGGTCGATAGTTTGTGAAACCACAGAACCATCTACCAGCTTCCGACGTACTTGTACTTGCCTTAGGTCTGCCATCGTTGCAGAACCACCAGCTAAGAACAACGCATCACTGACGCGAGGTGTTACTGAGCCAATAGGATAAATTCCAGGTCGATTGACTTCTCCATTAATGGTGACTTGAACTGGTCGCTGTCCTATAAGTGATAATGACACAAGTGGGTCAACTAATTCGCGACTCAATGCCAAACGGATTTTTTCTTGCGCTTCTTCCAAAGTTAAGCCTTGTAGCGATACTGTACCTACCTGCGGCACAATTATGTTGCCTTCGGGGTTAATTTGAGCTGAAAAATTGAACTCGGGACGCTGCGCTGCTAGTGACAATGTCACAATTGGGTCAACCACAAAACGATTATAGCCTGAGCGAATTTTTTCTTGTGCTTGTTCTAGAGTCAAGCCCTTTAGTGATACTGTTCCCAGTAACGGCACAGCAATGTTTCCTTCTGGGTTAATTGCGGCTTGAAAGCTTAAATCTGGGAAGCGTAAAACTGAAACTGTAATGCCATCTCCTGGTCCTAAGCGATAGCGACCGGGAGGACGCTGAACCAAAACGTTTATGCTATCTCCTGGTCCCAAAAGGTAGCGGTTCAATTGCGGCGACATCCCTTCTTGGAGACCTGGAGCGACAAAGTCAGTACTACCAGGTACAGGTGCGGGAGGTTGTCGTGGCGATTGTCCTTCTAGAGTATTAGGTACAGGTGCGGGAGTCTGTCCTGCTGGAATATTAGGTACAGGCGCGGGGGTCTGTCCTTGCGGTTGTTTCTGGGTTGGTATTTGAGCAACAACAGGTTGGGCAATTGTTACCAAAAAAACGCCTACGTAAAGACCAGCAGAAGACAGGGCGTTAAAGAAGCGCATACGACAACCAGGAACTATAAACATTGGCACTATAACTTAATCAGAGTATGAAGTGCCAACACAACAGAGTTATTATTTTACTTTAATCAAGACGCTAGAAATTACCTTTTTTATCGCAAAATTTTACTTTTTTATACAAATGTTATTGATGAACGAATTTAAAAAAACGAATTTATCAAAGACGTGCCATCAAAGCAGCTTGCACTGTTTGACCGAGAGATTTTGCTTCATTCCAAGTTGTTTCCACCTGACCCAATGGCTCCATAGGAATGAGAATACTCACAGCAACCCAAGGAGCGCGTTTTTTGTGCCACTGTGCTATCTGATCGACTACAAACCATGGTAACGGTGACGAATGACCACCATTGAACCAGGCATACCATTGCAAAACAGCGAAGGTCTGCTGATTTTTTGTTGAGGCACGAAAGAACCTAGATTCTACCTTTGTTTCAGCAGCATTTGGCCCTGCCCCTTGTGATTTAACAGTAAAATCAGCAGAGCGATACTGAGCTACCTGCCACTGCCAAAAGCCGTTTATTTCCGTCCACTCTACCACAGGCTGGTCTTTAGATCCTGTTTGTGGCAGCAAAAGCAGAATTGCTTTGGTTGAGTCGCCTTTTTTCTGAATCAGCTGATAAGACCATAGACGTCCTCCTATCTCTTGTTCTCGCTGTTCTATGGTTTGCCAACCAGGAAGGGTCAACCCCTTTTGACGTAAATGTTTCAACTTCTCGATGCTAGTCAGGCGTGGTAGTTCCTGCCATTCCCAGTGTCCTGCTAGGTAACCAGGAACTGCTCCTATGAGCAACAGTAGTAACAGCAATAGAAGCGCTACTATCTGAGAAAACTGATGCTCCTTGAGAAATTTGGAAAAGGAAATCATCGGTGAAGTTTACGGTACTTAGACAAAATCTTACTTTGAAAATGAACTTTATGAATAATAATATGACAGTACGCTTGTGCAGAATGTGGATTACTTGATTTCGCTAAGAAGGCTCACGCTATAGTTGTAGACGAGAGTGCCGAGTCGTTCACTCAGTTGCGATATCTTCTGCAATAGTCTTCATCTCTGCCTTATCAGATCCCCTACCGGATTTCGCGAGATATATACCAACCAAAACTACGAAAAAAGCCAACAAGTTAAACAGACTTAAGTGTTCAGCAAAGATGACCCAGGCAAGAATTGTAGTAATAATCGGCTCAAGTAGAAGGAACAGAGAAGCAAACCCTGAGGAGAACTGCTTGAGGCTATAAGCGAGAATCCCCGAACCGATCACTTGGCAGAAAAGAGCTAGGCAAAACACTGGTAACCATCCCTCCACCGAAGAAGGGAAAAGTCGCTCTTCAGTGAATGCAGCGACTGGAAACGTCAAAAAACTTCTGATCAAACAAGACCACAGTAGTATGCTTGTGGTGGAAAACTTGACTCTCAGTTTTTCTGCCGCTAGCAGACCCCCCGCATAGAATACAGCAGAAAGTAAAGCCAAAGCATCACCGATAAGTTGATCAGCAGCGATTTGCGAATCTTGAATGCCAATGGCGATCGCTCCCCCTATGGCTAGAAGCATACCCATGAGAAATCTGCGATCAAAGTAGTGACCCAACAGCACCCACCCCCCCAGAGTGGCGAAAATTGGGGTCAAATTATGCAGTAAATTCGAGTTAGCAACGTTAGTTTGAGTCAGAGACCAAGCCCAGGAAATATGAGACATGGGAATTACAGTACTCCATACTAGCAACATCACTAGATCGCGAATTGTGTAATTCTGCTTTTGCGGGGGGGAGTCTCGGGACAGTCGAGAACCCATAGCCCTGATACCCCTCCACAATCCAAGGATGACAGTAGCTATCCAAAAGCGATTGAAAACTGTGGCATTAGGACCGATATACTGTTCGCTTAATTTGATAAAGATTGCTGCTAGGGACAGGGTAAATACCCCTATGATTAATAAGGTAAGCAGCATCAGAGTTGATAATGAATCTGTTTGTTGCTGTGGCGCTTCTAGTGTATTAGTCATATTTGTTGTGTTGCAAAAACTTTTTGAGAACAGCCGTGGAATAATGTAGCACTTTGTCAATGAGTAAGAAATCTATTAATAGAGTTACCCGAAAGTTTAAGCAACAAATGAGAAAATTATGATCTGAGTTTAAAGACTCAAAATTCTTAGAAATGGTGTATTAAGAAACACATCCATAAATTCATCCATAAATTAAATATGTTTGCCCTGAAAGTACTGACAAACGCTATAAGCTAAGGTCATAACACCTGCTAGAATTGAGGTCTCATCAACATCAAACTTTGGGTGATGCAAAGGATAATTATATTTGTCTTTGTATCCAACTCCCAAGCGGAACATAGCACCGGGGACATAGTTGAGATACTCAGCAAAATCCTCTGAACCTAACGAGGGATCTGGCAAAACTTGAACATAATCATTTCCTAATGCCTCAGTGGCTGCTCTCTCTAGCAATTGAGTCAGTTCTGGATAATTGACAACTGAAGGCATTGAGTGATGATAGTGTAATTCATACTCAGCTCCATAAGCATGGCAAACTCCAGCGACAACTTGCTCAACCCATTCTGCTAACCTAGCCCGTACCTCTGGATGGAGAGTACGTGCTGTCCCTACCAACTTAACTCTGTCTGCAATTGTATTAGAGTTATATCCACCACGGATTTTCCCAATTGTGAGAACTACCGGACGTTGTGGATCCTGCATCCGACTAATTGCTTGCTGAAGGCTAATGATAACTTGGGACGCTACCCAGATAGCATCTACCCCCTGTTTGGGATTACCCGCATCGGCTGCTTGACCTATAATTGTGATTTCCACACTATCCAACGATGCTGTCAGAGAGCCATATCTGATGCCAACGGAACCAGCGGGGATTGTCGGAAATACGTGCAGACTAAGGATGGCGGAGACATTTTCTAAAGCCTTATTTTTAATCATCCACATAGCCCCTTGACCAATTTCCTCCGCTGGCTGAAATATAAAGCGAACATTGCCTGGTATCTGCTCTTTGAGATGAGATAGTACCATAGCCGTGCCCAAGCCAACAGTAGTATGAACATCGTGACCGCAAGCGTGCATCACTCCCGGAACTTTTGAAGCAAACTCAAGACCAGTTTGCTCGTGAATCGGTAAGGCATCCATATCGACGCGAATAGCTAGCTGTCGGCTGTCTGTTCCTTGACCTTGTAGTTCTCCGAAAAGACCTGTTTTTCCGACGTTCTCTTGCACGTGCAGCTCGTAAGAACTGAGAACTCCTGCGACAAAAATGGCTGTTAGGTGTTCCTGTCCACTCAATTCTGGATGGCTGTGGAGATGTCGCCGAATTTCCTTCAGGCGAGGCATAAGTTCTTCAGCGATTTGTTTAATTTCAGTTAGCACTATTGTAATCCCAACTCGAGTTCCTCGTATATCATATAGCCAGTGTCTTTCATACCTAAAGCTTTATAAGTTTTTTGTGCAACAGTATTTTGATGATCCACATAAAGTCTAAAACCACAGATTCTTAGTTCATTTTGTTCATTTCTCGCTTTTTCTTTCACAAACTCGTAGAGTTTTCTATAAATCCCTTGACGACGAAACTTTGGGTGAACATAGACACTTTGTATCCACCAAAATCTCCCATTTCGCCAGTCGCTCCACTCTGTCGTCACCATCAGAGAAGCAGCGACTTTATCATTATTTTCTGCAACAACATAAAAACCAAAATCCGAATTTTTTAACAAAGTTTCTACACCAGCCGTGACAATCTCTAAAGAGAGGTCTTTATCCTCGGTTTCACGTGCCATTGCTCGATTGAATTCAACTAATACATCTAAATCGTCAGTCTTTGCTAAACGAATTAACAACTTGTTTTCCACCTATTTTCCTCTATATAATTATGAATTGAGAAGAAACCAAGACCAAAAATGTATTCAACTAAAAAATAAGCATTGTATCTTAAAATTCTCAATTTATGAGCTAAGTTACTGGCTTAAGAATGTGTTTTATTGTATCATAACTCAAATGAATATTTTCTAATTATATTAGTTTCAAAGTTTTCATTATCTAATTAATTAAATAACTATATACTTTTGTAAATATATCTGTTTTCGTATATATGAAATAAATAAAATCTATAAAGTTATTAAGCTAGACGACTTGGGTCAAATAGAGAAATCATCAAAGTAGAATTTTCAGTCAATCATTTAGCTATCATAGATTTGACTTAGGAGTTAAAGTCATTTGAGCACAAAAGGAGTTAGTTGTGAAAAATAAACCATTGCTCACTTATCAAGATCTTCTATATTTCTTTCTTAAAAACGAAGCAGTTACTGAGAAAATAGGAATGGAGGTGGAATTAGGTGTAGTCGATCCCAACACGGGAATATCCCTACCTTACAAGGGAACCAATGGAGCTCGAGCCATACTTGAAGTTTTGATGAAAACTGATAACTGGACTCCCGTTTATGAAGAAAATCTTCTTCTCGGTGTTGTACGAGCCGATGGATGTCAAGTAACCTTAGAACCTGGAGGACAAATCGAATATTCATCTCCTCCAGCCAAGGATTTAGTAGAACTTGTCCAGAAGATGCGTCAAGTCGTTTTGAGCATTGCAGAGGTGGCGCGAGGATTAGGATCTGCCTTGATAGCGGGTAGTATGCTGCCGTTCGATAAACCCGAAGATGCCAAATGGGCACCGAAGCCACGATTTCAAATGACACTGGATTATTTAGCCAGTTTGGGAATCGATTCGCTGGGTTGGTGTACAATGGCACGAACATTGTCTACACAAGTCACCTTTGATTACCTGTCTGAAGATGACATGAATCGAAAGGTGCGAGTTCTTGTAGCAGCAGCGCCTGTGTCTTGTGCTCTTTTCGCTAACTCTCCGATCGAGGGGGGAGTGCTTGACGGTGTTCTCTCGCATCGAGGAAAGTACTGGCTGAGATTCGATCCAGCACGCTGCGGTTGTATTCCTCCAGCTTTGAGTGGTTCGATGACTTTCAATGACTATATCCAATGGGCGATGGAAATTCCGATGATTGCTTCTATGGTTAACGGAGTTTGTCAACCGATGTATGGACGCCCCTTTTCTTCAGTATTAAATAGTGGCTTTGATGATGGAAGCCAACCGACATTTGATAACTGGCGTGCTCACTTCTCATCTATTTACACTGATATTCGCTTGCGCGATACTATTGAAGTTCGTGCGATGGATGGACTAGCTTTTGAACACATACCCTCTGCCTGTGCTTTTTGGACTGGACTGGCTTATCATCAACCCTCTATTGAATCCTTGTGGAAACTATTAGAAAATCGAACGCTTGAAGACTATCAAACAGCACAAGCTGAAGTTTGCGTTAAAGGATTAAAAGCAAGGTATGGTGAAGACTCGGTTCAAGACTTAGCGATAGAAATGGTGAAGCTTGCAAAACTTGGGCTAGAAGCACGAGTGAATGCACAGCTTGAACATCCAGAAGTCTTAAGTTACCTTGAGCCTCTAGAAGAAGTTGCTTTTTCCGGTCAAACTTTTGCAGAACGTCTGATTGAGAAGTGGAAAGGTGAGTTGCAATTTTCTCGCGATCGCTATGTAGAAGCTTATCGAATCAATTAGGACTTATTTTCAAGAAGTGAGCAGACAGCCCTAAAATATGCATAACATTGCAAAGATGCTTGAGTGCTTCTTTTATGTCTTTTGGGGCTAACTGCTCATCCCGACTTCTTTAACTGTTTTAAAACCTATGTTTGATTGCCTAAAAGAAGCGCCTCAACACCATCCCAATAAGTTGCTACAAGTTCTAGGAATCCATTCATCCCTTTCTCAAATAACTCTCTGGTATCCTGTTCACTAATGTAAGGAGAGATAGCATTGAAAACGTTGTTGCTGTGTCCCACTTCCACATTGATATGAATCAGCCAGAAATTCCTGAGCTTCTTATCATACTCCTGGTTCTCTAGCCCATCGTTTAACTTAGAAACCATCGTAGCAGACATAGTTTCATCAGCATACAAGGCTCCCAAACATTTCTCAATCGGCGGCTCAGTGTAAAGCTTCATAATACCTTGGTTGAGTGCCGTTGTGGTGGGCAAACATTTGTAATTCTCAAACTCTTCGTTGGTAATCCCAATTTGGTGTAGAAAATCCCTGTAAATCATTGAATGAGTCACCTTGCTCCCAACTTCATCAATGACATTGAGGATCACTTCCCGCAGGATATTCTCATCTCTAGTATGTAAAGCCATACCAGTGATATAAAAAGGAAGATACTGGAAGAAGTAGAAACACTCTAGGAAAAGCTTCTTTTCTTGTTCTTTGGTTAGCTTGTTCTTTCTGTAGTAGTTAAGAAAAGGATGCTCTACTGCTCGGTGAGCCAAAATGTATTCAATTTGCTCATCAAGATACTTTTTAGTCTCTTGATTATCCAGCTTGACTCGTTTGCGAATATTGGGATCTTCTACTTCTTCAAATCGCTTAATTGTTGTAGATGTCATTTGCAAACTCCTTTTCAGCGACGAACTCTTATGAGACACATCTCAAATGAAACTGGAGTAGCTTCAGCTATAAACCCCAGCTTCTACTTCTTTTTCAGCCCACCATCTATCGTTGGTGATCATTTGCTTCTTCAGATCGTCTTCACATCCCCAAGTCATATTAATCATGATTCTGATTGCATCGTGATTCAGAGGAACTGTGCGATGGAGAGTCGTATCTGCTTTTAAAAAGTAGATGTCGCCACTCACAAAACCATAAGTTTTAATGAGATTTTGACATAGATACTCGTGGATTTTTGGATTAGATTTGTCCCAATTGGTGTGAGGAACACATTGAAGCATACCACCATATTCTGTTGGCGGTGTTTCCAAAATCCAAATTAAAGCAAAACGATAATCTCCCCAGTGCCATCCATGAGTATCACCACTTTTTTCCTGTCTAGTAATGAGAAATTCTTCATCCTTTGAAGGACATGGCAAAAGGGGTTCACCGGCAAGAGCTTCGAGAAAGCTCAACAAAGCTTTGGAACGGTATATTGTGTTAATAAATTCACTGTTAGCAGCAATCGTTTCACTGGTCACAACGCTCATCTTTCTTGGAGTATTTCCTGTTGTTGCCAGTTTGAGATCTCTGCGTTCTGCATAGAGTTCCAAAAGTCTTAACGCTTCTTCTTTCATAGATTTTCGGATTTCCAAAGGCATAACCTCTGGAATCTTGATCACCCCCTCTCTCTTAAATTGATTAGAAAGAAAAGGAAGAGTCTTTTTAGAGTATTTCTCGACAAGATTAGAGCTAATCTTTTCTTCAGTTTGAGATGAGATAGACAGAACCATTGTCTTTTATCACGCACAGAATAGCCAGAATTTACTAATGCTTTTAGGCATCAGTTTGTCTACCAGTTACGTTGCTATTAACTAAGTCTTATAAAAGTACTTTATCATTTCTGAAAATGGTAGCCAAATTTATGCCTAAAACCACTGTTGTTTATGAAATTCATTTGAGATGAATTCCTAACAAAATAAATATTACTACAAATATATTAGTAAAAAGTTTTATTTTATTTTTTTTAACAAAAAAGATTTTTATTTCTCCAAAATGGCTTTTTTGAGACCTCAGAAGGATTTATTTGCATGGATTGTTGGTTAATAACTACAATTTTTTGTAGAAATTAAATAAAATTTTCAATAAAATAACATTAAATATTTATTTTTTAAAAATAAATATTTAATGTTAGAATACACATTTTACAGTGCAGATCGCAAAACATTGTATTTTTAAAGCATGACAGCTTCACCATTTAGATATCAAATACAGAATATTGACCACTGCGATATAGTCGCTCTCATCATCAACGAAATGAGTCTAGTAGAGTAAATTAACCGATCGCTGAGAACTCATACTAAATCCGCAGCTTAAAAGTAATTATTTTCAACAGACTGAGTTTTTTGTACCCTATTATACACATATGGCGATTCGAGAAACCACCACCCAGATTTAAAGCAATGTGTGTACTGAGAAAAAAGCGCCGATTTTGAATTTTGTATTGCTTATGGTGTTATCGGTGTGGGTGTAGGCGAAGATGTCGGTGTCAGTGTTGGTGTTGGCGTAGCTGTAGGCGTAGGCGAGGATGTCGGTGTAGCTGTAATTGTAGGCGTGGGTATGGGTGAGGATGTCGGTGTTGGTGTGACAGTTTCTATAGGAGTTGACGTCGGCGATGGAGGTGGAGCAGGATTTTCTGCTGTGACCGAAAGTGTATAATTTGATTTATTTAACCCTGTAGAAACAACGACATATTCATAAAATCCAGTTTCTGGAAGTTTAATGGATAAGGTACGTTGTGTTGAATCTTCCAAGAATCGGAATTTACCACTGGGGGAATAGATGGAAAGCAGAATTTTAGAATTCGCATCTAGCTCAACTTTCATCAATTGTTCTTCTTGAAGCCCAGCGATAAAAACTTTACCTTCTCCTGATTTAAGAGTGCCACTAACTCTGCTACCAATAGCCCCTTTGTCAAAGATTAGTTTTCTGAAAGCGCTACCAGCAACAATAGCATTGAGTTTATCGCTGACAAATCCTTGCCAGACTTGTCCAATCGGCTGATCGATAAAATTCTTACCACGCTGTTCTGGAAATTGCTGGAAAAATGCCGCATCCCCTAAATCATACAAAGAACGGCTACCAACGTTGATTTTGTTGACTGCCACTTTAGCGCGATCGCGTTCTGCTTGTGTGAAACTACCCAATTGCCTACGTGCATCTGAACTCAGTACTGCAAGCTTGTCCAGCAATTCGTCTGCTATGCTATCCCACCGTACCCGTAGTTGTGCATCTTCCGAGTTATCAGTTAGGGTACGGTTGCGTAAACTTGGATTTCTATCCCAAAAGACTTGATTGACTAACTCAGTAAAAAATTTATTATTAATACCCAATTGTTGACGGCGCTCATCTAATCTTTCCTTGCGCTGTCGTTCTTCTGGAGGAAGTTTTGAATCATCAGACAACAGGGGTGAAGAATAATTAAATAACTGATTTGCTCCCCACATACCCACACCAACGGCAGTAACCATTATTGCCACTATTACAATGATTTTGCCAGGTGTCCACCAGCTTGTGGGAGGGGATGAGGAGGATGAAGGGGATGAGGGGGATGAGGGGGATGGAGCTACGGCTACGGTTTGTTCTGTTTGCGCTGGTGGCGTTGGTGGAGGGGGATAGTTGACAGGTGGCGGAGTAAGAGCCTGCAGAACTTGATGAGCGCTTTGGTAACGTTCTTTTGGTGTTGGTGATAGCATTTTATCCAACACCATTCCAAAAGTGTGGCTCAAGTTAACTTCTCGTCGCCATTGCCAAGTAAAGGTATGATTATCTATAAGTTCTTGTGGCTGTTTGCCTGTCAGTAAAACGAGTACCGTTGCTGCTAAAGCATACAAGTCGCTATGAGGCTCTACTAACCCCGTTTGCATTTGTTCTGGGGGAGAGTACCCTGCTTTACCCAATAATGTTGGGAGTCCAGAAGCAGTACCAGGTTGATAATACTGCGAGACGACTGTTGCAGCGACTTGTTTAACCCCACCAAAATCAATTAACACTGGCAGTTGGTCAATACCGCGTAAAATTAAGTTGTCAGGAGAGATATCGCGGTGAATTACTCCCATAGAGTGGATGTATGCCAAAACAGGCAGAATTTGCTGCATGAGAAAACGGACTTCCGCCTCTGTAAACCGCAAACCTTGCTTTTTCCTAGCGTCTAATAAAGAGCCATAAGTTTGCCCTTCTACAAAGTCTTGCACCAAAAATAGATATTCCTTATCAACTAGGTTAATGCGGAAAAGTTCCCGGAAGCGGGGAATTTGGGGGTGTTGCAGTTTGTAGAGAACGCTGGCTTCTCGCTGAAACAGTTCTTCGGCTTTTTGTAGAACATATGGTGTTTGAACTTGAGGGGAGAATTCCTTTAAAACACAAAGTTCGTGAAAGCGATTAATATCCTCAGCTAAATAAGTACGCCCAAAACCTCCCTGTCCCAATTGACGCACAATAAGATAGCGATCGTTCAAAGTTTGCCCGCTTTGAATACCTTGACTCATCGGGTTACCCAAATTTTCGCCGCAGTGCAGACAAAAGCGACTACTAGCTGGATTTTCATGTCCTTTGGAGCAATAAACAGGATTCATAGTCATTAGTCATTAGTCATTAGTCATTAGTCATTAGTTAGTTGTTAAAAAGTACTACTAACCACTAACTACTAACGACTAACCATTTCCTATCTTCCCATTTTCCCATCTTCTTCTAGTTAGTAGATCCTAGTTGACTCACTTGCTCGGCAGCAAGTGCATACCATATTTGACCAAACGTCTGTTTATCCAGTTTCTCATTTCTACGTCGCTGCCCCGGAAATAATCCATCAAATTTTTTGTTTGTGTCTCCGTTGAGTTGCTTGATGGTATAGTTACCCAACTGTCCAGCTTGTGCTTGACGTCTCCAATTGTCGTAATCTTGCTCACTATATTTTCCCAGATTGCGACGCGCTGATGTGTTCAGATCAGCCCGTTCTAGTTTATTTAATAAATCTTCAGCGATCGCGAACCATTCGTTGCGCAAAGCAGCATCCTCTGAACTACCCGTGAGGATGCGTCCCTTTGCTTCAGGATTTTTCGTATAGAAAATTTGATTTACCATTAGTGTAAAAAAGACTTCTGGTATTTCTAGCTGCTGACGGCGACGGATAATTTGGTTACCGCGATTTACTTCGTTGCTATCTGTTGGTTTTTCAGGAGCAGTTGGTTTTTTAGGAGAATCTGATCCCCCTGGAATTTTCGGTAATGAGATTGTTGGTATAGAAATAGATGATACAGCCTGAATAACACCGTTGACGACTGCCCAAGTCCCTGCCAAAGTCAAAACAATGACACTTGTGCTGATAAGACTCAAAGCAAAAGGACGAAGCCAAACAGGCAAAGGTAACGCCTGAGCAACCGCTTGAGTTTGATTATGAAGCTTACCAACAAGAGTCTTGACACGTTTGCGCCCAGGAGCAACAACCATCGTCTTCAGCTTAGTTATACCAGTATTGACAGGTTTGGCAGTTTTGGCAGGGTTGGGAGCAGGAGTGTAATACTTCAAATCTTTGAGGACATCGTCGGCTTTTTGGTAGCGATCGCTTGGTTTATAAGCCAGCATTCTTTTCAGCACTGCTTCTAGTTTGGGGCTGACTTTTATTTGTTCTCCCCAACGCCAAGTTCCCTGATAAGAATCATACAGTCGTTGTGGTTCAAGTCCCGTTAATAATACGAGCGCTGTCACTGCCAAAGAGTACAAATCACTACTAGGAAATGCTTTTCCCTGACGTAATTGTTCCTCTGGTGCGTAGCCCTTTTTCCCCAAAATCGTACGAATTCCACCTAGTTGGGTAAACCAAAAACCCTTAGAAGCTGGCAATTGTTTCACCCCACCAAAGTCAATCAACACGGGTAAATTATCACTATGTCGCAAAATCACATTATCAGGAGAAATATCGCGATGAACGACATTGCAAGAGTGAATGTAAGACAAAATAGGCAACATCTGTTGCAGCAGTTTGACGACTTCCTCCTCGCTAAAGGTTTGCCCCTCAGTTGTGCGGTTTTCTAATAAATCCCAGTAGTTGTCACCCTCCACATAGTCTTGCACCAAAAAGAAAAAATCTTTGTGACTCAACTGCACTTGTAACGAGGCGTGGAAACGTGGAATCTGTGGGTGCTGTAGTTTTTTCAGCACACTTGCTTCTCGTTCAAACAGTTCTTTAGCTTTTTCTAAATCTTGTTGTTCTTCAACTTGGGGTGCAAACTCCTTCAGAACGCACTGTAGTTGAGATTGATGTAAATCCTCAGCTAAATAAGTACGTCCAAAGCCTCCCTGTCCCAAATGACGTATAATCCGATAACGGTTATCGACAACTTGCCCCACACGAAGAGGTAACGGTTCACCGCACTGAGTGCAAAAACGGTTACTCTCATTATTTACATGTTGTTTGCTGCAATAAACATCCATGACGCTGAAGGATGAATCAAAGGTTTTTATAAGTTGCTACAACTTGGAAAGCGACTATTACGCATACTCTCTCTTTTATTTTGCCCTTCTTTGTTCAAGAGCGTGATAAAGAATACAACAAAGGTTAAAATACAGGCAACAAGTAACAGTGATCTGGAGTCTACTTGGTAGAATTAGCAATAAGAATTTTTTATAGCAACAAACATCATGAATTTGGAAGAACAACGGCAGAGGGCAATTAAAGCATTCGCAGATTTTTTACAAACTCCTTTAGAAACACTACTACAACAGCATATAAATACTGATACTTCGACAGCAGCTTTGACATTATTTCACGATATGGCTGCTAGTGTACCTGCTTACAAAGATTTCTTAGCAAATCATGCAGTAAATCCTGATGAATACCAAAACTTTGAGGATTTCCAAAGATTACCGCAACTCACCAAAGAAAATTACCTGCAATGTTATCGTCTAGCTGAATTATGCCGCCATGGACAGTTACAAACATGCGATATGATAGCTGTTTCCTCTGGTTCCACAGGCAAACCTACATTTTGGCCCCGTTTCTTTGCAGATGAAATGCAAATTGCTACCCGTTTTGAGCAGGTATTTCATGACAGCTTTTACGCAGATACTAGACGTACTCTCGCTGTGATTTGTTTCACTCTAGGAACCTGGGTAGGTGGAATGTACACAACCAATTGCTGTCGCTATCTTGCCAGCAAAGGTTATCCTGTCACCGTGATTACTCCTGGCAATAATAAAGAAGAAATCTTTCGAGTTGTTCAAGAACTTGGTTTCGCTTTCGAGCAGGTTGTCCTGTTAGGATATCCACCGTTTCTCAAAGATATTATTGATACTGGAATTGCCCGTGGTATTGAGTGGCAGCGATATCAGATAAAGTTGGTCATGGCGGGAGAAGTGTTCAGCGAAGAATGGCGCAGTTTGGTGGGTGAAAGAGTTGGTTCCCAACATTCCTGCTACGACTCAGTATCACTCTATGGCACAGCAGATGCAGGTGTCTTGGGTAACGAAACACCTTTGAGTATATGCATTCGGCGGTTTTTAGCAAATCATCCAGATGCAGCACGCGACTTGTTTGGGGAATCTCGTTTACCCACACTGGTACAGTATGACCCTATAAGCCGCTTTTTTGAAGTTATAGATGGCACATTGCTATTTTCTGGAGATAATGGCATTCCCTTAGTACGTTACAACATCTTGGATACTGGGGGGATCCTTAGTTACGATACTATGCTCCAGTTTTTGGCAAAATATGGCTTCGACCCAGTGACGGAGTTACAACATCAGGGTGGAAGAGGGATTCATCCGTTACCTTTTGTCTATGTTTTCGGACGTTCTAACTTTACGGTTTCTTACTTTGGAGCGAATATCTACCCAGAAAATGTGACGGTGGGATTGGAGCAATCAGTCATTAGAGAATGGGTGACAGGTAAGTTCGTGTTGCAAGTGCAAGAAGATGCAGATAAGAACCGATTTTTATCTGTGGTTGTGGAGTTAGCACCGAGAGTGGAAGAGAGCGAAGATAAAAAACAGGCGATCGCATCTTCTATTCTCACCCAACTCAAGCGCCTCAATAGCGAATTTGCTAACTACGTTCCCCCAGAATACCAGATGCCACAAGTTGCACTAGCTCCAACAGGCGATCCAGAATATTTCCCTGTTGGGGTGAAGCATCGCTATACCCGTAAGTAGTGTAAAATTGCAGTGAATCCCGTCAAGCAGGTTGAGGAGGATGTCAAGGCTTTAAGCGACAGCAAATCCAGAGAGCGATCGCCTTTCTGGACGGTAGAATGCTAATACAATATCTTCTTTTGAAATCCCTGCTTCTAACAGGTATTGAGTAATTCCAGGCTCTGTACCATCCCATTCAATCCAAATTTTGCCGTTCCAGATTCGCAGATGAAAGACAACTGCATGGTATCGGCTCAATAATCAGGGGTAGGCAGTTATTCCGTCTGCCACGACCAACCAAACAGATTAGGAGCAGTCTTGTTCCGAATTATTTGAGCTAGGGACTCTATATTTTCAGTTCGAGTGATGCGGTCGCGCAGGTATTCAAAAAAACTAACCCCCAACTTACGAGTCGTAGCGACAAGGGACATAAAAGTATCCCAAGCCTTGGTTCCATCTGAAGTCTGAGTGCCATAGCTAATATTACGTCGCAGCACCATTGTCCTGGCTCCAAGTTCAGCCGGATTATTATGTAACGGAAGTTCGGGGTGTTCTAAGACTAACAACAACTCCTCCATTTTTGCGGCGGTTAATCGTTTTCGTTCATCCAACTCCTCATAAGCACTCTTAGTGCTGAAAATTTCCCAAAACTCAGACCGCAGTTTCTGGGAAGCTTCATTGCTTGGAGCATCCCGGTAAGCCAATAATTCTCGGTAGTAATCCCAGAAGGATTTGAGAAATTCGTCTAAAAGCTTTTGATGATAAGCCACAACAGGACTCAATTTTTTGTAGTGTCGTCCTTCATGTACCCAACACAAAGCCAACTGTGCAGTCAGTAATTTGAATTGAGGAGCATCGTCACATACGAGAGCTTGCACCAAAGGCCAATCAGTTTGCTGGTGATCATAAGCGATCGCTGCTGCTTCCAAAATACGGGTACGTTGTTGAGAGCCGAGTTTGGGTAGATGGTGATCGAGTAGGGTATTAAACTCTAAATTTCTGAACTTAGTTTCTTGGGGGAAGAGTTTCAGAGACTTGTGGAATTTTTGGGGAATTTGGAAAGCCTCTAATAGGTCGTATGTGAGTGGATTGAGAACAAACTGGAGTTCTCGCTCGTTTTGTAATCCCTTAAGAGCGTTTAATTTCTGGTTTCCCCTGTTCCCCTTTGAGACGGTTGTTTTCGTCCCTTAAGCGTTGGTTCTCGGAACGCAAGTCCTTGACTTCTGATTTTAATTCTTCTATCAGGTTCAGTAATATCTCTACAGTCTGACGCAAAGATTCGTCTGCAATCTTGTTTGGGTCGATGGTTTGCAGGAGCTTATCTACTGGTGTCTGTGTTAACTGCTTTTGCGTCATGTGTCATATTCTATAATGCCGCGACCTCTAATATCATCATTTTCTTGCGCTACCCCTACTTATTGAGCCGATACGAAATATACTTGTTAACAGGTAACAGTTCTTGTAAAGTAAAGTTTCTTTCATTCATAACGGATTGCAATCGCTGTCCGTAGAGTGCTCCTATGACACATCCTAAGTGTTCATTAATGTGGGCGATCGCCTGTTTTAACTGATGCATTTTTGTAAAACAGCAAACACTGCCAAAACGAAAAAACCCGTCCAAATTATTATTTAAACGAGTTTTTTGTCAAATATTTATTTCAACCTAGTTTTGTTACACAGTGTACCTCTACCAACAACTTACAAGTCTGGAGGCAAAATTACGGTATCAATGACATGGATGACGCCGTTGCTGGCTTTGATATCAGGCTGAACTACTTTACCATCATTTACTGCTACACCAGCACTTGGATCAACCTTAACGATGATTGGCTGACCTTCAATGCTTTTGACTTCACCAGACTTCAAATCGCTGGACGTTACTGAACCTTGCACTACATGGTATCGCAAAATCTTCACCAGGACTTCTTTGTTTTCTGGCTTCAACAAATCTTGTACAGCGTCTGGTGGCAGTTTGCCAAATGCAGCATCATTGGGTGCAAAGATAGTGAAAGGACCTTTGCCTTGCAAGGTTTCTGCCAGTCCAGCTGCTTTTAGAGCCTTGGTTAGAAACGTCAAAGAGTTGTTGGACTGTGCGATCGCTACTACGTTCTTGTTCTCTGTACCCGCTGCTGGTTCTTTAGAAGGCGTTTCTGTTCCAGGTGCACCAGGCGTGGTGGGTATTTCTGTTCCAGGTGTAGTGGGTGCGCTTTCAGGGGTAGATGCAGGAGGTGTAGAAGTACCACCTCCACCAGGACAAGCAGCACGGTTGTAGGGACACTCCTGCAAAATTTTAGGGTTGGGGTTTAATCCTCCCCCTTTCTGTGCCACTGTTATGCTTTGATCTGGGGTTTTTTTGGACTTTGTTACTTCTGGCGCAGCGTCGCTAGGCTGAGTATGCTGAGCGTTTATTAAAAGGCGTTGACCGCCGTTATACGGTGCTTCCTTGAAAATACCAGGGTTAGGATTTAATACCTCGTTTGCTCCAGTGGGTAGACCGATAAGAAGACTGATGCCCGTTACTCCTACTATACCAGCCAACTTGGTCAGCAAATTGCTGTATTTAACCTTCATAAATTTTATTTGGCTTTAATTTCCACACGTTACCATAATGATTTATATCATCTTGCTACACAGAACATCTAACTAAAGAAGTGAGATTTTTCATCATCATAAATTAAGTATCAGTATGGAAAATTTGAAGAATTATCTCAATGAGGAGTATAATCTGCTGTCTGCATCAAGATACTTCTCTTGAATAAGAACAGCTATAGACGATAGAATCCTCTATTTTGTTCCCTCAAAATGAAAATTTCGTATAATTGCATTATTCCAGCTTCTAGAAAGCAAAATATTTAAATTAGTTGATTCTACTGAATCTGTCGAAAATAATTTTTATTCAAAAAATAAATTTTTCAATACCAAATAGGTTTTCAACTTCAGTATCAATTTATCAGGCATAAATTGTGAATCTAAATCATTCTAACTAACATAAAATTGTAAAATTTATTTAAGTGAACAACGTATAGGAAAGGAAGAATGTTGGAATTATACCAGTTTGAACTATCTCAATACTCAGAGAAAGTGCGTCTTATACTTGATTATAAAGGGCTGGAGTACCGTAAAATCGAGGTGACGCCAGGAATTGGACAGGTAGAACTCTTTCGGTTGAGTGGTCAGCGGCAAGTACCCGTCTTGAAAGACGGTAGTAGGTATATAGTAGATTCAACAGAGATAGCTAAGTATTTAGACTCACAATATCCAGAACGCCCATTGATACCAACCGATCCGAAGAAGCGGGGTTTATGTTTAATGATGGAAGAATGGGCAGATGAATCAATTGGCATCAAAGGTCGCAAAGCACTGTTTTCCGCCATTAGTCAAAACCAGAATTTCCGCAAGTCCTTACTACCTACAACGACACCAGAAGTCCTCAAAACTCTGGTAGAAGGAGTACCCAACGACATACTGAAAGTTTTGGGTTTTGGCGTTGGTTATAGCCCAGATGCAATACGCAGTGCGATCGCCGACTTGAAGCAAGATTTGGAAGCGCTGACGTTGTTGTTAGCAGATACTCCCTATTTAGTAGGAGATGAACCAACTCTAGCTGACTTTGCCGTGGCAGGTTTATCGATATTGCTAAAGTTTCCTAATGGTGCTTATTTAAATTTACCAGAAACCATCAGAGGAAAAGGAGTTCCTGGATTGGCAGATAATCCTGTTTATGAACCCTTCTTTGCTTGGCGCGATCGCCTTTATGCCCAATATCGCAGACCTTTCATAAGTTCTACCACAACAGGATCTGGCAGTGCGCCGACTTCAATTCAAATTGAGTGATTAGTCATTAGTCATTAGTTCTCAACAAATGACAAATTATAAAAGTTGCATCGCCAATTTTGTCTTCTACAATTACAATGCAACATAAGAGCAGGCTCATCACTGTGTAATTAATGAAATGAATTTGGACGTTCCATTAGGTTCAGTCATACAAGGCTCTCTCATTGGAGGATTAGAAGTTAGATTGCACCCCGATATTTCGGTAGAAGATATGCGGGTCGGTAAGTTTTTAGTTGTGCAAGGGGTGCGATCGCGTTTTTTCTGCATGCTCACAGACGTAGCGTTGGGAATTGCCAATCAAAGAATTATTGCTAATCCTCCTAGTTGGGAAGACACTTTTTTACGAGAAATTTTAGCAGGAGGTGGGACATACGGTACCATTAATCTTGCGCCTATGTTGATGTTTACCCCCGAATCTCAAGAATCGTTTTCTGCAACAAATGGCAAGAGTGCAAATCCCTTCGTTCCATCAGCGACAGGTTTGGCATCTTTTCAGCCCCAAACGAGTACAACAATGGAACTGCTTCCAGTGAAAACGATTCCCAGCCACTTTAGCCAAGTCTATGAAGCTTCAGAAGAAGATTTTCGCCGAGTATTTGGTTGGGAAGATGACCCTCAAAGGAAAAATTTTTCCATTGGAAAACCACTGGATATGGAAGTACCAGTTTGCCTCGATTTAAACCGTTTTGTGGAAAGAAGCAACGGCGTTTTTGGAAAATCAGGAACTGGTAAATCCTTTTTGACACGTTTACTTTTAGCTGGGACAATCCGCAAAAATGCTGCGGTGAATTTGATTTTTGATATGCACTCAGAGTATGGCTGGGAAGCTGTCTCTGAAGGCAAACAAATGAGTACCGTGAAAGGCTTAAAGCAGCTATTTCCCAGTTTAGTTGAAGTTTACACTCTTGACCCAGAATCTACTAAGCGTCGTGGTGTTCCTCATGCTCAAGAACTCTACTTAAGTTACGACCAAATTGAAGTAGAAGATATTAAATTATGCTCTCGTGATTTAGGACTCTCAGAAGCAAGTTTGGATAATGCCAATATTTTATTTGCTGAATTTGGCAAGTCTTGGATTCTTCAATTGATAAACATGACAAATGAGGAAATCAAGAATTTCTGTGAGGAGAAGCGAGGACACCAAGGTTCGATTACAGCATTGCAGCGCAAACTTCTGCGATTGGAAAATTTAAAGTATATGCGTGCGGCTTGTCCGCACAATTATGTCAATCAAATGTTACGCTCTTTGGAAGCTGGGAAGAATATTGTCGTGGAGTTTGGTTCCCAGTCAAATATGCTTTCTTATATGTTGGTGACTAATATGATTACCCGACGGATTCACCAACATTATGTCAGCAAAGCAGAAAAGTTTTTACAAACAAAAAATCCCAACGATAGACCAACGCAACTGATGATTACGATTGAGGAAGCACACCGTTTCCTCGATCCAGCAACAGTACAAAGTACGATCTTCGGGACGATCGCTCGTGAGATGCGGAAATATTTCGTAACGCTTCTGGTGGTTGATCAACGTCCATCGGGTATAGATAATGAAGTTATGTCCCAAATTGGTACTCGCATCACCGCCTTGCTGAATGATGAAAAAGACATTGACGCGATTTTTACAGGGGTGTCTGGTGGAGGCGCATTGCGCTCTGTGTTGGCAAAGTTAGATTCTAAGCAGCAAGCTTTGATTTTAGGTCACGCTGTTCCTATGCCAGTGGTCGTGCGTACTCGTCCTTACGATACCAAATTCTATGAAGAAATTGGCGAAACTGCTTGGGATGAAAAGCCAGATGAAGAAGTCTTTGCTGCAGCTGAACTAGCTAAAGCGGATCTCGGCTTTTAGATATTTGAGATTTTGGATTTTGGATTTGGCGATTGGTAGTTAATATTTAAGCTACGTGAAGCAGTCCAGAGAGGTTTGCGAGAACCTTTAGATGCATGAGTTCAAGCTGGATAAGCTGATGTGCAGCTAGATTGTATAAGACGAAAACGTAAAATCATTGTAGTGCGGACCGGACAGCCCGCGTCCCATATACAAATTAAATACGCAACAGCTTATCACAGACACTAAAAGAAAAATTCGCATACAGGCTGGTGACCAATGTGGTTACTGTTGTAGTTTACAAAAGATAGAATAATAACTATCTGGATATTTTCATCTATAACGAGAAAGATGTTATTATTGTAAATAGTTCCTTCCTGCAGATTCGAGGGGGTATAGTGTTGCCAGAGCAGGAAGGTTTTGGACAAAGGCTGCTCAAGCAAGTGGACAACTTCTTAGCAACTTGTCCTGCGGCGCTGTCAGCGAATGAAATCCAATTGTGGCGTACCTGGTTCAAGAAAATGTTAAAGCGTATCTCCCAAGGAGACATTGAAGCTGACTTCCGTCGTGTGTGGCTGTTGTATGACCTGCTTGAAGACTACTTTGCCTTACGCACAGAAGTGGATTTCGGTTCAAAGAAAAGTTGAAACTGGCTTAAAACTCATGACCCAGACACCTACGTAGTACTTGAGATTGCTCTCAAACCAGCAGTGTCTTTTTCGGCTATTGAGTCCTTGGTGGAAAAAGTGATAGCTTGTGAACCCAAGTTAACGGAAAAACATATCAACTACCAATTCCCAATCTCCCATTTCTGATTTCTAGATTTCGTGACATCCCTCCATGATGAGAACCATTTCAGTTCGGTTATCCGGCTATGGGCAGAGGACTGATTATGGACTATTAGCGTCACTATAGATGTAGTAAGTTTTGATAAAAATCAGATTTTTCGTACAAAAAGGTAAATTTGCATTACAATAGGAAGATTTAACTAAACTACTTTACTCTCAACATGATTTGTCTTATTATAGATTAAGTAGAACTCATACTGACTTCGTATTATTCAGATCGTCACCAGCGATTGAAGGATTAAAAGAATTCTTGAAAACAAGCCAGCGTGCTGGTAAACGGTTTCAAAATTTAGGGAAAGAAGGGGAACCTATCTAAAAGAGTGATCGTCTTGACAGGTTCTGTGGAAATCAATTTTCTTTCTTGATGGTTCCCCTGGTTGCGTAATACGTGTACTAACTTTCCCAATCCGCCTAGTTATTGAGTATTTATTTTTGTTTACGGAGTAGAGGAAAACGCACCAATGCCTACTGTTAACACCCAAACTGAAAACCTTAACGCCAAATTCACGGCTGATATGGTGCGAACCTATCTGCGCGAGATTGGTCGTGTACCACTGCTAACCCGTGAGCAAGAGATTGTATATGGGAAGCAAGTACAACAAATGATGACACTCGTGGACGCTAAGGAGGCTTTGGCGAAGAAATTGCGCCGCGAACCTAGCTTACAAGAGTGGGCTACTCATGTTCGTAAATCTGAAACTGATGTCAAAGAGATAGTACATCAAGGCAAGCGAGCAAAGCAGAAGATGATTGAAGCGAATTTGCGCTTGGTTGTCGCCATTGCCAAAAAGTATCAGAAGCGGAACATGGAATTTCTGGATCTTATCCAGGAAGGAACACTAGGATTAGAGCGAGGAGTGGAGAAATTTGACCCAACGCGGGGTTATAAGTTCTCAACTTACGCTTACTGGTGGATTCGCCAAGCAATTACTCGTGCGATCGCTCAGCAAGGTCGTACCATTCGCCTACCTATCCACATTACCGAGAAGCTGAACAAAATCAAGAAAGTGCAGCGGGAACTTGCTCAGAAATTGGGAAGATCACCAACTCCTGCTGAAATTGGCAAAGAGCTAGAATTAGAACCTGCTCAGATCCGTGAGTATCTGAACATGGCGCGTCAACCAGTCTCTTTGGATGTCAAAGTTGGCGATAACCAAGATACCGAACTGCAAGAAATGCTCGAAGATGAAGGACCATCACCAGAGTATTACATGACGCAGGAATTTTTGCGCCAAGACTTGAACAATATGCTGGCAGAACTCACCCCGCAACAGCGAGAAGTTTTAGCCCTACGCTTTGGTTTAATGGATGGCAACGAAATGTCTTTGGCAAAAGTTGGCGAACGGTTGAACCTCAGCCGCGAACGCGTCCGCCAGTTAGAGCATCAAGCCCTTGCTCATCTGCGTCGCCGTCGTGCCAACGTTAAAGAGTATGTTGCTAGTTAACTAGAGTAGCATTGCTACGTCTTTATCAAGATGATGACGCGCCCCCTGAATTCAGGGGGCGATTTTTTTGTCATAACTGACTTCTCATCCTACACTTCTCCTGCTTTCCCCTACTCTCGTCATAATTTCTGCCAAAATCTTTGGATAATATCCGGAATTAAGAGAATTGCTTGTGTAGTTTTGCTTGTTCATACAGTTCATACATTAGAGAGATGACTCTACCAATAAGGTGTCAATTGTTTTTGAAATTAAATAATGAAAAAGAAAAAATATCAAAATAAAACTTTTTATTTTTTAAAAGAATTATTTAATTGAGTGAATCTAATGGATGAAGCGCGAATAGCTTGAACAATGGTAAGTTAAGATTATGGCTCAGAATCAGTCACTCAAAATTAAATAAAAAATTTCTTTGTTGGCAGAGATTTTTTCTAGACAATATAAATCAAACCATTGACGGAGCCTTTACATATCAATACCTCGGTACGTTTGTAAGTAAGTTGCAAAAAATCAAGATATTTTTTTGACAGGAGGAATCGGGTGCCAAACAACATCAAAAAGTTTCTTTCTCCAAGTTTATTAGGAATCCCTTTTGTTGGCATATTTTTGTTGCTTGGCTTTGTTGCTAATCGCCCTAAACCAGTACTGAGTAATCAGGTTGCATACGTTGACTCATCCACTGAGTCGGCTAAAGATTCTCAGTTACCAATTTACACTTGGTTACAGAGAAATTCTTCCCCAACTTCAGAATTCGCTGGGGAGAAAGAAGCTCGACTGCGTAGAGCACTAGCAAAATCAGTTACTGTTCCAAATCATGTCACTCGCTCAAATGATTCGGAAGCAGTCTCTACAACCACAGCAACAATTGCAGAACCCCAAACATCTGGCAAAATTCCCAGAGTTACGTCTACAGAAGCTAAGTTTCCCAAACAAGATGGCGTTTACCTTTATAGTCAGTCACCCAGGTCAGGTCAACTGGGACAAGGGTATATCATATTTGAAAAGCAGCAGGGCAAGGTGATGGGCGCGTTGTATATGCCAAGCTCTGAGTTTAGTTGTTTTAATGGCACACTCTACTCCTCTGGAGAGTTGGCAATGACAGTGACTGGTTACCCAGGTGATAAAAGCCCAACTCAGGTGGCAACAAACAATACATTACCTCGGGTTATGGATGATGAGTCCAGCACTTATGCCCACTCTGTAACGCTGCAAGATTATTATCAGCTAAATAACATCAGTACTGACGATCGCCGCGTTTTGCAAATGTGTCAGGCAAACGTTCAAGAGTGAGGAATTCATCAATTTTTAATACTCAATTCCTGGTTGTGCCTTAATACCTTGGTCCCGGAAGGGATGCTTAACTAGGGTCATTTCTGTTACTAGGTCAGCTCGTTCAATCAATGCCGTGGGTGCACCTCTACCAGTCAGAATAACGTGATTGTCAGGTTGCTTTTGAGCTAACCCAGCTAAAACTTGCTCAACTTGTAAGTAACCAAGTTTCAGAGCAATATTAATTTCATCCAACAGCACTAGCTTGAAGTCTGGGTTACGGATGTATTCTAATGCTTTTTGCCAAGCGGCGACAGCTTTTGCAATATCGCGATCGCGGTCTTGAGTTTCCCAAGTGAAGCCTTCGCCCATAGCATGAAATTCTAGTAAATCATCTTGCCAAAGACTGAAAACTTTTTTTTCGGCAGGTTCCCAGGCACCTTTAATAAATTGAATGATAGCAACCTTATACCCATGACCAAGCGCACGTAATACCATCCCTAGTGCCGCTGTGGTCTTCCCCTTACCATTACCAGTATTAACAATAATTAACCCTTTTTCGTTAGACGCATTCTTCATTCGCACCTCCTGGACTTCCTTGCGGCGCTGCATCTTTTTGCGGTGCTGTTCTGACGTAAGGGAGGAATTTTCCTCAGGAGCTACATTACTAGTAGTTGTCCAAGTTTCATCGGTTTGCATGACGCTGGCATTCAGTTTAGTGTCATTACTACAAGGCATTACCAAAAGTTCTTGATTAGGGCATTTATTATATAACAAAAAGTATAAAGAATTGAGAAAAATGACCAGAAAAAAATCTGTCACATAGCTAAGTCAAGAGTATCAAATCAAGAGTATAAAGAAAAATATAAAAATTTTTGAAAAACGACTAGGGTGCCGAAAAGCACGAATCGAATAAAATATCAAGTTTTAATGAAGTTAAGTGTGATCGTACCCTGTTTCAATGCAGCGAACACCATTGCTTATCAATTGGAAGCGTTAGCTAATCAGCAATGTTCTGAACCGTGGGAGATTGTTGTTGCCGATAACGGCTCGATTGATGATACGGCGGCAATTATAAAGCAATATCAGCACCGCATACCTCATCTTCGTTTTGTCGAAGCATATGCTTGCAGAGGTTCTGCCCACGCCCGCAACGTTGCTGCAAGTGTTGCCAAGAGTGAGGCACTTGCATTCTGTGATGCTGACGATGAAGTTGCCCCAGGATGGGTCGCAGCTATGGTTGAAGCGCTCTCCAAACACGACTTAGTTGCAGGTTGCAACGAGTACTGGAAACTGAATCAACCGTGGGTCATTCAATGCTGTGGATATAGAGAAGGAAATGGAGTTAACAAACATCCCTATTTCCCATATGCAGGCTGTAGTAATCTTGGTGTCAAGCGTTCAGTCCATAAAATGGTCGGTGGTTTCGATGAAACGATGCACTCTCTTCAAGACGTTGACTACTGCTGGAGAATACAAGAGGCAGGGAAAACACTTGGGCAAGCAAAAGATGCACTCGTTCATTTCCGGTTTCGCAATACCATTGGAGATATGTACCGTCGATGTTGGAAATTAGCTAGTTACGATATTTTGCTACATAAAAAGCACCAACAAGTAGGTATGCCTAAGTTGATCAAATACCAGGGGTTTGTCAAAGACGCTGTCATTCTTCCTTTGAAATTTATCTTGAAAGTTCGTAATAGAGAAAGTTTGGTAAGGTGGTTATTAGATTTTGCCTGGTTTGCCGGACACTTGGATGGTTGTATAAAGCATAAGTATTTTCCTTTATAATTAGCAGGATTTGGGGTTTCTGCACTGGCACCGCTGAACCGTAATGGATTTATTGATTGGATGATTAGTACTGGTGCTAATATTTACCACAATATTCACTATGGGCTAGTTTTGAACTCTTCGCTGGCAATCCATTTTTGGATGATGTGAAGCTTGACAAACGGTAATAAATAATAGACAAGCTGCGGACAGACTATTTAGCAGCTAAAACTCAACCAGTAGATGAAATACCTGTTGCTGTAGCTGAAAGCACATCTGGTTCAGGAAGTAGCAACGCATCCTGTAGGCAGACTAGTACAACGCGGCGGAAATAAAGCTACCATTCCAAAGCAGCAAAAAGCCCACATAATCAGCTTTTTGACTTTTGACTTTTGACTTTTGACGAACGCCAGCGGTACTAGTCAATACGGGAGCGGAGAATAGTAGGGGAAGATGGGGCTAAGGATCTCCACGTAAACACTCCGTGCACACTTCGTGTTTCAGTTTTGCCTAGCTTCATCTTTTAGGATTCTCTCATTTGTCGCAATCTTTTTCAAATTAGTATTAGTTTTACAAAGCTTTGATAAAAAAATTCCCATTGCCCGCTATTTTTATGAGGACAATGCTTAAATGGGAAAGAATTATTAATGGTTAATGGTCATTAGTAGCAGTCATATAGGATAGTGAGGAGTAAAGTATTAGGTTAAAGAATGTGGACGCCCTATGGTGGCTGACTAGAGGCTAGGATGAGTTATGAACTAGAGGCAAAAGTATATATACGCCTTGAGGGTGAATTCCCCCAAAGTGGTATGAACTATAAAGTGAAGTATGAAGTCATTCTTCCTTTATCTTTTCTTGGTCATCCTCACGAAAATCTAGCTATACTCATGTTGCGACCATTAAGCCATGATCGTAGCACAGGCAAAAGCCTGTCTAAATGATGGATATTGTATGCGTGATTATGGCTAATGTCAGATCACATCGGGTAATTGACTTTGCTGTTGAGCAGAAATTCTCGCTCAGGATATTGAGATAGAGCAAGTAAGTGGACTAGGCGGACGAGGTAGATGAATACACACACTTTTGATAATCATTATGTGACTTGCCCAATTTGCCAAAAAAATGCTAAGCCAAAGCTAGTAAATAAGTGCACTGGATTGTATATTTGTCCGTATTGTCAGGAAAGGCTAGTAGTCTGTCAAAGCGGTCATTACGTCCGCGATCCGTTTGCCTATAAACAGATAATGATATCGTCAATGCTCCGTCGTCAAAGCCGACCTTTAGCTAGAATTCTACGGGATTTTGTCATTCTCAAGCGTCCTGTAGTAGCTCTGGTTGTAGGAGGTGCTATTCTCTTGAGTGTCATTGGTATAACCCAGCAAACCTCAGATCAAGATTCTCCAAGGTTGCCAAAAACAGAGAAGCAACGTTAGAAATTCGGAATTGTTATTGGTTAGTGGTTAGTTGTTTACTGCTAACCACTACTTTGTTCGATCTTCTTGGCAAAGCTATTTAGTATTTTTTGTAACTAAGAACCAATCTGAAGTACGGTTAACTAACTTCACCGACTCCAATTCAAGAGTTTTGAGTGCAGTTCCCTGAAGCAGGAGGTAAGGTTGTCTGTCAGATTGCCAATAATGCTTTAGTTGAGGAAAAGAAGCAGGAAGAATCGTGCGATCGCTATAAAAATTCAGTGACGGACGATGGTAAGGGAAAGATGTGTAAATTTTCGTGACTGTTGGGTTTGCCTGCTGGATCATCTGTGCAACTGGTTTGACTGGATAAGCTTCCCCTAGTTCCCAAACCCAGTAATTGGATTTCATCAACAATAGTAGCGAAACATAACTGCCCCAAAATAGAATCTTGAGGAATTGTCCATCACCTCGCTCTGCCAAAATAGCGGCTATTGCCATTGTTACCGCTACTGCTGCAAAAATCAGTTGTAAGTCTGATTTTGGTGTGCTTCCCAAACTATAGTAAATGCTAAGCGCAGTTGCCACTAGAGATAAAACTGTCAAAGATACAACCAAATAGCGAGGATAAGATGACAATAAAGGCATATTTTCGATTTCCGCAAGCTTGGCACCACAAACCAAGGCTATACCTGGGTAAATTGGAAATACGTACCAAGGAAGTTTGGTTCCCATCAGGGAAATAGCGATGAGATAAACTAAACACCACACCAGCACGAGTTTCGCCCAGCTCAAGTTGCGATTTTCCCAACTGAAGCGCAAACTAGACGGCAAAAAAATGAGCCAGGGCCATGTGTACTTGAGAATTTCCAGTAAATAATACCACGGCGGTCCAGAATTACCCTCGACAGATTGCCAAACACGGCTGAGGGATTGATCCATCATGCCGATTTTGGTAAAGGTGTCACCATAGTGTATCCACTGGGCACCATACCAAAAAGTCACAGGTAAAATGCCAAGTAGGATTCCTGTCCACATATATCGACTGGTAAGCAATCGCGGTGTGTCCCAGAAGAGAAAAACAAGCACGATCGCACCCAACAATAAAGCCAATATACCTTTTGTCAGGCAAATTAACCCAAAACCGATGCCAACACCAAGGCAGTAGCGTAAGTTGCGGCGCGATCGCAGCAAACACAGTATCATAACCATGAAAAAACAGACTGCTGCTCCATCCAACATTGCTAACCGCCCATGACGCACCACTGGTAGCATTGTGAGGTAAACTAAGGCGCTATAGATAGCTGTCCAACGTTGGTGAAATATTTCTCGCCCAATGTAATACAGTAAAGGCACTGAAATAGCTGTGAGCAGCGCTCCAGGTAAGCGTGATGTCCACTCATGGACTCCCCCCAAGGAGTAAGCCCAAGCAATCAGCAAGTGCATGAGCGGTGGCTTATTATAATATGGTTCACCCCCAAGCGTTGGGTAAAGCCAATGCATAGAACCAGCTGGGGCACGCCATATTTCACGCGCAACTTGTGCCACAGTACCTTCATCCCAATCTCGTAGCGGCAATTCTCCCAAATTTATAGTGAAGAGTAAAACTGCTGCCAAAAGCAGCACCAGAACCCATACCCAATCAATCCATTTCTCTACCGTGCTATACTGCCTTTCCAGACGACCCCTAATAAAGCTTCCTTCTTGCATATTCGGTGGATATTTATTGTGCTTGCTGGTTCAATTAAACTCCAGACGCTTTGGAGTCTCGAATGTTGCCACTTGTAACAATGAGTGTTCTTAAACAATCTCTTCTTATTTAAATTAACTTACATTTCCTCGTTAAGAAATAGTTTTTTTCATTTAATAATCTTTATTTTAGGAAAAATGCTAAAACTATTACTAATCAAAACATCTAATTGATTTTTCAAGGAGAATATTTTCATGAATCTACCTGTTATTTTAGATATTGCTCTTGGCTTAATTTTTATTTACTTGATTTTGAGCTTACTAGCTTCAGAAATTCAGGAGCTAATTACCACACTTTTACAATGGAGAGCTAAACATTTAAAAAACTCAATAGAATTGCTTGTCGCAGGTGGTAGTCAAACTGAACAATCAGATATTACCAAAGCAGAGTTTTTGGTACAGGAACTTTATAAAGACCCCTTGATTAATACTCTGAATCAACAAGCTAAGGAGAAAGTAGAAAAGGAATTCCGGGAATTGACTAAAAAATTTGACCAAAAATCATTAGGAGTAAAACAAAGCGCTCCTTCTTATATTCCTTCCGAAACTTTTGCAGTTACCTTATTGGAAACCTTAAAAATTCCAGAATTAATTAATCATGTCAATAATCCTTCTGAAGAGTTTAAAACTAACTTACACATGATATTGGCTTCTTACAAAGAACTGAAAACATCTATTAATAACCCAGAAAGTGAAAGCTACCAAAAAATTCAAAGAATTTACGGAAATATTGACCAAAACTTTAAAAACTTTGTTAATGATGAGTTACCTGATTATGTGCCTGATAATTTAATCACGAGTCTTAGTGTTCTCGCTCAGCGAAGTAGGATAAAGATTGATGACCTTAGAGAGGAAATGAATCAGTTTAAAAAAGAGGTTGAAACGTGGTTTGACCGCTCTATGGATCGGGCAAGTGGTGTTTATAAGCGTAATGCCAAAGGAGTTGCTATTTTAATTGGGGTATCAGTTGCTATATTAACCAATACCGATACATTTCACCTATTGAGAAGACTTTCACAGGATTCGGCTATCCGCTCTGCGATTACTCAAAGTGCAATTCAGCAAGGCAGTTTTCTTAACAACTCAGATAATAGAAAGCAAGTTGAAAAACTTTTAGGAGATGCTTCTATACCCATTGGATGGCAAAATATAAGTCAACAATTTGAGCCATTAAATACTAGTCGAGGGAATAGTGTTAACAGTTTGTTACTCGGAATTTGGGTAGTTTTTAAACTCATTTGCGGTTGGATTGTGAGTGGTTTAGCTATTGCTATGGGTGCGCCTTTTTGGTTTGATATCCTCAATAAAGTTATCAATGTACGTAATTCAGGTCCAAAACCTGTTGCATATACTAAGGATCAGCCGCCTGAAAAATAGCATTTCTATTCAATTAAAAGATAAAAATAATTTGCAATTTCCACTCTTTATCCTGACGAATAATCTCGATTTGCCGAATGAATTCTCGAAAGTAAAATCGTCGCTCTGCTTCAGACAAATCTAACCAAAATTGCGGAATTGAAACAGCTTGAGCAACAGAACGCAAATTAACGGGTGGTAAAGTTGCTAGTTTTGCTTGAAGTGAAGATATTTCTGTGCGGAGTTTGTACGCCCTTAACTGAGCTGTTTGAGCATCCAAAACTCCAGTTGCTAACAAAGAGGGAAGTTGATTGAGTATTTCTTGCTGACGGGAAATGCCTTCACTTAAATTATTTTTAACTGCATCCAACTGAGGAAAATTTATCCCCACTACAGCAAGGGGTAGATCACGGCAAACAGCTTGAATTGTCTGTTCTAAAATTTCTTGGTAAGAAAGGGCGCGACACTTGGGATGTTTGGGACAGTTAATAGGACGTAAATAAAGATATTCTTTCTCTTGGTTCCGCATAGTCACACGAGTCACTGTCATGTAAGACTGACACTCATGACAGACAACCAACCCAGCCAGAGAACGCGGTGCGCTAGCAGTCCGAGGAGGTAAACGACTGTTGCGGCGTAACAGTCGATCAACCTGGGCGGCTTCTTCCTTGGTAATAATAGGAGCATGGGTATTAGAGATGATTTCTCCGTTCTGATAAGCTGTATCACCCCGATAAACTGGATTTGTCAACCAACGGCGTCCAGTAGTGACAGAGATTTTCTTACTGTATTTTTTTACTAGGTAACGTACTGCTCCCCGCAGAGAACCATAGAGTAAGAAATGTTCAAAAAAATCCTTAATAACTGGCGAAGTGGTGCGATCAATAGTGTATTTTCCTTTGCCTCGGCGGTAACCGTAGGGTGCTCTACCAGGTGGTGGTGCAGCATCCAGACGGTTGCGGGCGTGTCCTTGACGGATGCGGCGACTACGTTGCTGACGCTGAATTTCGTACAGTAATTTCAGCAATTCTGCACGAAGATTGGGAGTTTGTTGAGAAGAATTATAGTCTTGCTCAACAGCAATGAGTGTTATTCCCATTGCTTCAAGTTCCGCAAGGCACGAACTGACCTCTTCTACAGTATCTCCCAGTTCTTCTAAGCAGCGTATAAGGAGACAATCAGGCGATTCTGTTTTACAGTTGTTGAGTAATTGTTGTAGTTCAGTGCGTTTACCTAAGTCTTGGTAAATAAGGTCTAATTCCCAACCCCAAGTTGTGGGATCAGGAATGGGTTCTAGCAGAGGGTCGCTGTAGGTGTAAGCGAAGATTTTCATTAACGAACCGCGAAGACGCGAAGTACACAAAGGTAGGATTTGAGAGGAGTATAACGCACCTCTACCTCATCCCCCTCATCTTCCCTTGGGTGTAGTCAAAATCTGTTGGTGAAGGGATGGACAAGAGGACAATGCCCAATGCCCAATACCCAATGCTAACCAACTACTTATGACCACACCCTCTTCCCTTCTCACCGCTGACTGAGTTCGATGATATTCCCATCTGGGTCTTTGGTGAAGAGGGCTGGACGTCCGGAAGCGCTGGGTTGAATGAAGCAGTTGTTATCTAGAAGTTGTTGTTTCGCTGTGTCTAAGTCAGCAACTGAGAACGCGATGTGAGGATTGCGTCCCCATTTTTCGTTTTGGTCTTCAGTAGGGACACATGGAGCGGCTATCAGGTGAATTTGATAGTTGCCAACTTGATACCAAGCGCCAGGATATTTCAGAGAGCGTTCTACTTTGGGCAATCCTAGCACCTTTCCATAAAAATGTTCAGATCCTTCTAAGTCCGTGACGAGAATAGCTGTGTGTAGACACTGAGTAATCTGCATTGGTCTTAATTAGTTGGGAGTTTTATCATGGAGCAAGCTACTATATTTTTATAAAAGCATAGCGGGAGGTGATGTGTCGCTTCTCGCTACCGAGTTGGTGGGTTCGACTGGCTCAGTGGGGCGTGAGAAAATAGCTCCAGAAAACTCATGTTTGCAATTATCTAAGAGCGATACTCCCAAAGGGAGCCGTCAAAGACGAACGCGCAGGCATCATCTTCTATGATGATTGGGGCAACATCGGACACAGTATTCATTGAAGTGGGAAATCACCGCTGATCCTGTGAAGGGTTCGATGGGGGTGTGGTCAAAATCCGTTGATGAAGGAATGGACAAGAGGACAATGCCCATTGCCCATTGCCCATTGCTAACCAACTACTTATGACCACACCCGTTCGATGGTGATTAACTGATCTAGAGAGACAACTTTTCCATAACAAACATTTATCATAATTTTACAAAAAAGTTAATTAAACACTTAGACTAGTTTGTTAAGATTATGACTTAAATACACTATTAAACATTAGCATTATGCCGTAGTAACACTGCTATAGTTATTGCACATACTTAGATGCAAGGAAGTTGCATTATTTACCAAGTCAAAGAATGACTGCAAATACAGCAGAATCAATCTGCCTGGAAAATTCAAAGCATATTGATTCTGCTTACGGATTTTTGCAGAGTGAGTTAGCCAACCTAAGAACCAACGTATAGGTAAAGAATTGTATGAAGCAACACTTAGGGTTTGTTCAACATTGTGTACTGTTCGTTACGCCATTAATAGCCAGTTCTGCCTTAGGAACTGCACCAAGTCAAGCGGCTACTTTTGCTTACTCTGAAGGAGAATTTGATTTTACCAATATTAGTCAAAAACCTTTGGGAATTGGAACTGACACTGACACCAAGACTATTGCTATTGCTAATGGTGGCATGGTAGATACTCTGGCTTATGCAACAGCAACTTTTATAGCTCGTCCTAGTCCACCAGAAGCATCCAATTTCTCTTTGAGCGCAGCCTTGGGTGAAGATAAGGATTACTTAGGACAGGCAGAAAGTAAGGCTACAGTTATTGGTAATTTCGTTGTAGATGCAAATACACCTTTTTCTTTTAACTTCACAACAGATTTAAACCTGCAAACATCAATAGACAATCCACCAGCAGAAAATGCAAGAGCAGCTGGAGATACATATTTTGCATTAATCGATACTGATAATAACAGTATCTTAGATTTCTTCAACCTTACGGGAAATTTAAATACTCTAGGCGATAACGATTTTATCGCATTTCAAAAAAGCGACAATGTTACTTTAAGTGCTCCAGTCACTACGTCTAATTTTGGAGGAAATCAAGAATCTGCTACAGCTTCTATTCAGGGTTCTTTCCAACGCTCTTTTGCTAATAAAACAAATTTAGCTTTAGTAGAAGTTAAGAGAAATAAGGCTAGAGTTACAGCACCTGAACCTTCCAGTAGTCTGGCTTTACTGTCTTGTTTTAGCGTCATTGGTCTTGCTACCAAAGCAAGACGTAAAGCAATGACCTTAGTAAGCTCATTGAAAGAAAAATATAACTGCTGAAGGTTAAGGAGTTGCCATTCGTGAGAGGTTAAGGTCGGATACCATTTGTCAATAAGCAATAATACTCAAAAAGTGGCTAAAAAGCGGGGTTGGAAACACAATTTTTGAGCAGGCGATAAGCCGGAGGCTTGACGCTGCGCGTATCGCGTAATCTGGATACGCATCATTCATTCTTGACCTATAATTTCAGTACAAGAGTTAACTTAATACCTCTGTTTTCTCCAAATTTTCAGCCTAATTTCTAATTGACAAAAGTAAGATTATCTTAATCTCTCACCGATGGGGAGTTGCTAACGGTTAACGGTTAATAGCTACAATGACTAAAAGCGATGATATATCGCTTTTAGTCATTTTATTCGCAATGTTAATGCTCAGAGTTGGATTCATTTCCCATGAGGGGTGTTGTTGCACTTCTATGTGGGAGAAGTAGCCAGACTTTTTCTGCTTGAATATCTCCCAAAAAATGCTTTGTTGAATCCAGGGAGATCAGAAGAGAAGTATTTAGAGGCATTTGTTCTGATTCTTCCCAAACTTCTGGTAATTCTTCTACTTGTGGTTGTGGTTGCTCTTGCGATGATATAAATAATGATTTGGGATAGGAGAACAATGCAAATTGAAATAGTCCATTCGTAATGGCAATCACGAAAATACCAGTACTAAATAATATAAAATATTCGAGAAACTGGGTGAGAAAAGCTTGTATTGTATTGTACATAAGGCGATCTTAGATAGTGAAATGACTGAGCAAAAATTGTGTTGACAGCCTATAGAGTGTCAGTACGCAATTATGCCGGAACTTTAGCATTCCCAAATCAGCTAAAATCCCGTTTTGCATCCTGAAACTAGACTGAGGGTTGTAGTACCGATATACCATCGGTCATCATTACTGGGTGCATTGTCGTTGTAATTTGCTAGAGCACGAAACGCTCTATAGATTTTTTCCTCTACTGCTCCAGCAGCTTTCATACTTTCAAGCTGCTCGTTGGGGATAGATTCCCAATCAATTTCTGGTTTCGGCGCTGGCTGCTTGCGTGTTGTAAAAGCCGATGGTGGTTCCTCAACTATGGGCTTGACTATAGTGCCGAAATTACTTGATTCAGCATCTGTTCCAACCCCACCATTTGCACTTCTAGTTTGTCGATGCGGCTATACCAGAAGCGACTCGCAAGATTACTGGAGAAATGGTACTAATGGGACTTTGTAAAAACTAGGTTCAAAATCGTTTCAATCGTAAAATTGGCAAGGTTTTTACATCGATTTAGCACATACACCAATTGTCACGCTCGTTTGAGGCTTTTTACCCCTGTTGACGTATTTGCCTTGTCCACAAAGGTTTTGGGGCACTTTTTATCTCAGAAAGTTCTAAAGTCTCAATTAAGAATCTTTTTTTGAATTCATAATATTGAACTTTGAATTAAGCACAGGGGTGTCCCTTTATCCTCCTCATCTCCCTCATCCTCCTCATCCCCTCCTATGGCACAATAAAGACGGTAATAAGAGAAATATAGATAAGGTAATTTAGTGAGTCCAACTGCTCAGGCTACCGCTGCTGCGCGTCGCGTGGTATTTCCATTTACAGCAATTGTCGGTCAGGAAGAAATGAAACTGGCTCTACTGTTGAACGTGATTGACCCGAAAATTGGCGGTGTGATGATTATGGGCGATCGCGGTACCGGGAAATCCACAGCTATCCGGGCGCTGGCTGATTTGCTCCCAGAAATCCCCGTCGTTGCTAACGACGCCTTCAACAGCCATCCCAACGATCCCGATTTGATGAGCGATGAAGTCCGCCAACAGCTAGAGCAAGGGGCGGATATTCCCGTAGTTCAGAAAAAAGTCCAAATGGTAGATTTGCCTTTAGGAGCTACAGAAGACCGGGTTTGTGGCACAATTGACATCGAAAAAGCTTTATCAGAAGGTATTAAAGCCTTTGAACCAGGGCTGCTGGCAAAAGCGAACCGAGGTATTCTCTACGTGGATGAAGTAAACTTGCTAGATGACCACTTAGTAGACGTGCTTCTTGACTCCGCTGCCAGTGGTTGGAATACAGTAGAACGAGAAGGTATTTCCATACGTCACCCAGCGCGTTTCGTGCTTGTAGGTTCTGGTAACCCAGAAGAAGGAGAACTGCGTCCCCAACTCTTAGATAGATTTGGAATGCACGCAGAAATTCATACAGTGAAAGAACCAGTCTTACGCGTGCAAATCGTTGAGCAACGGTCGGAATTCGACCAAAACCCTCCAGCATTTGTGGAAAAGTACGAACCTCAGCAGGAAGAACAGCAACAGAAAATCATCAACGCCCAAAAACTCTTGCCATCTGTAACAATTGATTACGACTTACGGGTGAAGATTTCTGAAGTCTGTTCCGAACTTGATGTTGATGGTTTGCGGGGAGACATTGTCACTAACCGCGCCGCCAAAGCCTTAGCTGCATATGAAGGGCGTACCGAAGTCACAATTGATGACATCCGTCGCGTGATGACTCTATCTCTGCGTCACCGACTGCGAAAAGACCCCTTAGAGTCGATTGATTCTGGATACAAGGTCGAAAAAGCCTTTAGCCGCGTCTTTGGCGTAGAACTACCAGAAGAGACAACACAAAAAAATGGTATGGGACAAAAGTTAGGAGTTAGAAGTTAAGAATGAAGACTGAAGAATGAAGAATCAAGAGAAAAGAAATTGTTTTATTTTCTTTCTTCTTTATCTCTGAAGAAACACGAGCCAGAATACTTGTAAAATAAGGGTTCGTCGGAATTATCGAGTGTTTCTTTCATTCGTTGGAGGCGGTGCGCTGCCAGTGCGCCTGCTCTCAAGACGTCACATTACTCAGCACTCATTACTTAATATGAGATTTTGGCGCTTTTGGTTCAACAGCTTTGTTTTATCCAGCCAATACAACCCACCTCGGTTTGTAGAGATGCTGATGGTGCTGCTAGCAATTGTCATGCTGATTGTTTGGAACTTTACGCTAGAGATACCCTATATGATACTTGGGTGGAGCTTCGTAGTTGGGGCATCCATTTCTATCTTGGTACGAGAAGCCATTACTCCCTCACCAGATATGCGAGTTAACCAATTAGCAGCATTTTTCTTTCTCAGCATTAGTCTCTATGGCTTTGTCTACATATTTCAAACTCTCTGAAATGCATTCTTTAACTACAAGGCGGTTTTCTGAGATGCTAGCACGCCCTCAAGAACGCGATCGCGAAGCGGCTCCTCCGGAGCATCGCGTCCCTTGCGCGTGTCTGTTGGCTCACCTGTTCCGATAGGAGAAGGACGAGCGCGGGCGCTCTGCACCATTGCGCCATCGCGATGCTCCCTTTGGGAGCATCGCGTCATTATCTATGATTTATCAAATATTACTAAAAATTATTGTTCACAAGTCAGTCTCTGATCGCCCGGGCAGAAGAAGTGAACCAAGAGTCCGCAAACGTCGCCCTAAAGCTTACCCTTTAATGAAGCAACCTAGACATCAATTGTGCCATCAATTGCAAACAGCTTGTTCTAACTGCGTTGTGGTTTATCTTAGTGCCATTCAGTTATAGCCCTCTGGCAATAACGATGTCGTTGGATTTAATCACTGCATATGCTTGTGCTCCTTGGGTGAGTTCCAACTCGTCTGCTGAGACTCTGGTGATAATTGAAGTTAACTCAACTTCATGAACAATCTTCAGTGTCACCTCGCTACTAACGGATCCATTGACGACTCGTGTGACCACACCTTTAAGGACATTACGGGAGCTAACTTTTAAAGGTTTCTTTGGACTGCTAACTTCTATCTGGTGAGTGTAACCATTTTCCTCTTCTTTGGACTCGTGGTGTAGTGACTGTAACTTTGAAGAGGAATACTCACCCAAACCACGTACAAGTTCCCTCAAAATTTCGGTCTTCGTACGCTGAGACTGCTTTGAAAACTCCTCTAGAATTCTCTGCTCTTCGTCTGAAGTTTGAAATGTGACCCATCCTTGTTCTTTTCTTGGCATAGCTTTACCAATCTCATTGGTAATATGAGAGTTATTTTGGTACGATCCTACCAACTATAAATTCCTTGAAAAAGAATCTCTGTCAGTTCAGTTCTCCTATGAAAAGAAGACAACTTTTTGCCACCCTTAGCATAGCAGTTGCTAGCTTACTGTTAACCGCTGGCTTGCGATTGTTTGATCCGTCTGTTGTGATAGCACAGTCCAACGCTAATCTACTCGTCTCGGCAGCCGCCAGCCTTAAAGATGCGATGGAGGAAATCAAGACGGTCTACCAACAAAGTAAACCAAGTGTCAATATTAATTATAACTTAGGTGCTTCTGGTGCCTTACAGCAACAGATAGAGCAAGGTGCACCAGCGGATGTCTTTATATCTGCAGGGAAAAAGCAGATGGATGCCTTGGAGCAAAAGGGATTGTTGCTCCCCGGTACTCGTGCTAACTTAGCAAACAATAGTCTAGTCTTGGTTGTGCCTAGTAATTCGACTGGCGTCACCAGCTTCAACACCTTGAGTGACGCCAAGGTGAAGAAAATTGCCATAGGTGAACCCAGAAGCGTTCCTGCAGGTCAATATGGCGAACAAGTTCTTCAGAACTTGAACCTTTTGCAGAAAATCAAGCCCAAACTTGTCTATGGCAGCAACGTGCGTCAAGTGCTCGCAGCTGTAGAAAGTGGAAACGCTGATGCTGGTCTTGTTTATGCAACCGATGCCAAAATCACCAATAAAGTGAAAGTGGCAGTTGTCGCTAGTGAAAAGTCCCACTCTCCGATTGTCTATCCGATGGCAGTGCTCAAAAGCAGTAAAAATGTTGATGCTGCTAAGGAGTTTGTCCAGTTTTTATCTGGCGATTCAGCTGTGGCTGTGCTCAAGAAATACGGGTTTATTGTGCAAGCATCAAAAGTCCCAGCAACAAGCCGTTAAGCCTTGAATGACTTATGCCTTTTGACCTTTCCCCGTTGTGGATATCCCTCAAAACCTCCTTACTTGCGACGTTTATTACCTTCTTCCTTGGTATTGCTGCTGCCTATTGGATGCTGGGATATCGAGGGAAAGGTAAGTCTTTGATTGAAGGAATCTTCGTCGCTCCTCTGATTTTACCCCCCACAGTCGTCGGTTTTTTGTTGCTACTGTTGTTTGGTAAAAATGGTCCTGTGGGAAAACTCATGGAACCTTTGGGCTTGAGTATTGTTTTCACCTGGTATGGTGCAGCGATCGCTGCCACTGTGGTAGCCTTTCCCTTGATGTATAAAACTGCCTTAGGTGCTTTTGAGCAAATAGATAGCAATCTTCTGCGAGTCGCAAGAACCCTTGGTGCAAAAGAATCAACAATATTTTGGCGAATTAGTTTACCACTTGCAGGGAGCGGAATTTTAGCAGCAACGACCTTAGCTTTCGCCCGTGCTTTAGGTGAATTTGGTGCGACGCTAATGTTAGCAGGAAATATTCCAGGGCAAACTCAGACGATTCCAATGGCAATTTATTTTGCTGTGGAAGGGGGAGCAATCAACGAAGCTTGGTTTTGGGCTGTTGCCATCATGGCTATTTCTCTATCTGGCATTATTGCTGTTAATTATTGGCAGGAAACGCGGGGGAAGAGGAGACAAATCAATTCAAAATGGACTGCGGAGCGCTGCGCTAACAAAATTCAAAATTCAAAATTACCATCTCCCTCATCTCCCTCATCCCCCTCACCCTCCTCTTCTTCTTCTGGACTGTTTGTTGACATCGAAAAACAACTTCCTGGCTTTAGCTTGAAAGTGTCTTTTAGTGCTCTTCAGCAACCCTTGGGATTGCTGGGAGGGTCTGGGGCTGGTAAGAGCATGATTTTGCGCTGCATTGCTGGGATAGAAACTCCAAGTTCTGGTCGCATTGTACTCAATGGGCAGGTGTTGTTTGACTCGCAACTTCGGATTAATTTGCCGTCGCGCGATCGCCGCATTGGTTTTCTGGTACAAAATTACGCTCTTTTCCCACACATGAGTGTAGCGCAAAACATTGCATTTGGCTTACCCAAAGGACTTTCTACCACAGCGATTAGACAACAAGTCGAAACCCAACTTATAGCAGTACAGTTGGAAGGATATTCACAGCGCTATCCACATCAACTCTCTGGTGGTCAACAGCAGAGAGTGGCATTGGCAAGAGCCTTAGCAAGTCAACCAGAAGCACTGCTGTTGGATGAGCCATTTTCTGCACTAGATACCCACTTGCGAAGCCAGCTCGAACAGCAAATGGTCGGAACATTAGCGAATTACGAAGATGTGACTTTATTTGTGACCCATAACATGGAGGAGGCTTATCGAGTTTGTCCTAATTTGCTAGTTATCGAGAAAGGAAAAGTCATTCATTCTGGCACTAAATACGACATTTTTGAACACCCTGCCACTGTAAGTGTTGCCCAATTGACGGGATGTAAAAACTTATCGAGTGCTGTTGCGGTGACATCAACTCAAGTGGAAGCGATTGATTGGGGCTGTACCCTGAGGGTCATCGAACCTATCCCTGATGCTTTATCTGATATAGGAATTCGTGCTCATCAAATCATTCTTACTAATGACCCCAATCAAGAAAATACCTTTCCTTGCTGGCTAGCGAGAACGAGTGAAACGCCACACCGAATGACGCTGTTTCTCAAGCTACATCAACCATTTACTAGCCATAGTGATTACCACTTGCAAGCGGAGGTGTTTAAGGAGAAATGGGCAACTCTCAAAGACGAACCAATGCCTTGGTATGTGTGTTTAGATCCTTTGCGGCTGATTTTAATGGAGTGAGTGTTTGGTGTTCGGAATTATTTGACACTTCCACGGCTTGAAGCCGTGGGATTCTTGGTTCAATGAATCAACTTCAGTAGACCGAAAAGATTTCTAGAAGGCTTACCATTGGGGCATTCTGGCGGATTGTATACAATCCGCCAGAATGCCCGTATCATCTGCGTTTTGAGCAATAGGGTTGTAGATGAGTTCTCCTGCTAAGGTAAGCGATCGCTCGACCCTGTGCCCAAAACATCGCCCCAAACCCTCATTCTTGCGTTGACTGACAAAAGTTTTCGGTCTACTGAACTTATCTAACTGAGTTTCCCCAACTAGAGAGCCAGTCAACGAAGAGGCTCCAGGGGCAGAGGGGATGGGGAGCAGAGGGGAAACCCCACGGATAAATCCGGGGGCTTGAAGTAAGGACGCCTTGTGTCTCGTACTACGTATCTCGACACAAATCTTTCTTTTTTTTCAGAAATAAATTCAGGGGCTTGTACCCTGATGCAGGGGATAAGTTCATTTTCTCCTCCGCTCCTCCGCTCCTCCGCTCCCCTGCTTTTTTGGTCAAGTATTCGTAATTGACGGACCAATACTTGGGTGATGCAAATCCTCCAAGCAAGTCAACTCGTGGAAAGAGGAAATCCAAAGAGCAATCCTTGGAATCCCCCGTTATACTCGATACTCCGAGTTAGCGGTGGGAGGATGTCAATAAAGGGGACAGTTCACTTCAAAAGATAGAAGCGATCGCACAGCATTATCAACACAGGTGCATTCCTCTGCCAAGCGCTTTTATTCCCTAAAGCAGTGGCGAATCACCGCTCCATATATTTACTAGGTTATCATCAAATAAACGATGTTTTCTACGTAGTAAGGCATATGGCAAGTTATGAATATAGACAATATCAAGGGAATTTTAAAAAAATTTGCTAGTAATACGATGGGTTTTCAGGGTGTAGCGCTTGTGAATTCTGAGGGTAAGCTGATCACAACAAATGGGATGGATGAGAACGCTGCTTTGAGTATGGCTAGCACGATGATTTATTTGGCTGACCGTACCCGCAAGGAAGTAGGATGGCAAGCGGTTGAGCAGATTGATTTAAAAAGTCCAGACGGGTACGTCATTTTAACTATCTGTAGTCCTGATGTTTTCTTACTAGTAAAAGCCAGTAAGGTTCCAGAAGGGATGCTGCTTGTAGACATCAATCGCACTGTGGAAAAGCTGAAAGCTGCACTTCAGGATGAAGACTCTGACAGTCCAAACTCAAATAATACAAAATTACAGGATACTGTATCGAATAACCAACCATCTTATGATACAAAATCTACTAGTAACGATAATTACCTCCCCCATCCCCAGATGTATAGAGGAAGCCAGGTACCCACATAGGAGTGACAGCACACTATGGAAGAATACCCAGAATATCCGCAAAGACTGAGGAAAAGATGATTTCGCTACACCTTTTTCCTATCAAATCCGTGATAAGCATCCATGTCATGCTCGCTAATATCCAAACCATCAAGTTCAGCTTGGTGTGAAACTCGCAGACCTACTGTAGCCTTAATTGCTGACCAAGCAAGCCAACTGAACACAACTGTGAAGGTACCTACAGAGATAATACCGAGTAGCTGAATCAAAAATTGGTTGAGACTACCACCGAGCAACAAACCCTTTGCTGGACCAGGTGATACCAAAAGCTTCTCACCATACCAAGAGTAAACGTTGGGACCGACACTAAACAACCCCACAGCCAGTGTTCCCCAAATGCCGTTGACAAGGTGAACTGAGATAGCACCCACTGGATCGTCAATTTTTAACTTTGCGTCTATAAAAAGCACCGAGAAAAACACAAGGATTCCCGCAATCAGACCGATCCAAAATGCACCCCAAACATTAACAAAGGCAGAGGGAGCTGTAATGGCTACCAAACCTGCCAAGACTCCATTAAGGATCATAGTCAGTTCCGGCTTACCAAAGCGCAACCAGGAGGTAATGGTTGCGGCGATACCACCCATTGCACCTGCCATATTCGTTGTGAGGAGAATATGACTGATGGCATTGGGATCAGCTTTGAGCGTTGAGCCTGCATTAAAGCCAAACCAGCCCAACCAAAGAATTAAGCTCCCTAGAATAGCAATACTCAGGTTATGTCCAAGCATAGCAATCCTTTTACCGTTGTCTAGATAGCGGTAAAGCGGTGTACCATCTGATTCAAGGCTGTACAGACGTGGTCCCAACAACCAAGCTCCCACTAAGCCAGCCCAACCACCAACAGAATGAACCACAGTCGAACCAGCAAAATCGTAGAAGCCTAATTTGGATAGCCAACCACCTCCCCAAATCCAGTGACCTGTGATCGGGTAGGAAATACCAATGAGTAAAAAACTAAAGATAAAAAATGCAATGAACTTAATGCGTTCAGCAACCGCTCCAGTAAAAATAGTTGCAGCGGTGTCTGCAAAAACGAGTTCAAAGAAAAATAGAGCTGTCGGAGGTACACTAGACTTGAGGGACTTAAACATCTGTTTGTCTGTTCCATCAAAAAACCAACCATTTGTTCCAAAGAACTGACCAAATAACGGGTCTGTGTTGTTACCAAACATCAGAGCACAGCCAATTACCCAAAATGCCACTGTCGCCAGTGCAAATACAATGAAGTTTTGAGCCAAAATATTAACAGTATTCTTGTGGCGGCAAAGTCCGGTTTCCAACATTGCAAAGCCAGCATTCATAAAGAACACTAAACAGCCAGTGAATAGTACCCACACAGTATCTACAGCCGCTTGCCAATTTGAAGAGGCTTTGACTGGGGTAATGGTGGAAGTTTGGGCAACTGCAGTGTAACTCCAAATCAGCACAATTATACTTGCTAAGAGTAAGCAGGATTGCCAAGTCGGTGACAACCAGCTTTTTTGGTACTTTAATTTTTTGAGCTTTGACTTAGACATCAGTTTCTTTATCTTTTTAAAGATATACATTCAAGCAATTCCAATAACATATCTTTTAGTAACGTAAGTTGTTAGTTACTGCCACAAAATGTATCTTTTATGATACATATCTTGTCTTTTTTAGTACTAAAAAGTCCAATATTTTGGAGTTGAGTACTGAATTGAAGGCATTTTTTGATGGCTAGCAACTTGGGTTAGTAGTTAATCATCAGAACACGGGTGGCAAATAAGAGTTGCTCAGATCATCCGGCTCATCTTCATACATACGCCGCAAACCGTATCGCTCATAAAGCTCTTGGTCTATTTCTCGCAGTTTGCTGACGACTTTTGTCGGTCCTCCCTTGAGTGCTTCTTGAAATTCCGGTTCTCGAAGCTCTTTTTCCAGAGAGAAAGCTTGTTCTGCCTGTTTTATACTACATTTTTCAATAAAGTAATGAATTGCTGCTTTACCAATTGCCAATGTCATAGCAAGAGCAGCTCTTGCATCAGTTGGTTTAACACCCAATTGTCTTAAAAAATCTTCGACTGCATTACTTTGGTCTTCGTTTGTAGTTGCAATTTGGGCAATCATATTCACCAAACGGAATTGCGTGGCGAACACAATCTTTTCGTCAACCGCAGGAACAGGAAGGAGGTACGCAAAGAATGCGAACCACGCTGCAACTACAGTAAAGGTTTCAGCGACAGCTTTCTTGAGTGAAATTTCGGCGGTTGCTCCCCCAAAACCCTGTTTTGCAGCTTCGTCAGGAATGCAGTTATATATTTGTATAGCGAGTGCTTCTATGTTATAGAGTCTGTCTCCGAAATCATTCCAAAATGCACAAACGGGAACATAAGTGGTAGTCAGTTCTTTGTATTCCTTGAGCCTTACCTTAATACACTCTACTATATTGGCTTCTTTCGCCTCTCTTGCAGTCTTTGGCGATCGCTTATCAACCTCAGAGTCTAAGCTCAGCTCATATAATGGATTTGGATTCCACTCAAAGGGAGGGTCAATTTGGTCAATCTTGTTAATGACTAAAACGATAGGCAGTTTTACCTTATGTGCTTTCTGATGTTTTTGTTGCAGCGCAGTTAGAAATTTAACGTCATTACGCACATATCCTCGCTCATCAGCTGGAATAACGAATAAGAGAATATCTACTCTTTGTTTGATGATGTGATCAATTGCTAGTTGAAAGGCTGCGTTATCAGCTGAGTCTCCGACACCTCGTGAGTCAATGAATTCTAATTTCCATCCATTCCGCTGATATTCGTATGGTTCAAGGTCTTTCGTTGTTGCTCTGGCTACCCCAACATCAGCAACACGCTGTCCCAGAATGGCATTAATCAGAGATGATTTGCCTGCTCCAGAACGCCCGTAAAATGCTATTTTAGGAATCCGGCGTTGCTTGCTCCACTGCTGGAGTTGATTTTTGAAAATTTGCTTAGCCAAAAATTTCAGTGGTAAAGGCAAATCCTCTATACTTGATTGAATGGAGGACTCTAAAGCTTGTCTTAGTTCGTCAGTTTCGAGAATAATTTGATTGAGACGTTGCAAAATAACCTGCGTATTTTGAGGTCTTTTCCTTGGCAATTGAGCCATCAGATCATCAATCAAATCTGCCAAAGGCTTCGAGATCTGAGTTGCAAAGTTTCGCCAAATCAACTGACCTGTTTTGGAGTCCTCAGACAATGAACTCGGAGGTTGACCTGTTAGTAAGTGAACAAATGTCCGCCCTAGTGCAAAAAAATCAGATTGCACAACAGCTTCACCTTTGATTTGTTCCGGCGGCGTGTAGCCCGATGAAAGAATTCTTGTACCCCGCAGTCCTTTATCTATGTTTATGAGGTAAGTTGTTGTGGCATATTTAACAGCACCAAAGTCAATTAACACGAGTTGACCATCGGGTTTGAGCATGATGTTGGATGGCTTTATATCCCGATGGAAAAACCTGTGTTTATGTACCAGATCCAAAATCTCTACAAGTTCTTGCAGCCACTTTTGTGCTTGCTTTTGAGAAATAGGTTCGCGATACTGCAACCATTCCTGCAAGTTCTGCCCCTCAATTTTCTCCATTACCAAGCAGTGCAATGTCTTGGAACCGTTGGGGAGCGACAAGGTTAAAGTAAAGTATCCACCTGGCTCGACTCTGAGAATTCCTGAATGCTTCAGTTTACTTAAGACGCTTACTTCTCGCTTAAACATTTCAACCCATTTGGGACTGTCTTGTTTCAGCACCTTCAGAACTTTTGGCATCCCCCGATCATTTACCTCAAAGACTTCGGTGTAGTCTTCTGGGTGCAGTTCACGCAATGGTGTTATTAACTGATATCGCTGATTTACCAGCAGGCTAGTCCCACAAGCTTCGCAATACTTTGCCCAGTCAGAGTTTTGTCGTTGTTGACACCAGGGATTGATGCAATAGATCACAATATTCTTTTCTTTAAGCAAATATCTAAACCTATATCTAGGTAAATATTTTAGCTTAGCCTAGTCCAAATTCCCACATCTAGAAATTACTGATGATATCAGAGCACACGATAAACAATCTTTACAGATAGTCCACAGGAACATCCCAAAACTAACTTAGAAAAACCAGCCACGTAGCCCACAAATAAACTCAATTAACCAAGCGATCGCTTTTTTTCTATCTAAGCTCGCATTGCTACCCGAAAGCGATACGCTAGAAACTGAAGCTCAAAAAAGACTATGACACCTTCTGAAATCGCGGACACACTCAAAGAATTATATGGTGCGGTATCTGTCAATGCTATTGCACCTGGTTCCTGGCAAATAGAAACTCCCAATTTTCGGCTGCTGGTTATGCTTTCGGATGATGAAAGTTGGTTACGCATTTTATTACCCATTATGTCAGCATCTGAGGCTCAACCGTTTCTAGAACACTTCTTAGAAGCCAATTTTGATGAAACTCAGGAAGTACGTTATGCTTTACAGCAAGGAGTTTTATGGGGGGTATATCAGCATAACTGTAATAGTTTAGTTCCAGAAGATTTTCGATCTGGCATCGCCCGACTTATTCTTCTCTATCAAACTGGCTTAGATAATGTTTTTAATCGACTGATTGAAGAACGTGTCCGGCAAATTGTTATAGCAGCTAAACAGCAAAATCAGTCTTTAGAAACTACTATGCAAAACTTAGAACGATTTTATACAGAAGGATTCATGGGGGAATTAGACCAAACTTCACAACAAAGAGAGGAAGTTTTAGCAACATGGCGGTATCAGTTAGAGCGTCTGTGGTCAGAAGTAGAACCTTAAATAATAACCCCATTTGTTAACTACAATAATTCCTTTTCAACTATATTTGATACAGTATCTAACTATGACTTTTCTTGTTTAAAAAATTGAATTATGTCGTGAGTTTATTGTTTTTTGATAAAATCTTTATAGTATCATTACATTCTAGTTTTTAAAACTTGTTATTTTTTATAAAAAAAGATTACCAAAAAAGTAGTCAGGAGTCAGAGTCCAGGAGTCAGAATGATTCGTTTTGCGAGTGGTGGATGACTTGAGGTTTAAAGCCCCTGCGCTCCCGCATGGAGGAATAAAAATGCAAAGCACCTTACTTGAAACCCCTGACTTCTCCCTTGTCTGCGACAGGCTTGCGCCAACGCCTTTGGCGTCTCCCCTTCGCCCTTCGCCCAAGGGGCGAAGGGCGAAGGGGAGACGCGCAAGGGACAGGCATGGGGTATTCTGACTCCAGCAATTCTGTATTCTGACTCCTTCTCATAACACATGGCAAGTAAGTGAAGTACAAAGAGTAAGGTCTAAAAGCCAGACAGAAAGCAAATTTGACTTCTCCTAAAGGGAGACGCTACGCGATCTGAATTCTGACACCAATATTTCTGCTGTAAATACTTTTATTTAATGTTCTAGTGGAACTTTAAACTTTCTGATACGGAAAGTGCCAGAAAGTCTTTGTAAATAATTGCTATATGGTAATTTGATTGAGCCATTAAATGTCTGCACTTCTTGAGAAAGTTTGTACGAACTAGCGTAAATCATCATGGGAAGTTCATCTATGACCCAATCTACAGAACAATCTAGCAGCAAGCGAGTACATCTTCACTACTTAGATGGTTTACGTGGACTCGCAGCATTATACGTTGTATTTTCCCACCTTTGGGAATTACAGGAAAATAATGTACCTAGCTTATGGCTCGTTGCTAGCAACGTTTTCAGATATGGAATCTTCAGTGTCTCAGTCTTTATTGTTCTTTCTGGATATTGTTTGATGCTGCCGATAGTTCGCTCTCAAACAAGTTATATTTCAGGAAGTTTGCTGGATTACTTTAAGAGGCGATCGCGGAGAATTCTACCACCTTATTATGCTGCTCTTTTAATATCAATAGCAGCTGGTTTAATAATAACCATTTTAGTAAAATTCCATATCTTTTCCTGGAATGATGATTTGTGGGGTCATTTTTCTCGTAATTTCACATTTGGTGATGTCATCTATCATCTGTTACTAATTCATAATTTAACTCCAGGAGATAAGCTCTTTCATATTAACGGTCCAATGTGGAGCGTAGCAACAGAATGGCAGATATACTTCATTTTTCCTCTGATGTTACTGCCTATATGGCGGCGTTTAGGTCTGTTTTTCGTTGTCATCATTGCCTTCTTTTTGGGACTAATACCCAACTATTTACTACATGGATTGATAGACTTAGCACACCCTTGGTATCTGGGTTTATTTGCTTTGGGAATGGCTGCGGCAGATATAGGATTTTCTCAAAAGCAATCTTTAATACGAATGAGAAGTTTATTGCCGTGGAGTTGGCTTGCAACAATATTTTTTGGTTTCGCTTTGCTAAGTGAGTCGCCAGAGTTTGGGATAGCAAAAATATGGATGACTGACAGTTTCGTTGGTTTGGCTGCTGCCTGTTTGCTAATCTACTGTACCAATTGTGTGATTGATAGTAAAGCAAAACCTTTAATCCTGCGAGTATTGCAATCATCCTGGGCAATTGCGCTAGGCACATTCTCTTATAGTCTCTATCTACTTCACGTTGTAGTTATAACTCCAATTAATCAGTATCTACACAGCTTACACCTTTCTCCTATTAAGACAGATGTCATATTATACGCAGTGAGTCTGCCAGCATCTTTACTATTAGCATATTTATTTTACTTAGTCTTTGAGCGACCATTTATGTCCAAGTTTTTGAAAAAGCGGAAAGTGAAAGATACAATTATTTCAAGTGATCGCTAGCTTGAAAATGGGTATAGGGGTGTAGGGGTGTAGGGGTGTAGGGGAAAGACATTTTCATTGCAAAGTTCGTGGGATTTTCTCGTGAATGGCTGACTTGCAAATAGGGAACTCTTAACAGGGAACAGAGAACAGGGAACAGGTTAATAAGAGGTATTTTCATGTGTTCTGGTGTATGCAGTTCATGAGGGCTACTCTAAAGGTAATATCAAAATTAGAGTTATTAAATTAAGTTGCTCGTTACCTATGGATATCATACAAATTCTTCAACAAGACTATCAAAGATTTCCAGATAATCAAACATACAACATCTACGCTCAAGACGTTTATTTTCAAGACCCGGTATTCAAATTTCGTGGTCTTGAGCGGTACAAGTTGATGATTAAATTCATCAAGACTGCATTTTTAAATCCCAAAATGGATTTGCATAACATTGCTCGTACAGGAGACACAATCAAAACTGAGTGGACGCTCAACTGGAATACCCCCCTTCCTTGGAAACCACGTATTTCTATCCCCGGTTGGAGTGAATTGCGCCTCAACACTCAAGGGTTGATTGTTTCTCACATAGATTATTGGCACTGTTCGCGCCTAGATGTACTGAAACAGAATTTATTCCCCCTAAAAAGTTCATAATGTAAATAAATGTAAATACTCCTCATCTAGGACAAAACCATCCATGCGTGTAATTTTAATGACAGGCAAAGGCGGCGTCGGAAAAACCTCCGTAGCCGCCGCCACTGGGCTTCGTTGTGCAGAACTAGGGTATCGTACACTTGTTTTGAGTACAGACCCTGCTCACTCTCTAGCAGATAGTTTTGACCTAGAACTGGAACACGCACCGCGACAAATTCGCCCCAATTTGTGGGGTGCGGAACTGGATGCACTACTAGAACTAGAGGGAAACTGGGGTTCAGTGAAGCGCTACATCACTCAAGTTTTACAAGCACGTGGTTTAGACGGAGTGCAGGCAGAAGAATTGGCTATTTTACCAGGCATGGATGAGATTTTTGGCTTAGTCAGAATGAAACGCCATTACGATGAGGGGGAGTATGACGTTTTAATTATTGATTCAGCCCCTACTGGCACAGCTTTACGCTTACTCAGTTTACCAGAAGTTAGTGGCTGGTACATGCGTCGTTTTTACAAACCTTTTCAAAATATTTCTGTTGCACTAAGACCTTTAGTTGAACCCATTTTTAAACCAATTGCTGGTTTCTCTTTACCAGACAAAGAGGTGATGGACGCACCTTACGAATTCTATCAACAAATAGAAGCTCTGGAAAAAGTCTTAACAGATAACAATCAAACCTCTGTGCGTCTGGTCACCAACCCTGAAAAAATGGTGATTAAAGAATCTCTTCGCGCTCATGCTTATTTGAGCTTATATAACGTTGCAACAGATTTAGTTGTCGCAAATCGGATTATTCCTGAAGAAGTGCAAGACCCATTTTTCAAGCGTTGGAAAGAGAATCAACAGCAGTATCGCCAGGAAATTCATGACAACTTCCATCCATTGCCTATTAAGGAAGTTCCACTTTTTTCTGCAGAAATGTGTGGCTTGGATGCGTTGGAACGTCTGAAGGAAACACTCTATAAAGATGAAGATCCAACTCAGGTTTATTACAAAGAAACGACAATTAGAGTGATTCAAGAAAACAATCAATATAGCTTAGAATTGTACTTACCAGGCATTCCTAAAAACCAAGTTCAATTAAGTAAAAGTGGAGATGAATTAAACATCACAATTGGTAATCATCGCCGTAACTTAGTATTGCCGCAAGCATTAGCTGCACTGCAACCTGCAGGGGCAAAAATGGAGGAAGATTATCTCAAAATCCGTTTTGCTGCAGTTTGAGAATCAGTTGTGCAACCAAAAGCATAACAATAACACGCCCGTTCTTAGCACTTTTAAAAAAGTTAAATTTTTAGCTTTTTTGGAATTGGAATTAACCCCACACAATCTGTAAATCTAAGACAAAACCAGGTAATACAGCGCTTTTGAGATAAGTGAGGTACACCAATTTTAGGGATGCTTTTTAAACTTAGAACCCACATTCCGCAGATATTAAAGCGGATTTAATAATTATGAAATTGAAGAGTATGAAGCCTGAAATGGTTATGAAACAATCATTTCAGGCTTTTATTATATAAAATAATAAGCATCAAGTAGAGACAGAAAAAAGCATGAATGAGGCACTAGAAGCAATAAAAGTCGTAGATATAGACCATTTAGGCATAGTAGCGGGAATAATAGACGAGATGGAATTGGTAGAAGAAGTGAAGAAAAAAGTGGGAATAAAAGTTAAAGAAACTCTCACACCTGGACAAGTAATGAAAGCGATGATTTTGAATGGATTAGGGTTTTTGAGCGCGCCATTATACTTATTTGAAGAATTTTTTGTAGGAAAAGCGACCGAGCATTTAATAGGAACAGGAGTATTACCATCACATCTAAATGATGACAAGTTAGGAAGAGCATTAGACCAATATTATCAAGTAGGGACAACGAAATTATAGAAGTTGAAAAAATAAAAGCTGGAAGATTTCTATTAGCAACGAATATATTAGATGAAAATGAATTGAGTAATCAGCAAGTACTAGATGAATACAAAGCTCAACAATCCAATGAAAGAGGATTTAGGTTTTTCAAAGACCCATTGTTTTTTACATCAAGTGTGTTTGTCACGGGGTTGCGGCTTAGAAAAAAGAGCCAGCCTTCCCATTTTGGGGCTACAGCCCCAAAATGGGCGAGTCCCCATTCTTAGAAAGAAGGGGCTTGTTGAAAAGGCACCGCGAGTTTTTCTCTTCGCCAGATGCGTCAAAAGTCCAGAAAGAGTGGAGGCAATTGCCATGATAATGGGACTGTGTTTGTTAGTCTATAACCTAGCACAAAAAAAGTTGAGACAAGCATTATTATCATCAGATGGTAGCATCAGGAATCAAGTGAATAAATTGACAAAGAAACCGACAATGAGGTGGATATTTCAGATGTTTCAATCTGTACATCTGCTCATCATAAATGGACAGAAACAGATGAGCAATTTAACGGAAGAACGTCAAAAGATTCTGCATTATTTAAGTCAAAGTTGTCGTCAATATTATCTCATGATTTGAGGTGGATTATTGGACTAAAAAAATGTAGATATTCTGGATATTTTTAAATAAATAGGAATTTTGAGTTAAGATTAAAATGGTCTTGGCTAGGATTAGATTGGTTAATTTCTGATAAATGTGTTGATGAATGAGAGAGTAAATATATTTTGAAATTCCGTGATACTAACTTACTTAATATTTTGGAATTATTTGAACGAAAAATGAAATTAACCCACAAAAATTAAACTGATAAAAAATCTTCTGGGTTTGACTTTTCAAAATTACTAGTAATATGAATCACATCTGCGGAATGTGGGTTTGAATTTGATTCAGTTGCTGTACCTCATAAACATCGAATCTGCTGTATATCTTCTCCAGAAGCTTGTGGGGAACTCTAATACTTCTTTTGGTTGCCCTTGTCGATTAAATTTCAACGCGGCGGGCAATTCTTTCGATAAGCCAACCCAATTTTACGACTGCATTCATATATTCTTGCATTTTGGCTTGCGTTTCGCTCAAATTGTCGGATGGGGACATTAACTCTAAAACAAAATCTGGGGCGATAGGAGGAAATTTCTCGCGTTGTTCTGGTTTAAGGGCGTTCCATCTTTCTAATTGTATCCAGGAAACATCAGGGGAGCGATCGCTCCCGTTGGGAAGTTTGAAACAGGTGGAGGAGTCGAATACCTCCCCGAGTTTTGTTTGACGGTTCCAAATTACAAAATCCGCAATATTATTGATGCATTACGTTTCCCAGTTTCTCCCCCCGTTGGTGGCATTATAATTAGTTGTTCTCCAAAAGCATTAGGCACTTACCAGTAATAAAATGTCCCTCCGTCAAACCCAGATCCTCTACACCAACCCGTTAACTTAATACACGGCGGGACATTTTATTTTTTGGATCTCCCTTACGTTCAAATTTGATATCGGGATTATCTCGACACAGTTGGTAAAATTGGTCGTCGTTAAGTTTAACGACATTATTAAAGTTAATGGTAATTGCGGTCATGGCTGTCCTGACATTATAAAGACATTAATTCCTAAGTTGAACAGGCATAGCTAAATAAGTCATCTTCAAACCACCAAGTGGTGTGAAAATCACTGGGGTCAAATTTCCATTTAGCTGCATTTGAATTTCAGTAGATGGTAATGCTTTTAAACCTTCCATCAAATACTTAATATTAAAGGCAATATCTATCTCCTCTCCTAATATCTGTGCTGGCATTAACTCTCTACCATTGCCAACATCTTGAGCTTCACAAGATATTGTAATTTCCTGTGCTTCACTATCCATACTGATCTTAACGACATTATTTTTCTGGTCGGCGAACACAGCAATTCTCTCTAAAGCACTCAAGAATTGTCGCCTATCTAAAATCAATTCTCGCTCAAATTGTCGGGGAATGAGTTGACGATAAGCAGGATACTGTCCTTCAAGAGTACGGCTAGTTAAACGTTGATTTTGCCATTCAAAAATAACTTGACCTTGGTCAAAATACAACGCCACAGGTTCATCTTGCGAGTTTGTATGAGCCAGCATCCGCTCTAGTTCCCTTAATGCTCTGGCTGGTACTGTCACTTCTAAGCGAGTTTCAGTATTTGTATCTGGACTTTCATTAGTCGTCTGTACTACAGCTAAACGATGTCCATCTGTTGCTGCAAATTCGAGTGTGTCTTGTTGAACTGTTAAATGCACACCGGTGAGAACTTGTTTAGTTTCATCTGCACTTGTTGCAAACAGAGAACCTCGCAATCCCTCAATTAATGTACCAGCAGCAATATGTAGCGCTTGAGTATTTTCGATGACAGGGAGTTCTGGAAACTCTTGCGCTCCCATTGCTCGTACTTGATAACGTCCGCTTTTTGGTGTCAGCGTAACAATTGAGCCTTCCCCGCCTAAAGTATCACCTGTCGCTGATTCATCTTCTAGAGTGATTTCACCCTCTCCAAGGCGAGCAGTGATGTCATTAAGCAGCTTGGCGGGAATCGCAATTGCTCCAGAGTGCAACACCTCGGCGCTAAAACTCGTGCGGATACCCAAACTGAGGTCAAAGGCTGTTAGGCTGACTTGGTTAGTTTCAGCATCCGCTTGTAGTAGTACGTTAGCAAGTACTGGATGTGTTGGGCGTGAGGGTACAGCACGGCTTGTGAGTGAGAGATTAGTACTGAGGTCGCTTTGGGTGCAAACTAATTTCATGGTCAACTTTGGCTTCTGTGTTGGATATGTTAGCACCGTTGTTGCAGCGTAGGGAGTAGGTTCGTATAATGGCAAGGTATTACACCCCTTGACGTGTCTTTCACAGATAGACGACTACTAAACATTAAGTATTTTTAATTATTTAGTCGTTGTACCTGTGGAAATTGTGGAAAACTTGATGCTGATCCGTTTCAAAGATGCTTCAGCAAGTTACTAACTGTGGAAAACCTGTGGAAAAACAGGCGATGTTTTCCACATGATACTTATACTTAGATAAGTTTTCCACAGATTCTTTGTAAGTTTTTCACAAAAAATAAAAAACGTAAAGATTCAGGTGATGGGGTATTGACAAAAGGAACGCTTTGGGTAGAGTATCGCAATCATGAACAAAGACCTGCCTCAACAACTAGATCGGGAGAGTCTAAGCCATCTGTCGAAAGAAGAACTGGTGGATATTATCATTGAGCAGGCGAGCCTCCCAAAGGGAGGAGCTTCGCTAACGCGATCAAGCAATTACAGTGAACTACCCAACACCCATCTGAGTACCGTTTCAGTGTGAGGCTTCTTCTGCTTTAAGCTAAGCGTAAAACACTCCCGCACAGTCACCCTGTCAAGAAATTCAAATTTCCAGTCTTTGGTAAACCTGCTCTAAATGTCTTAAATGGTACTGTGGATCAAAACACGCCTCAATTTCTGTTGGTGACAACTTTTGGGTAACGCGAGAGTCTTTGGTAATCAAGTCGTGGAAATTGCCGTCTGGTTTGTTCCAAGCAGTGTGAGCATTCTCTTGCACGATCGCATAAGCTTCCTCGCGGCTCATTCCTTTATCTACCAATGCTAAGAGTACCTTCTGGCTGAACACAACGCCACCATAGCAGTACATATTCCGCTCCATGTTGTCTGGATAAACCAGCAGGTTTTTTACCAAGTCGGTTATTTCCAAAATCATAAAGTGCGTCAAAATGCAAGCATCAGGGAAAATCACCCTTTCTACCGAACTATGGGAAATGTCTCTCTCATGCCATAGTGCGACATTTTCTAAGGCTGTACCAGCATGAGAGCGAACCAGTCTTGCCATTCCTGTGAGTCTTTCTGAACGAATAGGGTTGCGTTTGTGAGGCATTGCTGAGGAACCTTTTTGTCCTTTGGAGAAGAATTCTTCTACTTCCAGAACGTCTGTTCTTTGCAAATTGCGAATTTCAACAGAGAAGCGTTCTATTGATGCGGCGAGCATTGCTAATTGCTGCACAAAATCAGCATGGCGATCGCGCGATATTACCTGTGTTGATGCTGTATCTGGTTTGAGTCCCAGTTTTTGACAGGCGATCGCTTCTACGCGAGGTTCAATATTAGCATATGTTCCCACTGCGCCAGAAATTTTACCGACAGCGATTGTTTCACGCAGAATTTTCAAACGTTCTTGATGTCGCAACACTTCTGCCAACCACCCAGCCAGTTTAAAACCAAAGGTGATAGGTTCAGCATGAATACCGTGGGAACGTCCAATCATCACTGTAGTGCGATGTTCCTTTGCCTTTTGACGAATTACCTCAATCAAATCTTCTAGGTGTTGCATCAATACATCCAGACTAGCTACCAGTTGCAGTGCTAAAGCCGTATCTAGCACATCGGAACTAGTTAAACCCAAATGGATGTAGCGCCCCACATCACCTACATATTCATTGACATTTGTCAAGAAAGCAATCACATCGTGACGGACTTGAGCCTCAATTTCCAGCACCCGCTTTGGATCAAAATTCGCCTTTGCCTTAATCTCCTCAACCGCTTGAGTTGGAATGTAACCCAACTCAGCTTGAGCCTCACAAACAGCGATTTCTACTTGCAACCAGGTTTTTAGCTTATATGCTTCTGTCCAGAGATTGCCCATCTCGGGCAAGGTATAACGCTCAATCACAGTCCGCCACAGAGTACAACCGTCATATTGTACAAAGAACGCGGGAAGTCATAAAGACTATTTACTAGACTTTTGCCAAAAGTTTACAGCATAAAAAGCAGAAAGCCCATCGCCTTTAGGCATGGGATGAATGCGTTGCAAATGCGCGTTGCAGTCCAAAACCTGGAAACAAAATAACATCAACGTGCGATAATGTAATTAGCTTACAGGTTGAGATACCGCCGACACGTGCCCGACAAATATGGCTCAGCTAGGAGAGATGCTACGGTATGCCACACGAGCGATCGGAAAATAGTAAGGGCAAGAGCACCGAAAACTCTATAAACAGGGCAGTAACTGTTCAACAACAGTGAATGATTTTGAAAAAACAATGTCGGGTACTCGTAGTAATAAGGCTGCCCAAAAATTTTACGTGTTAGACCCCCGCCTTGTTTCAATCCCATCCCTTTTAAGGGTGGATCCCTACACCCAGCCCTTTCAACGCGAACAAATGAACTAGTGAGTCATTCCAATGACACAAGTTGCACAGGAGTAGGAAAATAGATATTTTCGACCAATTTTAGCGTGTGTTAACTCTGAGAGTTATGAGTGGAGT
>JAESFN010000183.1_pt1 | contig 87985 bp, 112 predicted proteins | sample 9269411 | NCBI WGS metagenome assembly JAESFN01 (sample SAMN14505399, study PRJNA617100) | algae metagenome | isolation source: Iphinoe sp. HA4291-MV1 and co-occurring heterotrophs from trail next to... | place: USA: Maunawili Falls, Hawaii | collected 2009-07-25
CCAACCAGAAGGGCGGGGTCGGCAAGACCACCGTCACGGTGAACCTGGCGGCCGTGGTGGCCGACACGATGGGCCGCGGCGCGGCCGACACCCCGGTGCTGGGGGTGTCGACCGACCCGCAGGCCTCGATGCTGGAGTGGGCGCAGCGGGTCGGTGACGCACTGCCGTTCGACTTCGACCAGTGCGACGACCCGCGCGCGCTGGCCCGGCTGCGGCAGATCACCAAGTACCAGCACATCTTCGTCGACACCCCGGGATCGCTGGAGCATCGCTCGGTCCTGGAGGAGGTGCTGCGCCAGGCCGACGACGTGATCGTCCCGGTGGAGCCCGAGCCGCTGGCGTTCGCGCCGGCGGCCCGCACCATCACCTCGGTGATCGAGCCCTCCGGGGTGCCCTGGCGGGTCCTGATCAACAACTGGGATCCGCGGGACGGCGACCTGGACCTGCGCGAGACCCGGGAGTACCTGGCGGCGAAGCAGTTCCCGACGTTCCAGACGGTGATCCGGCACTACAAGCTGCACGCCCGCGCGGCCGCCGACGGCGTCACCTGCGTGCAGTACGCCCGCAACCGGGTCGCGCTCGAGGCCCGCGGGGACTTCCTGCGCCTGGCCCTGGAGGTGCTCGGCGCCGACGGGCGCCCGGCCCGGCACGCGAGCCCCGACGCTGCTCCAAGACTTGGAGCAGCTGGCAGCAACTTGGAGCAACTGGCCACGGCCGCCACGGGAGCTGTTAACGGCGTTACCACCTCGGCGGGGCCGCGCTGATGGGCAGACGAGTCAGCTACGCAGCGCTGGCCGCCGACGAGCCCACCGACCCGACACCCGCCACGTGGTCGACGGCCGCCCGACGGACGGTGCCGATCGCCGACCTCGTCGGCAACCCGCTGAACCCGCGCAAGCCCGGCGACGACGACGCGCTCGAGGAGTTGGCCGAGACCATCCGCGCGCACGGCGTGCTGCAGGCCGCCGTGGTGTGCTCGGTGACGGCGTACCTGGAGAACTTCCCCGACCAGCGCGGCCGGGTCGAGCACGCCCGCTGGGTGGTGCTGATCGGCAACCGCCGGCTGGCCGCCGCCCTGCTGGCCGGCCAGACCGAACTCGAGGTGATCGAGAACGACGAGCTGGCCGCGTCGATGTACGAGGCGATCCTGATCGAGAACGGGCAGCGCCGCGACCTGCCGCCGGTTCTGGAGGCCGAGACCATGGCCCGGGTGCTGGAGCAGACCGGCATCTCACAGCGGGAGCTGGCCCGCCGGATCGGCCGCTCGCACGTGTTCATCGGTCAGCGCCTCTCGCTGCTGCGGCTGATCCCGGAGCTGCGGCAGGCCTTCGAGCGCGGCCAGCTGACCATCGAGCGGGCCCGCGAGCTCGGCGAGCTCGACCCGTCCCTGCAGGAGGACATCGCCGCCGGCGGCCCGCCGTACCGCGAGCACCCGCCACGGCCGCTGCCCGGCCAGCCGAGGACGACGCCGGCGGCCCCGTTCGAGCAGCTGGCCAGCCGACTCGCCGGCACGCTGGCGGCGCCGGTCACGGTGAAGCGGACAGGCGAGCGCAAGGGCCGCATCGTGGTCGAGTTCACCAGCCTCGACGAGCTGCAGCGCCTCGCCACCCAGATTGGCGGCCCGCTGGTAACGCCGTTAACGGCGGCCGAAGGTGGTGTCCGTTGACCGACCAGGCCACCCGCGCGGTGGCGACCCGAGGCCAGGTGCTCGACGCCATCTACAGCTTCGTGGCCCGGCCGGGCGAGCCGTGGACCAGTGTGCTGTTGCGGGCCAGGCTCCTCGCGCTCGACCTCACCGGCCTGCACATCGCGATGGTTGCTATCGACCAGTTCCACGCCCCGGACGGGGAGCTCTTGCCGGACCGGGTGCCGATCGCCGCGATGCCCGACGGCCGGCCACGCCCCGGCATCGCCGCGGCGGTGTCCGAGGCCGGCTCTCTGCTGGGAAGCCGCTGGCACCAGGTTCTCTACCGCTACGGCTGGCTCGCCCAAACCTTGGTCGACGCGATCGCCTCAGGTGACGCCCACGTGAACCCCTTCGAGGTCGCACGGGGCGAACCGACGGCACCCGACGGCACGATCGAGCCACCGCCCTGCCGACTGCCCGACGCGCTGTGGGACGACCCAGCCTGGGCCGGCGTCCGGACCGCGCTGGGCCGTCTGCACGCCGCCCAAGCCGCCGCAGCCGAGTACAACGAGCTGGTGTTCGTCGAGGATCCCGACACCGGTGAGACCGTGGAGTACCTGCCCGAGCACATGATCGGCGTCGCCGCCGAGCTGGAGGCCGCCGCCGACGACTGGCCCCACGGGGTCGCCGAGTACGCCGACGCGGTGGTTCACCTGCTGGCGACTCGCCCGGAGCTACTCCAAAGCGAGAGACCCGATTCCGCCGGCGAGGCGGTAACACCGTTAACAGCTCCGGCTGGGGAGAGGTGAGCTCCGTGACTGAACAGCAGATCACCATCAACGTAAACCCGCACCAGCTCGACCGCGTGACCGACGAGTGGCTCGTCATGCTGTGGCATGTGGCGCAGGCCAACCCCGCCGACGGCTTCGAGAACGAGGAGCCAGGGGACCTCGTGATGAAGATCGGCTGGGAGATCATCCGCCGCTGGCTCAACGCCGCGCCAACGGAGATGTACCACCACCAGCAGCGGCACTACTACTGGAAGCAGCTCAGCCGGTTCGCCAAGTGGAACGGCACCGAGTGGGTTGCCCGCGACCCCGATCAGGAAACCACGTGCGGCTCATCCGCTGGTAACGCCGTTAACACCGCCGGGCAGACCGCGCGGCGGGAGATCCGCGAGTTCCTGGAAGTCAAGCAGGCCGAGCGGGCAGCGGTCCGGCCGCCGGAGCCGGGCCCCGTGGAGGCGTCCCGATGAGCGTCAGCCGACCGGATCGGCAGGATCATCGCCGAGAACGAGCTGGCCGCCCTGGACCCGGACGAGCGGGAAGCGGCCAAGAAGCTCGCCGTGTTCCGTCAGGACCTGGCGTGGCGCTACGCCGACCGCCCGGCCTGGAAAGAGCTGTCGGCCGCCGAACAGGCATCGATAACCGTGGAGGCGCTGCACTGGCTACGCGCCGCCAGCGACGCCGGGATGCTCCGGTGATCGAGGAGCTGACCGTGGCCGACAACAGCGGTGACAACGACCGGTGGTTCCACCGCACTCTGACCCAGGCCGAGCTACTCGAGGAGCTCGCCGAGCGGTTCGGCCCGGACCGGTGGAGGTGGGCCTTCCGCTGCCCGGCGTGCGATGACGTCGCCACAGCCGCGGACTTCCGCGATGCCGGCGCCGACCCCGGCCGAGTCGGCCGAGAGTGCATCGGCCGGCACCTCGGCGCGCTGGGCGGCGGTCCGGACGGCGGCCGCGCAACGGCCTCCCGTGGGTGCGACTGGGCGGCCTACGGGTTACTCCGAGGCCCGTGGACGATCGTCATGCCCGACGGCAAGGAGCTGCCGTCGTTCGCCATCGCCGACGCTGGTAACGCCGTTAACGGCGGCGGCGAGGATGCCGCGACCGCAGCGAACGCGAGCACAACGTGAGCACCGGCAGCAAGGTCCTGATCCTCCGGTTCACCGTTCCCGAGCACCTGGCGGATGCCGAGATCCATGACATCGGGGAGCGCATCGTCACCGGTCTGGTCACCGACGAGCCGGTCACCTTCGACCGCACCGAGGTGGTTGACGAACGCCCCGAGCCGGACTGGTGGGGTACCGGCTCGATCGACCCGGGCGGGCCGTGAGGACACCCGTGGAAACGCCGTTAACAGCGGCAGCGGAACGCTCAGCCCACGCGCTCGGAGCTGCCCATGCACGCTGCTGGCCCGGGTACCGCGTCGACCGCCGCGGCGACCCGGCGCGGTGCGACCAACGTGTAGATGGCGGTGGTCGTGGGCGAGGAGTGGCCGAGGAGCTCCTGCACCAACCGCAGGTCGCCGCCGGTCTGCTCGAGCACCATGGTTGCGACCCGGTGGCGCAGGGAGTGCAGCGTGTCGGGGATGCCCAGCCCGTGCAAGTAGTCGTTGCACCGGCCGCTGACGTGGTGGGCGGTCACCGGGCCGTGGCCGCGTTCGCGTCGCCAGCACGGTCCGGAGGCGGGCAGCCGTGCGGCGATGATCTGCCACGCCCAGTCCGGGATCGGGACGTTCCGCTCGACGTCGCCCTTCCCCAGCAGCCGTACCCAGCGCCGGCCGGCCGGGTCGGCGAAGAAGTCGTCGACTTGCAGCGGGGCGATCTCGCAGGCCCGCAGTCCGGACCAGCCGGCGAGCAGCAGCCAGGGCAGCAGTCTGGCGGGGGCGTCGTGCAGCATCCGCATGACGTCTCGCTCGGCCATCGGCCGGGGCAGACCGCGCCGCCGGGGCGGTACCGGCAGCAGCGCGGCCGGGTTGTCCTGCCGGTGTCCGTGCGCCTGCAGCCACCGGTAGTAGGGCCGGGCGACGCTGGTATGCCAGGCCACCGCGTCGAGCGAGATCGTTGCGTGCAGGTGGAGCTGCCAGCGGGCCAGCTGCTCGTAGGTTGCATGTGCGGGGTCGGTGCCAAGCCACTCGGCCAGCCGGACCAGCACCGAGCGCCGGGCGACCAGCGTGCGCTCGGAACGTCCGCAGAGCCGCATCCACCGCAGATGCTGCTCGAGGTGGGATGCCATGCCGAGGGGGTAGGCCGCTCCGGGGAGCTCGCCGGCGCCCGGGCCGGCGCGGCGACCGGGGCGCCGGCGTGCTGGTGAGCGGGTACAGGTGCGCGGCACGCCGTCGCCGGTTCGCGTGGATCTGGTCGGCGAGTACGCCGCGTTTCGCGTGCTCACACCAGACCCTTCGCCCCCACCGGTTGCGCCGGGCCAGGAAGTGTAAGTCCAGTCAGTACCACCTGGGGGTAATCCACTGGCCTTTCTTGTTGCCGCCCCGACTCGCCCCCGGAGTGCCCGCGCCGCATCCAACGCAGGGCCCGGGCCGGCTGCCGCCGAGCGGGCGATCTGTCGCGAAAGGCGTACGCGGCGACGGTCATCGCTCTACCGTGATCGATGGGGTCCGGAATGGGCAGGGAGGATCGGGGGGATCCCTCGGGGAGGATTCGCGCGCGGGAGGAGCCGTCGGGTGGCCGGTAACGAGCGGCTGCGGGCCGCCCGGCTCGCGCGGCCGTCGCCACGCCGGCCCGGTGAGCCGCTGTCGCGGGCGGAGTTGGCGGAACTCGTGGCCGCCACGGTGCACCGCAGGACCGAGCGCACGGTGCCGCTGGATGCGCATTACATCGCGAAGCTCGAGCGCGCTGTGATCCGCCGGCCGGGTGCCGACTACCGCGCTGCGCTGGCCGAGGTCCTCAACACCGACGAGTCGGCGCTTGGCTTCGCTCCCCCGCCGCCCAGTCCGCCCGCCGGGGTGCACGGCGTGGACACCGACGGCGGGTTGCTGGCGCTGGCCGCGGCCGCCGAAGTCACGGAGGTCGGGGCCACCGCCGTCGAGGCCCTGGAGCGGGTGATCGAGCTACTCGCCCGCGCCTACGCGCGCACCCCACCGGCCGAGCTGCTGGCCGAGGTACAGCGTCGGGTCGCCGAGACCAACGCCCTACTGGCCCGCCGCAGCACCCTCGCGCAGCGCCGCCGGCTGCTGGTGGCCGGCGGCTGGCTGGCGCTGCTGGCCGCGACCCTGCACGTCGACCTCGGCAACGCGCACCACTCCGCCACCGGTCGAGCCGTCGCGCTGTCCCTGGGCCGCGAGACCGGCCACCGCGAGTTGTCCGCGTGGGCCGTGGAGATCGAGGCCTGGGATGCGCTGGTCGGGCACGACTGGCCGGCCGCCGCACGACTGGCCGCCGAGGGCACCGACCTCGCGCCCAGGCGCAGCCCGGCCGGCGTGCAGCTGGCCGCCCAGCACGCCCGCGCCGCCGCCCGACTCGGCGACGCCCACGCCGTGCACACCCGGCTGGCCGAGGTCGAGCACATCATCGACGGCCAGACCGGCGGCCGCCCGGAGGACCACCACTTCCGGTTCGACGGCCGCAAGCTGGAGGGCTACACCGCCACCGCCCTGGCCTGGCTCAACGATCCCGCCGGCGAGACCGTGGCCCGCACGGTGGTCGACCGCTATCGCAACGGCCCGGCCCGCCGGCTGGCGACCGCCCGCATCGACCTCGGCCTCATCCTGGCCCGCGCCGGCCGCCCCGACGAGGCAGCCGAGCTCGGCCTTCTCGCCGCCGACTCGGGCCAGCTCGTATCGTCGAACCGCTGGCGGATCACCGAGCTCACCAGCGCGCTGGCCGACTATCGCGGCGTGCCCGAGGTCGACGAGCTGCGTCGGATCTCCAGCCAGCAGAAGGAAGGATGAGCCGCATGTCCGTCCTGAGCACGGTCCTCGTGTCCGCCGGCGTCGCGTTCCTAGTGACCGGCGGCCCCGTGATCCTCGGCTGGCTGGTGCTGGAGGTCGTCGATGGCGTGACAGGCCTGTTCCGGCGCCCGGCGGTCCGGGCAGCCGACTTCAAGCAGCACGCAGAGCTGGTCACAGCCGGCATGGTCGAGGGCATCCGGGGTCGCAGTGCCTGAGCGCTTTGGCCGGTGGGTGGTCGACGGCTGGCGCGGGCTGTGGGGTGGCGTTCCGCCAGATCTTCGGTCCGCACCGCGCGCCGGAGGAGGCCGTGAGCGATGAAGCGGCGGCTCCGCAAGGAGGACATCCCGGCCGAGATGCTGGCGCACCGCTGGGACCAGGCGGTCGCGGAGATCATCGCCGAGTACCGGGAGCGCGCCGAGGGTGCGCCGTTCGGGTGCGCATGGTTCTGGCGGTGGCGCGCCCGCGACGCGGAGCGGAGTGTGGGCCGCCGACGGCCGCCGTACCGCGAGATGCGTGACCGGCTGTGGGACACCCTCGTCGCCGAGGGCTTCATCACCGAGGACGGCAGGCTGATCTGATGCCGAGGGCGCTTATGATCGCGGCGGAATGAGCTGAGGTAGGCCGCCCAGGCCGGGCAGGGCAACGGGCGGCCACACCCGAACACCAAGCAGCGATCACCGTCCGGTGACCGGGACGCACGATACCCGGAGGGATCCCGGTCATGGCCGAATGCCTGCTCGACACGCTGCCCGCCCGTACCGGTGGAACGATCTGCTGGCGTCACCACGACGAGATCGCCCGGATGCTCGACCCGGCCTACCGGGGTGACCCGGGAGCCGAACGTCCCGCGAGCATCGTGGTCATGCTCGGCATGCTCAACCCGGCGCCGGGCTCGGGCACGACGGGTCGCCGGGTGCCCGGCTACCAGTCGTCGCCGTCGGCCGCGCTGCACAAGGTGGTGATGCTCGACGACCGGTCCCAGGTCGGCTCGCCCAGCACCTGGTATCTGCCGGGCCCGGACGGCCGGGACGACCCGACCCGGCCGGTGACCGAGGACGAGGAGGTTCCCCGGGCGGTGCGCAAGGCCCTGGTCGCCCTGGCGGAGTCGCTGGCCGAGCGGCTCGGCGTGCCGTACCTCGACGTCGACGCGGAGGACCTACACGGACCCCGACCGACGTCGGACCGCTACTTCACCTCGCTCACCGTCACCCGGGCCGTGACCTGGCTGCACACGAACGTCCTGCGGCTGACCGAGCAGCCCGATGCGGACTGGATCTATGACGACCTCCTCGAGCTCAGCGACCAACTCCGCCCAGCGATCGGCGACCAACGCGAGCGCCCGACCGGCAAGTGCATGGAGCTGGTCAAGGACCGGGTACGCGGCTCCTACCGCGAGTGCGGCTGCCTGCTCTACATGCCACCGCCGACCCGGGACCCGGAGGATCAGACACCAAAGCAGGCGCAGCAGGCCGTCGTGGTGACGTGCCGGCGCTGCCGCCGCAACTACACCTGGCTGGACCTGATCCGGCTGCACGCGGCCGAGTCGGCATGAGCCGCCCGGGCCTCACCGTCCCGCAGGTCGCGATGGCGTGCGGGGTCGACCAGATCACCGTTCGGTCGTGGATCCGGCGCCGGCGCGTGGTCCGCGATTGCCACGGCCACATCACCATCCCGTCCCTGCTGGCCTACCTCGACGAGCGCGGCGACCGCGGCCAACGGTGGGACGCCCGGCTCGCGCGACTCGCCCGATCTACCAGTCGGAGTTGACGCAGGTCAGAGGCACGTGCAACGATCCGCGCCAGCGGACGACGTGTGTCCACACCACGATCCCGCTGATCGACTCGCCTAGCAGGGGTGACGCCCTGGCCCGCAGGCAGCCCGGGCGCGCTGGCTGCCCTCAACGTCATCGCAGGCCAGCTGCGCCGCGCTCATCGAGTCAGAGTCTCACAGCACCGGGAGGTCCCGGTGCGCAAGACCGCGCTCACCCGGCGGACCCCGCTGCGGCGCACCGCGATGGCCAGGCCCGCGCCGAAGCGGATCCCGCGCTCGGTCCGGGACATCGTGCTCGAGCGCGACCAGCGCCGCTGCGTCCGCTGCGGCCTGCACCTTGAGGGCCAGCGCTACTCGCTGCACCACCGCAAGCCACGGGGCCAGGGCGGCCCGGACACTCCGGCCAACCTGATCTCGCTGTGCGGGACGGGTACGACCGGCTGCCACGGCTGGGTGGAGCACAACCGCGAGCTCGCCCGCGGCCCGGAGTTGGGCTACCTGCTGCGCCGCAGCGCGGCGCCCGACCTGGTGCCCGTCCTGGTCCACGGCCTGGGCCTTGCCTACCCGATCGACGCCGGCTGGCTGGTGGCCGCGTGAGCATCAGGGCCCTCGAGCCGAGCGAGCGGGCGCTACGAGCCCGGATGGTGGCCCAGCACCGCGCCCGACACGGCGACTGGTGCGCCGGCTGGCGTGTCCCTGCCCATCCGGCTACCGAGCTGCTCGCCGAAGCGGTGGCGCCAGCGGCAGCCGGAGCGGTGGGCAGCTGGACGGTGCTGTGCCGACCTTGCATCTCGCGCAAGAACCGCGCGCCCTGGACGCCCCTGGAGGAACGCAATGAAGATCACCGCGAAGGTCCGCTGCAACTCCCGAGTGTCGGCCGGTGCTGAGCAGGACAACGTCGTGTTCGGCGCCGACTACATGTCGGAGGATGGCAAGGAGATCAACGCTGAGTGGGCGCGGTACACCCCGGGCCTGTCGATCACGATGGGCGTTCGACCCGAGGTGCCGTTCGAGCCGGGCAAGGCCTACACGCTCACCTTCGACGACGGCGAATGAGCAGCCAGCTGGAGCAGGTCAACACCGCCGTCTCGGAGATCCTGGCCGAGGACGGCGGCATGGTCACCAAGTGGGTGCTGCTGGCCGAGAAGATCAACGCCGACGGTGAGACCGAGTTCTGGTCGATGACCTCGCCGGGCATCTCGCCCTGGGATCGCCTCGGGCTGGTGGAGTATCACGCCCGCACGATCCAGCCCGAGACACCCTGATGGTCAGCGACCCTGCCCGGGCGACGCCGGCGCCGGAACCGGAGCTGCCCCGCAGCCTGCGGATCGGGCACCTGCGCTACCGGGTCGTCGAGGACGACGGGCTCGTCCAGGAGCACTCCGTGCGCGAGATGGGCGACTACGCCGGCTTCTCCCACGCGCCCACTCAGACGATCGCACTGGCCACAAGGCGTGTGCGCGGCGGCGGCGGTGACCTGGGCCAGCAGTACCGGCGTGAGGTCCTGCTGCACGAGGTCCTCCACTGCTGCCTGCGGGTCACCGACTGCGATCCGGACCGCGATGCCAAGGCCGGCCTTGAGGACGTCGAGGAGCGGGCGGTGGCCGCGATCGCCGGCCCGCTGTTGGCCGTGCTGCAGGACCACCCGGACCTGGTCGCCTACCTGACCACGAGCCCCGAGCTGACCTGACCGAGGGCGCTTGCCTCCCTGTTCGCGAAGGGACCGCGCGGATGCAGCGCTGGCGCTCCTGGCCCGTCGTGCCCGAGCTCGTCCCACCCGACCTGAGCTGGAAGTGCGAGCCGCACAGCCAGGACTACCTGGTCGGCCTGGCGTTCGCCACCGACAAGCACGGCCACACGTTCCGCCGCTTCACCTTCCCCGACGGCTCCAGAGCCTTCAGCGGCCTGGAGTACCACCACGAGACCACCCCGGCCACCGAGCGGCCGTCCCGGCGGTTCCTGGACATCCTGCGCGGCTGATCAAGGTCAGGAGTCTCCATGCACCAGCTTCCCGAGTCGTCCATCCCCTACCGCCTACGCGTGGACCGGATCCTCGAGGTGCTGGAGCCGGCCGGCTGCACCCCTGCCGAGCTGTGGACCGACCTCGAGGTCGCCGAGAGCGTCCGCAACCTCGACCCTCGCTGATCAGCCCCGACCACTACCGTCGGCCCTTGACCAGCTGCTCGGCCCGCTGATGGCTGAGCCCCATCATCTTCCCGATGTTCCGGTAGCTCCAGCCGGCAGCGTGAAGGCTCCGCGCGGCGGCCTGGTTGTCGGCCAGAGACTCGTCCCGCAACGTGTCCGCGCGGCTGGCCTTGTCGCGGGCGCTCTCGATGAGGTGTCGGGCCTCGCTCCCGGGATCCGCCTCAAGGTCGACTCGGACGTCGCTGGTCTCGACGTCGAGCGCAGCGGCGATGACCCCGCGTGCCATCGCCTCGACCTCTCCCCAGCTGATCGCCTGGGTGAGCAGCTCGAGCTCGGGGACGCTGACCATCCACCACCCGTCTTCGCGGGTCACGGTCGCGCGGTAGGTCTTCACTGCAGCCACCCTTCCGGCAGGCAGGCCAGCATCTTGATGGCCTTGCGGACAACTCCGGGGGACGTGACCGTGTGGCGCGGCAGCGGGAACTGGTGCCGTCCGCACGGGCAGCCCCAGACGGTGTGATCGCCCCGGTCGCGCAGGACGTGGCAGTCCTGCGCGCGCAGAGCGGTCTCGATGTCCCGGCGCTTCATCCCCTTGACCATGAGGATAGTCTAGCGCGACTAGACTGTCACGTCTAGCATGATTTGACGCTGTACAAACTATGTCTAGCTGCACTAGACTAGATGCATGCCAACACACAGCCGCCGCCACTACACCACCGTCAACGGCACGATCAGCAGTCGAGCCCTCACCGAGAGGGACGCACACGCTTACGCCCGGCTGGAGCGTCAGCGACACCCCAAGGCGCTGGTCGAGGTAGTAAGAGGCGAACCGTCCGACGATCCGCCCCGACGTATCTGACAACCGCACAGCTCGCCCTGAACGGGCCCGTACCGACTCTCGGTACGGGCCCGTCGTCTTGGCCCCGGGGGTACGCCATGGGAGCGCTCGAGAAAGTCCCCGGAGTTCAGAACTGGATCGACCGGCTCCCGGCCGGAATGCGCGCCGCGTGGAACCGCTCGATCATCTACCGGGCGGCGGTGCACATGCACACCGAGCGCGGCATGCCGGTGGGCCAGGCCATCGCCTCGGCCATCAACTGGGCCCGGCACATCGTGGCGACCGGTGATGTGAAGCAGTGGCCGGGCCCGCAGCGTGTGCGCCCGTCCAGCGTGGCCGAGTGCGCGGCCGCGCTCGCGCTGTGGGAGTCGATGAAGGCAGCGGCTCGCGCGGACAACGGCTGAGCGTTGGCCTGGTCGGACAGCCGCAACCCTCGAGCGCAGCGGCTACCAGCTGACTGGCCAGCTCGACGAGCGCGTGTGCTCAAGCGCGACCAGCACACGTGCCAGATCAACGGGCCACGATGCGTCGGTCACGCGACCGAGGTCGACCACCGCCGCCAGGGCGACGACCACGAGGAGCACAACCTGCAGGCCGCGTGCCGACCGTGCCATGCGGACAAGACCGCGGGCGAGTCGGCTGCTGCTCGAGCTCGGGCAGCCAAGCGTCGCGCGCAGCTGAAGCGGAGACCGATCGAGAAGCATCCGGGCCTGCTCTAATCGATCAAGGACATCCATCGGCGCCGGCGCCGGCGCCCGCTCACTGCGAGTGACGGAGGGGTGGGGGGTACTCCCCTCACCCGGTTGGCCCAGACCGAAGCGTCATAGCGCCTGACGGCCGCTACGGGTTTGAGAGTCGCAACGGCTCTCGTGTTGGTCACGCAATGTGACCGTTCGGGTCGCGCAACGCGGCCGCCGCCAGGAGGTACCCCATGCCGGGCCCGATCCCTGAACGCTCCGACCGCCGGCGCCGCGCCAACAAACCGGCCGTCGCCGTCGATGCCGCCCCCGCCGCGACCCGGGTGTCCGTCCCGGCCGCGAGCAAGGAGTGGCATCCCGCCGCGACCCGCTGGTACCGGTCGCTGAAGAAGTCCGGCCAGTCCCGGTTCTACGAGCCGTCGGACTGGGCGCAGGCCTGGGTGTGGGCGGAGCTGCTCTCCCGCGCGCTGGAGCAGGAGGACCGGCCGCCGGCGATGCTGATCGCCACCTGGGCGGCCGGCGCGACGGAGCTGCTCACCACCGAGGGCGCTCGGCGCCGGCTGCGGCTCGAGCTGCAGCGCCCCGGCCAGGTCGACGAGGATGCCGAGGCAGCGGTGACGGCGCTCGATGAGTTCCGCGCCCGCTACTCCTCCTGATCTCGAGGCGCCGGCCGACCGACTCGTCACCCTGCACCCCGGTGTCCCGAAGCTGACGCTCGCCTGGGGTGCAGTGCAGTGGGCGATGGAGAACCTGCGCCAGCCCAACGGCCCGAACGCCGGCAAGCCGTGGCGCCCGATCGGCTCGCAGTTCCGGTTCCTGCTGTGGTGGTACGCCCTCGACGAGTCCGGCGAGTGGCTGTTCCACCACGGGGTGCGCCGGCTGGCCAAGGGAAGCGGCAAGAGCCCCTTCGCCGCGGTGCTGGCGCTGATGGAGTTCCTCGGGCCGGTCCGGCTGAAGGACTTCGACCCGAAGCGCGACGGCGGCTGCGTCGGCCGGCCGGTGGACATGCCGCTGGTGCAGATCGCGGCGACGGCCGAGTCGCAGACGGCGAACACGATGCGCATGGTGCGCGCGATGGCCCCGAAGGGCTCGAAGGTCGCGCTGCGCTACAACCTCGACGTCGGCAAGCAGACCTACTACAAGTCCCCCGAGGGGACGCTGCAAGTCATCACCGCCTCGTCCACCGCCGCCGAGGGCGCCGAGGCATCGTTCATCGTCGCGGACGAGACCGAGCACTGGAAGCCCTCCAATGGCGGCCCGGATCTCGCCTCGACGCTGGAGGACAACCTCACCAAGTCCGGCAACCGGATGCTCGAGACCTGCAACGCCTGGATGCCGGGCATGCAGAGCGTCGCCGAAGCGTCTTGGGACGGCTGGGTCGCCCAGGAGGAGGGCCGCACCCGGCCGGGGCGGCGGACGCTCTACGACGCCCGGATCGCGCCCCCCGACACCGACCTGACCGACGAGACGTCGCTGATGGCGGCGCTCGAGCACGTCTACGACGACTGCTACTGGCAGAACCTCAACCCGATCCGCGGCCGGATCTGGGACCCGAAGTCCAGCATCGACGCCAGCAAGCGCAAGTACATGAACTGGCCCACCGCCGCCGTCGACGCCTGGATGACCCAGCAGGAATGGGCGGCGCTGCGCGACCTCGACCGCGTGGTCGACCTCGGCGAGGACATCGTGATGTTCTTCGACGGCTCGAAGTCCCGGGATGCCACCGCGCTGGTCGGGTGTTGCGTGTCCGACGGGCACGTGTTCACCATCGGCGCGTGGGAACCCAAGCCCGACCACTCCGGTGACCCGGACAAGCGCTGGGAAGTCCCGGTCGCCGAGGTCGACGCGACCGTGGCCCGGGCGTTCCGGGAGTCCAACCCCCTGGCGTTCTTCGCAGACGTCAAGGAGTGGGAAGGCTTCGTCAAGGTCAACTGGCCGCAGCAGTACGCGGACCAGCTAGAGCTGCACGCGGTGCCCACCGGGAAGGAACCGCACCCGATCGCCTGGGACATGCGGACCCGGACCTACGACTTCACCATGGCCGTCGAGCTCACCGAGACCGAGATCCGGGAGCAGAAGTTCACCCACGACGGCTCCGCCGTCCTGGCCCGACACGTGACCAACGCGCGCCGGCGGCCGAACAACTGGGGCACCTCGATCGGCAAGGAGTCCCCCGACTCCCCGCTGAAGATCGACGCGGCGGTGGCGATGATCGGCGCCCGCATGGTGCGCCGGCTGCTGCTGTCCAGCGAGAACCGGAAGAAGAAGCGATCGGGCCGTTGGTGCTAACCCTGGGAGGCGAGGTGGGCTGGTCGTGCTAGAGCTGCCGGAGCTCACCAAGCTGGTGCAGGACCAGTGGATGCCCGACTGGCGGCGCGAGCGGGAGCGCCTCGACCGGCTGGACCGCTGGTTCCGGTGGAGCCCGGAGGACGTCCGGCTCCCCCGCAAGGCCACCCCGGAGCTGCGCGCCCTGGTCGAGCTGTCCCGGGTGCCGTGGCTGGGCTTGGTGGTGACCTCCACCGCGCAGTGCCTGTTCGTCGACGGCTACCGCTCCGCGCTCGACCCGGTCGGTGAGGCCGACGAGGACCGGCAGCCGTCCGGGCCGTGGCGGATCTGGCAGGCCAACGGGCTGGCCAAGCGTCAGGCCGCGATCCACCGCGCGGCCCTGGCCTACGGCTACGCCTACGCCACCGTGCTGCCCGGCACCGACTTCCAGGGCGAGCCGATGCCGGTGATCCGTGGTGTGTCGCCCCGCAAGATGTGGGCGGTCTACGACGACCCGGCCGAGGACGATTGGCCCCGGTACGCGATGCGGGTGCTGTCGAGCACGGAGACCACCACCAAGCTCAAGGTGCTCGACGACCAGCACGTCTACACCCTGACCGTACGCGGTGGACCCGGCAAGAACGGCGAGCCGTCGGTCAGCCTGGACCGCGACCCCGAGCTGCACGACGCCGGCGTGTGCCCCGTGGTGCGCTACTGCGCCGAGCTCGACCTTGACGGCCGCGCCTCGGGTGAGGTGGAGCCGCACATCCCGCTGGCCTCCCGGATCAACAAGACCGCCTACGACCGGATGCTGGTCCAGCACTTCAACTCCTGGAAAATCCGCGTCTTCGCCGGTCTGGCCATCCCCGACCGCGAGGAAGAGCAGAACCGGGCGAAGCTGAAGCTGGCCCAGGACGACGTGGTCATGCTCGAGGACGCCGACGGCAAGGCCTGGACGCTGCCCGAGACCGCCCTCGATGGGTTCATCAAGGCCAACGCCGCCGACATCGAGCACCTCGCGTCGGTGACCCAGACCCCGACCCACGAGCTGACCGGGCAGCTGGTCAACCTCTCGGCCGACGCGCTGGCCGCCGCCCGGGCCTCGCAGACCCAGAAGGTCGAGGACTACAAGCTCGGCTTCGGCGGCTCCCACACCCAGGCCCTGCAGCTCGGGTCGCACTACGCCGGCGACGAGGACCACGCCAAGGACATCACCGGCCGCTGCACCTGGCAGGACACCTCGATCCGGTCCATGGCCCAGGCCGTCGACGCCCTGGGCAAGGCCCGCCAGATGCTCGAGGTGCCCAAGGAGGCCCTGTGGGGCCGGATCCCCGGGGTGGAGAAGGCCGACGTCGAGGAGTGGCTGGAGCTGGCCAAGCGGGCCGACCCGCTCGCCCTCATGCAGGACGAGCTGGACCGCCAGTCCCGGCCGGCGCTCGACGTGCCGGCGGCCTGAGCGCGTGGCGTCCACGCCGGAGGGCCGGGCGCTGACCGAACAGCACCGCCAATCCCAGATCGCGGTCCGGGCGGCGTTCCTGGCCGCGTTCCTGCCGCTGTGGCCGCTGCTGGCCTGGGCGGACCTCGACGGCGCCGGCGTCGCGTGGGTGCGCGCGGTGATGGAGCTGATCAGGTCGTTCCGGCAGGACTCGGCGAACCTCTCGGCCGGCTACTACCGCCAGTTCCGGGAGGTCGAGGCGCCCCGAGCGCGGCTGGCCGCCCCTCTGGTGCGGTACCAGCGCGGCCCCCAGCTCGCCGGCCGGGTCCCGGACGTGGTGGAGCCGTTTTTCCTCGACCCGCGCCCGGACGGCCTGGTCGTGCCGATCAGGAAGCGCCGCGCGGTGGATCCGGCGGTGGTCGACTGGTCGCGGGCGGACCGGGCGGCCGAGCGCTCGATGCTCGTCACCGGGCCGATCGAGTTGAAGCGTCGCGCCGGGCGGGGCGAGTCGGAGGACCGCGCCAAGGCCGAGGGCCTCAAGATCGCGTCCGCGGCCGGGTCCCGGCACGTGCTCAACGGCGGCCGCGAGACCTTCCTGAGCCTCGTGCAGGCCGATGAGCGGGTGTTGGGCTGGGCCCGGGTCACCGACTCCGACCCGTGCTCGTTCTGCGCGCTCCTGGCCTCCCGGGGCCCGGTGTACCGCTCCCCCGTCCGGGCCGGGTTCCGCGCCCACGACGGGTGCGCCTGCACCGCTGAGGCGGTGTTCGCCTCCCGCGCCGCGTGGCCGGGCCGAGCGCGGGAGTTCCAGCGCCTCTACTACGCCTCCACTCGCGGCCAGTCCGGCAAGGACGCCATCCGGGCGTTCCGGCGGGCCCACGACGCCAAGCGGCGCGAAGCGGCCGGCCCGGACGCCCTCACCGCCTGATCCCAGGCGCCCAAGTTCACCCCCGACGCGCACGGCGTTCGGGGATCCCGCAACGGGGAGATGAAGCCGCAATGGCCGAGCAGGACAAGAACGACCAGGACGACAAGACCGACGACCTCGACGGAATCACCGACGACGACGCCAAGCGCCTGTTGGAGAAGCCGAAGAAGGACGCCACCGGCAAGGACGACGACGAGGACCCCGACGGTGCCGACCAGCTCGGCGACGCCGGCCGCCGGGCGCTGAACTCCATCAAGGAGTCCCGCCGCGCCGCCCGCGAGGAGCGCGACAACGCGAAGGCGGAGCTGGCGAAGGTCCAGGCCGAGCTGCGCAAGCACTCGGACAAGGACAAGAGCGAGTTGCAGCGCCTCATCGATGAGCGGGACTCGCTGAAGACGGAGCTGAGCAAGACCACCTCCGCGATGCGCCGCCGCGAGGCCGCCGAGGACCACGCCCCCGATCACGCCACGCCGGCGCAGATCCGGGCCGTGGCCAAGCGCCTGGCCGGTGACACCGACGAGGAGCTGGCCGCGGACGCCAAGGAGCTCTACGCGCTCATCGCGCCGGAGCCGCCGAAGTCGCCGGTGTCGGGCCGGCCCAAGGAACGACTCCGGGACGAGCCGAAGGAGCGCCTCCGTGGTGGAGGCGATCCGGATGACTCCGACCCGGGGGAGATGAACCCGAAGAAGCTCGCCGGGCTGGTCCCGCGAGCTCGATAGACACCGCACCGCCGCGCCACGGCCGGATCGCGGACAGCTTCCCCATTTCGAACCCCAAGGAGGTTCTGTCGTGGCGAACTCGTACATCAAGGCCCCGAAGATCGCGGCCATGGCGCTGGGCGTGCTGGAGCGCGAGATCGTGCTCCCGGCGCTGGTCTGGCGTGACGCCGGCGGCTCGTTCAAGGGCGCCCAGGGTGACACGATCACCATCCGCGTCCCGGCCCGCTCCACCGCCCGGGTCCGGCAGCTGCGCGCCAACCGCACCGCGGACTTCAACGGTGCCGGCATCATCACCCTCGACGACCTGGCCGAGACCAGCGTCGATGTGACCCTGGACCAGGAGATCTACCACGGCACCCGGATCACCGACGAGGAGCTGACCCTCGACATCACCGACTTCGGGACCCAGGTGCTGCTGCCGCAGGTCCGCGCGGTCGCCGAGGGCCTGGAGAACAAGCTGGCCGAGCTGATGGTCGGCGCGACCTACGCGACCACCGTCTCGATCCCCTCCAGCGGTGACGACGTGGTGTACGACGCGATGATCGACGCCCGGAAGGCGCTGAACATCGCCAACGTGCCGACCAACGAGCGGGTCGTGGTCATGGGGCCGTCGATGGAGGCCCGGTTCCTCAAGGACAACCACCTCAACCACGCCGACACCGCCGGGGACGCCAGCGCACTGCGTGACGCCACGATCGGCCGGATCGCCGGGTTCGGGCAGGTGGTGGTGTCCAACGCGCTGCCCGAGGACGTCGGGTTCGCGTTCCACCGCACCGCCTACGTGCTGTCCACCCAGGCGCCGGCGGTGCCCGACGGGGCGCCCTACGGCGCCTCCCAGTCCTACCAGGGGCTGGCCATGCGGTGGCTGCGCGACTACGACCCGGGCAACCTGCAGGACCGCTCCATCCTGGGCACCTACGCCGGCGCGAACATCATCGCCGACGGCCCGAAGGGCGCGGAGGTCCAGACGGCCACCATCACCGGCTCGCCGACCGGCGGCAGCTTCACCCTCACCTACGCCGGCCAGACCACCGCGGCGATCGCCTACAACGCCTCCGCGGCGACCGTGCGCGACCGGCTGCGGGCGCTGAACAACCTGGACAACGACGACGTCACCGTCACCGGCAGCGCCGGCGGGCCCTACACCATCACCATCGCCGGGAAGGGCAACGTCGGGCAGATCACCGCGACCGCGTCGCTGACCGGCGGCAGCTCGCCGGGGGTCACGATGGCCACCTCCACCGAGGGCGGGCTGGGCGACCCCAGCTTCGTCCGGGCCGTGAAGCTCGTCCTGAGCTGATGGCCGGCCTTCCCTCCCTGGCCTCCTCGGAGGACCTCGAAGCGCTGCTCATGCGCGAGTTCGACGACCTCGAGGCGGCCCGGGTGGAGAAGGTGCTCAGCATCGCCTCGGACCTCGTCCGGGACGAGTCAGGCAAGTCCTGGCTCGACCCGGACGACCCGAGCAAGCTGGTGGATCCGCTGCCGGGGATCGTCCGGATCATCACGCTGCGCTGCGCGGAGCGGGCCGTCCGCAACCCCGAGGGCTACTCCTCGGAATCCGCGGGCGACTACTCGTACCAGCGCGGCGGCTCCTCCGGTGAGGGTGGTCTGTTCCTCACCGAACGCGAGATCGCCCGCCTGCGCCGCGTCGGCGGCCGGACCGGGCTGGTGACCCAGCCGGTCACCCGGGGCGACTGCTTCGACCGGACGGAGTGGGTCAGCGACCAGTACGGCTACAAGCCGATCCCCATCGGGGTCCTGCCGGACTGGTTCTGATGGGCCTGCTCGACAACGGCCCGCACACCGTGCAGGTCTACCTCGAGGAGACCACCACCGACGCCCGGGGCAACCCGGTGCGCCAGCCGAAGGCCTCGGGCCCGGTGACGGTGGCGGGCTGCTGGATGCAGCCCGTCGAGTCCGGCCGCGACGGCGGCTCCGCCCGCGACCTCGACCAAGGCCAGCGGGTGTCGGTCACCTACCGGCTGATCGCCCGCAACGCCCCGGTGGGGTTCTGGGCGGCCGTGGTGTGGCAGGGCCGCCGGTTCGCCCCGGTCGGCGGCCCGCAGGTGCGGGACTTCTCGACCGTGACCGGGCATGTCAGCGTCGTGCTGCGGGAGGAACGCTGATGGCCTCGGTGCACATCGACACGGACTGCAACGAGGTCGTCGCGCACCTCCCGGGTGTGCGGGCTGAGCTGGCCGCCACCGCCGAGGGCGGTAAGGCCCGGGCAGAGGCCATCCTGGCCGGCCATCACCGGACCGGGCAGACGGAGATCACCGTCACCGCCGGCGACAAGCTCGACTACTTCGTCAACCTCGTCGACAACTCGGCGAAGCCGGCCGCCGCGGCCATCGAGTACGGCCACACCACCAAGGGTGGCCGCGCGGTGCGGGGTGTCCACGCCATCTCCGGGGCGTTCTGATGTCCCGGCTGCTGCCGGACGTCGCGGCGGCGCCGTTCGTCGACGGCCTGGCCGTGCAGCTGCACCTGCTGCGCACCGGCCTCGGCGACGCGGTCAACGTGTTCACCCGGATCCCGGACGGGCTCCGGGAGCTGGTGCCGGCGGTCGTGATCGAGCGCACCGCCGGCGGGTCGACCCACCCGGAGTTCGCCTCGAGCTTCGGGATGACCTACCAGGTGTGGCACACCAGCGACGACCTCGCCTATGAGCTGTCCCGACAGGTGGCCACGGTGATCTGGACCGCCCAGCGGCGCCAGACCGCCACCCCGGCCGGGCACATCGCCGGATGGTCGGAGATCTCCGGCTTCCACCCGGTGCCCGACGAGGGCCTCCCGGAGTTCGGCCGGTACGTGGCCGTGCTCGACCTACTGATCCGCAATCCCTCCTAGCTCCCCTGTCCGCATCCGTCCACCGCTGGTGGTCGGGCGCTCACGCACGTCTTCGTCCCCCAAGGAGATACAGCAATGGCACTGAACGACGATCAGCTGTTCCTGCCGGGAACGGGCTTCGTGTACGTCGCCGCGGCCGGCACTGCCGCCCCGGCGGACATGGCCGACCCGGAGGCCTCCGGCTACGTGAACATCGGCCACACGGACATCGACGACAACATCTCGATCACCCGGGACGGCGGGGACTCGGAGACGTTGGGGACCTGGCAGAACCCCGTCGCCCGCGAGCGCCGCGACCCGGTGACGTTCGCGGTCAAGATGAAGCTGCTGCAGTTCTCCAACGAAACGCTGGAGCTGTACTTCGGCGGCGGCGACAAGTCGGTGGCCGGCAAGTTCGGCGTGCCGATCACCGCGGTCCCGCAGGAGCGGGCGCTGTTCATCAGGATCGTGGACGGCGACCGCGAGGCTCCGCTGTGGATCGAGAAGACCTCGATCGGGTCCGATGACGACGTCGAGGCCGACACCGAGAAGTTCATGGGCTTCCCGGTGCGGGCCACCGTGCTGGGCGTGACCGGGCACAACCTGATGGAGTTCTTCGGCGATCACCTGGGCGTCCAGGGCAACGAGGTCCAGACCGTCACCATCACCGGCACCCCCACCGGCGGCACCTTCACGTTGACCTACGCCGGCCAGACCACCGCGGCGATCGCCTACAACGCCGCCGCGGCGGCGGTCAAGGCAGCGCTGGTGGCCCTGTCGAACATCGGCTCGGCCGACGTCGCCGTGACCGGTGGCCCCGGGCCCGGCACGCCGTGGGTGGTCACTTTCCAGGGCAACCTCGCCGACACCGACGTGGCGCAGATGACCGCCAACTCGGCGGGCCTCACCGGCGGCACTTCGCCGGCGGTGGCGGTCACCACCACGACCCCCGGCGGCAACTAGGACGGTTGGCCGGCGCGCGAGTGGGCTCCGCGCCGGCCAACCACCTCCGCTCGAGCCCACGGCGAGCCCACACGCTAGGAGAGCCCACCCATGTCCGTCCCCACCGAGTTCCAGGTCCCCCCCGGCACCGCTGATGAGGCGAAGGCGCAGCCCACGCTCGTCGACGCCATCGCCGAGGACGCCAAGGCCGCCGACGAGCCGCCGGACTACCCCGAGGGTGCCCCGGAGTTCTATGCGCTCATGCGGGTGCCCTACCGGCAGCGCGCGGAGGCGATCCGCAAGTACGGCGAGGTGCAGGCCTACCTGAAGGCGCATCCCGGCGTCGGGCAGGACCGCGACGAGGACGACTCCGACAACTCGGAGTCGAGCGAGACCGACTGGGTAGCGACCGCGGACAAGTTCGAGCTCGTCGGGCTGCTCGACGAGTTCCTGCTGACGGTCGCGGTCGACCGGGGCGCCTACGAAGCGTGGCCGGAGCGCACCGACGTCGGTGTGTTCATGCAGACCTGGTCCGCGTGGCAGGGGCGAACCCAGCCGGGGGAAGCCTCCAGCTCGTCAAGCTGATCGAAGACGGGCACGGCGAGGCGATCCTGTCGGACCTGTCGCAGTACCACGGCCGCGATCTGCGCGACCTGTGGCGCGACAACCGCGACCTGACACCCCGATACGTGCTCTGGCTTGTCGGGCACCTCCCGGAGGACTCCGCGTTCATCGCGTCCATGCGCGGTGGCCAGCAGCATCGAGTGTGGACGCTGCAGAACCATCTCCTGGCGTCGGTGGCCAACCTGCTGTTCGCGGCCAACCGCCAGCGTGCCGGCCTGAAGACCCACAGCATGCCGGTGAAGCCGCCCACCCCGAAGACCGCGAAGCGCCAGCGGCGGGTCATCCCGATCGGCCGGTTGCCCGGCGTCCGGAGGATCGCGGGCCGCTAGCTAGCGGATCCTGGTCCAGGGCTGGCAACCCTGAGTCATGAACGCTCCGTCAGTCGGCGCGATGGTCACGACCTTCTGGCCGGCGCCCGACTGGTAGGCCAGGACCGCGTCCGGAGTGCCGGAGGTGTCCCGGAGCCGACTGACCCTGCAGCCGACAATCGAGTTCGTGGACGGTCCTCGTGAGCGGTAGGTGCCCGGCGTGATGTCGGTGGGCACCAGGTAGATCCCTTCGCCACTGAGGTAGCCGGCCGGCAGAGCCGGCTCGGCTGGTGCGGTCGTTACGGCTGCCGGCGCGGCCGCGCTGGATGAATCTCCCGGTGCGGGACAGATGCCACAAGCGGTGAGCCCGGTGAGCAGGACGCCGGCAACAGCAACTCGAAGCATGATCGTTTCCTCATGGTCGGTAACCGGTCATCGCCGGTCGGGACACCCCCGTTACGCCATTCGCCGACTTCAGAGCGCGGGGAGGTGTTCTCGTGCCCGGTGACAAGACGGTCGGCTCGGTCAGCGTCCGGGTCTTGCCGGACACCTCCCGCTTCAAGCGCGAGCTGGAGGCCGAGCTCGCCAAGATCGGCGACGTCACCGTCAAGGTCGACCTGGACCTGGATCGGCGCACGTTCGACGCGCAGCTGGAGAAGCTGCGGGCCACCGACATCACGATCAAGGCCGACGTCGACGTGGACCAGGACCAGGTCGGTAAGGCGCTCGCCGGCAAGAAGGTCACGGTCCCGACCGAGGCCGACGTCGACCAGTTCATCAAGGACATCGAGAAGCACGTCCGCGACTCGGCGGGCGTGAAGATCCCCCCGATCAAGATCCCCCCGGTGAAGGACCCGATCAAGGTCCCAGTGGAGATCGACTTCGACAAGCTGTCGGCCGATGCCCGCATCAAGGAGGCGCTGGCCAAGAAGGCCGGCCTGAGGGTAGTCAAGGTCAACGCGGACATCGCCGAAGCCCAGGCGAAGCTCGCGGTGCTCGACGGAGAGTTCAGGCGACTCAACGCGCGGCCGCGCTCGGTGACGGTGGCCGCCGATGTCGCCTCGGCCGCCGCCAAGATCGCGGACCTGAAGCTGAGGCTGGCCACCCTCCGGGATGCCAGGGTCAAGATCGACGCCGACGCATCCTCGGCGCTTCGTGCGGCCGCCGAAGCGAGCGCGGCCCTAGCGGCGATCCCCAACCGGAAGAAGATCAAGCTCGAGGTCGACGGCGACCCGTTCAAGCGGATGCTCCGAGGAATCGCCTCGGACGTCGGCAGCGCCGTCGGGGGCGCGTTCTCCAGCGCCGGCCAGGCCGTCAGCGGCCTGGGCAGGTCACTGGGCGACGTCGCTTCCACCGCCGGGCCGCTGGTCCTGACCGTGGCCAAGATCGGTGTCGCCGGATTCGCGGTCGCCGAGGCCGGCGCGGCGATCACCGTTGCCTGGGGTGCGGCGTCCACGGCGATCGCCGCCGTGCCGGCCGCCATCGGGCTGGTCGCCGCCCCGCTGGCCGCCGCCGCGCTCGGCATGGACGGCATCAAGCGGGCCGCCAAGACGATCGCGCCCCAGTTCAACAAGCTCAAGAGCGCGGTCTCGAACGCCTTCGAGAAGGGCCTCACCCCGGTCTTGAAGACCATCGGCAACGAGCTGTTCCCCAAGCTCGCCGTCGGGCTGTCCGGGACCGCTACCGCCCTGTCGAAGCTGGCCACCGGGCTCGGCGACTTCGTCACGCGCGGCGCCGGCCTGGGCCTGCTCTCGACCGCGATCGGCAACATCAACGCCGCCATCGGCCGGGTCAACCTGGTCCCGCTGGTCGAGGGGTTCCTCCGGCTGACCGGCAACAACGCCGCGCTGCAGGCACTAGTCACCACGATCAACGGCGTCGGAACGGCCCTGAACTCGATCAGCCTGAACGCCGACCTCGACGGCGCGTTCCAGGCCCTCGGAGAGACCCTGCGGTCGCTCACCGCCGGGTTCGCCGGCCTGGTCAACAACGGCATCACCGTGTTCAAGAACGCCGCCCCGGGCGTGAAGAAGGCGCTCGACGGTATCAGCGACTTCTTCGGCAAGTTCGACTACGAGCGCCTCGGCAAGGCCGCCGGTAACGCCATCGGCGGCATCGGCGACGCGCTGAAGAAGATCCCTCAGGGCACGGTCGACGGGATCACCAGCGCATTCGAGCGACTGGGTACGACGCTGAGCGGCCCCGAGATCCAGAACGGCCTCGCGGCCCTGGCCCGGCTGATCCCGCCGGCGGTAGACGCGATCAACAGCCTGGCCAAGGCTCTGGCGGCGAGGGCGGTCGAGGTCGACAACTTCGCCGACTTCCTCAACGACCCGGTCGACTTCTTCAGCGCCACCGGCAAGCACGCGGCCAAGGAGAAGGCCCAGTTCAAGAACTACATGGACGGCCTCGCCCAGGGCATCGCCGACGGCCGCCCCGGGGTGGTGGCCGAGGCCGAGAAGCTCGGCCCTGAGCTGAGCGCCAAGGTCCAGGTGGCCGCTCAGAACATCCAGTCGAACCGTATCCCGGCCGCCTTCAAGGAGGGGATCACCCCGCTGGGCGGCATCGTTCGCGGTGCCTTCGGCGAGGTCCCCGCCGTCACCAGCAACGAGCTGGGCAAGATCCCCGGCATCACCCGCTCGGCCGTCGGCAAGACGGTCGGCCTGTTCGGTACCGGTCTGGGCCAGCTCTCCCCGCAGCTGCAGGCCGAGCTCGGCATCCTGCCCGGCCAGGCTCAGACCAGCCTCGCCCCGCTGGCCCCGGCCGCCGGCCAGTCCGTCGCGGCCATGACCGCCGCCGTCGACGCGTCCATCCCGGGCCTCGGGACCGCGTTCGCCACCGGGTTCACCAACCTCGGCCCGCTGGTCGACACCGCATTCCAGGCCCTGACCACCACCAACATCGCCACCGGTCTGCAGGGCATGGCCACGGCCATCACCACCGGGTTCCCCGCTCTGATCGGCACCGCTTTCACCACCGGGTTCGTCGCCGCGGTGTTCCCGGCGGTCGACCAGGCCTTCGCCGGCCTCGGCGTGTCGGTGACGATGGGCATGGTCAACCTCGGCACGGCCATCACCGCCGCGATCCCCGTTCTGGGCACCGCCTTCACCGCCGGGTTCGTCGCCGCCGTCTACCCGGCTGTCGACCAGGCCTTCGCCGGCCTCGGGGTCACGGTGACGATGGGCATGGTCAACCTCGGGCTCGCGGTGACCGCCGGGATGACCTCGATCTCCACCGCTTTCACCACCGGATTCGTCGGCATCCAGGCCTCGATCACGACCGCGCTGACCGGGATCGCGGCCTCGATCGTCGGCACAATGACCGGGGTGACCACGGCGGTCACCGCCGGCATGAGCCAGGCCAACGCCGCGATCCAGGCCGGCACATCGCAGATGTCCGCGACGCTGGCCGCCGCCGGCCAGGGGCTGGTCACGAACATCAGGTCCACGATGGACCAGTTCGTCGCCGCCGTGCGGACCGGCGGCCAGCAGGCCGTGGACGCGCTCAAGCAGGTCGGCGAGCGGATGAAGACGGCCATCCCGGCCAACATCCTGGAGCCGGTGGGTCGGCAGATCAGCGCCGGTCTCGCCAAGGGCATCGCCGCCGGCGGCTCGGCGGTCACCGCCGCCGCTGTGAAGGTCGTTCAGGACGCGGCGGCCGCCGCGAACTCCGCCGCGCAGATCAACTCCCCGTCCCGGGTATGGATGCTGATCGGCCGGTTCCTGACCAAGGGCCTCGCGCTGGGGATCACCTCCGAGACCGACGTGGTGGTGCGTGCGGTCGAAGCCATGATGGGCACCGCCGCCGCGTCGGTCCCCCAGCTGAGCGCCGCGCTGGACGAGGCGCTGTCGGCGAACGACTTCACCGCCGGCCTGCATCAGAAGGTGGCCGTGTCCGGGGGGCCGGACGTCGCGGGCACGGTGGCGTCGGCCGGGGACATCTACAACTTCACCACGGTCCCGGATGCGACCGCGCGCCAGCTCGCCGACGAGGTGTCGTTCCGCCGGCGCACCGCGAGGCGAGGTGTCCATGCCGGTCGCTGAGCTCACCCGCGAGCTGTCTTACGAGCTGCTCTCCGGCTCGGACTCGTTCGTGTTCGGCGAGGGCACCGGGTTCATCGTCGAGGACCTGGAGTTCACCCCCGGCGAGCTGCGCCGCACTCGCACCCCGGAGCCGCGCGGTGACGGGGACCGGCATGGCCGGGACACCTTCGGCGGCAATCTGCTGACCTTCAAGCTGGTCGTCGACCAGTCCCCGTACCCGTTCGACGTGCCCGGCCCGCTGCTCGGGCAGGACCAGTTCTCCTCGGCCTGGCGGGCCAACAGCGTGCGCTCGCAACCGGGCGGGGTGTCGGTGCTGCGGATGCGCCGGGGCGGGCGGGTCCGGCGGGCGTACGGCCGTCCTGGGCGGTGGAAACCGGACCCTGAGCGTGACCGCTACGGCTGGGTGGGGATCACCGCTGAGTTCGAGTGCCGCGACGACCTGTTCTACTCCGACGCCGAGCGCATCAACTCGGTGTCGATCGTCCCCCCGGACGCCGGCGGCTACATGTTCCCGTTCACCTGGCCCTGGGGGTCGGTGGGCGTGTCCTACGCCCCCGGCGTGATCACCGTAGGCGGCAACGAGCCGGCCTGGATGTGCTTCCTGATCCGAGGCCCGATCACCCGCCCGACCATCGACGTGGTCGGCGAGTGGGCTGCGACCCTGGACCTTTCCCTGGCCGCCGGCGAGTGGGTGTCCGTCGACTCCCGGCCGTGGTCGCGCGCCGTGCGCAACTCCGGCGGCGCCTACATCTCCGGCTCGCTCACCCCGGGCAGCCCGGCGCTGAGCGAGCTCCGGCTCAAGCCAGGGCGCCACGAGGTGGTCCTGCGGGGCACCGATGGGACGGGGACGGCGTCGATGAGTACCGCCTGGCGCGACAGCTGGTCCTCGTACTGATGGACGTCGATTTCGCCGCCCTGGAGCGCGAGCACTGCGAACCGTGCGAGGGCTGCGGCACGTCGCTCATGAAGCGAGGCTCCTGGCTCTCCTGGCTCAACCACGAAGGCCCTGGGCAGCCGGAGACCTGGGCAGTGCCGGACGGCGACTCCATGAAGTTCGTGGAGCACACGCACCAGCGGTGCGCTCAAGCTCGTAAGGAGACCTGATGCCCGAGGCTGGCCAGTACGTCCCCTGGGGGATCGGCGGCGGGGCCGTGCAGTCCGCCCGGCTGGGTCGGCTGCTGGCCTTCCACGCCATCAACGGGCTGGAGGGCGTCACCGCGTCCACCGACCTGGCGGTGCAGTCCCTCGTCGTCGCCGGCACGTCGATCCGGGTGTCTCCCGGCTCGTGTGGGGTCATCGCGCGGCACTTGAGCGCCTACCAGGAGGCGTATCTGGACTCGCTCCAGACTGAGGTCGTGAAGGCGATCAACCCGACCGACGGCTCCGGCGGGCGCTCGGACCTGGTGATCTACCGGGTGGAGAACCCGCACATCTCCGGCGAGCCGTGGTCCATGCCTGAGGACGTCGCCAACGGCCCGTACGGGTTCGTGCGGGTCATCGAGAACGTGCCGAACACGACGGTCGCGGTGACCCCGGTGAACGCCGGATGGTCGGCGATCCCGCTGGCCCGGATCGACCTGCCCGCCAACACCGGCACCATCACCCAGGCGATGGTCAAGGATCTCCGCAAGGTGATCGGCACCGGAGGCAACGCGGGCGGCCAGACCCCGGGCACCACCGTGCCTGGCGGCGGGGACGGCGACGTGCTGTCGACGCAGACCGCCTACTTCCCGTGGCCGGGGACCGCGACCCAGATGGTCGACGTGCCGGCCGCCGCCACGGTGTTCGACCTGGACTGCACGATCGCCAACGTCCAGGTGCTCGACGGCGACAAGGACGGCTACGTCCGGGCGGTGTTCAACAGTTTCCCGCTGCCGGAGAAGGGCTTCACGATCGCCTGGCCGGGCGCCACCACCAACGGGACGATCGTCCTGCATTACAACGACATCCCGGTCCCGGCCGAGTTCCGCGGCAAGAAGGTCCCGATCCGTCTGGAGGCGCGCTCGTTGACCGCGCTCGGGGCGGGGAAGCTCGTCGCCAAGACGACGACCTCGATCACGTTCAAGTTCGAGTTCCAGCAGGCCGCGGACCTGCCGGCGGCCTAGATCGACGTGCGAGCCGCCTTGGACCGCACGTGTTCGCAGCTCTCACACGGACAGGATCGGAAGTCGTGGTCCTCGGAGTCGCCCAGTGAGTGCCCCGCCGGGCGCATCTCGGTTCCGTGGACCGGGCACGGCCGTCGCAATGGCATCCGCAGGCCGGTGAAGTCGGTGTAGCACTCGCACACTCCCTCGACCGGCGGCCGGTCCGTGCGCTCGGTGTACGCGCCCAGCCGAGCGCTCACGTGCTGCTCGATCTCCACCTCATTCATCTCGCCATTCTCGCAGCTCGGAGGTCTCTTCACCCATGGCCGCTACCACCTACGGGATGCTCGCGCGTGACGCGGTTGCGGCCGCTCTCGGCGCCGGCGCCGGCGCGAACTGGATCTCGCTGCACAACGGAGATCCGGGCGCGACCGGGGCCAACGAGGTCACCTCGATCCCGCGCAAGCAGACCACCTTCGCCGCACCGGTCGACGGCGAGGCTCTGGGCTCCATGGTGGCCATGGACGTGGGCCCGAACACCGACTTCACCCACTACGGGCGCTGGACGGCGAGCACGGGCGGCACGTTCCACTCCGGCACGGTTCTGCCGGGCTCTGGTGAGCACTACAGCGCGGCCGGCCAGTACTTCGTGACGCCGAAGACCGCCCAGGGCGCGACCGCGGCCTGACCCGTGGCCGTCAAGCTCTACCTCACCTCGGCCGCCGCTGGGTTCACCCCGGCGACGATCCGGGGTGCCTGGTCGGATGCCGCGCTGACCGGCGCGTCGGCGCTGTCGCGGACGAAGGCGGGCGCGGCCGCGACAGCGAACCGATCGGAGACCTCCACCATCTCGACGTACTCGGTGCTGCTGCGCCGGTTCGTCTCTACGCCGATCAACAACCCGGCCACGCTGGACGGCATCGCCTCGATGGTGCTCGGCGTCGCCGAGTCCGACCCGCAGGCGAACATGGTCACCCGCCTGCACCTGTACGTGACCGTCGGCTCGACCGACGTGGTGCGGGGCTCCTTGACCCCGTCGCAGCTGGTCGGTTCGGCCGAGTGGCCGTTCCCGGTCTTCGGCTCGTCGGTGTCGGTCGGCCAGGGGCTCACCATTCCGTCGCTCAACCCGGTGGACGCCCAGGTCGGCGACCGGGTAGTGCTCGAGGTCGGGTTCCGGGCGGTCAACACCGCCGTCAACCCGTACCTCGGTCAGATCAACTACGGGGCCACCGGGGCGGACCTGTCCGACGGCTCGACGGCGGTGGACAAGCAGCCAGGCTGGATCGAGTTCGCCGGCGCCGGGTTCACCTCGGCGTTCGGACCCACGACGCGCTCAGCCGGTGTCGTCACCCAGAACGGCTCACCGACCCAGAGCGCGACCGGGATGAAGGTCCGGGGCGCGACGGTCACCCAGAACGGCTCACCGACCCAAGGCGTGGCACTGGCGGGCAAGGGCGCGGAGGTCACCCAGGAGGGCTCACCCGAGGCCTCCGCGACCGTGTCGCGGACCAGTGACGCCGGGGTGGTGACCGCTGAGGCGTACCCGACTATGGAGGTGGAGGTCTCCCGGACCTCGGACGCCGGCGTGGTCACCCAGAACGGCTCGCCGACGATGACCGCGTACGCCCACGTCGAGGGCGACATCGACGCGCCCGCCAGTGGGCCGGACCTGATCCCGATCAACTCTCGGCCGCGCCAGTCCCACGCCCTGCGATTCATCGCCCAGGACATCCGCCCCGGTCGCTGGCTGGACTGGGACCTGCCGCTGGTCGACCCCGAGATCACCTGGACCCTGTCCGGGCCCACCGTGATCCGGGCGAGGCTGAAGCCGGAGTACCGCCCGCTGGCCGAGCTGGGCATCGACGGGTGGGCGACCTGGATCCACGTCGAGGACGACGGCGAGATCATCGCCTCCGGCATCCTGCAACCGAACGGTCCGGACGACGACAGCTACATCGTCGAAGCGATCGGCGTCTCGGGCTACGCACAGAAGATGCCCTACCTCGGTGAGGACTCGTTCATCGAGGTCGACACCTGCGTGGTGCTGCGCAAGATCTGGGACCACCTGCAGTCCTACCCGGACGCCAAGCTGGGTGTGCAGATCACCGGCTCGACCTCCTGCGGCACTCTGCTGGGCTCCCCGGCCCAGGCGGCGGTCGACCCGGCCACTGGTGAGGTTCAGACCAGCACGAGCTCGACCGGCGGGACCGACACCGGCGGCGGCTCGGGCGTGCGGCCGGCGTGGGGTGTCCCTGCCGGGATGAAGGGTCTGATCGACCAGGACCCGTCCGACCACCAGGTCCCCTGGAAGATCCCGAGCGGCGCCGACCACGTCGACATCTACTTCTACGCGCCCGCTTCCAACGGGGTGACCTCCGAGTGGCTGGGCTACATCAAGAAGGGCGCGGCGCTGTGGAACCAGTCGCCGCCGCTGAACTGCATCGTGACCCAGTCGGCCGTGCCGGCCGGCAAGAACAAGGTCACCATGAAGATCAACGATGGTGGCGGGGACGACGGCAACTTCGACGCCGTCGAGAAGGGCGGCTACACCACCGGCGGCGAGATCCAGATCCTCAAGACGCTCAAGGGCGGCTCCGGCGGCGGCGAGCGGCAGAACGTCACCACGCACGAGATGGGCCACGCGGTCGGGCTGGCCCACCGCAAGCAGTCGCGCGTGCTGATGAACGGCGACACCTACTCCGACGTGTTCATCCCGGACGCCACCGACCGCAAGAACCTGCTCTACATGTACGGCAAGCAGCTGCCCGGCGGCCACACCAACGGCGGTAGCCCGACCTCCTCGAGCAGCACGACGAGCACCTCGGCCACGGTGACCTCGACGACCACCGACCCCACGACCGGCGTGCAGACCGTCACCTACTCCGACGGCTCGACGAAGACCCTGACCCCGAAGGTCGACGAGGCCAAGCCCTACGTGCTGGCCTGGTACGACGACCGGGACTGCGGGCAGGAGTTCGACAACCTGGCCAAGGCCGCCGGCGTCGACTACGTCGAGCGGGTCGGCTGGGACCCGACCAGGACGTTCGTCAACCACGCCATCGAGCTGAACTACCCCCGGGCCGGCCGCAAGCGCCTGGACCTGCGCTGCGCGCTGGACGAGAACCTGCTCGACACCTTCCCACTCCCGGAGACCACCGCCCAGTTCGCCTCGCAGATCCTCGTGCGCGGCGCGGGCAAGGGCCGGGCGGCCATCCGCGGCTACGCCGGCTCCCCGGACCCGAAGCGCGTGCGCCGGGTGGCCACCGTGTCCGACCAGACCATCTCCGACACCGCCACCGCGAACTCCACCGCCGAAGAGGAGCGACTGCGGCGCCTCGCCGCGGTCAGCATCGGCGAGATCACCCTGGACGCCGACCACCCGGACATGCCGCTGGGCTCCTACTCCGCCGGCGACGACGTCCTGATCACCGCGACCCTGGACTACGTCGGCCGGGTCGAGCTGTGGCACCGGATCATCGAGTACACCTGGCACCCGGACGCCGGCCAGGTCGTCGCCCAGGTGCGCCGCTCCGAGCAGTTCGCCTACGGCCGCCGACCCACCGCGCGCGCCTCGGGCTACGCCGGCGCGGTCGCCCCGGACAAGTTCGTCATGGCGTTCGGCTCCAGCCTCGACGGCGGCGACTCGGCCGTCTTCAAGACGATCGCCGAACAGACCCCCGACTACCTGGCCCTGCTCGGAGACCTCTGGCACGACGACGGCGGCTCCGGCCACCTGGAGCACTGGCAGAAGGCTCTGAACGCCCCCAACCTCGGCGCGCTCGTCCAGAAGCTCCCGAACCCAGTCCTGCTCGGCCTGTCCGCGCACGAGGGCTTCGCCCCGAACGCCACCGCCGGGCCGGCGTTCGACCGCGCCAACATCGACTACCGCCGGCTGTACCCGGGCCTGAAGCTGCTGGCCGAGAAGGGCATCTACCGGCGCATCGACCGGGGCCGGGTGCGGATCATCCAGCTGGACTGCCGGACGTTCAAGTCCCCGAACGACGCCCCGGACGACCCGCTCAAGACGATGCTCGGGCTGCAGCAGAAGGCGTGGTTCAAGGCCATGCTCGGGAGTCCCTGCTACCCGGTCATCATCGTCATCGGCGACATGCCGTGGAACTCCCCGAAGGTCGATCGCGCGGACTCCTGGGCCGGCTACACCACCGAGCGCACCGAGCTGGCCGCCGCCTACCAGGCCTCACCCGCCAAGATCATCGTTCAGCTCGAGGGCGGCGCCCACTCGCTGGCGAAGGCGACGAACGCCGGCGGCATCGACCGGGTCTGGCGCGCCGCCCCGTTCCGGGGCAACACCGACGTCCCGGGCAAGGGCGACGGGTACGCCGAGAACTTCCCGTCGATCGCGGCCGCCGGCCCGGTCGCCGAGCAGTTCGGGCTGGTCACCGTCACCGACACCAGCCAGAAGATCACCGTCGAGTTCAAGGGCTACTCCGGCGGCCAGGTCAAGATGACCGACAGCATCGCCATCGACGCCCCCTCCGGCACGCCGATCGCCACCGCGCCCGCCACCGGCGGAACCGGCTCGACCGGTGGCACCGCGGCCACGGCGGGCAACCCGTCCCAGCTGCTCAAGATCGGCAAGCAGACCGGCTGGAGCAAGTTCAACCTCGGTGTCGGCTACTCGGGCAGCTCGCACAAGGACTCGGACCTGACTGCGATCCAGAACGGCCTGGTCATCCCCGGCTACTTCGAGATGACCGCCGACAAGCAGCGGGTCAAGATGTCCAGCCACCTCGACGGCGGCCGCACCAGCTCCAACACGAAGTACCCGCGTACCGAGTTCCGCGAGCTCGGCCTCGACGGCAGCTCGAAGGCCTCGTGGAACGCGGGCTCCGGCACGCACCGGCTGTTCTGCCGGGGCCGGGTCACCCGGATGCCCCCGAACAAGCCGCAGCTGTGCCTGGCCCAGACCCACGACGCCGACGACGACACCGGGATGATCTACGTCAACTCGAAGACGCAGGTCATCGTCAAGCACCGGGGCGAGAACATCGGCACGCTGACCAACGACTTCAAGTTCGGGGTCGACTACGACTACGGCTTCGAGCTGGTCAACGGCCAGATGAAGTACTTCTGGGGCAACTTCACCACCCCCCGGTTCACCCGCTCAGTCTCCGGGTCGGGCTGGTACTTCAAGGCCGGCGCCTACGGCCAGTCGAACAGCTCGACCGACAAGACCAGCGACGGACCCTTCATCGTCGAGATGAGCCGGTGCATGGCCTGGCACTCCGGCTACCCGAACCCGGTGGGCTAGGAAGCTGTGCGCTCGCGCTCCGCCTGCACTGGGTCGACGCCCTCGATCACCAGCGCGGCGACCTGGGCGGCCCGCTCCCGCGCGGCCTTCTCCGCTTGCTCCTTCGAGAGTCCGTAGGCGGCGACGTGCCAGCCCGCCAGTTCTCCGTTGGTCCAGTGGAGTGTGGATGCTTCCGAGATCGGGTGCATCGGGCCGTTGTTGTCCCCGAGGTAAACCTCTGAGCTTGTCCAGGACTTGCCGATAGATCCGTCGTACTTGACCTGTACCGCAGCCCGCCAATTGTCGGCTCGGCGCAGCGACCGGTCGCCGGAGGGGTACAGCGGGAACTCCTCCACGAACCAGTGATCGCCCCCCGTGTTGAGGCGCTCGACCACCGCCACGGCGTCGGCCTTGTCCAGGAACAGGCCGTGAACGACGTAGTCCGAGTACGCGCCCGAGCTGACCGCGTAGATCGTCCGTCGTTCACTCATCCACCCATCGTCCCACGGAGGTGCCCTCGCTGATGCCTTCGATGACCTCGGGTGACCGCCGTGCGCTCGACGACCTCGCGCGGGACTTCGCGGAGATGCAGCGCGAGATCGAGCTGCTGAAGGCCGGACAGAACGCCAGCACGCTGGGCAACTCCTCGGTCGACGACGGCGCCCTGGTCTTCACCGACGGCAACGGCACCCCGGTGCTCCGGCTGGGCAAGCAGGACGACGGGACCTACGTCGGCGGGGTCGCCATCGGCGCGCAGGACCCGCCCGAGGTGCCGGCGGCGCCGACGGTGACCCCGGGCCTGGGCGGGACGCTGAAGATCGCCTCCCACGGGTCGGTCGAGCCGCCCTGGCCGGCGAACTTCTCCCACCTCAACGTGTGGGTCCAGGCCGCGGACGCCGAGGTCGAGCCGGACGCACCGGTGGGCACGATCATCGGGACCGGCGACAGCTTGTTCATCACCACGAAGCTGGACACGACCCCCTACCGGTGCTGGCTCACCTCGGTGAACATCTCCGGCGCGGAGTCCGACCCGTCCGAGGCCGTCACTGCCACCCCGGCCCTGGTCGTCGGCCAGGACATCCTCGACGGGGCGATCGCCGAGCTGCAGCTGGCCGACGAGGCGGTGTCGGCGGCGAAGATCGCGGTGGCGGCGATCGCCAACTACCACTTCGGTGACAAGGTCGTGGACCTGCGCGCGCTCGGCGACGAGTCCGTGGGCTCGGACCAGCTGGTCGCGGCCGCCATCCTCGCCCGGCACATCGGCGCGCAGCAGGTCACCGCCGCCGCCATCGTGGCCGAGGCCATCCAGGCCGGGCACATCGCCGCCGAGGCGATCCAGGCCGGCCACCTGGCGGCGGACTCGATCACCTCGCGGGCGATCCTGGCTCTGGCCATCACCGCCGACAAGATGGCCGCCAACTCGGTCACCGCCGGCGCGATCGCGGCCGGCTCGATCACCGCCGACAAGATCCGAGCTGGTGAGGTGCTCGCCGACGTTTCTCTGGCCACCGGCACCTCGGGGCGCCGGGTGGTGGTCAGCGGCCCGGCGAACGAGATCCAGTTCTACCCGGCCCTCAACGAGGCCGCGAAGGCCCGGATCTTCTCCTACGTCCCGATCGCCTACCCCGATGACGTGGTCCTGGAGATGCGGGCGATCTCGTCGGCGGCCACGGCCGTCACGCCGCGCATGTTCCTGTCCCCGGACGCGGCCACCATCGCGCTCACCGACTCGGCCGACGACACGGTGGCCCGGGGCGGGTTCGCGCGCCTCGAGGAGGGCGCGGCCACGTTCGGTCTGCGCACCGGGTCGGCCCAGCCGTACGGGCTCGGGGTGTACGACGGTGGGCTGCTGAGCCTGCGCGGGTACTTCCAGCACAGCCTGCGGCCGAACTCGAACGACGCCCTGCTGCTGTTCGCGGTCACGCTGAACAACCTGTCGACGACGAAGTACATCATGCGGCTGGTGGTGACCTACCCGGTCACGATGGACACCCTGGTCGCGCCCGTCCTGTCGTGCGGGGCGGCCAACGCGGTCACCACCAACTACACGGTCCGGTCGGAGTCGGTGTCGACCTCCGGGATGACCATCCGGATCGGCACCACAACCTCGACCGCGCTCAAGCCGCAGGAGTCTCTGGCGATCTACTGCTGGGGGTTCCGCGTGCCCGCCAGCATCCCCCTGGCCGTCGTAGGGACGGACCTGTGAACATCACCGTGCACCACGTCGAGCTGTCCACGATCGCCGGCCAGGCCATGTACGTGGCCACGTGCGAGGTCGAGCAGCCCGGCGCCGAGATCGAGGGCCTCGAGGTCCAGCTCATCCCGCACGACACCTTCGAGGCCAAGGCCGGCGAGTACGCCATCGACACCAGCTCGAAGACCGGCTGGCAGGACCTGCTGGACCTGGTGTTCTACGGCGAGCGGCTCCCCGAGACCGCGCAGGACCAGCTCGCCGACCCCGACCACCTGCTCAACGCCCCCACCGTCGCGCACGCCCGCAAGACCCGCCTGGGCCGGATCAAGGCAATGCGCGGGAAGGGCACGCTGACCGGCGCGACGGGCGAGACCGCCGACCGGGTGCTGCTCTCGGACGCAGGCGGGGTGGTCAACTCGGGCAAGGAGGATCCGCTGGAGTTCATCCGCCGGACCGCGCCGATGTCGCGCGAGCACCTACGGGTGCGCGCGGAGTTCACCCGCCGCCAGCGCAACCGGCTGCGCGCCGCCCGGGCGGGCCGCAACACCCGCGACCTGCTGCCCGAGGACGTCCTCGCGGCCGGCGACCAGGCCCGGGCGGACATGACACTCGCGGACCTGCACGAGGGCCGGGAGTCCGCCGCCGAACTCGCCGCCCGGCTGCTGGGACCGCCGGCGACCGAGCCCAACCAGCCACCCGCGACGGCACTCTAGGAGGTTGGGGTGGGCATCGAGTTCGGCAGCAAGCCCTACCGGATCAAGGTCAACCTGGCCCAGGACGCGCGGTTCTACCAGGCGATCCGCTCTCCCGCCGGCCAGCCCGCGTGGCCCTCGGACGTCGACGTCGAGCTGCGGTTCACCTTCAGCACGGCCGACCCGGTCACCTGGCAGGCCCTCGTCGACGTGGACGACGACCACCTGCTGGTCTTCGAGCGCAACCCCGCCCAGGTGGCTGAGGTGCGCGGCCAGCTCGCCGAGCTCGTGTCCTGCCGCTGGTTCTCCGGCGACGACTACCTCGGCAAAGCGCAGGTCGTCGATGTCACCTGAGCTGATCGAGCTCGGCCACGGCGTGCCCGACGAGATCGAGCTGGTCGTCTCCCGCCCCGAGATCGTCCTCGGCGCACCGGAGACCGAGCTGGTCATGGTGCCGGTTCGCGGCCAGCGCGGGCCGACCGGCCCGGCGGGCGACCAGCCCGGCTCGCTGGTCTTCGAGCGCCAGGTCGGCGACGACAGCCCGGTCTCCGGCCACCGGGTGGTCCGGCCCAACCCCGACGGCTCGATCTCCTACGCCAGCAACGACGACCCGGCCGACCTCGGTGCGCCGCTGTGGCTGACCCTGCAGGCCGGCACCGAGGTCTCGGTGTGCGCGCTCGGCGCGGTCGACGAGCCGTCGTGGTCCTGGACGGTCGGGCCGCTCTACCTCGGCGTCAACGGCGTCCTGACCCAGACCCCGCCCACAGCCGCCGGTGGGGCGCTGTTCCTGGTGGTCGTCGGCTACGCGACCGGCCCGAACTCGGCATTCATCGACCCCGGCCCCCCGATCAGCCTCATCTAGGAGGAGCGCACGTGCCTTCCCTGCTCAAGCCCTGCACGACGTGGGAGACCAAGTCGGACCAGCACTACGACAGCGGCGCCAACCAGGTGCTCGACGTCTACATCCCCCAGGGGAACGGCACCACCACCAACCCGCTGATCGTCACCGTCCACGGCGGCGGCTGGGAATCGGGAACCGAGAACTTCGACAACACCACCGGCGTGCTCGCGTCCACGTTCGTCCGTCGCGGGTTCGCGGTGGCCTCGGTGCGCTACCGGCTCTCCGGCGAGGCGCCCTGGCCCGCCCAGATCCGCGACGTGCTCGCCGCTATTCGGGAGCTGCGGGCGCGGGGCACGTCATGGCGGCTGTGGCCGGACAAGATCGGATTGTGGGGTTTCTCCGCGGGCGCGCACCTCACGCTGCAGGCCGCCGTCGCCGCCGACGACCCCGCCTACATCAGCTCGACCCGGCCCGGGGTGTCCAGCCGGGCCCAGGCGGTGCTGGCCGACTACCCGCCCACAGACCTGATCAAGTGGGTCACCACGCCCGGGTTCGAGCCGCTGCAGGCCGCCAACTCCATCGTCGGGCGGCTGTTCGGCGGTCAGGCCCCGCTGTCCATCCCCGACACGGTCAACCGGGCCTCACCGGCCTGGACCGGCCGGCCGATCCCGTCGGACGCCCCGCCGATCTGGCTGCGCCACGGGGACAAGGACGAGCTCGTCCCCTACAGCCAGTCCTGCGTGATGTACGACGCCTGCGCCGACGCGGGCCTGGGTGACCGGATCAAGTACACCCTGAAGGCCGGCGCGAAGCACGCCGACCCGGCCTTCTACAGCGACCTGGTGGTGCTCAAGTCGATCGGGGACTGGTTCGACAGCTACTTGCGCACCCCGGACCTCCGGCACTAGTCGACCCGCTCTCACCTAGGAGACCCTCGTGGCCAAGTACCTCACCAACAGCTCCGGCACGATCGCCGAGGCGTCCACCGTCGCCTCGTCGGCCGGCGCCGGCGACTCCGGGAAGATCCCCGGGCTGAACGGGTCCGGTGTCCTGGACAACTCGTTCCTGCCCCCCGGTATCGGCGCCGACACCGCCGCCATCACCGCGAGTGAGGCGCTCTCCGCCGGTGATCTGGTCAACATCCACAACTCCAGCGGCCCGAAGGTGCGCAAGGCCGACGCGTCCACCTCCGGGAAGGAGGCTCACGGCTTCGTCCTCGCCGCGGTGTCCAACGGTGCGTCGGCGACGGTGTACTTCGAGGGCACCAACAACCAGGTCTCCAGCCTCACCGCCGGGGTGCTGTATCTGTCCGACACCACCCCGGGAGGTACCACCTCCACCGCCCCGTCGGGCTCGGGCAAGGTGGTGCAGCGGGTCGGGTTCGCCACCGCCACGACCGCGCTGAACTTCGACGCCGGCCCCGCTATCGTCCTGGTCTGATCAGTGGCCGCTCGCAGGCCCCTGGTCAACGTCGCGGGGCAGATCCAGGAGCTGCCGAGCGGTGACACGCTGCCGTTCGACGCCGCCTTCGGCCGCAACCTGGCGATCGGAGATCAAGGCTACGAGCTGGGCGTCTACGGGGACAAGCTGTCCAGCTTCCCCCGAGTGTTGGCGGACACCAACACCGCGTTCGCGTCCGGCTCTCGGGCCTGGACCGTGCTCCTCGGTCGGCTGGCCAAGGGCGAGAGCATCACCGGGTTCCGGCTGCGGGTCCTCACCGCGATGGTGGGCTCCACCTCGCCCCTGGCCAACCTGTTCTACGCCACCAGCTTGTCCTCCACCGCCTGGACTCCGGCGTCCGGCTCGAACGTGGCGGTCACGCTCACCTCGACCGGCCAGGTGAACACCGCGCTGGCGCTCACCGCCTCCGACGATGTGTGGATCCGCCTCGTGATCGTCCTCACCGGTACCGCACCCAGCACCTACCCGGCGTGGCTCACGAAGGGGAAGCTGGCCGGCATCGCGGACACCACCTCCGGTGGGCATCCGATCGGCGGGTTCTCCAACTCCACCAGCGCGCCGGGCGCCACCCACGACCCGTCCACCGGCTACACCGCCTCCACCACGCTCCCCTGGGTAACCCTGTACTGATGCTCCAAGGTGCTCGTTCCGGCCGTTCGTTCTCCTGACAGCACGCAGCACTGACCGCCCCCGGGCCCGAGCACGACAGGAGGACCGGTGGCATCAGCGTCCACTGGGATGAACGAAGCGGGGTTCCCGCGCGGCGGCGATGAGTCCTGAACTCATCGCGTCGATCTTCACCGGGCTCACCGGTCTGGTCGTCGGGTTGGGCGCCTACACCGCCAACCGCTCCCGCTCGATCGCGGCCGACCACCGAGAGCTCCGCCGCCAGGTCCGGAAGCTGCAGAAACAGCTCGTCGCGACCCTGGGCCACGTATTCGAGCTGGAGATACGGATGGCCTCGTCTGGGCTGCCAGTTCCGGAACGGCCGAAGATCCTGGAGGACCTCGACGATGACGACGCCACAGCAGCCGCGACGGCCAAGCGATCGATTGCTGGCGATGGCGGCGGACGCGACGGATGAGCCCGCGTCGCAGCGTCCGCCGCCGCGGTTCCTGCCGGCCGTGCTCGTCGCACTCGGACTGCTCACGGCGGCCGCCGCGATGCTGCTGAGCAACGAGGCCGGGAAGAGCGACGAACGCGCCACCGCCGCCCGCGCCGAGTCGGTGTCGCTGGCCGAGCAGGTCGCCGGCGAGTGCGGGCAGGGTCGGCTGACGGGTCCGGTATGTGAGCGGGCCACGCGGGTCATCACGACCCCGGTCCCGGGACCGCCAGGCTCCCCCGGCGAACCGGGCATGCCCGGTGGTCGAGGCCCGGCCGGACCGGCGGGCCCCGCCGGTGTCGCCGGCGCGCCGGGTGCTGCGGGCGCGGCGGGTCAGGTCGGCGCGGCCGGTGTCGCGGGACCGACCGGGGTCGCCGGTCCGGCGGGCGCGCCCGGGCCGGTCGGTGAGGCTGGGCAGCCCGGCCAGGACGGGCAGCCTCCATCCGGCTGGACGGTCACCCGCGCCGACGGCACCACCGAGCGGTGCACTCGGGACACCGACGCCAACACCTACTCCTGCGGATCCGACGGGCCTCCGCCGCCGGTGCCGGCGTTGCCCAGCCCGGCCCCGGTGTTGGCGCTCACCTCGCAGCAGGCGGCGACGCCCGCGCGGCAGTCCACGGCCCAGCCCAAGCAAGCGAAGAACGGGAACACGAAGCAGCGGCGGAAGGCGGCTCCGAAGGCTGACAAGCCGCAGCTGCCCAAGCCGCCGAACCTCAAGCTACCCAAGCTGGCTCTGCCGAAGCTGTGAACCCGGGGGGCGCGTCGCCCGCTGCTACTTAGTTTCCGAGTTTCATCCCGAGATCGGAGTTCGCCGAGCTCGGCCGCCCTCGTCGTCTGATCCGCTGGCCCGTGACGATGTGGCGGCGATCGCCGTAGGTGGATGCCTCGAACCGGCCCCACCGGCCGAGGAGCCGACCGACCCGGGCACCAGCCACGAGAGCGCCCGCCAGCTGTAGATCCGCTCCCCACCGGCCGGCCCCGGCATGAGCCCCTGGCTCACAGCTGGGGCCGGCCACCCCCCCTCGACAACTCGATAGCGCTCGGAGGTCCTCATGGCCACGTCCCAGAACGGCTTCCTCGCCAACAACCGGGCCCTGGTGGCCTCCCAGCGCATCCCGGGTACGCAGGTGAACATCAGCGTGCGGACCGACGCTCCGGGCCTGCTGCTGCTCGAGGTGGCCGCCGCGTTCGACCGGCTGGTCGAGGACGTGGACAACGCCCGGGGCGCCCTGGACGACTGGGGTTACGCCGAACGCCCGATCCGTGGCGGCGGCCAGCTGTCCAACCACGCCAGCGGCACCGCCATCGACCTCAACGCCACCCGGCACCCGCTGGGCACCTCGCCCTCGGCCAATTTCAGCGCCGCCCAGGTCGTCCAGATCCGCAGGATCGTCGCGGTCACCGGTGGCGTCGTGCGGTGGGGCGGGGACTACACGGGCCGCAAGGACCCGATGCACTTCGAGATCAACGACGGCCGGACGGTCGCCCAGTGCCGCGTCGCCCTGGACGCCATGCGCCGCTTCAACGGTTCCCCCAGCCCCCAGGAGGTCGACGTGCCGTTTCCCACCCTCAAGCTCGGCGACGGCGTGCCGGACAGGCTCGACACCGGCCCTGCCGACCCCGGCCGCCAGCACTGGTTCGTCGACAGCGTGCAGACCCTGCTCAACAGGCGGGGGCTGAAGGACGACACCGGCAAGCCCCTGCCCCCGCTGCTGGTCGACGGCCAGTTCGGCACCGCCACCGAGGCCCGGGTGAAGGTGCTGCAGAGGCGATCCGGCGTCCCGCAGACCGGTCGCGTCGATGCCGTGACCTGGTACTGGCTGGCCGGCAACGACGCACCCGACTTCGCGTGAGCGCTGCCGTCGGCATCGCGTTCGACTCTCGTGCTGTGTGAGCAGCGCTGATGCCTAACCACGGCTGATTCTCGGCCAGTTCTCCGTCCCGCCGCCCGGGTTCTCCGCGCGGCCATCTCGTCATGCCCGAAGGAGCTCGAGATGACCCTGACCCCTGCCCAGAAGGCAGCCATCGTGGCCGCCCTGACCCTCGTTCTGGGAATCTTCGGCCTGACGGTCGTGCCGTCGAATCCGCCGAGCTCCACGCCGGCGCCGGGCAGCAGTAAGTACGCCGCCTGCGTCGCGCCGTCCGGCATGACCGCGCTGATCGACCAGGACAAGAGCGACAGCCAGAAGCCGTGGCGGATCCCGCCCGGCTCCGACCACGCCGAGGTGTGGTTCAACGCCGCCCCGCTGGACGCGAAGGCGGTCCAGGCCGGCTGGACCCAGAGCGTCTACCTCGACTACCTGCGCAACGGCCGAGACGTGTGGAACCAGAGCCCGTGCCTGGACGTGCACGTGGTGCAGCTGGAGGGCAACTACCGGGGCCTCGACCAGTGCCCGGCCGGGAAGAACTGCGTGCCGATCGTCATCGGTGACGGAGGCGGCGACGACGGCAACTTCAACGCCCGAGAGTCGGACGGGTTCACCATCGGCGGCGACATCCAGGTGCTCCGCAAGCTGTCGGCGAACACCGACTCGAAGGGCTGCAACGAGCGCAAGAACGTCGTGGCGCACGAGATGGGGCACGCCGTCGGCCTGGTCCACCGCCGCGGCCGGGTGCTGATGAACGGCGACACCTACGGCGACATCTGCACCGCCGACCCGGACGAGTACCGCAACCTGCTCTTCGACTACGGCCGCCAGATCCGGCGCTGACCAGGAGGTATCCCATGATCTTCGGACGTGAGCCGGCGCTGTTCTACACGCTGGTCGCCAACATCATCACCCTGGCCTCCGGCCTGGGCCTGAACCTGTCGGTCGAGCAGCAGGGCGTGCTGAACGCCATGGTCGTGCTCCTGAGCGGCTGCGTGCTGGCGTGGAAGGTCGCGACCGAGCAGGGCATCGCGCTGCTCGGCGGGGTCGCCAAGGGTCTGATCGCGCTGGCCCTGGCCTTCGGCGCGCACCTGTCCCCCGAGCTGCAGAGCTCGGCCCTTCTCGTGGTCAACCTGGCCATCGCGTTCATCGTGCGCAGCCAGGTCACCGCCCCGACCCCGCCGCGGCTCCCGGCGGGCCGTGACGAGGCCGCGGAAGTCACGCCGTGATCCTGCTCGAGCAGGAGAGCCCGCGATGCCCGTGACCCAGCCGGGCGCTGTGCTCGACCTGCGGGCGTGGAAGCTCACCCTGCCGATCGAGGGCCGCAAGAACGGGAAGGGCACCGGGAAGCCCCGGGAGATCCTGCCCTCCGAGCTGGTCGCACTCAGCGCCGACGATCTCACCGGCCTCGCCCCGTACATCCGGGCGGTCACCGTCCCGGCGGCCGGTGTGGAGTTCCGGGCACCGGTGGTCGGGTTCACCACGCCCGGATCGGAGAACAAGCGCTCCGAGCTGCGCGAGATGAACGCGAAGGACCCCACCAAGCTGGCCAGCTGGTCATCGACCGACGGTGTCGGGCATACCTGCTGGCTGGACGTCACCCCGACCCGGCTCCCGACCGGCAACGCCGGCGTCGGGCTGGTCCCGCAGCAGATCCACGACGTCGACGACGACGTCGCGGTCTGGCGGATCGAGGCGTCCGGGCTGTGGCTGGCCATCGGCGACCACCGCGAGAACTGGAGGCTCATCGACCCCGGCTACAGGGTCGGGACCCGGCTGCGGCTCGCGCTGGTCGCGGTCGCCGGCGAGATCCGCGCCTACCGCGACGGGCAGCTGGCCCACCGGTTCCCGGCGAAGGTGTCCGGCTGCTACTTCAAGGCCGGCGCCTACACCCAGGCCAACGCTGGCGCCTACCCGATGTCGGCGGCCAACTACGGGGCCGCGGTCATCCACGACCTGCGCGTCGTCCACGGCCCTGTGCAGGCCGTCCCGGGCCCACCCGCGCCGGCCCCGGCCCCGGGCGGCGCCGCACCGGTCACCACTCCCGCGGCGCCGAGCTCCCCGGTCGTCGGCAAGCCGGTCGTGTTCGTCGCCACGCCGACCGCCGACGGCGGATGGACGCTACGCCCGGTCCCGCCCGAGCTGCTGAAGGTCGACCCGGCCACCATCTAGACCAGCCGCTCCCCTGCTCGATCCTGGTGCCCACTCCGCCCACTTCCCCGGGGCGGCGCGGGCACCACTTCATCGTGAGCCTTGCCCGGCCGGCGGGGCGTCCCCGAAGCGCCCAGTCGCCGCCGAGCACGCCAGGCCCCCACCCGAACCCTCTTCCTGGGTCGGGCGGGGGCTCCTTCGTGCGTTCTAGTGGCATCGCCCGGGGACATCGACGCCAGCGCCGGCCAGCCACCAGGAGCGGAGACTACGACTGGCTCCATCCGGGTGACGTTGACCGAAAACACCCCACCCCGGTGCGGTGGCCCGGAAAGCTGTGGAGCCATGGGTAACCACGACAAGCCCGACACTGACCCCAGCCAGGACGGCCAGGCGCCCGGGATCCCGCCGGAGGCCGACCCGGGCAAGCACGCCAAGGACGACGACGACGAGAAGAAGTGATCGACTGGGCCGAGGTGATGGACCGGGTCCCTCGGGAGCGGTTCATCCCCCAGGTGATCTGGCGTCATGAGCGCGGTCGCGGCGGCAACGACCACCTTCCGGTCGACCGGGCCACCGACCCTGATGCCTGGGCCGCCATGGTCGCTGCCGACGAGCCGGTGGTGACCCAGGTCGACAACGGCCGTCCGGCGCCCGATGGGACCGGCCGCGAGGTCACCTCCTCCAGTTCCGACCGCCGGGTCGTGCTGAACATGCTCCAGCTTCTCGACGCGCAGCCAGGCGAGCGGGTGTTGGAGATCGGCGCCGGCACTGGATGGAACGCCGCCCTGCTGGCCGGGGGCGGGGCCCAGGTGGTCAGCCTCGAGGTCGACGAGCAGTTGGCCGAGACGGCGCTCGACAACCTGGTGCTGGCCGGCTACACCGAGGTGACGGTCGTCGGTGGAGACGGCCTACTGGGCTGGTCGGTCGCGGCACCCTACGACCGGCTGATCGCCACCGTCGGGGTGGAGACCGTGCCGGCCGCCTGGGTGGAGCAGACCCGCCTCGGCGGCCGGCTGGTGGTGCCGCTGACCAACCAGTGGCAGCCGCCCGGCACCGTGGTGCTGGAACGGACCCCGAGCGGCGCGATCGGCCGGATCGCCGCCCGATCGGCGTTCATGTCCGTGCGCTCCCAGCACCGCAACCGGCTCGCCGGGAGCAGTTACACGGCGCCGGCGGAGGTGCGGGGACGCTGCGATGTGCACCCGCACGCCCTGGCCGGCGACCCGGACGCAGCGACGGCGATCGGCCAGCGGGTCATGGAGATCAGTTGGTCGTGGGCCAAGTCGAACGGCTGCGGGGTGCTGCACCTGTTCGGCGGCGACGGCATCTCCTGGGCGTGGTTGGACGACGAGGGCGACACCGAACAGGCGGGCCCCCGACGGCTGCTGGACGAGGTCCTGGCCGCGTACGGCTGGTGGGTGGAGCAGAGCAAGCCCGCCCGGGAGGACTGGGTCGTGACCGTGGACCTGGACGGCCGGCAGCGGATCGAGCTACGCAGCTGAAGGGGATCGCCCCGGGCTCTACGGCCACTCCCGGTGGCCGTAGGCGGCGCAGCGGCCATCGGCGTCGAGCCTTGCCCGGCACTCCCGCCAGCCGCCGCTCATCCACATCCGGGCCCGACAGCGGCGCTGTGGCTCCGGCGGCAGCCCGGTCAGGACGCGCCGCAGCACCAGCTCGGACAAGCTGAGCCCGGCCTCGGCCGCTTCGCCGACGAGGCGCTGGTAGACCTCCGGCGGGACGCGGGCGGCCACGACCCGCTGGTGCTGGCTCATCGGCGCCGTCCTCGGACGGCGGTGGCCGGGTCGCGGGCCCACAGGTGCGCCTTGGGGCAGCTGAGCCGGTGGTGCAAGTGCAGCCGCCGGCCGCCGGCGCGGGCGCCGAGCTGCTGTCGTGGCCCAAGCACGCCGGCGGTCGGCCGGCCGTCTGGGCCGGGCTGGCCGAGCAGGATGTTCCCGTTCGGGTCGGGGTCGGCGTCGACCGGCATCGCCTTCCCGGCCGCGGTGGTGCACCAGACGATCGCCGCCCGGCAGTGGTTACAGACCTCGCGGTTCATCCGTCGCCGCCGGCGGCCGGCCGAACGCGTAGGTAAGCCCAGCCCTCGACGTCGGCGAGCTGGGTCTCAGCGACGTAGCCGTGCCGCATGGCGATCAGGTCGGCCTGCTCGCGGTTCGCGGCCCGGATGGTCATGGGCTCGTCGAGCAGCAGCACATCGCCGAGCGCCTGCCTCAAGCTGGCGGCGGCCAGCAGCTCATCGAGCTGGCCCATTTCGTAGCCGGCGCAGTACGCCTCGTCGTCGTAGGGTCCGCCCTTCGAGTGGACGGCCACGAACGGCATCACCAGCCCGTACTCGACGTCGGGCGCCTGCTCCTGCTCTTCGTCATCCACTGACCTGCTCCTCCGTGGGGCCTGTTGAGTCGGACGCCGGCGCCACGTAGCCGTGCCGGTAACGCGGTAGCGGCTCCCGACCAGGTACGAACGCGCAGCTGGTGTGGGGATCCAACTCGTTGCCGGCGGCGTCGTAGTAGACGGGCGGGTCGAGCTCGACCCCGTCCTCGTCGCGCTCGACCCGCTCGACGCTGGCGGCCCGGAGCTCCTGCTCGCTCATCTCACCCGGGTAGCACCACTCGCCGGCCAGGACCTGGTAGCCGCTGGCGCGCTCGACGTGGCGGAACTCCTCGTCGAGCTCCTCCAAACAGGCCACCATGCGGCGCTGCCACTGCAGCGGCATCGACTGCATCAGAACCCGGGGCAGCACCAGGTACGAGCTGTAGCTCAGCTCGAACCAGCTGTGCACCGGCCCGCTGGTCCGCTCCCAGGACCGGTCCAAGGCGCTCACCCCACACCTACACCGGGTGGATCCACCGGCAGGTGAACCACGATCAGCCATGCGCCCACCACTCCGGCACCGACGAACCATGCGACCGCGGGCCACCACCACCAGCCCGGCACACCCGCGCGGGTCTGCACGTCGCGGTGCAGCAGCCACGTGAGCGGAGCCGTGCACGCGAGCATCCACACCGCGATGGCGCCCAGGAGCGTGATCACCGGTATCACCGCTCACAGCCGGCGAGGATCAGCGCGACGACGGTGAGCGCCAGGTGGTGCAGCGCCTGGTCGGCGAGGTACGGGCCGTGCAGCGGCAGCACCCCGGTGCTGATCGGGCGAGGGGCGGACTCGAACCCCTTCGCTACCACGACGCGCACCTGCGGTCTGGCGAAGTTCGTCGAGCCGGTGTGCTCGAGCAGCCGCGCGACGGGCCAGCGGCGGTCCAGGAACGCGTGCGAAGCGGCCGAGAATGCTATTCCGGCCGCCGTCGCCCGCCAGCTCGGCCGGACCCCGAGCGAGCGCAGGACGGCGATCGCGGCAGCCTGGGTGGCGTGGTAGCCGACTAGGTGCCCGGCCATCGCGCGCCAGCTGGTCGCCTTCCCGGCAGCCTGGTGATCGGTCTGGACGACGTGGTCGCCGAGGTCGTGCGCGGCCCACAGCATCGCCAGGGCGGCGCCGAACCGCCCGGCCCGGCCGCCGCCGGCTACGCGGGGACGCGTGGTGCCGGGACGGTGGCCCGCCGGATCCGGGCGGGGTGCGCCGGCGGCCCGGTCAGCGGCCGCCCGCTGAACCTGTTCACGCAGGTCATGCCCGCCACGGCCGGGCAGTCCGTGCAGTCCACGGTCTCGGCGAGCTCGCGCTCGGCCAGCCACTCCAGCCGGTACCAGTCGGCGAGCTGCGCGCGGGTCAGCCGTCCCCGAACCATCATCCTCGCCTCCTCCTGCACGACTCGCTGTAACGGCGTTACAGAGCAAGTGTGACACGTGGACCTGGCGGGGTGGTAGAGCGTTGTTCCTGGTCAGCGCTTCGAAGCGGCGGTGGGGAGTACTGGTCCCGTGGTTGATCATGACACCATCCGTTCCGGATCGGCTTCGGCTGTGGCCCCCGAGCGATCCTCGACGGCGCATCGGCCCCCATCGGCGGGCCTCGCAGGAGCCGGCCGGTCGCTACCGCCGGCAGCGGGCATCGGTGGGTCTGGCGCCCGGTGCCGGCCGCCGCGTTGGGGTGAGGGCCGAGAGCCGCTCGTGGGCCACCGGGTGGGGCGCGCGGCCTTCGCGTCTTCGAGGATCTCGCGGATCTCCCGCTTCGCCTCGAGCGCGACCTGGCTGGGCGCCGTCGGCTGGTTGGCCAGCCACGCAGTCAGTTCCCGTTGGGCCGCCAGGTGCTCCTGCCGCACCTGGTACTCGCGCTCGGCCGCTGCGGCGCGCTCGGCGTCCTCGCGCTCTTGGCGGACCCGTGCGCATCCACGGCAGGGCTCGGGATCCCGGCAGCCCGGCTGGCCGCAGAGCGACCCGGCGCCGGCTGGTGATGGCTCGAATGGCGGTGGAGGGGCGGTGCTCGGGGGGCGCGCGCGTCTGGGGGTTACGTCGGTAGTCCCCCCAGGAGTAGTTACGGGAACTACGGGTTGGTCGCCATCCAGGTGTCTACCGGATCGGGCCGTTTTGTCTACCGGATCGGCTATCCGGTCGCCATCAGCTGCGATCGGGTCGCCACCTGGTTGGCGAGTGGATGGCTCTTCGGTCGGCCCCGAGTTGTCTAGTGGATCCGATCGGGTAGCCACCTGGGTGTCGCCTGGATCGTCGGTGGCGGGTGAATCGGCTGGCCAGCGGGCGAGGTCGACCATCCGGTAGACGGTGCGCACTCCGGGGCGACTCCGGCCGCCGCCGCGTTGCACGACATGCACCAGGCCGCGATCGCGCAGCTCGGTGAGGGCCCGGGTGGCGGTGCGTTCGGAGGACAGTAGGGCGTCGGCGACCCGGTCCAGGGGGGCGCGACCGATCCGATTGTCTCGGCAGCCCTCGGCCACGACGGCGAGCGCGGTGATCGCGTTGCGGGTCACGCCGGCGGCGCCGAGCCGGCGGGCGTGGTCGTACACCTCACCCACCAGCCGGCCGGACAATGCGCAGCCTCCGTTCGTCCTGGGCGGCGGGAGGCTCGGTGTCGCGTTCGAGGGTGTGCAGAGTCCAGTGCACGGCCTCGCTGTGGGTGAAGCCCTCCTCGAGGGCCTGCCGGTAGGTGTCCTTGTCCGCGACCCAGCGGAGCCGGTCGGCCAGGTTGAGGCGGTCGTCGATGCAGGCGGCGCCCAGCATCATCGCGATGCCGGCCATCCCGCGCAGCCGACCACTACCGCCGGCGGCGTCGGTCGCGGCCCGCCAGGCGTCGTTGAGCATGACGGCGTCGTCGGCGCGGATCGCGGCGACCCACTGCTCCACCGGCCCGATGAGGTCGGCGAGGAACTCGTCGTGGGCGAGGATGGCCAGCGGGCCCGGCACGGCGCTCATCGCGCCACCCGAATCATGTTCGCTCGCCTTCGGGTGTGGTGTGGCGGTACTGGTGGCGGACGCGGTCGCGGGTGAGGTCGGCGGCGAGGTTCGCCGCGGCCTGGGCCGGCCACGTGCCATTCTCGGCGGCCGCAGCGGACACCTTCACCGCGCCACCGGAGAAGCGGCCGTGGTTGGCGGACTCGGTGGGGATGCCCGGGCGGGCCGACCAGTCCGCGGTCCAGGACAGCTCGCGCCGCTTGGACTGTGGGCGGCCGTGTGACTGCCGCTGCAGCTGGAAGGTGACCTGGTGGTCGTCGCCATGGGGCATCCGCACGGTCGCCACGACCGGGTCACCGACGTCGTCGTATGAGTAGCGGGCCTCGCCGAGCAGGATGTCCCGGGGGTCGATCCGGACCGAGCCGTACATCCAGCGGGGGTCGCTGCGGCGGTGCTCGTTGCGGCGGGCCCACACCTGCCAGCGGAAGCGGCCGTCGTGGGCCGAGACGCCGATGACGCGGGAGTCGTAGCCGGTCGGGTTGAGGCGGCGCTGGAGCCATGTCCCGTATCGCTCGGTGTGCAGATAGAGCGCCCCGAGCTTGTGCAGGTGCACGTGCCCGGCCAGGGTGTGCTCGCTGCCCCGGTTCCCGATCTTCACCTCGACCGACAGGCCACCGTGGCCGCCGAGTGCGACGAGCTCGGCACCGAGCACTCCGCGCTGGAAGTCGTCGGCGGACGGCGGGACAACCGGCAACGGTGCGGTGTATGGCTGGCCGATCTCCAGGTCGGAGTCGATGGGCTGCGCGAGCCGGACACCGCAGCGGTCGCAGCACGCCCATCGCGACCGGCGCGGGTTCGCCCGGGTGCCGGGCCCGGACATGTCGACGCCATCGACCACGACCCGGTGCCCGAGCAGCCGGCACAGCGGGATCAGGCGAGGGGCATACAGCCAGAAGCCCCGGTGGACCCGGGCCCGGGTGGAATCGCGTTCCCGGTAGTCGGTGGAGTGCCAGCGCACCTTCGAGCTAAGCAGCGTCATGTGGGCTCCGTCTCCGTGGGGCTCGTCGGGGCGGGAGAGGCGCCGCCGGCGGGGTGGTCAGGCCGAGCTGGCCGGGGTCGGTGATGCCGCGCAGGGCCCGGGCGACGCGCTCGAGGGCGTAGAGACCCCAGGCGATACCGGCGGTGAACCACGGGCACGCTCGTTCGGCGTCGGCCAGCTGGACCAGCCGTACGCGCTGATGGTGCAGGTCGGTGGCGAGCCGGTCGGGCTCGAACGGCTTGGCGAGCGCCTCGTCGAGGTGGCCCAGGGCCTCGAGGCCGCGCCGCAGACCGTGCCGGAACCGGTCGTTCGGGTCGGTGCTCAGCTCGGTGAGGGTGGCGCGGTGGTGGGTGAGGACCCGCACCGCGGTGGCGATGGGCGCGGGGCTGGTCACGGCTGGCGGGCTCCCCGCTTCCAGTCGCGCACGGTGTCGCGGTCCAGGTGCAGGCTCACCGCGACCTGGGCGACGGTGCGGCCGGCGTCGAACATGGCGTACGCGGCGCGCCGGAGCTCGTCCCGGCCGGCGTCAGCGAGAGCGTCCGCGGCGACGACCGCTTCGGCGATCATCGGGTCGACCGCTCCCGCCGCCCGCGCGGGGACGGCAGAAAGTTGGGGGGCAACCGGGTCGCCGGCACTACTACCCCACCGACAGCCCGCCCGCCCGACGCTGTTGACGACCGGCCGCGGCTGCGCCGGCGAGGTGTCGGGGCTGTGCGGGCCAGTGAGCGCCGTGACGACCAGCTCGGCGAGCAGCTGGCCGAGCTGGTCAGGTCCGGGGACGCCGTGGTAGCCGTGGGCGGTGGCGGTGATGGTGGCGCCGTCGTCGTCGACGCCGACGGTCAGCTTCATGGCGGGCCGTCCTCCTCCTCGTCGTGCAGGTCGTCGTCCTCGTCGCCCTGGTCGCGATCCAGATGGTCGAGGTCGGACATGGCCAGCTGCTCCCACGGCTCTCCGGCCGACTCGCCGGCGGGTTCGCCGCCGGCGTGGCGGTGGTGCCACCAGCGTTCGTCGGAGAGATCCGGCGCGAGGAGCTCGGCGTCGGGGTGGTCCTCGTCGCCCAGGACGCGTTCGATCGGGCGCCAGGGCAGCAGCAGGCCCCGGTAGGTGTCGCCGATCTGGATCAGCAGCGGGCGGTGCTGGTGGCGACGGTAGAGCCGGATCAGCTCGCCGCGCCGAACCGCGACCCGGGTGAACGGGACCAGCGAGGACGGGATCAGGTCGGTGCGCGGTGTCGGCGGCCGCAGCGACAGCTCGGCCAGCCGGCCGACGCCGAGGACGACGTCCGGGCAGGGTGGGGTGTCCAGGACGTCGTAGAGGGTGCGGGCCGGATAGTCGAACGGGTCGAGCTCGCCGAAGGACAGGCTGACGCCCTCATCGATGAGATTCGGGTCCTCCCGGATGGTGACCTCCCCGTCCGAGCGGGCGATCTCCACGGCGTGGATGTTCAGCGGGTCCCGACCCCGGGCGGCCTTGAACACGGTGATCACCGACTTCACGTCGCGCAGCGACCACAAGGTGGGCTGGGTGAGCTGCCCGGAGCAGGGGGCATAGGTGTGCCCGGCGACGCGCCGATCGGTCGAAGCCCCGGCCAGCAGCTCCATGATCCCGGGCTCGCCGCCGTGGTGGCCGCGTCCGGTGTGCAGCAGCACCGACCCGGTCAGCCCGGCGTCCGGGGTGCGGTCGGCGGTGTGGGCCAGGTCGGTCAGCACCCCGAGCAGCGCGCTGGTCAGTATGCGCACAGCGACTGCCCACCCGGCCAGTGGTCGCGCAGCCCGGCCACGACGGCCCGGGCCCGGGCCCGCTCCAGCCCTAGGCTGCCGGAGGTCAGGACCCCGAACAAGGTGGTGTCGAGCTCGACACCGGCGATGGAGGACAGCACCCCGCCGGCGTGCCGGCGCAGGGTGGGGGTGTCCATCTGGCCCTTGCTGATCGGGGTGTGTGTCTCGATGAACGGCCGCACCGGCGGGACCGCGTCCTCCCCGTCGAACGCGACCCCGGCCATCAGCCGCAGCCCGCGCAGCACCTCCACCTGAGGCGACCGGTGCCAGCGCAGCCCCGCGAGGACCTCCGCGGCCGCCGGCAGCGGCAGGTCCAGGCTCAGCAGCAGCCGCATGACGGCGGTGTCGTGCTCGGCGGCGGTCGCGATCGCGACGCACGTCGCCGCGTACTCCAGCGCGGCCGCCCGGTCGAGGTGCCAGACGTGGTCACCGCCCAGGGTGACCACGGTCGCGTACTGGCCGGTGGGCATCAGGTCGGTGCGCACCCACAGAGAGTCCGGGTCGACGTCCGGAGCGGGCTGAGGTCGGTGGGGAGGGCTCACGGGGAAACTCCTTGGTGCAGGTGGGGAGCGGGGGTGCCGGGGTTGACGTCAGCCGGTGGGCCAGCCGTGCAGCTCGGGCTGCGGCGCGCGGGCATCGGTGACCGGGGCGAACCACCGCCGCCACCCGCCTGGTCGCTCGGGTGGGATAGCGAGCACCGGCGGCGTCCACGCCGGCCCGCCGGCCGCCACGAGCTCGTCGACGTCCGGATCCGGTGCGGGGGTGTCCTGGACGGGTGCCCACTCGCGGGCCTCAGCGGACGCCACCGCCACGAGCTCGGCCGGGTCGACGTGGCAGGAGTCGTCGGCGGGGTCGTCCCGGAACACGTCGTAGCGGGTGTAGCCGACAACGTCGACCGGCTCGTCGAGCAGGGTGCCCGTCACCGTGATCCGCACCTGCCCGGCGCCAGGCATGGGCTGGGCGAGCACGATCCACCCGGGCTCGAGCAGCTGCGCCCAGTCCAGCAGCGCCTCGACGTCGCGCAGCGGGTAGGAGCCGGGGTGCAGCAGCCACCGGTCAGCACGGCGCGCGGGCGGGCCCAGCAGCGGCCGCAGCTGGTGCTCGGTGCGCAGCTGCTCGAGCCGGTCCGGGAACCCCTGGGCCGGCGCGGTCACGGCCGCACCGCCAGTGCCGGCACGATCGCGGCCGCGCAGACCAGCATCACCACGGTGGCCACGGCCGCGACCATGGTCGCGGCGCGTGACAGCTTCCCCCGGATCCGGATGCGTGCTCGCGTGCGGGCGGGCCCGAGCGCGGGCCCGCTCCAGATCGGCGCGCCCACCACGCGTCCTGCTGTGTGCCGTCCCACTAGCCCAGCCCCCATCCGGTGCTCTACAGTCCGTGATGTCACCTGTTCGAGTGACGCGAGTCGTGCATAGATCAGCGCGCGCCGATGTACTTCGCCGCGCGGTAGGTCACGCGGGTCGGGCCCGCGTCGTCATTTCTGGGTATGAGCTGCTCGGCGCGGCCGCGCTGTCGCGTGCGCCGGCCGCTCTACGGGACGCCGCTCACCACTCACCTCCGGCGGCCCGCAGATCCCCGGAGTCGGCGGCGCAGCGGGTGCCGTACGTGCCGTCGACCTCGACCTCCCAGTCGAAGCTGCCGCCGCGTGGCGGCCACTCCCCCACGATCACCCCGGCGTGCCCGGCCCACGGGTGCCCGCCGCCGATGTGCACCCGCGCCCCGGGACGCAGCCGCGCCGGCCCGCGCGGCGGCGGCCACCGCCCACGCGACGCACCCGTCGACGCGGTCATGGGCGGAACTCGATCCCCGCGCCGGCACCCGGCGCGGTGTCAGGGCACCAGGCCACGGTGCGACCGTGGTGGTCCTCGGCCTGGTCGACGCACGGCCCGGCCGCCACCCCGGTGGTGCGCCACCACCCGACGCGGTGGCGCCGCAGCGGCTCCTCGGTGGCCAGCTGCGCCCAACGCTGCTCGGCCAGCCCCCGGGCCAGCTCGAGTTGGTGGGTGCGCCGGACCAGCACGGTGGTCAGCTGCCACGCCGGGTAGAAGAGGATGTCCGCGCGCGGCGGCTTCACCATCACCACGGTGCGCCCGTCCGAGCACTGGATCCGTTCCCGCCGGCGGCGCGGGGCCGCCGCGAGCACGGTCACTGCTCAGCTCCGGGCAGCAGCGCCAGGACGGCCGCCCTCGGGACCCGCAGGTTGCGCTTGCCCACCCGCGCGGCCGGCAGCTCCCCGTCGTGGATCATGCGGTAGACGGTCATCTTCGACACCTGCAGCCACAGCGCCACTTCCCACACCCGCAGCAGGTCCTTCGGGCCGACGCCGGCGGGCATGGGCGCGCCCACCTGCTGCTCCCGGGCCTGGCCCACCGGCCCGGGCGGCCGTCCTGCCCCGTTCACGACACACCGCCAGCGGTCAGCGCGCGCTGGTCGTTGGCTACGTAGGCCTGGTAGAGCGTGGTGCCGGCGGCGTCGACGTGCAGGTGGGGCAGCATCAGCTGGTCCAGGGTGGCCATGTGCGCGGCCACCATCGCCAGCTGCGACTCCAGCCAGTCCTGCGCGGTCCGCCACGCCACCCTCGCTGCGTGCTCGCGGTCGCGGTGGTTGGGGCGCAGCGGCCGGCCGTGCCGGCGCCGGTAGACCTGCTCGGTCTCGCGGCTGTTGAGCAGCTTGTACACCGCGTCGACGTCGACGGGCAGCGTGAACGCCCGGTCCCCGCCGGCGGTGGGCAGGCTGAACGCCAGGCCGACGGGGTTGCGGTCCGCGCCGTACTTGACGACGACCGCGCTCGCGCCGTACTCGCCCAGCATGGCCTGCATCTCCGCCACCGTCTTGATCACCGGCACAGAGGTCGTGTAGTTGAGCACGACCGGCATCAGCGGATCCCCTCGAGGAACTCCCGCACCTGCCGCGAGTTCTCCAGCTGCCCGGCGACCTGCATCATCGCGGCCAGCAGGATCGCCCCGTGGTCGCGGGTGTCGGGGTGCTTGCGAAGGTCCGACTGGATCGACGCGATCGCCGTGACGACACCGCGCGGGCCGACGTCGAGCTCGGCCAGCGCCCGCTCCCGGCACCACTCCAGGTGCTCGGCCCGGCTCCGGCCGGCCCGCCCGTCGTACACGGCACCGTCGAGGTTTTCGGTGGTCACCGTTGCTCTCCTCTCGCCGTCTCCGGCTGGTCATCAGGCGGGCCCGCCACCCCGGCGGCGGGCCAGTACACGGTGCGGACGCCGGCGACTGCCCGGGCGGCGGCCAGGTCGAGCTCGCGCAGCGTCGCCTGGCCTTCCGCGCTGTCCAGCCAGGCGCCGGCCTCCTCGCGGGTGCCGTCGAACTCGCCAGCCCCCACGGCCGCCAGCACCGCGTCGACGCGGTCGCGGGTGGCCGCGTCGTCGCCAGGCACCGCGCAGAACGCCCAGCTCGTCAGGTCCCGTGCCAACCTCAGGGTGTTCAGGCCGTCGTCGAGGTCCGGCGGGCAGCGGTAGTCGTCGTAGTACCGGGCTCGGGCCCGCCGGGCCAGCTGGCCAGCACCGAGCTCGTCGAGGACCCGGCCCAGGTACAGCGCGGTGTCCTCGCCTGGCCGGCGAGGCTCCCACCACGGGCCCGGGCCCGAGTGCTCGAACATCAGACGGTCACCTGCTCGCACTGCACGATCGACACCTCGGCGTGCGCACCCATCTCGGCGTAGGTTCGGACCCACGCATCGGCCTCGATCGCTGCGCCGGCCCCGTCCAGCGGGCCGTAGGCGCGCAGCGCCGGGTCGCCGTCCGGGTCACGCACCAACACCACGTACCGGTCGACGCTGATGGTGAGCATCACCTCGGCGAGGGCCTGAGGGCTGATCACGAGAAGTCACCGCCGTAGAAGCTGAACCCGTCGGCGTCGAGCCATTCGCCGCGCGGCCCGACCCGATCGATTCGGCGTGGCGGGACGTCCTCCGGGTGGCCGACGCACCAGTCGTACTGCCGGCGCCGGGAGACCGGGTCGGTCGCCTCGACGCGCGCGATGAAGTCCTCGGGGACCTGGCGGTGGCCGTACTCGTCCCAGACCTCGCCGCCGTCCCGGATCAGGTCCTTCCAGCCGGCCCAGGAGGCAACGATCAGTGCCGGAGGTGCGTACAGCTTGGCCACGTTGTCCCACTCGGCCTCGGCGAAGTGGCCCTGGAAGGAGATCAGGCTCTTGCAGATGTGCAGCTCGTCGTAGCGGCCGCAGTCCGAGCAGATGTTGTGCCGCCAGTAGTAGTTCGTGCCCATTAGCTGGTCGCTCCCCGGGTGGCCGCCTCCGGGTCGGTGACGCACCGTTCGATGTCGGAGAGCTCGTAGCCCCACGCGGCCAGCTGGCCGAGGTAGAACCGGTCCACGCCCCGGTGCCCACCGGTTGGCGATCGCCAGCAGTGCACGTCGGTGGTGTTCTCCCACGCGGCCAGCAGGGTCGCGGCCGCGAGCACCAGGGCCCGCTTCGAGCTGGCGCCCGGGCTCAGGAAGCCCTGCAGCTGCTCGTCGATCCGGGTCGTGGGCCCGGCTTCGTCGGGCTCAAGGAGATGCCGCAGCAGCTCGTGGTGGTTCTCGATGGCACGGCGCAGGCAGTCGTCGCGGCGCAGCAGCGCGGCCGCGATGAACTGCTCGGCGCCGGCGGGCGGCCGGGTGCGGCGGGCGAACTCAGCCAGCCAGCGCCGCCGCACCTGCTCGGCCGCCCGCCATGCCCGGTTGCCGGCGATCACGTCGGCGCGGTCCTGGCGGGCCGCTTCCGCGTCGAGGGTGCCCGACGCCCCACCCGCGTGCACCCGGCGCTGGGTGCACACGTACTCGGCCCGCCACGTCCACTCAGTGCGGCCGTGGACGTAGCTGTTGCCCTGGCTGAGGTACGCGGCGTGCCCGGGGCAGTCCCGGTGCTTGGCCGGCGTGATCCCGAGGGACTGCAGCGTGCTGGTGCTCGACCAGTCCACCCGCTCGAGCGCGGTGACTCCGGCGGCGGCGAGCTCAGCGGCGACCCGGGCCCGCGCGGCGGCCGACAGGCGGTCGTCGCGGGCCCGCTGCACCGCGTGGTCGAACAGGCCCCGGCCGGCGGCTGCAGTCAGCTCCTCGACGACGTCGGGCTCGTCATCGAACTCGGCGATCGCGGCGGCCTGCGCCAGGTTCAGATCAGGGTGGGTGACGGTCACCGCGCGGGCGGTGGCGCTGGCCGCGACCGCCAGAGCCGCGTCGACGTCGCCGCGGCGCAGCGCAGAGCGTCGCACGATCTCGCCTGCGGGGATCCCGATCAGCGCCAGCTGTTGCACCGCGATGGCCCGGTCGGCGGTGGTGTTCGGGGCCCGGTGCGCGTTCTCCACCAGCTGGTCGAACAGCCGGCTCTCGTCCTCCGGCGGCACGGTGAGCATCACCGGCACCCACGGCAGCCCTTCGGCGGCGGCGAAGTAGGCGCGCCGCTGCCCCATGTGCACCTGAACCCGCCCGTCGTGCAGGTAGGCGACGATGGGCTGCAGCACCCCCCGGGCGCGGATCGAGGCGGACATCTCCGGATCCGGGGTGACGTCGACGCGCACGTTGCGGCCCAGCACCAGCTCCCCGGGCGGCATCCGGTACACCCGGGTGCCCAGCTCGGGCTCCCCGGCCAGCAGCTCGGCGGTCGTGATCACCCGCTCCTCGGTGTTCACCTCGACGTCCCTCCGCGCCCGCCGCTCGCCGGCCGCCTGTCCCGCCACAGCCCGCTGGTAACGCCGTTAACACCGGGGGCGGACGGGATCCGGCTGACCCCGGTCACCGCCTCCGACACCACCTCGATGCCCATGAGCCGCTCCGCCACGTCCCGGTCCGAGATGAGGGCCTCCGGGACACAGCCGTGCTCGCAGCGCAGGCTCTGCGTCACCCCGAACACCCGGCAGATCAGCGGCCGCACTTCGTAGACCCGGCAGGTGTTCAGCCCGGACAGCGCTGGGCACCGCACCCGCTCACCGGCGGCCACCCGGCCCCGGAGCGCCATCTGCTCGCCCCGGTCGGGCAGCTCCACCCCGCGCGCCCGCAGCCGTTCCCGCTCGAGCTCGGAGGCGTCGATGACGGTGCAGGAGTCGTGGCAGAGGCCTCGGCACACGATCCCGGGCACCGAGTCGTACAGCTCGTCGAGCTGCTCGAGCGCCTCGGTGCGGGTGGGCCGGGCCTTCACCGGACATCACCGCCGGTGGCCACCGCCGGGGGCGGGAGCAGTCGCAGCGCCCGCTGGTGCTCGCGGTCGAGCTGGTCGAGCGCCGGCTTGCCCTGCCGGGCGGCTTCCTGCTGCAGCAGCGGCAGTCCGCTGTCGATCGAGGCGAGCACCTCGTCACGGGTGGCCGGCCGGCCGTGGGCCCACCAGGTGATCTGGGTGGGCTCGCCGACGTTGAACAGCGCACCGCCCGGGGCGGCGAACGGCTTCCACGTCTTGGCGGACCACACCACCGCGACTCCGGGATTGCGGGGGATCATCTTCCCGGCGGGGTCCCGGATGCCGCCCTCGATCAGGTCCAGGCCGCGCTCGCGGCGGACCATGTTCGGGGTCGACAGGAACGGGCACGCCCGGGCCGAGTAGAGCGCGCAGTCGAGGTGGCTGGGCGGCTCGGCGGAGACGCGGTTCACCGCGCACATCGGCCCGATCACGAACGCGGCGTGCTGGCCGCGCGGCTGCCCGCACACCCAGCACCACGCGAACCGGTAGGCGTCCGGGATTCCATCGCGGCGGATGACCCGGAAGTCCGGGACGCCGGCGGCGTCGATGTGCACGAACCACGGGATGGGCCGGCCGTGCTTGTCGGTGGGTAGCCGGCGCATCCGCTCCGGCAGCGTTAAGTCCCGCACCGGAGCCTGCACCTCGCCGCTCACGTGTCCTCACCGTCTTCGTCCTTGCCGACGGCCTCGAACTCGGACGGGGAGATCCGCAGCGCCGCGTGCTCTCCATGGCCCGTGATCCAGCACTGGATGCGCTTGTCCGGGCCGGGGTCGGCGCGATCGTCCGGGCCGTGCGTGGCGAACACCATCTGCGCGCCGTCGTGGTAGTCCGGGCAGTCGGTGCGGTAGTAGCGGGTCGACCAGCGCGACTGGTTCCGATCACGCCCAGGCTGTGCGCCGCCGGCGGCCTGGTCCCCGGCGTCGGCGGCCGGCACCTCGTCGTAGGTGGCGGCGAAGATGTCCGGCTTGCAGGGGTACCGCTCGCCCTGCACCCCGGTGATGATCCAGTCGCCGGGGCAGACGACGTGCCCGCCCTCGAGCGTGTCGATCCAGCCGTGGTCGTGCATCAGGTGCTCGCACGTCGGTCGCCGAAACCGTTCCGGGGTCTCGCAGTGGCGAAGCCGTCCCATCAGGATGGCGCTGTCGCCCGCGCTGACCTCGCCGGTGGCCGGATCCACCGGAGGGTGCCGGTAGAGGCCAACTACCCCGCGCTCGGAGTAATCGCCGTGCTTCCACCACTGCTCCGCCTCGATCTCGACGGGCTTCTTGCGGAACTTCACGAGCCCTCCCCTCGGCCCGGGCGCCCGACCGGCGCGGCGGGTTCGATGCTCAGTCCGGCGGCGGCCAGCGAGTTCCGGAGCGCGCTGAGCTGGTCGCCGATCTCCATGACGTCGTGGAACTGGTTGCAGGCGCCGCAATAGCGGTTCGCCACGTCCTCGGGGTGGTAGCTGCGCCGCGTGCAGCGGGGGCACACGATCGACAGGCGGTCTTCGCCGGCTGGCGCCACCGCTGGTGTTAACGGCGTTACCAGCTCGCTGCGGCCCGGCCAGTGCCGGTCGACGTCGGCGGCGGTCAGCCCAGCGCCCAGCACGGTGTCTGCCCGGGCAGCCAGGAACGCGGCAGCCTCCCGGGCCTGCTCCTCGCTGACCGGCTCCTCGCCGGCCCGGGGCACGCCCAGGAGCCATTGCAGCAGCGTGTTCACCGTGTTCCCCTCGCGGATGTTCACCCGCCGCTCCCATCGGCCGGTGGCGGTGTCCAGCCGAGTCCGACCAGCGCACGGTGTGTCGACTCCGGGATCTCGACCACGGCCTCTCCCTCGATATCGGTCTCCAGCAGGAGGAGGTCGACGAGCAGCTGGTCGACTTCGTCGGGGTCGGTTCGGTACTCGAGGCGATACACCGAGTCGGCGATGTCGAGTCCGTCGATGAGCAGCTGCCGGTCATGTCGGCCCGGTCCGGATCGGATCTGGACCTTGCGCACCATCACTGGTCTCCCTCGGCGGCCGCCGCGTTCGAACGGGCCGCCGCGACGGTCGGAGTCGGGGCTGACCGCATCGCCTCGAGCGCTCGAGTGGGCTCATCACGAACATGGCCGGGCTGCCGCAGCGCCAGCACAGTCCGATAGCCCCCTCGTGCGGGGCCCCGGTCGTGCCGCCGGCGGCGGAGTGCGCGTCCTGGTGCCTCCCACAGTGCGGGCAGACCGTGTGCAAGAACGTGACGTCTGTCCCGGGGGGCGGGTCCGGTCTTCATCGCGGCGACACCTCGCCCCGCCGACGCCGGTGGGCGCTCAGGATCTGCTGCAGCACGGACGGCGCGCCTTCACCGAGCTGTGGCAGATCGCTGCCCGGCGGATCCGGGTGCAGCGGGACTACGCGGCCGCCCGGAACTCTGTCCGGACCGGAGTCGTCCGGGATCGAAGCGGGCCAAGGCCCGGGGCCGGTGCAGGGGACCGCAGTCAGGCCCGGCTCGGGGAGCTCCTGGACCACGACCGGTGGCGGTTCCAGCGCTGCACCCAGGTCGGTGAACGCGTCGACCAGAGCGATCGTGGCGTGTCCCAGAGCCACGACGGCCCGGACCAGACCCGGGTCGCCGCCGCCCAGCTGCTCCAGCAGCTCCTCCGCCCGCTCGCGGTGCCACCGGCTCACGCTGCACCTCGGCTAGCAGCCGGGTGGCCCTCCTCGTCGGCGGACTCCGCCTCGCGCGGGTGTGGGTGCGAGCGGTCGGCCACGTGCTGTTGAGGCACGAAGAAGAGGCGGGCTACGGGGACTTGCAGGTACTCGGCGACCCGGGCGATCTCATCCACCCGGAAGGCCACCTGACCCAGCAGCCGCCGGGACAGCGCTGCCGTGGTCATACTCAGGACTGGCGCGAGCTCGGCCTGAGCTCGGCCCTGCTCGGCAAGCACGGCGCGGACCTGACGGCCCACGCTCTGTGCTGTACTAACGGTGCCGTTGGTGCTCATGTGCGGCACTGTAGCGCTGAGCGTGCCGTTTCTGTCAAGCTGACAGTGTTGCGTTCAGCGTGTCGTGGTATCCCAGAATCGCCAGTTGCTGCGGTGAGCGTGATTGCCTTACTCTGATTGGCATGACCTCGACCCACGGCGCCGCCATTCGCTCGGTGCCAACCGCAGCGGACCCCACGGCGGCCGAGGCCAGCGCCCAGTTCTTCCGGGACCAGGTGGCCGAAGAGGTCCGAGCGCTGATGGCGCGCCGGCGCATTCGCGGCCGGGCCGCCGCCAAGACGCTCGGGGTCTCACACACGTACGTGCATCGCCGTCTCAACGGCGAGACCCCGTTCGACACCATGGACCTGGCGAGGTTCGCCGAGCTTCTGGACGTGCCTCTAGAGCAGCTGCTGCGAGGCCCAGTAGCTGCTTTCGACGCGGCACCGGCTGCCACGTTGAGTGCGCAGCCGGTTACCGCTGGTGACGGAGAGGCTTACGGGATCAACCGAAAGTGAAGACGTAGACCCGCAGCCCCGGGCTGACGCCCAGGGTGAGTTGGGCGTCGACGAGGTCGTCGCGGGCCATCAGCGGGTACACCCGGGGCGTGCCGGACACCGGGATCGTGGACTCCGGCTTCCCGTCCACCGCCACGTCCAGCGACCCCTGCCCCTCGACCACGGCGTAGACCTGCCGGGCGTTGACGTGGAACCCGATCCGGGCGCCCGGGCCGGCCTCGGCGTACTCGTAGCCGACGTTCCAGGTGCCGTCCAGCCCGACCGTGTTCGGCGGGAACCCGGCCGGGAACCGGTAGTCGTGCGGCTGCTCCAGGGCCAGCGGGTCACCGACGTAGTTCTGGATCTGGCCGGCGTTGAGGTAGGTCTCGTGGGTGGTGCGCTGGTCGGTGACCGTGCGGTCGGCGACCTCGGTCCCGGCCGGGAGCCTCACCCCGGGGTTCGCGTCGGTGAGCAGCCGGCGGATCAGCCGCTCGGTGGTGTCGTAGTTGCCCTCGCCCAGCTTGAAGTAGCGGACCTGGCCCTTGGCGTCGACCAGGAACTGCGCCGGCCAGTACTGGTTGCGGTAGGCGGTGAACATCGAGGTCATGTTGTCCATCGCCACCGGGTAGCGGACGTTCAGCGCCTTCGCCCCGGCGATCACGTTCGCCCGGTCGCGCTCGAAGGCGAACTCCGGGGTGTGGATGCCGACGACCTGCAGCCCGGCGTCCCGGTAGGCCCGGTCCCAGGCCTCCACGTGCGGGACGCTGCGCTGGCAGTTGATGCAGGAGTAGGTCCAGAAGTCGATCAGCACCACCTTCCCGCGCAGGCCGCTCATCGTCAGCGGCGCGTCGCCGGGGGTGTTCAGCCAGCCGGCGATGTTGCGGAACTCCGGGGCCGGGCCGCAGTCGCGCAGCTCGGTCTGCCCGTCCTCGCAGCGGGACAGCTGCTCGGTGCTGCCGTCACCCAGGTTGGTCAGTTGCGGCTTGAGCGCGGGGTTCTTGGCGATCTCCTTCTGCAGCCCGGCGGTGTAGTCCGGGATGGCCCGCTGGACGGCCTGGGCGGCGTCGAAGGCCAGCGCGATCGCCAGCAGGATCATCACGACGCCGCTGACCCGGCGGATCACCGTCTGGTTGCGCCGGAACGCGGCGATCCGCCGGCTCATCTGTTGCCCGGCCAGGGCGAACACCAGCAGCGGCAACGTCGCGCCGATCGCGAACGCGATGGTCAGCACCACGATCCGGCCGCTGATGTCGCCGGTGGCGCCGGCCACGATGATCGCGGTGAGGACCGGGCCGGCGCAGGGCACGTACAGCAGCCCCAGCCCCAACCCGAGCACGAACGCCCCCCGGTCCTGGGTGGCGGCCCGCTGCGGCAGCCGGGAGAACGGCTTCTCCAGGATCGCCTCGACCTTGGGGAAGATCAGTCCGAGGCCGATCAGCACCAGCAGCACCACGCCGACGGTCTTGAGCAGGTCGTCGGGCAGCCCGAGGGCGCTGAGCACCAGCGCGCCGAGCAGGGTGAAGAAGCTGAAGCTGACCACCATGCCGGCGATCACCAGGTACGGGCGCAGGCTCCGGCGGGCCCGGGTGGCCGGCGGGCTCTCGACGGCGACCCCGCCTCCGGGGCCCGGGTCGGGGGCGTCGGCGGGTCGGTCACGGCCGGACCGGCCCCCGGACCCGCCGGCCAGCAGCACCACCGGGAGCACCGGCAGGATGCACGGCGAGATCCCGGTGACGATCCCGCCGACCAGGCCGATCAGGACAAGCGTGAACACGTGTGGAGCTCCCGGAGGTCGGAGGTCGCGACCGTACCGGCCGCTACCCCCGAATCTTCGTCGCGAACGCCGGGGCGGTTCGGATTCCGCGGGTCCCGTAGCCGATCGGTAAGGATCGCCGGTCAGTACACGTCGCGGACGTAGCGGCGGTCGGCCGAGAGCTGCTTGACGTAGGCCTCGGCCCGCTCGGCGTCGAGCTGCCCGCGCTGCCGCACCACGTCGCGCAGGGCGGAGTCGACGTCCCGGGCCATCCGGGTGGCGTCCCCGCACACGTAGAGGTGCGCGCCGTCCTGCAGCCACCGCCACAGCTCGGCGGCGTGCTCGCGCATCAGGTCCTGGACGTAGATCTTGCGCCGCTGGTCCCGGGAGAACGCGGTGTCCAGCCGGGTCAGGTGGCCGTCGTCGCGCATGGCGGTGAGCTCGTCGCGGTAGTAGAAGTCGGTGGCCGAGTTGCGCTCGCCGAAGAACAGCCAGTTGCGGCCGGTGTGCCCGAGCTGGCGTCGCTCCTGCAGGAACGCCCGGAACGGCGCGATCCCGGTGCCCGGCCCGATCATCACCATCGGGGTGTCCGGGTCGGCCGGGGGCCGGAAGTGCGCCGAGCGCTGCACGAACACCTCGATGTCCCGGCCGTGGCCGCGGTCGGCGAGGAACGTCGAGCAGACCCCGTAGCGCGGGGTGCCGGCGTGCTCGTAGCGCACCGTCGACACGGTGAGGTGCACCTCGTCCGGGGTGAGCGCCGGGCTGGAGGAGATCGAGTACAGCCGCGGCTGGAGGCGTTTGAGCACCGCCAGCCAATCCGCCAGGTCGGCGCGCACCGGGAACTCGGCCAGCACGTCCATCGACTGCCGGCCCCACAACCAGGCCTGCAGGCTGGTGGTGTGGCCGGGCCGGAGCAGCTCGTCGAGCTCCCGGGCGCGGGCCCGCTCGCGGACGAAGGCCAGCAGGGCCGGGGTGGGTCGGACGATCTCCAGGTGGTCCTTGGCCGCCGCCCGCAGCGGCATCTCCGGCAGGCCGTCCAGGGTCACCGGGGCGTCGGCGTCCAGCCCGGTGACGGTCAGCCACTCGTCCACCACGTCGTCGCTGTTGGCCGGGTAGACCCCGAGCGCGTCGCCGGCCCGGTAGGTGAACTCCGGGTCCTCGACGGCGAAGCTGACCAGCCGCACGTCCTTGGTGGAGCCTTCGGCGTTCAGCTCGGCGTTGGTGAGCAGGAAGCTGCGCAGCGGGCTGGTGCGGGAGTAGCGGTCGGCCGGCGCCGGTTCCGCCTCCGGGTCCACCGGTGTCGTCACGGCCGGCCCGGGCTCAGCCGCCTCGAGCGCCGCGCTGACCTCGGTGAACCAGGCGTCGGCGGCGGCCCGCTCCCCCGGCTCGCAGTCCACCCGCGCGGTGATCCGGATGCCGCCCAGCTCGGCGAACCGGGCGTCCAGCCGCCGCCCGTGCCCGCAGAAGTCGGCGTAGCTGGAGTCGCCGAAGGCCAGCACGGCGAACCGGGTGCGCGCCAACCCGGACATGCCCTCGGCGCTGACCTCGGCCCAGAACCGGCCGCCGTTGTCCGGGGCCTCGCCGTCGCCGAAGGTGCTGCTGACCAGCAGGACGGTCCGGTACCCGGGCAGCCGGCGCACGTCCAGATCGTCCATCCCGGTCAGCTCGACCCGGTGGCCGGCCGCGCGCAGCCGTTCGGCGTACTCGACGGCGTGCTCCTCGGCGTTGCCGGTCTGCGACGCCCAGAGCACCAGTACCGGGTCGGGTGTCGGCGCCGGCTCCGGCTCCGGACCGCCGACCGGGGCGCTGATCGCCGGGTAGGTGGCGGCGAGCATGCCGTTCACCCAGGCCCGGGTCTCCGGCGGGAACGGCGCGGTGTCCGGGAGGACCGGTGCGGCGCCGGCCGCGGCGCGGCCACCGTCCAGCGCCCAGAGGAATCCGCGCAGGTAGCCGGCCTGCACCGGGTCGAACGCGGGCGGGTCCGCCGGCCCGCCCAGGCCCAGCCCGTCCGCCAGGCCGGACCCGACACCCACACCGACCGGATCGGCGGCCGGGGCCGGCTCGACGGCCGGTACCGGGGCGATGGCCGGGGCCGGGGCGGCCCCGACCCGGGTGAGGCTCACCGCGCAGATCTTGAACTCGGGCTGGAACGACACCGGGTCCACCGCGTCGTTGGTCACCGCGTTGATCGCCAGGTACTCGCCGAACCGGTCGTTCCAGTGGAACGGCGCGAAGCAGTCGCCGGGCCGGACCCGGTCGGTGAGCACCGCCGGGAGCACCGCGCGCCCGCGCCGGGAGGCCACCTCGACCAGGTCGGTGTCGGCGATGCCCAGCCGTTCGGCGTCGGCGGGGTGGATCTCCACGAACGGGTCGGGGTTGAGCCGGGTCAGCTTGGCGACCTTCCCGGTCTTGGTCATGGTGTGCCACTGGTGCTGCAGCCGGCCGGTGTTGAGCACGAACGGGTAACCGCCGTCGGGCAGCTCGGCGGCCGGCAGGTGCGGCCGGGGGAAGAACATCGCGCGGCGGCTCGGGGTGGCGAACCCCAGCCGGGGCCGGGTGCCGTCGGGCCCCTCGACGACCGGCTGGCTGCGGCCGTCGTTGAGGTAGCGGATCGGGTTGCGGTCGCCGGACCCGGGCGGGCACGGCCACTGCACCGGCCCCGCGCGCAGCCGGTCGTAGCTCACCCCGCGCAGGTCGTAGCCGGTGCCGGGGTTCCAGAACCGGGTGATCTCGTCGAAGACCTCCTCGGGGCCGGCGTGCTCGAAGCCGGGGTAACCCAGCTCCCGGGCCACCCGGGCGATGATCAGCCAGTCCGGGAGCGCCTCCCCCGGCGGGTCGGCGGCCCGCTCGAGCAGGGTCAGGGTGCGCTCGGAGCTGACCGTGACGTAGGTCGACTCGGCCCACAGCGCGGCCGGCAGCAGGATGTCCGCGTACGGGTTGGTCTCGGTCTCGGCGAAGGTGTCCTGGGCGATGACCAGCTCGCAGGCCTCCAGGCCCTCGATCACCGTGCGCCGGTTGGCCACGCTGGCCACCGGGTTGGTGCAGATCACCCAGCAGGCCTTGATCCGCCCCTCGGCCATGTCCCGGAACATGTCGACGGTGCCGGTGCCGATCTCGGTGCGCAGCGTCCCGGGGGTCAGACCCCACTCCCGTTCCACGAACTCCCGGTCGGCCGCGTCCAGCACGCTGCGCTGCCCGGGCAGTCCGGGCCCCATGTAGCCCATCTCCCGGCCGCCCATGGCGTTCGGCTGCCCGGTCAGCGAGAACGGGCCGCTGCCCGGGCGGCAGATCGCCCCGGTGGCCAGGTGCAGGTTGCAGATGGCGTTGGTGTTCCAGACGCCGTGGGTGCTCTGGTTGAGGCCCATGGTCCAGCAGGTCATCCAGTTCGCGGCGGTGCCGATGAGCGCGGCGGCGGCCCGGATGTCGGTCTCCGGGAGCCCGGTCAGCTCGGCGACCACGTGCGGGGGGTAGTCGGCCAGGAACTCCGGCATCCCCGACCAGCCGTCGGTGTGCTCGGCGATGAAGGCGTCGTCGGTGTGCCCGGCCTCGACGATCAGCCGCAGCAGGCCGTTGAGCAGGGCCAGGTCGGTGCCCGGGCGGATCGGCAGGTAGAGGTCGGCCTTGTCGGCGGTGGCGGTGCGTCTCGGGTCGACCACGATCAGCTTCGCGCCCGCCTTGACCCGGTCCATCATCCGCAGGAACAGGATCGGGTGGCAGTCGGCCATGTTCGAGCCGATCACCAGGAACACGTCGGCGTGGTCGAAGTCGTCGTAGGAGCCGGGTGGGCCGTCCGCGCCGAGGGACTGCTTGTAGCCGGTGCCCGCGCTGGCCATGCACAGCCGCGAGTTGGACTCGATCTGGTTGGTGCCGATGAACCCCTTGGCCAGCTTGTTCGCCAGGTACTGCGCTTCGAGCGACATCTGCCCGGACACGTAGAGCGCGACCGCGTCCGGGCCGTGCTGGTCGATGACCGCGCGCAGCCGGCGGGCCGTCTCGGTGATCGCGGCGTCCACCGGGGTCGGGGTGTGCGGGGCGTCCCGCCCGGCCCGGACCAGCGCGGTCTCCAACCGGCCGGGGGCGGCGAGCATCTCCGCGCTGGTGGCGCCCTTGGTGCACAGCCGGCCGGCGTTGGCCGGGTGCGCGCGGTCCCCGGCCACCCGGGTCAGCCGGCGCCGACCGTCCGCGCCGGTCTCCGCGTCCAGCACCATGCCGCAGCCCACTCCGCAGTAGGAGCACGAGCCGCGGGTCCGGCCGGTGCCGTCGGGTGTGGACATGGTCAGTATCGAACGTACGCACTGTTACGAGGTCATGTCCCGGCCGTCACCAGGGGTGACATCCTTCTCACATCGGCCGCCGCCGGCTGTGGGTGGGTGCCGGGCCCGGCCGGGATTCCCGTTGCGGAACGGCCGCCGGCCGGGTGAAGGTCGACCGCACAGCACCGTCCCGGGTGAGGAGTCGACGTGACCGATCTGTGGCCCTACCTGGCCGTGACCGCCGCCGTGGTGATCACGCCGGGGCCCGACACCATGGTCGTGGTGCGCCAGGCCCTGCGCGGCGGCCGGCGACACGCCGCCGGTACCGCCGCCGGCGTGTGCTCCGGGCTGGTCGTCTGGGCCGCCGCGGCGGCGTTCGGGCTGGCCGCCGCGCTCGCCGCGTCCCACGACCTGTTCACGGTGATCAAGCTGGTCGGCGCGGCGTACCTGATCTTCCTCGGGCTGCACGCGCTGTGGGCGGTACGGCGGCCGACCACCCCGGCCGCCCGTCCGGTGTCCGGGAGCGGCTGGCGCAGCGGCGCCCTCACCTGCCTGGGGAATCCCAAGGTGGGCGTCTTCTACACCTCGTTCCTGCCGCAGTTCCTGCCCGCGCACGGGTCCGCGCTCCAGGCGTCCCTGCTGCTCGCGGCCATCCACATCGCGCTCAGCTTCGCCTGCCTGCTCGGCTACGGGATGCTGGCCACGCACCTGGGCGACCTGTTCGAACCCGCCCGCCGACGCCGCCTGGAGGCCTTCTCCGGCGGGGTGCTCTGCGCCCTCGGTCTCGGTCTGGTCGTGCAGACCGCGAGAGAGTCGACGTGACCGTTCCCGACCCGACCTCGCTCTACCGGATCCGGGACGGCGCCTACGCCGCCGACCTGCTGATCGCGGCGGTCGCCGAGTTCGACCTGTTCAGCTGGCTGGACGGGCACGGTCCGGCCCCGGCCGAGGAGCTGCGGGCGGCGCTGGGGATGGCCCAGCGGCCCGCCGACGTGCTGCTCACCCTGTGCGCCGCGCACGGCCTGGTCGACCGGCGGGTGGAGGCCGGCGACCACGTCTCCCTGACCGAGTTCGGACGCACCCACCTGGCCGCCGGATCGCCCTACGACCTGCGCGCCTACTACCGCTCGCTGGCCGAGCGGCCGGCGGTGCGGGAGCTCGCCGGGGTGCTGCGCACCGACCGGCCGGCGGCCTGGGCCGGCGCCACCCGCGAAGGCGACTGGTCCGGGCGGCTGGCCGATCCGGCCTTCGCCGAGCGGATCACCGCGGCGATGGACGCCCGAGGCGCGTTCCTCGGCCCGCACCTGGCCCGGGCCGTGGCCGACCTGCCGATCACCGCGCTGCTCGACGTCGGTGGCAGCTCCGGGGCATACGCCGCCGCGGTGATCGAGGAGCGGCCGGCGGCCCGGGCGGCGGTGTTCGAGCGGCCCCCGGTCGACGTCGCGGCCCGGACCCTGCTGCGCGAACGCGGGCTGTCCGGCCGGATCGACGTCGTCACCGGCGACATGTTCGCCGATCCGCTGCCGCCGGGGTATGACGCGCACCTGTACTCCCAGGTCCTGCACGACTGGGACCGCGCCCGGGTGGAACGGCTGTTCGCGTCGTCCTTCCGGGCGCTGGCCCCGAACGGGCGGCTGATCGACCACGACACCCACATCGACGCCGACAAGCGCGGGCCGCTGCCGGTGGCGGAGTACTCGGCGCTGCTGATGCACTCCACGCCCGGCAAGTGCTGGTCGGTCGCGGAGCTGACCGAGATCGCCGTCGGGACCGGGTTCGTCGACGTCGAGCACCGGCCGGCGGCGGGCGACCGGAGCGTGCTGATCGCCCGGAAGCCGGCCTGAGCCGGGTCAGACCCGCGCGGCGTCCAGGGTGAGCAGCTGCTCGAAGAACCCGCCGAACCCCCGGGCGCGGTCGACCAGGTGCACCTCGAGGATCCAGTGGCAGGTCCGGCCGGCCCGGTCCAGGCGGCGCATCGGGTGGTCGCTGCCCGGGGCGATGTAGCTCTCGATCCGCTCGCCGTCCACGAGCTCATGCGGGAACTCGCCGACCAGGTGGCCGCTGTGCGCTCCGCCGAACGAGTAACCGGCGGCCTCGGCCAGGCCCACCATGTGCCGGTAGAGCTGCGCGCCGCTGATCTCCGGGTGCGCGGCGAAGTGCGCCCGCCCGGCGGCGAACACCCGGGGCAGGTCGTCGCGCAGCCGCAGCTTGACCGGGTCGTCGCCGAGCACGAACGTCCGGCCGAAGTCGGCCTCCCACTCGGAGAAGATCGGCCCGAAGTCCAGGAAGACGATGTCGTCGGCCTCGATGGTGCGGTCCGGCGGGTTCTCCCGGTACGGCCTGAGCGTGTTCGGCCCGGAGCGGACGATCCGCTTGTGCCAGTGCCGCCGGGTGCCGAACAGCTCCTCGCCCAGGTCCCGGACGGCGTTGCTGACCGTGACGTCCGACCGGCCGGGCGCGATCAACCCCCGCGCGCCGACCTCGGCGAACAGCCGCTCGGCCTTCCGTTCCGCCTCGACCAGGCTCCGGGCCCGCTCGGCCTCCACGCCCGTCACCGGGTGAGTCGTGGTGTGATCCGTCATCGATCCGACCCTAGACCGGCGGCGGCCGTGCTTCGATCGAAATCGTGAGTGAGAAGCGCGACCAGCTGTTGTTCTCCTACGGGACGCTGCGCCAGCCCGAGGTGCAGCGGACCACGTTCGGCCGGCTCCTGGACGGTGACGAGGACGCCATCGTCGGCCACGAGCTGGCCTGGGTGACCATCGTCGACCCGCACGTGCTGGCCACCAGCGGCAGCGACCGGCATCCGGCGCTGGTGCCCTCGGCCCGGGCGGACGCCGCCGTGGAGGGCACCGCGTTCCGGATCACCCGGGCCGAGCTGGCCGCGGCGGACGGGTACGAGGTGGACGACTACGTCCGGGTCGAGGTGCCGCTGCGGTCCGGGCGCACCGCCTGGGTGTACGCGCTCGGACCACGACCGGAGGTCTGAACCAGCTGGGCGTGCATCATGTCCGCCCAGGTCGCCACCAGCGCCTCGTCGGTGACCTCCAGGTTCCCGGTGTCCAGCAACAGGTGCGGCAGCCGGGCGGCGAACAGGCCGCCGAGGCCGATCACCGCCAGCGCGTCCGCCCGGGCGGGTTCCAGGTCGGTGTGCGCGCGCAGCCACCCGCTGAAGCCGGCCTGGCTGGCCCGGACCAACCGGTCGACCGCGCCGGCGACGACCTCCGGCCGGGCCCGTGCCTCGGCCACGACGATCCGCACCAGGTCGACCTCCCGGTCGACCACGGCCAGGGTGTAGCGCGCCATGAGCGCCAGCTCGGTGCGCAGGTCGCCGACCCCGAACATGATCCGCTGGATGTCGCGCAGCGCGTCGAGGCGTTCGAGGTGCCGGGTGATGCCCGCCTCGAGCAGCGCCTCCTTGGTGCGGAAGTAGTGATAGATGCCCCCGGACCCGGGCGAGAGGCCGGCCGCGCGCTCGATCTGGACCACGCTGGTGGCCTTGAAGCCCCGCTGACCGAACAGCTCCATCGCCGCGTCCAGGATCCGCTCCCGACTTGACACCACCATGGAATCAAGTAAACACTTGAGTTCTTCAACCGGCAAGTTGACTGGACGGGCTCATGGGTGAATCGACGGACGGGGGCCAGGACCGGCCGAGCACCGCCGCGCGTCCGCTGAAGACCGGCGCCGGGGCGCGGTTGGGCCGGGTGGCGCCGCTGGCCGGGCTGGCCGGGCGCACCGCCGGCGAGGCCGTGGCCGCCGCGCTGCGCGACCGGCACCGTCGCGGGGCCGATCCGGGGGCCCGGGTCGAGTTCCACACCCGCACGGCGAACGCCTGGGCCGAGCGGCTGGGCCGCTCCCGAGGGGTGCTGATGAAGGCCGGCCAGATCCTCTCCGTGGTCATCCCGGAGAGCGCGATCGAGGGCGACTACCGGGGCATCTACCAGGCCGCGTTCGCCCGGCTGCAGGACGACGCCGTGCCCATGCCGCCCGAGGTGGCGGCCGGGGTGCTCACCGCCGAGCTGGGCCGCCCACCGCACGAGGTGTTCGCCGAGTTCGACCCGGTGCCGATCGCGGCGGCCTCGATCGGGCAGGTGCACGCGGCCACCCTGCCCGGCGGGCGACGGGTCGCGGTCAAGGTGCAGTACCCCGGGGTCGACGAGGCGATCCACGCCGACCTCCGCAACACCGAGCTGCTGGCCACCTTCCTCCAGCTGATGTTCGCCATGCTCCCCCGGCTCAGCCGCTTCGACGTCGCCGAGATGGCCGCCGAGGTCTCCGCCCGGATCGGCGAGGAGATCGACTACCGGGTCGAGGCCGCGAACCAGCGGGCCTTCGCCGAGACCTACCGCGGTCACCCGTTCATCCGGATCCCCGAGGTGCTGCCCGAGCTGTCCACCCGGCGGGTGCTGACCATGGAGTTCGTCGACGGGCTGCGCTACGCCGAGGCCGCGACCGCCGACCAGGGGCTGCGCGACCGGTGGGGCGAGGTGATCTTCCGCTTCATCCAGGACAGCAGCTATCGGCACCATCTGATCAACACCGACCCGCACCCGGGGAACTTCCTGTTCCACCCCGACGGCACGGTGAGCTTCCTGGACTTCGGCTGCGTCAAGCGGCTGCCCGCCGACCTGTTGACCACCATGGCGGGGTGGCTGCGCGGGGCGATCGCCGACGACGCCGACGGCCTGCACCGGTCGATGAGCGCCGAAGGCTGGATCGGCCCACCGAGGCCGCCCACCCCCGACGACGTGCTCGAATGGTGGCGGGACGGCTGGCGCTACCTCGTCGAGCCGCAGCCGTTCGGCTTCGGTCCCGGCTACGTGGCCGACGTGGTCCGCAGCCGGATGTCCCCGTCCACACCGGTGGGGTCGGTGCACCGGAGGATCCGGGTCCCGGGCGACCTGACGCTGGCCATCCGGATGGACACCGGCCTGGTGGCCGTGCTCGGCGGGCTCCGGGCGAGCGGGCCGTGGGCCGCCATCCTCGAGGAGATCACCGCCGGCGGGCCACCGGCCGGCGCCTACGGCGACCAGCAGGCGAGCCACCTCGCCGCCACCCGATGAGCGGAAGGAGCCGGCAGAGGCCGTCCGCTCAGCGGGCGGCTGACGACTTGACCGCGTGTGCGACCCGGCCGCGCAGCTCCCCGAACCGGGTCGAGGCGCGCAGCCCGTCGGGGTCGTCGACCTCCGGGGGCAGGTCGATCGGGAGGTCCAGCGCCACCCGCCCCGGACGGCTGGACAGCACCACGACCCGGGAGCCGAGGAACACCGCCTCGTCGGCCGAGTGGGTCACGAACACCGCGGTCCGCCCGGCCTCCCGGGTCATCCGCCGGACGTCCTCCTGCAGCCGCTCCCGGGTCAGCGCGTCCAGGGCGGCGAACGGCTCGTCGAGCAGCAGCAGCGGGTGCTCGGCGGCCAGCATCCGGGCGATCGCCACCCGCTGCTGCTGGCCGCCGGAGATCTCCCACACCCGCCGGTCTCCGGTGCCCTCCAGGCCGACCCGGGCCAGCAGCTCGGCCCGCCGCTCCGGGCGTTTCGCCCTCGGCACCCCGGCGTAGCGCAGCGCGAGGTCGATGTTGCCGCCCACCGTGCGCCACGGGAACAGCCGGGCCTGCTGGAACACCACCCCGGCCGACGCGCCCGGCACCGGGGTCCGCCCGGCCACCGCCACCGCGCCCTCGGTCGGCCGCTCGAACCCGGCGATCAGCCGCAGCAGCGTGCTCTTGCCGCAGCCGGACGCCCCGGCCAGGACCAGGAACTCCCCCGGCGGCACGGTGATGGTCACCGGGCCGACGGCGGTCACTCCGGCCTCGCCCTTGCCGTAGCGGTGGATGACGTCGCGTAGCGCGACCGCCGCCGACGTCAGGACGGCCGACTCAGTACTGGAGGTCACCGGGCAGCCCGTCCACGTAGAGCGCCGTGCGCAGCGAGGCCGGGTCGGCCGGGCGCTCGATCTGCTTCTGGTCGGCCAGGAACCTCACCGCGTCGGCCAGGTTGTTCGCCAGGTTGCCCGGGGCGCCCGCCGAGCCCAGCCACTCCGGCGAGGACACCTGCTGCGGGGTCAGGTAGACGCCCTGCTTGAGCTGGGACAGCGCATCCTCCGGGGTGGTGTTCAACTCCGGGGCGATGTACCTGGCGGCGGTGGCCTGGTCGGTGTTGAGCAAGGTCAGCGCCCGGGACTGAGCCTTGCGCCAGGCGGTGACCACGTCCGGGTGCTTGGCGATCAGGTCGTTCGACACCACCGCCAGGTCCAGGGTGGGCTTGCCGGCGCCGGCCACCGCCCGGCTGGTGATCAGGTCGGTGCCGGACTTGCGCAGCTCGCCGAGGGTGGGCAGCCAGGTGTAGGCGGCGTCGATGTCGCCCCGGCCCCAGGCGGCCAGGATGGCCTGCGGCTGCAGGTCGACCAGCTTCACGTCCGCCGCGCTCAGCCCGGCCTGGGACAGCGCGGCCAGCAGGCTGTAGTGCGCGGTGGAGGCGAACGGGGTACCGATCGTCTTGCCGCGCAGCTGTCCGACCTGGGTGATCCCGGTGTCGCGCCGGGCCACCAGGGCCTCGTTGTCGCCGGCCACGTCCAGCACGAAGCCGACCTTGTAGTCGATCGGGGTGTCGCCGGACAAGCCCCGGGCCACCGGGCTGGAGCCGATCGCGCCGATGTCCACGGCGTTGCCGATGAACGCCTGGTTGACGCTGGCCCCGGAGTCGAACTTGGTCCACCGGATGTCCCAGCCGGGCAGCGCCTGTTCCAGCCAGCCCTGGTTCTTCACGATCAGGTCCCCGCTGGGGAAGGCCTGGTAGGCCAGCCGCAACGTCGGTCTGTCCCCGGTCCCGCCGCCCCCGGAGCAGGCCGCGACCAGCGCCAGCAGCAGGACGGACAGCACGGCGGGAAGGGTGCGGCGGGACATGGTACTCGCTCTCCGAGAAGGGACGGTGGCTCTCAACGGGGTACTCACGCCTTGCCCCGCCAGGGGACGAGGCGACGTTCGAGCAGTTGCAGCAGGCCGTCGATGACCAGCCCGGACACCCCGATCACGATGATCCCGACGACCACCACCGGGGTGTTGTTGTAGTTCGCGGCGTCCCGCACCATGCCGCCGATACCGGGCAGCCCGTTCACCAGCTCGGCGGCCACCAGCGACGAGTACGCCACCCCGACGGCCAGCCGGATGCCGGTGATCGTCTCCGGGAGCGCGGCCGGGATCACCACGTCCCGGATCACCGTCAGCCGGGACGCGCCCAGGGCCCGCCCGGCCTCCAGCAGGCTGGTCGGCGCGCCGAGCACCCCGGCGGTCGCCGCCACCGCGACCGGCGGGAACGCGGCCACCGCCAGCAGGGTGATCTTCGGCGCCTCCTCGATGCCCAGCCAGATGATCAGCAGCGAGAAGTAGGCCAGCGGCGGGAGCGCACGCAGGAAGGTGACCCACGGGTCGAACAGCGACCGCAGCACCGGGACCAGACCCATGAGCAGCCCGAACCCGATGCCGAGCAGGATGCCCAGCCCGGCGCCGTAGGCGATCCGCTCGATGCTGATCAGGAAGTGTTCGTACAGCAGCTTGCCGGAGTAGCCCCGGGTGCCGTCCACCGTGCTGGAGATGCGCAGGAACGCCCGCCACACCGTCTCCGGCGGCGGCACCAGCGTCCGGTTCCAGATCTTCAGCGACACCACCAGCTGCCACGCCGCGCCGAACACCGCGAGCGACAGCAGCGGCAACCCGACCTTGGTGAGCAGCGCCCGGGACCTGCCGGTCACGCTCTCCGGGCCCGGGTCACGCCGGCCGGGCGCCTCGGCGGAGGCCAGCGAGGGTTCGATCGAGACGAACGTCATCGGCCCGCCTGGGCGGCGGTCACCGCGTCGTTGTAGCGGCGGTCCAGGTAACCGGACATGTCGACCCGGCCCGGGATCAGCCCGGCGGCGGTGAAGGCGTCGGCCAGCTTCTGCTCGGAGGCCACCACGGCGTCGTCGATCGGGATCGGGCCGAGGGCCAGCCGGGGTGCGGCCCCGGCGGCCACCGCTGCGGGCACCCCGGTGACCTGGGCGTACAGCCGGGCCCACTCCGCCGGGTGCGCCGCCGCCCACTGGTTGGCCCGGCCGACCCGGCTGACGTAGTCGGCGATGGCGGCGTTGCGCGGGCCGTCGCCGAGGGCACCCCGGTTGGCCACCAGCAGGCCCAGCCCGTTGGACAGCGGGGTGCCGCCGGCCGGGCCGGTGCCGGCCAGCGCGTCCCGGCCGCTGATCAGCGTCCGCGCCCCCAGCTCCTGGCCGGCCTGGGTGACGTAGGGCTCCCACACCGCCCAGGCGTCCACCCCGCCCTGGGTGAGCGCGGCGTAGGCGTCCCCCGGTTGCAGGTAGCTGATGGTCAGATCGGTCGGCTTGAGCCCGGCCGAGGCCAGGGTGTTGAGCAGGGTGCCGTTGGCCGAGGAGCCCTTGGTCACCGCGATCCGCTTGCCGCGCAGCTCCGCCGGGGCCTGGATCGGTGAGTCCTTCGGTACCAGCACCGCGTCGCCGACGGTGGATCGCAGCGCCCCGACGATGGCGATCTTCCCGCCGGCGGCGGCGGAGAAGATCGGCGGGGTGTTGCCCACCTGGCCGACGTCCACCGCACCGGCGTTCACCGCCTCGAGCATCGGCGGTCCGGCGGTGAACGTCGCCCACTCGATCTTGTACGGGAGATCGTCGAGCCCGGCCGCCTTGAGCAGGGCCTGCGCGCTGATCCCCTTCTGGTCGCCCACCCGCAGGGTCACCCCGGACAGCTGCTCGGGGGTGACCGGGCCGGGCACCGCGACCGGCTCCGGGCCTGCGGCCCCGGTCGGGCCGCCGCAGCCGGTCAGCACCAGGCCGGTCACGGCGAGGGCCGTCGCGGCGAGGACAGGGATCAGGTCACGCGGCTTCATCGATGGTCACTCCCAGGTCGGACAGCACCCGCGCGCGCAGCGCGGGGAGGTCGGGTTCGTCGCGCGGCACCGGGTACGAGGTGGCGATCCGGCCGTCGGCCAGCACCAGCACCCGGTCGGCCAGGGCCAGGGCCTCGTCCACGTCGTGGGTGACCAGCAGCACCGAGGGCCGGTGCCGCCGCCACAGCTCGCGGACGAGCCGGTGCATGGACTGGCGGGTCAGCGCGTCCAGCGACCCGAACGGCTCGTCGAGCAGCAGCAGGTCGGGCCGGCGGACCAGGGCCCGGGCCAGCGACACCCGCTGCGCCTCACCGCCGGACAGGGTGCGCGGCCAGGCGTCGGCCCGGTCGGCCAGGTACACCTCGCCCAGCGCCTCGAGGGCCACCTCGTACGGGTCGTCCACCTCCAGGCCGAGCGCGATGTTGACCCACACCCGCCGCCAGGGCAGCAACCGGGGCTGCTGGAAGGCCATCGACACCCGACCCTCGACGGCGACGTGGCCGGACACCTCCGGGTCCACCCCGGCGAGCACCCGCAGCAGGGTGGACTTGCCGCTGCCGCTGCGCCCGAGCAGGGCGACGAACTCGCCCGGCCGCACGGTCAGGTCCAGCCCGTCCAGCACCCGGCGCTCACCGAACACCTTGCCCAGGCCCTCGACCCGCACCACCGGCCCGGTCACGAGGTCCGCCACCGCAGCACCCGGGCCTGGACCAGCCGCACGGCGGTGTCCATCAGCAGTCCGAGCACCGCGTACACCAGCAGCCCGACGATCACCACGTCGGTGCGCAGGAAGTCCCGGGCATTGTTGATCATGTAGCCGATGCCGGAGTCGGTGGCGATGGTCTCCGCGACCACCAACGCCAGCCAGGCCGACGCCACCCCCAGCCGTACGCCGACCAGCAGGTGGCTGGCCGCACCGGGCAGCACCACGTGCCGCAGCCGCAGCCAGGGCGACCAGCCGAGCACGGTGCCCGCCTCGACCAGCTGCGGGTCCGCGTCCCGGATGCCGGCGTGCACGTTGAGGTAGACCGGCAGCCCGGCGGCCAGCGCGATCAGCACCACCTTGGGCAGCTCGCCGATGCCGAACCACAGGATGAACAGCGGGATCAGCCCGAACAGCGGCACGTTGCGGACCATCTGCACGATCGGGTCGACCGACCGGTCCGCCCAGCGCAGCAGCCCGGCGAGCACGCCCAGGACCAGCCCGACCGCGGCGCCGACCAGGAACCCGATCGCCATCCGGCGCAGCGACACCGCCAGGCCGGAGCCCAGCTGCCCGTCCAGCGCCACCCCGACCGCGCTCCGCCAGATGGTGGTCGGCGCGGGCAGCTTCTGCTCCGGCACCAGCCCGGACCCGCTGACCACCTGCCAGATCAGCAGCAACGCCAGCGGACCGACCCAGCGGGCCGCCGCACCCGACCAGGGCGGTCGGCGGCGGGGGCGCGGTACGGGTGCGGCCGGGCGGCGGATCAGCGGCCGCGCGGCGAGCGCGGTGGACGGGGACGTGGTCAAGGCGGAGCCTCCAGGGCTGGACGACAGTGGTCGGGACGGGGCGAGGGTCACCCGGCGACGGCGCGCATCGCCGGGATCGCCACCCGGCGTCGGACGGCGGCCAGCGGGTCGGCGTACACCGGCAGCAGCGCCGCCGTCACGGCCGCGAGCGCCGGCTCGCCCCGGCCCAGCGGGCTCACCCTCGGGGTCAGCGGCGGCAGCACGCTGCGCTCGGCGAACGCGGCCGACACGTGTCCGAGGGCGGGTCGGTAGCCGGTGAACGCCGGGCCGAGCAGCACCACCCGGGCCGGGTTCAGCACGTCCCGGAGCAGGGCCGCCCCGGTGCCGAGGTGCCGGGCCCGGGCGACCAGCAGCTCGTGCGCGGCCCGGTCGCCGCCCTCGGCGGCGTCGATCACCCGGTCGATCCGGGCCTGCTCGACGATCCCGGCCGCGCGCGCGGCCTCGGCCACCGCCGACTCCCCGGCCACCGCCTCCAGGCAGCCGGTGGCACCGCAGCCGCAGACGACCGATCCGCCCACCGGCAGGTGCCCGACCGCGCCCAGTGCCCGGACCGGGGCGTGCATCCCGGCGCTCGGGGTCAGCACCGCGTCCACGGTGTCGGCGGCGTGGACGTACAGCGTGCCGCCGCGCGCGTCCGCCCCGGCCAGCAACGCGTCCGCCCGGGCCATCGCCTCCACCCCGGGCAACACGGTGACCTCGACCCCGGCGGCGCGGCGGACCAGGTCGGCCACCGGCACGTCGTCCCAGCCGGGGCCGGGGTGGCGCACCGTCCCGGACCCGGACACCACCACCCCGATGCGCACCACCGTGCGGTCCGGCCACCGGGCGCCGAAGGCCAGCAGCCGGCGGGTGAGCTCGGCCAGCGCCCGGGCCGGGGCGCCGCCGGGGTGGGGTACGTCGAGGGCACCGAGGATCCGCCCGCGCAGGTCGGCGGCGGCCAGGGTGACCCGCCCCGGCCCGATGTGCAGGCCGAGCACGGCGAACCCCTCGGGGTGCACCTCGACCGGCACCCGGGGCCGGCCGACCACCCCGCCGGGCACCAGGTCGGGCCGTTCCCGGATCAGCCCGGCGGCCAGCAGCGCGGCGACCTGCCGGTTGACCGTGGCGTTGCTCAGGTCGGTGGCCGCGACCAGCTGGTCACGGAAGACCGGGCCGTGCCGGTGGGTGGCGGTGAGGACGGCGGCGGCGGCCCGGGTCGGGCGTTGCTCGGTTCCCGGGTCGGTGGGGACGGGACGGACGGACATGCGGACCTCGTCGGGTGCGCGACCACCGGGCAGTGCCGGAGTGGTCTGGTCGGGTCGGATCGGTGGTCGATCAGGCCCGACACATCGCGGTCGAGGTGTGGCAGTGGTCCACGTGACGGCGGGTACGCAGCAACGTGACCGGCATCGCCGGCGGCCGCGCTCCGTCACTCATGCAGGTGACGGTAGCACCGAATTATCTATCAAGTCGATCGGGAAAGTGAACGTCACATGCGGCGTTCCGATCGGGCTGCGGGCAATGGTTCCCCGGCCCGGCGCGCGCTCCTACCGTCGGTTCCCGCATCACTACCGCTCGTGAGATGAGGTGGGGCCATGTCGGCCGAGGTGACCGTTCTGGGCTCGCGGACCGGGGGTTCGCTCGAGGTCAACCGCATCGGCGGGCGGATCGGCGCGGTGATCGACGGCGTGCGGCTGGGCCCGGATCTGGACGGGCGCACGGTGTCGGCCCTCCGCGACGCGCTGCTGCGGCACAAGGTGGTCTTCCTCCGGCACCAGGGACATCTGGACGACGACGCCCATCTGGGGTTCGCCCGGCTGCTGGGCACCCCGACCACCGCCCACCCGACGGTGCGCGGGGTGAGCACGCACGTGCTGCCCATCGACTCCGAGCGCAACCGGGCGAACAGCTGGCACACCGACGTCACCTTCGTCGACCGTCCGCCGGCGCTGAGCATCCTGCGGGCGATCACCCTGCCCCCGTACGGCGGGAGCACCCTCTGGGCGAACACCGCCACCGCGTACGCCGGGCTGCCGCTGCCGTTGAAGGCGCTCGTCGAGCGGCTGTGGGCCGTGCACACCAACGACTACGACTACGCGGCCGAGGTGGACGACGTCGCCGCCGAGGCCGACGAGCGCCTGGCGCCCTACCGGGAGGAGTTCGTCACCAGCACCTACGAGACCGAGCACCCGGTGGTGCGGGTGCACCCGGAGACCGGTGAGCGGACGCTGCTGCTCGGGCACTTCGTGCGCGGGTTCGTCGGGCTGAACACCAAGGAGTCGACCGCGCTGTACCACCTGCTGCAGGACCGGGTGACCCGGCCGGAGAACACCGTGCGCTGGGAGTGGCGCCCCGGTGACGTGGCGATCTGGGACAACCGGGCCACCCAGCACTACGCGGTCACCGACTACGACGACCACCCCCGGCTGCTGCACCGGATCACCGTCGCCGGCGACGTCCCGGCCGGGGTGGACGGCGCCCGGAGCATCGTCCGGTCCGGCGACGCCACCCACTACTAGCCCGCGAGTCACGCACTTCGCGCCGGCGAGTCACGCACTTCGCGCGATCAGGCGCAGGCGGACCGGGTACCCGTGGTGCCGCCGTCGCCGAGGCGCAGCGGGTCGAGGTCGCGGGGGTCCGGGGTGGGCGCCCACCGGCCGTCGACCACGCCGTAGCGCCAGCGGGGCCCGCGCCGGGTCAGCCCGTGCAGGGCGGTGAGCAGCCGGTCGACGTCCTCGGCGGTGGTGCCCAGGCCGAGGCTGGCCCGCACCGCCCCACCGTCGGACGAGCCGGTGAGCCGGTCGACCAGCGGGTGCGCGCAGAACTTGCCGTCCCGCACCCCGATGCCGTGCTCGGCGGACAGGTAGGCGGCGACCCGGCCGGCGGGGTGGCCGTCGACGGTGAACGCGACCACGCCGACCCGGTCGGTGGTGTCCGCCCAGGTGCGCAGCGGGTGCGCCCCGGGCACCGCGGCCAGGCCGTCGAGCAGCCGGGTGAGCAGGGCCCGCTCGTGGGCCGGGGCGGCGTGGTCGATCACCGGGTCGAGCGCCCGGCAGGCCTCCGCCAGGGCGGCGGCGCCGAGCACGTTCGGGGTGCCGCCCTCGTGGCGCTGCGGCGCGGCCGCCCATCCGATGTCGGGCTCGCCACCGCTGAACGAGACCGCACCGACGGCACCGCCCCCGGCCAGGTGCGGCGGGGCGGCGTCCAGCCAGTCGCGGCGGCCGACCAGCACCCCGGCTCCGTAGGGCGCGTACAGCTTGTGCCCGGACAGCGCCAGGTAGTCGATGCCGGTGGCGGCGAGGTCGATCCGCCGGTGCGGGGCGAGCTGGGCGGCGTCCACGGCCAGCCGGGCCCCGGCGGCGTGCGCGATCCCGGCGATCTCGGCCAGCGGCGGCAGCTCCCCGGTGACGTTGCCCGCGCCGGTCACCGTGACCAGCGCGTACGGGGAGGCGGCGAGCGCGTCCCGCAGCGCGTCGAGGGTCTCCGCGAGGGTCGGCGCGGTGGGCAGCACCCGGTGCGGGCCGGCCAGCCAGGGCAGCAGGTTCGCGTGGTGCTCGGCGTCCAGGCAGAGCACCGGGCCGGGGACGGCGCCGGCCAGCAGGTTCAACGCGTCGGTGGTGTTGCGGGTGAACACCACCACGTCGTCGGCCCGGGCGCCGAGGAAGCGCCCGACGCAGGTCCGGGCCCGCTCCAGCACACCCGTGCTGACCTGCGAGGAGTACCCGGCGCCCCGGTGCACGCTGGCGTAGTACGGCAGCAGCTCGGCGACGTGGTCGGCCACCGCCCGCAACGGCGGCGCGCTGGCCGCCAGGTCGAGGTTGGCGTAGCGCACCGACCCGCCGGTGACCAGCGGGACCCTCGGCGGAGCGCACACGTCGGGCAGCTGCGGGACGACGGGGGCGAGCTCGGGCAGCGTGGCGGTCATGATCGGCCCTCCGGACCTTTACCGGGCTCCGTACGAGGGCCCGCGCTTGCCGACGTGGGTGCACGACGGCCTGGTCGTCACCCGGAGCACCCCGCCGCGGAGGAGGGTTGCCGGCCAGCGAGCCGGGGCTTGGCGCTGACACTCTTGACCTGGGCCCGACGTTACGTCGGCCGCTCCTGCCCGGTCAAGTCGGATGGCCTCCGGTGCTGGCGGGCGGCGTCGACGGCCAGGAAGACCAGCAGCGACACCCCGAGCGCCGGGAACAGCACCCCGGCCGCGATCGCCACCACCCCGACCAGGCCGACCGCCGCCGCGCCGGGCCGCCGCGCCCCCACCGGCGCCCGGGCCCCGGGCCGGGTGGGCCGGCGCAGCCACCACATGCGGTAACCCCAGACCACCATGCAGATGATCGCGCACGCCAGCGCGGCCAGGGCCAGCTGGCTGAACCAGCCGAACAGCAGCCCCATGTGCGCGTCGACACCCCAGCGGGCCAGCTTGGCGGCCAGCGGCCAGTCCGCGAACCGGACGGTGTCGAGCACCGCGCCGGTCGACGGGTCCACGGCCATGGCGTCCTGCTGGGTCGGCCAGGAGCGCTGGACCTGGGCCGCCCGCCACGCCTGGCCGGTCTCCCCCGGGACGATCTCCACCGGGCCGGACAGCCCGGCGGCCCGGGCCGCGGCCAGCACCCGGTCGGCGGTGGCCCCGAGCGTCGCCGGGTCGGTGATCGGCGCCGCGCCGGCGACGGCCGGGAGCTCCTGCTTGACCGACGGCGTGGTCCAGTCCAGCGCCGAGCGCAGGTCGCCGATGTTCCCGCCGCCGAAGTTGGACCAGGTCAGACCGGTCACCGAGAGGAACAGCATGCCGACCGCCGCCCACAGGCCGACCGCGCCGTGCCAGGAGAGCAGCCGGGACCGGCCGGTCGCGGAGCCCTCCGGGAGCAGCGTGCGGCGGACCCGCGCCCGGCGCCGGCGACGGACCAGCCAGGCCCCCAGACCGGACAGCGCCAGCACCCACAGCCAGCTGGCCGCGAGCTCGGAGTACAGCCGGCCGACGTCGCCCAGGTGCAGGTTGCGGTGCAGCTCGTCGATCCAGGCCCGGACCGGCAGCCACTCGCCGTAGGTGTCCAGGACGGCGCGGACCTGACCGGTGAAGGGATCGACGAACGCGGTGCGCGAGAAGTCCGGCCGCAGCCCGGGCGCGTCGAAGCTCACCCGGGTGGTGCCGTCCGGTTCGCGCGGCGGCCGGATCTCGGTCACCGTGCCGTCCGGGACGGCGGCCGCGGCGGCGGTGACCTGGTCGGCCAGCGGCAGCGGGGTGGTACCGATCGACGTCCGCAGGGCGTCCCGGTGGATCAGCAGGTCGAGCTGCGGGGTGATCGTGTACAGCAGCCCGGTCGTGGCGGCGACCAGGATGAACGGGCCGACCAGCAGCCCGGCGTAGAAGTGCAGGCGCAGCAGCAGCGGTCGCAGGTCGAACCACCACCAGGCGCCGAGAGAACGCCCGCCCGCCTCCGGCGGCGGCGCTCCGGTGTCGGCCGGACGGTCATCGATGAGCTCGGACACGGCTCTCCTCACAGATGGTGCGGTGGGCGGGTCGGGGGTCAGAGCATCGCCGCGAGCATCGCGGCCATGGCCAGGTTCATCAGGGCGTGCGACCAGGGCGCGAGCCGGGTGGTGACGTCGGTCGGGGCGGTCAGGACGGCCACGCCGCCGGTGGGCGCCGGTTCGGGGCAGCCGGCGGCGCCGGGGCGGGTCGCCCGCACGGCGGCCGCCACCGCGAAGCCGACCAGGAGCACCGCGAACACCACGGTCACCGCCACCGCGACGGCCGGCGGGGCGGCGGCCGGCCCCGGATCCACGGTCGGCGTGGCGTCACCCGACGAGCCGTGCCCGCCGTGCCCGGCGTGGCCGCCGACCCCCGTCGGCGATCCGGTGACCCCCATCAGTACCGGCATCGCGGCGATCATCCACACGGTCGCCCCGGCCATGGTCAGGTGCGAGCCCTGGGCCACCGGATCGTGGCCCAGCCCCCGGATCAGCGCGTGGCCGAACCAGAGCCCGAAGGCGCCGAACACGACGATCTGCAGCAGCCCGCTCCGGCTGTCCGGACCACCGGACCAGGCCCAGGTCATGCCGATCATGGCCAGGCTCATCACCAGGTGGAACAGCTCGACCAGCCGGTCGGCGGGCCGGTCCGCGGCGGCGGTCAACCCGGCCAGCCGGATCAGCGAGAACGCGCCCGTCACGGCGAACGCCAGCGTGAGCAGCACGGACAGCGCGGAGGAGGAGAACACGGGCAACCTTCCGGTCGGGCTTGTTCTCCTCCCAGTCGTCCCCGAACGGGTGATAGTTCCCGACTGTGTCCAGTCAGTGGTGGTGCAAACCGGGGACGTCCATCGGGACGCTCGCGCCGTACCGCATGGCCAGCAGCATGTAGGTCATGCCCAGCGCCATCACCGTCATCGCCAGGCGCATGGTCTTGCGGTAGGAGCGGTCCAGGACCATCACCGGGTCACCGGGCCCGCGCGCCGCCACCACCGGGGCCGCGCCCATCGGCTCCCCGCCGACCGACCAGGCCCGGCCGAGCCCCGGGCCCAGCACCAGCCCCGGACGGCCGGTGCCGCAGCTGAACGCCTGGGCCAGGAACCACGCCGCCCCGACCAGCGACCACACCGCGACCGGGCGGTGCATGGCGTCGAACATGTACGCCATCCACACCAGGTCGACCATGGTGATCAGCCACACCAGGCCGACCTCGAACCCGCGCAGCACGGCCGCCACCAGCACCACGACCAGGCCGACCACCGCGCCCAGGAACACCGCCGCGCCCAGCAGCGGGGGCACCACCATGGTCGGAGTGGGCAGGTACATCACCAGCATGCCCAGCGCGGTCAGCGCGTGGCCGGCGTGCCAGAGCCGGTGTTGCCCGGTCATCGACTCGGCGTGGTCCAGGTGCACGACGAAGAGCAGGCCGAACGCCGCCGCCCAGCCGAGCGCGACCGGCCACGGCAACAACACGTTCGTCACCAGGCCCCCCTCACGCCGCGTCCGCACCCCGCCCGGGTCGGCCCCAGTCTGCCCGCCGCGCCGCCGGCGACATCTCTCAGCGCCGTCTCTCAGCGAATCCACCGCCGCCGCACAGGTCGCTGGCACACTCGCCGTGTGACCGCCCGAGCCGCGCTGCTCTGCCTCCTCGCGGCGCTGCTGCCGGCCGGCGGATGCGCCGCCGACCGCCCGCCGCCGGTGGAGGTCCCGGCGGCCGTCACCCGCCCCGCCGACGCCCCGGACACCGCCCCGGCCGCTCCGACCGGGACGCGTGTCATCATGCACGGCGTGCCCGGCGGCCGCCGGATCGCGCTGACCTTCGACTCGAACATGACCGCGGCGATGCTGCACCGGCTGGACGCCGGCCAGGTGCCGAGCTACGCGAACGACGCGGTGGTCGACGTGCTGCAGCGGCTCGACACCCCGGCGACGTTCTTCCTGTCCGGCCTGTGGGTGCAGCGCTACCCCGAGCTGACCCGACGGATCGCGGCCGACCCCCGTTTCGAGCTGGCCAGCCACTCCTACGCCCACCGGGGGTTCACCGCCCGCTGCTACACCCTGGACCCGATGCCGGCCGCCGAGATGGCCGCCGACGTGGAGCGGTCGTTCCAGGTGCTGGCGCCGTTCGGCGGCCGGCAGACCCGGTACTTCCGGTTCCCCGGCGGTTGCTACGACGATGCCGCGCTGCGGGCGATCGCCCCGGCGCGGGCCCAGGTGGTGCAGTACGACGACGTCGGCGGCGACCCGTTCAACCGGAACACCGCCGGGATCACCGCGAACGTGCTGCGCCAGGCCCACGACGGCGCCGTGGTGGTCCTGCACATCACCCGGGCCAACGCCCCGCGCACCGCCGACGCCCTGCCGGCGATCATCGACCGGCTCCGTGCCCAGGGCTACCGCCTGGTGAGCCTCTCCGAGCTGCTCCGCGCCCCCTGACCGGGGACCGCTAGCTTCAGCGGGTGAGCAGCAGCCCCGTGCATCTCGGTCCGACCAGTGCGCGGTGGACGGTGGTCAACGCCCGCGAGGCGTTCCCCGGGGTGGTGACGCCGCTGACCTACACGTTCTACTTCCCCGGCGCGGAGGCGGCCTCGGGACGGTTCTGGCAGGACCTCGGGCTGCTCGAACGCACCGCGCCCCTGGTCCCGACCGACCCGGACCAGCGCTTCTTCGGCGTCTTCCACGGCCGGACGGCGATCAACGTCGACCGGTACGGCGAGATGGCCGACCGCACCCCGGGCACGTCGGCCGCCGCCCTGGAGGAGCAGATGTTCGGCGTCGCCCGCACCGGCGTCGGGCGGTCCGGCACCCGGCGGCGCTACCCGCACGTCGCGCTGCGCGCGCCGGCGACCGTCCACCGGGCCCGGCGGGACACCGTCCGCGACGTCCCGCTGATCAAGGCCTGGCGACGCGACTGGCTGACCAAGCTCGAGACGGCCGATCCAGAGCTGGCCCGGCGGGCACTCCGGGATGCCCGGGCCCGGCTGGAACGGGTGCTCTACCGGCACATCATGCTGACCGCCGTCACCCAGGGCGCCTACGAGGCGGTCGGCCGGCTCGCCGCGGCGGCCGGCCACCCGGGCGCCGAGGTCGAGATGGTGGTCAGCCGGACCGGGACCGACGAGGCACACATGGTGGAGTCCCTGCGCTCGGTGGCCGCCGGGCACACCGGCATGGACGCCTTCCTGGCCGACTACGGCTACCACGGTCCGAACGAGGGCCACCTCGACGGCCGGGTCTGGCGCCAGGACCCGGCCCCGCTGCACGCCCTGATGGACCGCTACCGCCGGGCCGCCGACCGGGCCGGCGGGTCATCGGAACGCGCGGCGGGCCGGCAACGCACCACGGACGCGGTGCTGGCCGCGCTCCCGGCCTGGCGCCGCGGCCCGGCCCGGACGCTGCTACGGGTGGCGGCGGCGATGCCGGTGCTGCGCGAGCAGGGCAAGGCGCAGTTCCTCCAGGTGGTGGACGTCGGCCGGGCGGCGGCCACCGCCCTGGGCGACGACCTGGCCGGGCGCGGCCGGCTGGACACCGCGCACGACGTGTTCTTCCTGACCGCCGACGAGCTGCTGGACGACCGGGTCGATCGCGCGGCCGTCGCCCACCGCCGGGCCGAGCACCGGGACTTCCTCACCTTCGAGCTGCCCACCACCTGGACCGGCGAACCCGTGGTGATCCCGCACGCCACGTCCGTACCCGACGAGCCCGGGCCGGGCCGGGCCGGCGCGGGCACCGTGCTGACCGGTCTCGGGGTCAGCTCGGGCACCGCGCGCGGTCGGGTCCGGGTGGTCACCGACCCCGAGGCCGACGGCTTCGACGTGGACGACGTGCTGGTCTGCGAGATCACCGACCCGAGCTGGGCCTCGATCATGGCCATCGCGGCGGCGATCGTCATCGACGTCGGCGGGCCGATCAGCCACGGCGCGATCGTGGCCCGCGAGCTCGGCATCCCCTGCGTCGTCGCCACCGGCGACGGCACCCGGCGGCTGCGCGACGGCGACCAGGTGATCGTCGACGGGCAGGCCGGAACGGTCACCGTCACCACGAGCGCCTGACTGCCGGCCCGTTCCGCCTGGTTGAACGGCGACGGGTGCCGCCGGGGTCGCACTGTAAAGCTAGTGGTCACCCCACATCGACCGCCCGGGAGCCCTCGATGTACGACCCGCACGCCGTCCTCGACCGGATCTCCGAGCACGCCTGGCCGATCGTGCTGCTGTGCGGGCTGGCGCTGGCCTTCAACTACGCCTGGTACATCGAGGAGATCCGGGTGGCGCGGCGCGACCGGTGCTACACCATGCCGCCCGCCGTGACCCTGGTCTACCTCGCCCACGACGGCTCCTACCTGCTGATGTTCGGCAAGTGGTGGGGCGAGTACGCACACTGGTTCACCCAGCTGTTCTGGGTCGCGTTGATCTTCACCTTCGCCGGCGAGGCGGTCATCTTCGCCCAGACCCTGCGCTACGGGCGGGCCGAACTGACCCCCGGGCTGAGCCAGCGCGGCTACGTGGCCCTGATGGTCGTCGGTCTGGTGCTCACCGCCGGCGCCTGGGCCGGGGTCAAGAACGCCCTCGGCGACGAGCTGTACCTGCTGACCTTCATGGCGCTGATCTTCTGGGCCTTCCCGTTCGGGAGCGCCCTGATGCTGCGCCGGCGGAGCGGACGCGGCACCTCGACCTGGATGTGGGTCAGCGCCACCATGATCGGCGTGCCCTACGGGTTGGCCGCCGTGCTGTGGTTCGGGCCCGACTTCCGGACCCTGCCCTGGGTGGCGCTGTGGCTCGGCGCCGCCGGCTGGGGTGGGTACAACATCTGGCTCGCCCACCGGGCCGGCAGCGCCTCGCCCACGTCGACCGGCGCGCTCAGCCCGGGGCG
>JAESFN010000184.1_pt1 | contig 87346 bp, 72 predicted proteins | sample 9269411 | NCBI WGS metagenome assembly JAESFN01 (sample SAMN14505399, study PRJNA617100) | algae metagenome | isolation source: Iphinoe sp. HA4291-MV1 and co-occurring heterotrophs from trail next to... | place: USA: Maunawili Falls, Hawaii | collected 2009-07-25
GCCGAAGGCGCGCTGAGCGAGGTCACCAACATGTTGCAGCGTATCCGCGAGCTGGCGGTGCAGTCCAAGAGCGGCACCTACAGCGCCACCGACCGCACCAACCTGAATGCGGAAGCGTCGCAGCTGCAGGCGCAGATTTCGGACATCCTGACCAACACCAAGTTCAACGGGGTCGCCGTGTTCGAGTTCGACGCCGCCGATACGGCCGGCGACGAGATCGTCATTCAGGCCGGCGCGGATGCGGCCACGGTCGTCAATGTCGCCAGAGCCTATCTCAACAGTACCGCTTTCGAGGCGGCCGACTTCGCGGTCGACTCCGTCGCCAACGCGACCGCCTCGATCGCCAATGTCGACACCCAGCTCGGCGCGATCGCGACTGCCCGGGCGACGCTCGGCGCCGCGCAGAGCCGGCTCGAATCGGTGGTCAACAACCTGACCAACAACGTCACCAACCTCAGCGACGCGCGGTCGCGGATCGAGGACGCCGATTTCTCGGCCGAGACGACCAACCTCGCCAAGGCGCAGATCCTGAGCCAGGCCTCCACGGCGATGCTCGCCCAGGCCAACCAGAGCCAGCAGGGCGTGCTCAGCCTGCTGCGCTAGGCGTACCAGTAAGCGTATCTGGGGAGCCCGGTGCGGATCGCCGCACCGGGCTCTTCCTTTATGGGCAAGCCACCGCATCGCCGCGATCAGACCCAATCGCTGAGCGTGCCGCGCAGGCGGTCCAGCGCGCTCTTCTTGATCTGGCAGATGCGGGCGGCGCCAACGCCGAGCGTCTGGCCGATCTCCTCGAGATTCATCTCTTCGACGAAATAGAGCTGGAGCACCAGTCCGTCGCGTTCGGGAAGGCTGCGGATCGCTCCAGCGATCGCCGCCTTGAGCTGCTCGCGATCGAGGGCCTCGTCGGCGCGCTCTTCGACGTCCGCGAACCACATCGAATGATCCGAATAGACTTCGTCGATCGATTCCTGATGCACCGCCTGGCTGTCGTCGACCATCTCGCGATAATCGGCCGCGTCCATGCCCATCGCCTCCGCCATCTCGGCGTCGAGCGCGGCCCGGCCGAGTCCGGCCTCGAGCTTCTGACGGACCGCGGCCAGCTCGCGGCGGCGCGCCATCGCGGACCGGCAGATCGAGGCGTGGCGGCGCAGATGATCGATCATCGCACCGCGGATACGGAGCGTCGCATAGGTCGCGAAGGCATGCCCGCGATCCTCGAAATTGTTGGCCGATTCGACCAGGGCAACCATGCCGATCTGGACAAGATCCTCGACGTCGATCGCGGAGGCGACGCGGCCGTGGACGTGCCAGGCGATCTTGCGGACAAGCTGCATGTGCGAACGCACCAGCCCCTCCGGCGTCGGTTTCGCATGACGCTGATAGGTGGCAGCGCCGTGCTGGGGGTCAATAAGTGCCATTGGCCTCCCCCATCAGGACGGGCTGCAGCGGCGCCGGCACTGGCTGGACATCCGGCCGGGCAAGCCGGCGCGCGATCCGCGCAAAGGCCTTGGCCGATCCCGATCCGGGAAAGGCGTCGATGCAGCAACGCTTCCTGAGCACGGCCTCGCGCACATAGGGATCGTCGGGAATAGCGCCGGCGTAGTCGAGCGTCAGATCGAGGAAGCGGGTGACGACGCCTCTGAAGCGGTCGAACAGCTCGCGCCCGGCGATATCGTGGCGGACCATGTTGGCGACCACCTGAAATCGCGCGGTGCCGTGGCTGACAGCCAGCGCCTTCACCAGCGCATAGGCGTCGATGAACGAGGTCGGTTCGGGCGTGACGACGATCAGCGGAATGTCCGCCTTGGCGACCAGCGCCAGCGCGGAGGCCTCGATGCCGCTGCCGGTGTCGATGACGATATGGTCGAGCTGCGCAAGATAGGGCGCGATCGCGTCGAGCAGCCGGTCCCGCTCCGTGTGCGAGAGCGTCGAGCCGCTGCCCGTACCGCTATGCCCCGGAACGAAATGAAGCCCGCCCGGCCCGGGCCGGATGAGATCGTCCATCGCGCAGCGCCCGGCGAGCAGGTCGCCGATCGTCCAGGGGGAATCGATCCCCATCAGGATCCCCGCATTGGCGAGCCCCATGTCGCAATCGATCAGCATGGTCCGTTCGCCCGCCTTGGCGAGCGCGACGGCGAGGTTGACGCTGACATTGGTCTTGCCGACGCCGCCCTTGCCGCTCGCGACGGCGATGACCTGGGCGCGGCCGGAACGCTCTGAATTCACGCGGCAACCTCCGATTCGAGCATGGGATTGTTGTTGTTCGCTTCGCCGCCGACGACAGCGACGACCTCGACGGCCTTGCCGTCGGGGATCTCGAGGAAGGACAGGACCGGCGCGTCGGGCACATGCGGCGCGAGCAGGCGCGACAGGGCACGGCGCGCTATCGGCGAGGTGACGACGCAGAAGCGCCGGCCTTCCTGCAGGAGCGGCCCGGCGACGCCACCGATCGCCTGGACGATCTTCTGGCCGAGGCCCGGCTCGATCGGATGGACCGCGTCGCGGCCGGTGCGCACCGCCTGGGCGAGCAGGCTTTCGAGACTGGCATCGAGGGTGACGACCGGCAGCGGCATCTTCACCGGCACAATCGTCTGGACGATCAGCGCGCCGATCCGCTGGCGGACGGCCTCGACAATCTGCACCGGATCGCTTTCCTCCCGCGCGGCGTCGGCCATCGCCTCGGCGATGCGGCGGAAGTCCTTGAGCGGCACACCTTCGGACAGCAACGCACGACACAGGGCCGCGAGGCTGACCAGCGGCAGCGGCTGCGGCGTCAGGTTGGCGGCGAGCTGCGGCGCGCTTTCCTTCAGCGCATCGACCAGCTTCTGCGCCTCGTCCATGCCGAACAGATCGGCCGCGGCCGCCTGGATGACCTGGTTGAGGTGGGTCGCAACGACGGTCGAGGGATCAACGACAGTATAGCCTGCGACAACGGCCTCGGCGCGCTGTGCCGGCGGAATCCAGACGGCGTCGAGCCCGAAGGTCGGGTCCTTGACGCGGCGGCCGTCGACGGTGTCGATCAGATCGCCCGAATCAAGCGCCAGCAGATCGTCCGGCCACACTTCGTCCTCGGCGACCACGACACCGGCGACAGTGATGCGGTAGGTGTTCGGCGCCAGTGCGAGATCGTCGCGCACCCGCACCATCGGCACGACGAAGCCGAGCTCGCGGGAAAGCTGGCGGCGGATGCCGGTGATTCGCGCCATCAGTGGCGCGTTCTTGCGCTCGTCGACCAGGCCGACCAGGGCAAAGCCAAGCTCCAGACCGAGGGCGGCATCGTCGCTGACCTCGTCCCAGCCGATCGCGCTCGGTGCCGGCGCCGGCGGCGCCTCGACCGGCGTATTGGCGCGGACCCTGGCGGCCTTGTGCAGCTTCCACGCGATCGCGGCGGCGCCGGCGGCGGCGACCAGGATGATGAAGTGCGGCATGCCGGGCAGCAGGCCGAGGAAGAACAGGATCGCCGCCACCGGCACCCAGGCCTTGGCCGAGCCGAACTGGTGGGTGATCTGGCCGCTGAGATCGAGCGGCGAGCTGACCCGGGTGACGATCGAGGCGGCGGCGATCGAGAGCAGCAGCGCCGGCACCTGCGCGACCAGCGCGTCGCCGATCGCCAGCACAATGTAGGTCGAGGCCGCTTCCGACATGGAGAGGCCATGGCTCAGCGTGCCGAGGATCAGGCCGCCGACGATGTTGACGACCAGGATCAGCACGCCGGCGATCGCGTCGCCCTTCACGAACTTGGAGGCGCCGTCCATCGAGCCGTAGAAATCGGCCTCGGTCGCGACCTCCTGGCGGCGGTTCTTCGCTTCCTCGGGAGTCAGCAGACCGGCATTCAGGTCGGCGTCGATCGCCATCTGCTTGCCGGGCATCGCATCCAGGGTGAAGCGCGCCGAGACTTCCGACACGCGCCCCGCGCCCTTGGTGATGACCACCAGGTTGATGATCATCAGGATCATGAAGACGAAGAGGCCGACGGCATAATCGCCACCGATCAGGAAGTTGCCGAACGCCTCGATCACATAGCCGGCGGCGTGCGAGCCTTCATGGCCGTCGACCAGCACCACACGGGTCGAGGCGACGTTGAGCGCGAGCCGGAACAGGGTCGCGAACAAGAGCACCGTCGGGAAGGACGAGAAGTCGAGGGGACGGGCGACATTCAAGGCCACCATCAGCACAGCGAGGCTGATCATGATGTTGGTGACGAAGCCGATGTCCAGCATCATCGCCGGCATCGGAACGACCATCAGCATGACGAGCAGCAGGGTCGCAAACGGGAGCACCGCCCCACGACCGGCGCTCAGCCATACCTTGCGCTGCACTGCGAGCTGGCTCACCTCAGGCGTCTCCCAACTGCGCGAGCATCAGATAGGCGAGGCGCGCATATTCCGGCCGCGGACGGGCAAGATTGATCTCCTCGGGGCCTTCCGGGGCGTCCTCGTCGCGCAGCGCCATGCGCAGCGCGAGCATGTCGTTGGTCGGCGCGCCCGGCGCGACGGCCGGCGCGTCGCCGAAGCGGCTGGCAAAATGCGTCCGGATTTCCGCGAAGCTCTTTGGTGAACCGTCGCGCTCGTAGAAAATCGAACGGTTGGCGCGCGCGGCCGCCGGCAGGATGCGGGCCGCGGCCCCGTCCGGATTGGCGTCGTGGGCGCGCAGAAACTGCGCCGCGCCGCCGGCGCCGAGAAAATGGGCGAGATAGAGATCGACCGGCTCGGCACGGCGGCCGATCCGGCTTTCAAGATGGTCGCGGTTGTCCGAGGCGAACTCGGCTGCCATCGCCGAAGCGGCCTCGGGCTGACGCCGAAGATCGAGGATCGCGCGGCGCATCTCCGGATCGGCGACATGATAACGCCCGCCGGGCGTGCGGCGGATCGCATTGGCTGCCCAGCCGAGGCCGTGCCCGGCGCCATGGCGCTGGACCGTGCCGAGCCAGGTCTGATCGATGAACTGGAACAGGCCCGTGGCGCTGGAGGTGCGGGCGCGCGCATTGGGATCGAGGCCGCTTTCGACGCGGGCCTGGTTCATCAGATAGCCGAAATCGACTCCGGTGCGGGCGGCGGCTTGCTGGATGGCGGCACCGACGCGGTCGCGGCCTGCGAGGCCCGATACACCGGTGATCGTCGTCGGAATCATGACGCCCCTTTCTCTTCAGGGGCATCAAAGCAATTGCCGTGCCAAACTGCCGCCGATACGGCGGCGGGGCGGGAGCGCGCTAGCGGGCGTTCGGCCGGTAGGTCATCGGCTGCGGACGGCCGGCGATCGCGGCCAGCGAGTCGACGCGGCGGCGGACCGAGTCCGTCAGAAAATTGACGCGGGCCTGGGCGGCCTGGGCAAGGACGGCGAGGCTGGACAGGCGGTCGCGCAGGTCCGGCGCGTTCGCCACGCCGTCAAGCGCGCGCGTGGCTTCGACAGCCTCGGACAAGGCGGCCGTGGCCGCCTCGATGCCAGCGAGATCATTGCTGTCGAGCGCGACGATCAACGCCTCGTGGGAGGAGGCGAGCCGGTCGAGTATCTGAAGGCTCATGCGCGCCCCGGCAGATCGAGCGCGATCATGCGCTCGGCAATCCTGTCGGCATCGACGGGATAGCGCCCTTCGGCGATCGCGGCGCGGATCGCGGAGACCCTGGCGGAATCGACCGGCGCACCGGCACCGACCAGTTCGAACACGGCGCTTTCGACCGGGCTGCCCTGCCCCCGCGGCGCGGCGTTGCCAACGGCCGCGGCCGGCGTGCTCTTCTCGGTGCCGCGCCCGAGCTCGATGCGCCCCGAACCGCCTTTTCCCACACCGTCGATCATCTCGAATTCCTTCAGCCCCAAGGGCGCCAGAGAAAGTTACTCAACCTATAACGACCGCGCGCGGCCGCCCTTAAATCACCGTCCGCTGAAACCCGGGAGCGCAACACGGCCATCCGACGTCACCTGGCCGATGAAGGGCGCCGAGCGGCGGTCCGCGCGCACGCGGATGCGATCGCCCGGGGCGCCATCCTGCTCCGCGACGCCGGTCGTGCTCACCGAGAAATTGCTCGCCAGCGCCACCACCTCGACCTGGTCACCACGGCGGATCATCGGCTCGGCACGTGTCGCCGTGGCACGGGAAACGGTCGCACCACCGGTCAGCGGCACGCGGATGCGCCAGCCGAGCGGAGCGCAGCGGACGGTCAGCGCGCCCATGGCCGGCTCGTCGATCGCGGCCGGCTCCGGGCAGGCGGCGAGGCGCAGCCGCCGGTCGAGCGGCGCGACCGGTCCGCCAGGCTCACCGACATTCGCGCCGAGCGCCGCGGCAATGCGGCTGTCCAGCATGTCCAGATTCTCGAAACCCTGCCCGACGGCAGGCGCAGCGACAGCGGCCCCCAGCAGCAGCGCGTGTCGGAAAATTGTCGCCATGACGATCACTCCAGTCGTTTCGCGGGAGCGAAGCAACTGCCGTGCCAAATCGCCCTAGCGCGGAATGATGGAGAGCGTCTGCCCCGTATTCGACCAGGCCGATTCGACCCGGATTTCGATATCGCCCTCGCGCACGCCGTTGTCGCGCAACACGCGGGCAACCGCAGCGCTGCGTGCCGCCGCCAGCTCGAAGCGGTCGAGCCGGACGCTGCCTTCCGCCGCGCCGCGGCTCACGATCCGGATCGGGCGCCCGGCCCAGCGCCGGCCTTCCGCCCGCAGCGCCGGAACCGCACTTTCGATGAGCCGCGCCTCGCCCGGCTCGAACAGGGCCTGCGCCCGGAAGGCCTGTGCAGCGCGTTCGGGGGCAGAGGGCGCTGTCGCCGCGCCCGCCTTGGGCTGCGCGACCTCCATCGCATGGAGCATGACGAAGCAGCCGATCAGGAGCAGCCCGAGATCGGCGAAGCTGACCGCCCAGCGCGGCACCGGCGCGGCGATCCGCATCAGCTCGCCTGCCGGACCGTCTTGCGCTCGCGCCACTGACTGTAGGCGACCTCTTCGGCCCTGGCGAGCTCGACAAGCCGGTCGACCACGCGCGCCTGCCAACGGCATTCGGCCTGCGACAGTCGTTCCAGCCGCGTCGCGATCGGCCCGGCGACGCCGGCGGCAACGATCAGGCCGTAGAGTGTCGTCAGCATCGCCGTCGCCATCGCCGGGCCCATCGCGACGATGTCGTTCATCTGCGCGAACATTGCGGTCAGCCCGAGCACGGTGCCGATCATGCCCATCGAAGGCGCGATCTCGGCGGCGTGGCGCCACACCGAGATCGCGCCTTCATGGCGCGCGCGTCGTTCCTCCAGCTCCGCGCGTGCCCACAGGGCAAAGCTCTGGCTCCCTTCCGCGTCGGCGAGACGGCAGGCCAGGCGATGAACGAATTCGACCGGCGTATTGACCCGGTCGGCAAAGACGATGCCGCGATATTCGGAGACGCGTTCGATCTGGCGGATCGCGCGGTCGGCGACACGACCGTCCTCATCCGGCCTGGCGCGAAAGCAGCTGCCAAGGGCGGCCGCAGCGCGGCGACGATCGGCACCGGTCGTCGACATGAAGACCGCGACGAGCGTGCCGCCCACGACGATCAGGAGCGAGAGAGGGTCGAAGAACCGATCCAGATACACGATCACCCGACCCTCCTCGCCACCGGCAGATCTTTGCCGGCCCCGGCACAAATCTGCCGGTCCTGCCCCCGTTCAATCTTCGCGCAGAAGGGCACGCCCCGTCCGGCCCGAATTTGGCACGGCCTTTGCAGGAACACGGGGAAGCGCCTCTGCCTGTCAAAATAACGGCGGGCCGGGGCGGACCTTTAGAGGAGTTTCTGTGATGGCCGGCAATGAAGGCCTGTTCGGCATTCACGGCACCGCACTGGCGCTGCGCTCGCAGCGCCTGTCGCTGCTCGCCTCGAACATCGCGAACGCGGCGACGCCCGGCTATCAGGCGCGCGACATTGACTTCGATCAGGCGCTCACGCGCGCGTCGCGCGGCATGAGTGCCGGCCAGGCGGCGGAAAGCAGCGTCGCCTATCGCGTGCCGCTGACGCCGTCCGTCGACGGCAACACGGTCGAGCTGTCGACCGAGCAGACGCTCTTCGCCGAGAACGCGGTCCAGTACCGCACCACCCTCGCCTTCCTCGAAGGGCGGATCTCGACAATCCGCCGCGCGCTCAAAGGAGAATAAGGATGGAACGGTCCATGTCGGTGTTCGACATCGCCGGCCGCGCCATGTCGGCGCAGCTCGTGCGTTTGAACACCACCGCCTCCAATCTCGCCAATGCCGGCGCAGTCTCGAACAGCCGCGAAAGCTCGTTCCGCGCGCTCCGTCCGGTGTTCCGCACCGTCGAATCCGAGCCCGGCATCGCCACCGTCCGCGTCGAGAATGTCGTCCAGTCGCGCACCGAGCCGACCCGCCGCCACGACCCCAATCATCCGCTCGCCGACGCGAACGGCGATGTGTGGGAAGCCGGCGTCGACAGCTCGGCCGAGCTCATCGACATGATCGAGGCGGCCCGCCAGTACCAGAACAACGTGCAGGTCCTCCAGACCGCCAAGACCCTCACCCTCGACACCCTAAGGATGGGCCAATGACGACGACTTCCGGCGTCGGCGGGACGCAGACCCCCCCGCCTGCCACCACAGGAACACCCCAGACGCTCGGCCAGGCGGAGTTCCTCCGGCTGATGACGACGCAGCTCACCACCCAGGACCCGTTCAACCCGATGGACAACACCCAGATGGTCGCGCAGATGGCCCAGTTCAGCCAGGTCGCCGGCATTGCCGAGATGAACCGCAGCCTGCAGACCATTGCGACCGGGCTCGGCGGCAATCGCCTGTCCGACGCCGCCGGCTGGATCGGCCGCTCGATGCTGGTCGAATCCGAAATCGCGACGCCGCTGCGCGACGGCACCTATGCCGGCGAGTTCGCGCTCGAGGACCGGGCCGACGAGGTCACGGTAAGCTTCCTCGACGAGAATGGTGCGGTCGTGCACAGCCAGAACCTGGGTGCCCGCGAAGAAGGGGCGACCGCCTTCTCATGGGACGGCAAGAAGAACGGCGAATATGTCGCCGGTGGCCCGCTGCGCATGGTCGTGACGGCACGCACCGGCGCCCAGACCAAGACCATCGAGACAGCCACCTGGACCTCGATCGGCGGTATCCAGTCGCCGGCCAATGGCGGCGAAAGCCGTCTCGTCACCGGCCTCGGCCTGCTCAATCCCAACCAGGCCATCCGCCTCGCCTGATCCGATTATCCAAGGAGCAAATCCATGTCCTTCTATACCTCGCTCTCCGGCCTTCGCGGCGCGCAGACGGATCTTTCGGTCCTCGCCAACAACATCGCGAACGTCGGCTCGATCGGCTTCAAGCGCAGTCGCGCCCAGTTCGGCGATATCACGCCGGCCTCCAGCACCACCGCGGGCCAGGGCGCGCGCCTCAAGGGCATCGAGCAGCAGTTCACCCAGGGCGGTTTCGAGACCAGCTCGCGCGAGCTCGATCTCGCGATCAGCGGCGCCGGCTTCTTCGTGACCCGCGACGCCGTCGCGAACGGCACGACCTTCTTCTCGCGCAACGGATCGCTGTCGATCGACGGCCAGCGCTATCTGCGCGATTCAAACGGCGGCTACATCCAGGTCCTTCCGGTCGACAACGAGGGCAATGTGACCGCGACCGGGCTCGATGCAGCCAACAATCTGCAATTGCCGCTGACCCGGGGCACGCCGCGCGCGACCACGCTCGTCGATCTCACCGCCAACCTGCCGACGACGGCGGACAAGCCTTCGACGCGCGCGGTCTATAATCCGGCCAATCCTTATGCGTTCGATCGGCTCGATCCCAACAGCTACAATTATTCGCAACAGATGACGGTCTATGACAGCGAGGGCAACGCCCAGTCGGGCACGCTCTATTTCGTCCGGACAGGTTCGACCAGCGCCTCGCCGGCCGATCCGGCCAACACCTGGCAGGTGCACCTGTTCGTCGGCAACGAGGAAGCCTCGGCCGGCGGCACCGCCACGACGCCGCCGACGCCGCTCACCCTGTCCTTCAACGCCGCCGGCACGCTCACCGGGCCGACCACCGCGACGCCGTTCAGCAGCGTCTCCCCGTCGGGTGCGTCGGCGCCGATCAGCCTGTCACTCGACTTCGGGTCCGCGACCGCGCAGGCGCCCGGCGCGTTCAACGTCTCCTCGATCAACCAGGACGGTGTCGCCTCCGCAAAGCTCAGCGATATCTCGATCGGCGAGGACGGTCTCATCACCGCCTCGTTCAGCGACGGCTCGATCCAGGCGCTCGGCAAGCTGCTGATCGCGACCTTCTCCAATCCGGACGGCCTGCGCGAGCGCGGCGACGGGCGCTGGTCGGTCACCGGCGACAGCGGCCCGGCAACCGTCGGCGAGGCCGGGTCGGACGCGTTCGGACGCATCCAGGCGGGTGCGCTCGAGCGGTCCAACGTCGATCTCACTGAGGAGTTGGTCGCGCTGATCGCTGCCCAGCGCAACTTCCAAGCCAATGCCAAGGCGATCGAAACCGCCAACTCGATGGCCCAGTCGGTCATCAACCTGCGCAGCTAGGGCGCGGGTTTCCAGGAGTCCTGAACGATGGACAGACTGATCCATACCTCCCTGTCGGGATTGCGCGGCGCGATGGCCCGCCAGGCCACGACGGCGAACAACCTCGCCAACGCGAACACGGTCGGCTTTCGTGCAGAGCTTTCCTCCGCGCGGGCCCTGTGGGTGCAGGGCCAGGGGTTCGAGGCGCGTGCACCCTCGTCGCAGGAGGTGACGGCGGCCGACATGCACGCCGGATCGGTCAACGCGACCGGGCGCGACCTCGACATCGCGATGCAGGGCGAAGCCCTGCTCGCGGTGCAGGCGCAGGACGGCAGCGAAACCTATACTCGCCGCGGCGATCTCCAGATCAGCGCAAGCGGTCTGCTCACCACCGGCGACGGCCGCCCCGTTCTTGGCGACGGCGGCCCGATCACGCTGCCGCCGGCCGATTCCGTAAGGATCGGCGATGATGGCGTGATCTGGATCGTGCCGGCCGGCGGCGATCCCAACGTGCCGCAGCAGATCGACCGGCTGAAGCTGGCCAATCCCGCCGGCTCACGCGTGCTGAAGGGCGTCGACGGCCTGTTCCGGGTCGAGAATGGCGGCATCCTGCCATCCGACCCGCAGGCGCGCCTGACGCCGCGCAGCCTCGAAAGCTCGAACGTCCAGATGAGCCAGGCACTGATCGACATGATCGACGCCAGCCGCGCCTGGGACACGCAGCTGAATCTCATCACCACGGCGCGCGAGATCGACACCTCCGCCGCCGACCTCATGCGCCTGCCCAGCTAGGCCCAGACAAGACAAGGAGCCTTCCATGTCCAACTCCGCCCTCCAGGTCGCCCGCACCGGGCTCGACGCCCAGGCCGAACGGATGCGCGTCATCGCCAACAACCTGGCGAACGTGAACACCACCGGTTTCAAGCGCGACCGCGCCGAGTTCGAGACGCTGGCTTATCAGATGATGACCGCCGCTGGCGCCCGCTCCTCCGGTGACAATCAATATGCGATCGGCACCAATCTCGGCACCGGCGTCCGCCTCGCCGGCACCGGCCGGATCACCAGTCAGGGCTCGCTCAACATCAGCGACAACCCGCTCGATCTCGCCATCGAGGGCGAAGGCTATTTCCAGGTCGCCCGCCCCGACGGCACGATCGGCTACACCCGCGCCGGCAACTTCCACCTGTCGCAGGAGGGCAAGATCGTGACCTCCGACGGTCAGGCGCTGCAGCCAGAGATCCAGATACCCGACGGCGTCGAATCGGTGACGATCGGCAATGACGGCACCGTGTCCGTCACCCTGCCCGGCCAGACCGAGGCCTCCCAGATCGGGCAGATCGAGATCGCCCGCTTCGTCAATCCGGCCGGCCTGCAGGCGCTCGGCGGCACCATGTATGCCGAGACCGCGGCGAGCGGCACCGCCCAGACCGGGCCAGCCTCTGCAGAAGGACGTGGCGCGATCCGCCAGGGTGCGCTCGAGGCGTCGAACGTCAATGTCGTCCAGGAACTGGTCGACATGATCGAGACGCAGCGCGCCTATGAGGTCAATTCGAAGATGGTCCAGGCCACCGACGAAATGCTCCGCAACGCGAACCAGCAGCTCTAGGCATGGCCCACGCTCTGCTCATCGCTGCCTGCCTGTTCTGCGCCAGCCGCACGCAGCCGCAGCCCGAATACCAGCCGGCGCCACCGCCATTGCCGGCAGCGCCGGTCGCGAACGGCGCGATCTTCCAGGCGTCGAACGGCTACGCGCCGCTGACCAGTGGCCAGCGCGCGGGCGCGGTCGGCGATGTGCTGACCATCGTCCTGGTCGAACGCACGCAGGGCCAGTCGACCAGCACGTCCGGCACCAACCGCGAAGGCAATATCGGGCTGACCCCGCCGGCGACCGGACCGCTCTCCTTCTTCCAGCCGTCGGACGTCGCCATGGGCGGCCAGTCCGAATTCGACGGGCGGGGCCAGACCGGCGCATCGAACAGCCTGATCGGCGAGATCAGCGTCACGGTGCACGAGGTCTACCCCAACGGCACGATGCGGGTGCGCGGCGAAAAGCAGCTCCGGATCAATCGCGGCCACGAATTCATCCGCTTGTCCGGCCTCGTTCGCTTCGCCGACGTCGGCCCGGACAACAGGGTGCCGTCGACCCGCGTCGCCGACGCCAACATCGAATATCTCGGCCGCGGCGAGATCGCGCGTGCCAGCCGCCAGGGCTGGCTGCAGCGCTTCTTCTCGATGCTGAGCCCCTTCTGAGGTGTAACATGATCCGTTCGATTATCCTCGTGATCGCCGCCCTGTTCGTGGCCGCGACCCCGGCCCATGCGACGCGGATCAAGGATCTCGGCGCATTCCAGGGCGTGCGCCCCAACCAGCTTATCGGCTACGGCATCGTCGTCGGCCTGGCGGGCACCGGCGACGACAATCTCGAATATGCGACGCAAGGCATGAACGGCGTCGCCTCGCGCTTCGGCCTCACCTTGCCGCCCGGCGTCAATCCCGCGCTCAAGAATGCGGCCGCAGTGATGGTGACGGCGGAACTTCCGGCCTTCGCCCGTCCAGGCCAGCGGCTCGACATCACCGTCTCGGCACTGGGCCGGGCGCGCTCCCTGCGCGGCGGCACGCTGATTCTCAGCCCGCTGCGTGGTGCCGACAACCAGATCTACGCGATGGCTCAGGGCAATCTCGCCGTCGGCGGCCTCGGCGTTTCGGCGCAGGACGGCAGCCAGGTTTCGGTCAACGTGCCTTCGGCCGGCCGTATTCCGGGCGGCGCGACTGTCGAGCGTGCAGTCGACACCGGCTTCGCCTCGGCTCCGACGCTGACGTTCAATCTGGCCGAATCGGATTTCACCACGGCGCAGCGGATCGCCGACGCGATCAACCGTAACATGGGCCAGATCGCACGCGCCGTCGATGGCGTGTCGATCGCGATCGAGGCGCCGCAGGGCGCCGAGGTCCGCACCACCTTGATGAGCCGGATCGAAAACATCCCGGTCGAGCCCGGCGATGCGCCGGCACGCGTCATCGTCAATGCCCGCACGGGCACCGTCGTCATCAACGGCGCGGTGCGGATCAGCCCGGCGGCAGTCAGTCATGGCCGGCTGACGGTCGCGGTGCAGGAGAACCCGACGGTGGTTCAGCCAGCCCCGCTTTCGCGAGGTCAGACCGCGATCGAGCCCAACAGCGACATCGAGGTCGAGGAGCGGCGCTCGCCGATGTTCGATTTCGCGCCGGGCGCCTCCCTCTCGGAGATCGTCAGGGCGGTGAACGCGATCGGCGCGGCTCCGTCCGACCTCGTTGCGATCCTCGAAGCGCTCAAGCAGGCGGGCGCGCTGCGCGCCGAGTTGGTCGTCCTGTGACCGGGCCGGTCTCCCGGACACCGGCATCGACGGCACCGGCCGGCGCCAGCGCCGCCGATCGCCAGCGCGACCAGATGCGCCAGGCGGCGCAGGCGTTCGAGGCGGTGTTCATCCGCCAGATGATCGGTTCGATGCGTCAGGCGCGCCTCGCCGAGGATGTCTTCGGAAGCTCGGCGACCGACCAGTTCCGCGACATGGGCGACGCCCAACTCGCCGAGACGATGTCGCGGCAGGGCAGCTTCGGCATCGCCGAGATGCTCCTCAACCAGTTCCAGCGCCAGGGAGGCCAAAGGTGAGCGATCTTCTCGGTATCGGTTCGTCGGGCCTCACCGCCTATCGCAACGCGCTGAACGCGATCGGCGAAAACGTCTCCAACGCGGAAACGCCGGGCTACTCGCGTCGCAAGGTCGTGCTCGAACAGTCGACGATGAACGGCAAGAACGACATCGGCTATCGCGACCAGGTCCTGTTCAACGGCGTCCAGACGGCCGGCGTCCAGCGGGCCTGGGACGCGTTCCGCGCCACCGAGGCACGACTCGCGACGAGCGCCGGCGGCCGCGCTGACATACGCGAGCAATGGCTGACCGGCATCGAATCGGCACTGAACGACGGGCCGGCCGGGATCGGCGGGTCGCTCACCAGATTCTTCAACGCCGGCACCTCGCTGGCAAGCAATCCCGGCGACCGGCTCGGCCGTTCATCGATGCTCGCCGCGCTTGAGGACGTCGCTGTCGGTTTCCGCAACACCGCAGAAGCGCTCACGCGTGTTTCCAGTTCGGTCAAGGAAGCCGCCGGCCTCGACGTCACAGCCGTCAACAATGCCCTGGCGGCGCTGGAGAAGATCAACGGGACGATCCGGTCCGCCGGCCCCGGCAGCAGCGCACGCGCCGCGCTCGAGGATCAGCGCGACAAGCTGATCGACACCATCGCCGACAAGCTCGATATCAACGTGACGACGAATGGCGACGGCACGGTGGCGATCAGCGCCGGCGGCGACGCCAGCGTCAGCCTGCTGAACGGCCAGGGCGCCAGCCTCGTCAACGTGACCGCCGCCGCGGACGGACGCCTGTCTTTCCGTGTGTCGTCGAACGGCAGTACGATGCCGCTGCCCGCGCGCGGCGGCAAGCTGGCCGGCCTCGCTGAGATCTCCTCGATCACCGCCGACCGCCGCGCCGCGCTCGATGCGATGGCGACCGATCTCGTGTCCCTGGTGAACGGCTGGTCGGCGGGCGGGCTCGACGCCAATGGCAATCCCGGCGGCAATTTGCTCGAGGCGCCAACCGGCGCCAGCTCGATGCGCGCCCTGGTCACCAACCCCGATCTGGTCGCAGCGGCCGGCGGGGGCACGCCCAACGGCAATCTCAACGCACTCGAGGGCCTGCGCACGTCAAGCGGCATCGAGGATCGGTGGAGCGGACTCGTTTCGGAGAATGCGCAGGTGCTGGCATCGGCCAAGGCCGAGGCTTCGGCCACCGGCTCGTGGCGTGACCTCAGCCGCGCCTCGCTCGACGAGATCACCGGCGTCGACCTCGACTACGAAGCGGCGGAACTGCTGCGCTTCCAGCAGGCCTACAACGCTTCGGCGCGCATCGTGCAGGTTGCGCGCGAGACGATCGACGCGCTGTTCAACGCGATCTGAGAACTGGAGACCTAGAAGATGATCAGCGGAACCCGTTATCAGCTGACGCTCGAGATGAACCGGCAGGCAGCGCTCGCCCGTGACATGGCCCGGGCACAGATGGAGATCTCGACGACCAAGCGCATCCTCGCGCCGTCCGACGATCCGGTCGCCGCGGCTCGCGTCTCCGACATTGCCCGGACCCAGGCCGATTCCACGGCCTGGAAGCGCAACCTCGATCTCGCCGGAGCGCTGAGCGCGCGCGCCGATACCACGTTGAAAGCGATGGAGACCGCGATCGGCCGGGCCGCAGAGCTGATGGTCGCTGCCGCGAACGGAACCCTCTCCGATCAGAACCGCGCCACGGTCGCGCTGGAATTGCGCTCGATCGCCCAGGAGCTGGAATCGCTGAAGGACGCCAAGGATTCACGCGGGAATCGCCTGTTCCTGTCGGGCACGACGCTGCAGATCCCGGTCGCGCCCGGCTTCGCGATCGGCGCCACGCCGACCCGCGAGGACGTGTTCGAGACGGTGCCCACCAGTTCCGGCCCCCAGGACATCGCCGCCATTGTCACCGCCGCGGCCGCCGCGGTCGAGGAGCCGGACCCGGCGTTGCGTCGCCCGGCCGTCCAGCAGGCGCTCGGCAATGTCAACGACGCGGTCAGCCATGCCGCCACCATCCGCGGTGAACAGGGCGCGCGCGGCAACCGGATCGACGCCTTGCTGGAGCGGCTCGCCGACAGCGACATCCAACTCGAAGAAGAGCGCGGCGGCCTCGAAGGAACCAACATCCCAGCCACGGTCGCGCGTCTCAGCGCCAAGAAGCTCTCGCTCGACGCCGCCCAGGCCGTCTTCGCGCGGGTCAACCAGAACACGCTGTTCGACCTCCTGCGCTAGGGGCGCCGGAATCGGGGTAACCGCGCCGTTAACCCTAAATTTCCGCGGGCCTCGCCCGTTATTTCACAAGGGCGGGAAGCTCTCAGCCTCCACGGATCGGCTTCGCGGGGATCATAATGTTTGCAGGTATCGGCATCGTCGTCCTCCTCGTGATGGTGTTCGGCGGCTATATCGTCGCCGGCGGCAGCATCGGCGTGATCCTTCACGCCTTGCCGATCGAGATGACGATCATCGGCGGCGCCGCGATCGGCGCGACCATTGCCGGCAATTCGTCCGCGGAGCTCAAGGCGCTCGCCGGCGGCCTCGCCAAGGTCTTCAAGGGTCCGCAATACGGCAAGAAGGACTTCCTCGACACGATCTTCCTGGTGTCGAAGCTGATGAAGATGCTGCGCACCGACGGCCCGGTCGCGGTCGAGCCGCATATCGAAGACCCGAAGTCGAGCGCGATCTTCGGCGAGTATCCGAAGCTGCTCAAGGATGACACGCTGATCCATCTCATCTGCGACACGCTGCGGCTGGTCGTCGTCTCCTCCGGTACGCTCGATCCGCGCGCCGTCGAGGACGTGATGGACAATTCGATCAAGACCCACCAGCATCATGCCATGGCGCCGGCCAACGGCCTGCAGACGCTGGCCGACGCGCTTCCCGCGCTCGGCATCGTCGCCGCAGTGCTTGGCGTGGTGAAGACCATGGCGTCGATCGACCAGCCACCCGCCATCCTGGGCGCGATGATCGGATCGGCGCTGGTCGGCACCTTTCTCGGCGTGCTGCTCTCCTACGGCTTCGTCGGCCCGTTCGCGAACCGGGCGAAGCAGGTGATCGAGGCGGATTCGGCGATCTACCATGTCGTCAAGCAGATCATCATCGCGTCACTGCACGGCCACCCGCTGCCGCTGGTGATCGAGGCCGCACGCTCGGGCATCCAGCATTCGAACCAGCCGGCCTTCGCCGACGTGTTCGACGGCATGCGGGGCCGCTAGGCCATGGCGTCGTCCGCCAAGCGCGGCCGCAACGAGCCGCCGCAGGTCCAGCCGATCATCGTCAAGAAGATCGTCGCCGAGGCGCATGGCGCCCACCACGGTGGCGCATGGAAGATCGCCTATGCCGATTTCGTGACGGCGATGATGGCGTTCTTCCTGCTGCTCTGGCTGCTCGGCGCAACCGACGAGGACAAACGCCGCGGCCTCGCGGACTATTTCACACCGACCCTGATCGAATATCGCCAGAACAGTGCGGGTTCGGACGGGATTCTGGGCGGCGATTCGATCGTGGCCGCGGAGAATTATCCGCACAAGGCGGCGCAGACCGGATCCCGCTCGATCGTCATTCCGCGCGACGTGACGGGCGGCATCCGCGAGGGCAACGGGCCGACCCAGGAGGACCGCGAGCGCTTCCGTGCCCTGCGTGACGAACTGATGCGGCGGATCGAGAACACGCCGGAACTGCGGCGGCTGCGCAACCGGGTCAGCTTCACCGAGGATGACGAAGGTCTGCGCATCGACCTGATGGACGAGGCCGATTTCTCGATGTTCCGCGTCGGCACCGATCAGCTTCTCCCCGAGGCGCAGCGGCTGGTCCAGGAAGTCGCCCAGGTCATATCGGGCGTGCCGAACGCGGTCGTGGTGCGCGGGCACACCGACTCGCTGCCCTATTCGGCCGGCCAGACGATGAACAACTGGATGCTGTCGACCGCGCGGGCCGAAAGCACCCGCGCGACGCTGCAGCGTTCGGGCGTGTCGCTCGACCGGATCGCGCGGATCGAGGGCGTCGCCGACCGCGATCCGTTCGTGCCGGAAGACCGCTACGATCCGCGCAACCGGCGCATCTCCGTCACATTGGCCTGGCGCGGCAATGCCGTGCGGCGCACGCCGCGGACACCGGCACCAGAGGCCGCGCGCCCGGCCACGCGGATCGCCGCGAACGCGCCGCCCGCGGGTCGCCCATAGCCATTCAGTCGATCGTTCGAGTCAGGAACCGCAATGAAGCCGTGGAGCAATCGCCGGGATCCGGCGCCAACCCAGACATCGAGCAAGATCGACGGCAAGCCGCTCTATAACAAGATCGGCACGTTCCTCGCCGAGCATGGCCTGTGGCCGAGCCCGGGCAATTACGGCCTTGCCTATCAGCTGTTTGCCGATCCGGCCTCGCCGCAGGCGCAGGCGGTCAAGGCGGCGACCGCCGACGGCATCCGGCTGAGCCAGCGCGACGCCGACCGGATCATGAGCGAGCACGGCATGCCGACCGCCGGGCAGGCTCCGGCGACGGCCGATCCGGCGGTGCTTGGCGAAGCAACCCGGCAGATGGAGGAATTCGCGGCGATCGTCGAAGCCTCGCGGGCCGAGACGCAAAACTATGGCCGCGACCTTGCCGCCGGCGCCGCGCAGCTCGAGGACGCCCTGGGCTCCGCCTCGGGCCTGATCGAGATCACGCGCACGATGATCGCCCGGACCAAGGTCGCCGAGCAGCAGCTCACTGCCGCACGCAACGAGGCCGACGGACTCAAGGCCAAGCTGGCCGAGGCGGGTCAGGAGGCGCGCAGTGATCCGCTGACCGGGCTCCCCAACCGCCGGGCGTTCGAGGAACATTATGCCGAGCTCGAGCGCGACGGCGCGGTCGTCAGCCTCGCCATCTGCGACGTCGATCATTTCAAGCGGATCAACGACCAATATGGCCATGGCGTCGGCGACCGTGTGCTGCGCGCCGTCGCGGAGCTCCTCAATGCCAGCTGTCGCGGCCATTTCGTCGCGCGACTGGGCGGCGAGGAGTTCGTCGCCCTGTTCAAGGGCCTCCACGCCCCGCAGGCCGCAGAGATCCTCGACCAGGCGCGCGACCGGCTGGCCGCAAAACATTTCAAGGTGCGCGAAACCGACACGCCGCTCGGCAAGGTGACCTTCTCCGCAGGTGTCGCCTGCGGTTCGTCCAGGTCCGGCGAGGTGCCGCTCGCCCGCGCGGACGCCCTCCTTTACGAGGCCAAGGATGGCGGACGAAACCAGGTCCGGTTCGAGAACAGCTGAGCTGGATCAGATGATCCAGTCGGCGGTGTCCTCCTCGGGCGCCTCGATCCCCGGCAGCGGAACATCATCCGGGGTCGGGATCGCGAGGATCACGGTGACGCCCGCCTGACGCATCAGCCGTGCGACCTCGCCGGCGCGACGGGCCAGGCCCGCCTCGTCGTCGCCGGCCAGGTCGCTGCAGATGCCGCCGCGAAGCGCGGCTTCGGAAAGAATGAAGCTCTGCCGGCCGGCATCGCGCAGCCGCCGCTCCAGCGCCTGCGCCCGGGCCAGTCGCACCTCAGCGCTCGATCCGGAAACGCGGAACACCCCTTCGTCCCGCGGGATGCGCGCCGCGCTCGCGGCCGGAAAGTCGGTGACCATGCCAGCCGCGACGGTGGCGTTGGTGATCTTGTCGATCAGCACGAACCCGCCGAGCTGCCGGTTCCGGGCATAGGGCACGGCGGCGATGCGGCGATCGAGGTCGATCTCGACCGTTGCGATGTCGTTGAGGCCGAGCGCGCCGCCACGGGTGCCGCCGAGCCCGTCCACATCGAGCGGCGCACCGACCTTCGACACGCTCGCGGAAACAGTCTGCGCGCCGAGCCTCAGCCAGTAGGCCCGGTGCGGCACCAGGCGATCCTCCGCCATCCAGACGAGCTGCGCCTCGAGCGCGGAGGTGACCGCAAGTGCCTCAGCCGCGGCGATCACGTCGCCGCGCGAGCAATCGACCTCGTCGGCGAGGGTGAGTGTCACCGCCTGCCCCGCGACCGCTTCGTCGAGCGGTCCGGAACAGGTCAGAATACCCGCCACCTTCGACGTCCGGCCCGACGGCGCGATCGCGATCCGGTCGCCGATCCGCACCCGACCGCTGGCAACGGTGCCGGCATAGCCGCGGAAGTCCTGGCCGAAGCGATTGACCCACTGCACCGTCATCCGGAAAGGCTCCAGCGCCGCATGACTGGCCTCGACCGGCAGACTCTCCAGATGGTCGAGCAGCGCGGGGCCCCCATACCAGGCCATGGCATCGCTGCGCCGGGTGATGTTGTCGCCGAGCCGAGCCGACACCGGGATCGCCTCGAACACCTCGATCCCCGCGGTGCGCGCGAAATCGCGATAGTCAGCGACGATCTCCTGGAAGCGGGCGCGGCTGTAGCCGACCAGGTCCATCTTGTTCACCGCCAGGACGATATGACGGATGCCGAGCAGATGGGCGATATGGCTGTGCCGCCGGGTCTGCGGCAGCACGCCCTTGCGCGCGTCGATCAGGATGATGGCGAGGTCGGCGGTCGAGGCGCCGGTCGCCATGTTGCGGGTATACTGCTCGTGCCCCGGCGTGTCGGCGATGATGAACTTGCGCTTGTCGGTCGCGAAGAAGCGATAGGCGACGTCGATCGTGATCCCCTGCTCGCGCTCGGCGGCGAGCCCGTCGACGAGCGAGGCGAAGTCGAGCTCGCCAGGCGCGGCATTGGCCGAAGCCGGCGCCTGTTCGAGCGCGGCGAGCTGGTCCTCGAACAGCATCCTGGAATCGTAGAGCAGCCGGCCGATCAGGGTCGACTTGCCGTCGTCGACCGAGCCGCAGGTCAGCAGCCGCAGCAGCGACTTTCGCTGGCTGGCGGCGACATAGGCATCGACCGCCGCGCGCGCAGCCTCGGCCGGAGTTTCAAATACGGGTGCCGCGCTGGCCATCTAGAAATAGCCTTCCTGCTTCTTCTTCTCCATCGAGGCACTGCCGCCGTCGCGGTCGATGGCGCGGCCCTGACGCTCAGAGGTAGTGGCGACCAGCATCTCCTGAATGATCTCGGGCAATGTCGCGGCCTCGCTCTCGACCGCACCGGTCAGCGGATAGCAGCCGAGGGTGCGGAAACGGATCGAGCGTTCGACGGGCACCTCGCCAGGACGGAGCGGCAGACGATCGTCGTCGACCATCAGGATGAGGCCGTCGCGCTCCACGGTCGGGCGCGGCGCTGCGAGGTAGAGCGGGACGATCGGAATGCCCTCGGCATAGATATACTGCCAGACGTCGAGCTCGGTCCAGTTGGAGAGCGGGAAGACGCGGATGCTCTCGCCCTTGGCCTTGCGGGCATTGTAGAGGTTCCACAGCTCCGGCCGCTGGTTCTTCGGGTCCCAGCGGTGGCTGGCGGAGCGGAAGGAGAAGATGCGCTCCTTCGCCCGGCTCTTCTCCTCGTCGCGGCGCGCGCCGCCGAACGCGGCGTCGAAGCCGTGGAGATCGAGCGCCTGCTTGAGCCCTTCCGTCTTCCACATGTCGGTGTGCAGCGGGCCGTGGTCGAACGGGTTGATGCCGAGCCGCTCCGCCTCCGGATTGCGATGGACGAGGAGCTCCATGCCGCTTTCGGCCGCAACCTTGTCGCGCAACTCGTACATCGCCCGGAATTTCCAGGTCGTGTCGACATGGAGCAGTGGAAAGGGCGGCGGCGCGGGGTAGAAGGCCTTGCGCGCGAGATGCAGCATCACGGCCGAATCCTTGCCGACCGAATAGAGCATCACCGGCTTCCCGGTCTCCGCGACGACCTCGCGGAAGATGTGGATGCTCTCGGCCTCGAGCAACTCGAGATGGGTCAAACTACGCGCACTCATGCGGCCTCGCTCAGGAATTGGGCAATCGACGCCGGCGCGCGCGCCACCCGCCCGATGATGACGGTAACCGGCGCGCCGGCGGGCAGAGTCTGGGCCAGCGCCGCGATCCCGGCAAGCGTGCCGGCGACTTCGGCCTGATCGGGAAGCGTCGCCGATGCAATGGCGAGGGCGGGCGTCGCCGGATCAAGGCCGTGGGCGATCGCCACCTCGACGAAGCCGGCAAGGGTGCGACGGGGCATGTAGACCACTGTCGTCGCGCCCTCATCGGCGATCGCATCCCAGTCGATGTCGCACGGCAGCTTGCCGTCGGCGCCGTGGCCGGTGACGAACTGGACGCGCCGGGCCTCACGCCGTTCAGTGAGCGAGATGCCGAGCGCGGCGGCGGCGCCCTGCGCGGCGCTGATACCGGGGACGACCGAGACAGGGATGCCGGCGGCGCGGCAGGCCGCGATCTCCTCGGTCGCGCGGCCGAAGATCGTCGGATCGCCGCCCTTGAGCCGGACCACCGTCTCGCCGGCGCAGGCGAGCGCGACGATCCGGTCGTTGATGTCGCTTTGCTTGCAGGAAGGACCATGGCCCTTCTTGCCGACCGCGATCCGCTTCGCCTCGCGGCGCGCCAGCTCCAGCACGTCGGGGCCGACGAGATCGTCATAGAGGATCACCGTCGCCGCCTGCAGTGCGCGCACCGCCTTGAGCGTCAGCAGATCGGGATCGCCCGGTCCGGCGCCGACCAGGGTGACACTGCCCTTCGCCGCCTCCGGCGCGAAGGCGAGGAGCGAGGCGAAATCGGTTTCGGCGGGCGTGCGATCGGCGTCCGACCAGGCGCGGCGGACGAACCGCTCCCAGAACGCGCGGCGCTCGGCGAAGCTGGCGAGGGCCTGCTTGACCCGCGGCCGCCAGGCCTTCGCGGCCCCGGCCCATTGGGACAGGCCGCGCGGCAGGATCGCCTCGATCCTCGTGCGGATCGACTGGCCGAGCATCGGCGCGCCGCCGTCGGTCGAGATGGCGAGGACGACCGGCGAGCGGTTGACGATCGTGCCGAACTGGACATCGCCCAGTTCGGCATGGTCGATCAGGCCGGCCACGGCGCCGGCGGCGTGTGCCGCGGCGACGAAACGTTCGGCCTCGGCCCGCTCGGAAAGGTCGGCGAGGGCGAGCACGGCGCCGGCGAGATCGGCCGGCGCCCAGGCGCGGGACAGCACCGTCAGCGGGCCGGCGAGGCCCTCGAACAGCTTTGCTGCGGCGTCATGGCCGGCGAGCACCAGCACCTCGGCGCCGGCGGCGAGCAGGAGCTCGGCCTTCCACAATGCGCCTTGCGAGCCGCCTGCGACCACCGCCTTGCGGCCGGCAATGCGATGGAAGAGCGGCAGGGTCGCGAGCGGCGCGATACGCGGCGGCAGCGTTTCGGGCGTACGATCGGTCATGCCGCTTTCCTTCTCAGCCGGCCGTCGTGCCCGACATGGAGGCCGCATTCCCGGGCCTCATCCGTTTCCCACCACCAGCGGCCGGCGCGCTCGTCCTCACCGGCCGTAATGGCGCGGGTGCAGGGTTCACAGCCGATCGAGGGATAACCCTGGGCATGTAGCGGATTGATCGGCACCGCCTCCGCGGCGCAGAAGTCCGCGACCTGGCTCCGCGTCCAGTCGAACAAGGGCGCGACCTTGATCAGGTTGTGCTCGACGCTGGCAAGCGTGACCGAACCGCGCTGGCCGGACTGGTCGGCGCGCAGGCCGGTGACCCATGCGGCCGCACCGTCCAGCGCGCGGCCGAGCGGCTCGACCTTGCGGACTTCGCAGCAGTCGAGGCGGGCGGCTTTCGAATGGTAGAAGCCGTTGATCCCGGCGTCGGCGACGAACGCGGCAAGCGCCGCGGCGTCGGGATAGAAGGCGCGGATGCGGACGCCGTAGCGCTCCTCCGTCTCCTGCCAGAGCTTGTAGGTCGACGGGAAAAGCCGCCCGGTGTCGAGTGTGGCCACTTCGATGGCGAGGCGGTTCGAAAAGATGAGGTGCGCGAGCACCTGATCCTCCAGGCCGAAGCTTGTCGTGAACACGATCCGGCCGGGCACGACGGCGCGCAGCGATTGCAGCCGCTCGAGCGGCGTCGCGCCGCCGATCCGCATAAGTGCCTCCCTGCTCATGCCGCGCGCCGGCGCAGCGGCCGGTAGCTGGCGGTGATGAAGGTCAGGGCCTCCAGCCATTGTTCGATCGGCTGACGGGCGGCCTGTTCCTCGCCGATCTCGATCTCGTCGAAACCGCACTCAAGCGCGAACGCGAACTGATCCGGCACCAGCGGACCTCTGGCCCGCAACGTCCCGCGATAGCCCTGCGCCCTCAGCGCGCACGCGATGCCGAAACCGCGCCCGTCCTTGAACTGCGGGAATCCGATGGCGATGAGGTCGAGCCCGCCCTGCCAACCGGCGAGATCGGCGGCGCCGACATCATTGGCGATCTCGACACCGATCTTCTGCCCGCCTGAACGCGCCTCCAGCGCGGCATCAAGCGCCGCCAGCGGTACGAGCAGCGCCTCAGTCGCGATCGGTTCTTCGGCGCGGACCCAAGCGTCCGCCTTCCAGCCGTTCCGGTCAAGCAGCGGCACGGATCGCCTCCACTGGCTGGAGCGTGCCCTTGAACGGATCGAGGCCGACGCGGCGGACGGTGTCGAGGAACGTCTCATCCGGTCCGGTGCGCAGGCCGAGATAGACGTCGACGATCCGCTCGATCGCCGCCGGCACCTGATCGCCGTCGATGCCAGGCCCGAGCCGTTCACCAAGCGACGCGCCCTCGCCCGGCTCGCCGCCGAGCGTGATCTGGTAATTCTCAACGCCCGCCTTATCGAGGCCGAGAATGCCGATCGCGCCGACATGATGGTGACCGCAGGCGTTGATGCAGCCCGAAATCTTGATGCCGAGCGGGCCGATATTCCGCTGCCGCTCCGCATCGGCGAAAACCTTCGAAATCTCCTGCGCGATCGGGATCGAACGGGCGGTGGCGAGCTTGCAATAGTCCATGCCGGGGCAGGAGATGATGTCGGTGATGAGGCCGACATTGGCGGTCGCCAGCCCGGCCTCGACCAAAGCGGCCCAGACGGCCGGAACATCGGCCAGCTTCACATGCGGCAGCACCACATTCTGGACGTGGGTAATCCGCAATTCGTCCTTCGAGAAGCGCTCCGCCAGGTCGGCGAGCACGCGCATCTGATCCGACGTCAGGTCGCCCGGCGGGGCGCCGATCGGCTTGGCCGAGACGGTGATCGCTGCATAGCCCGACACCTTGTGCGGGAAGAGGTTGGTCGCCGCGAACCGGTCGAACGCCGGATCGCGGGCACGGGCCTGATCGAACGCCGCCGAAACGGCAGGGAGCGCCTCATAATCCGGCGGGGCGAAATAGGACGCGATCCGCGCCACCTCTTCCGGATCGGCGTTGACACTGGGCCCGTCGAGCTTCGCGAACTCCGCCTCGACCCGCTCGACGAACGCCTCGGTGCCGATCTCGTGGACCAGGATCTTGATGCGCGCCTTGTACTTGTTGTCGCGCCGGCCTTCGAGATTGTAGACCTTGAGAACCGCTTCCAGGTAGGCGAGCAGATCCCCCTTCGGCAGGAACTCGCGGATCGTCTTGGCGATGAACGGGGTCCGCCCCATGCCGCCGCCGACCAGCACCTTGTAGCCGATCTCACCCGCATCGTTGCGGACGATGCGCAGCCCGATGTCGTGGACAGCGATCGCGGCGCGGTCCTCGGCGGCGCCCGTCACCGCAACCTTGAACTTGCGCGGCAGGAAGCTGAATTCCGGGTGCAGCGTCGACCATTGGCGGATCAACTCCGCGGTCGGCCGCGGGTCCTCGATCTCGTCGGCGGCGACGCCGGCGAAATGGTCCGCGGTGGTGTTGCGGATGCAATTCCCCGAGGTCTGGATCGCGTGCATGCCGACGTCGGCCAGCGCATCGATCATGTCGGGCAGGTCGGCAAGCTTCGGCCAGTTGTACTGGATGTTCTGCCGCGTCGTCAGATGGCCGAAGCCGCGGTCCCATCTGTCCGCGATCATCGCGAGCTGGCGCAGTTGCCGGGAATCGAGCGTGCCATAGGGGATGGCGACCCGAAGCATATAGGCGTGAAGCTGCAGGTAGACGCCGTTCATCTGCCGCAGGAGCGTGAACTCGTCCTCGTTGAGGGCGCCGTCAAGCCGGCGCGCGACCTGGCCGCGGAACTGGGCCGCGTAGTCACGCACGATCCGCTCGTCGAACTCGTCATAGCGGTACATCAGATCGCCTCCGCCAGCGCGAAGGTCGGGCCGCCGAGCTCGCGGATCTTCTCGCGATAGTGCGACGGGACCGGCGATCCCGCGCCGTCGAGCGCGACTGTCACGAGATAGGGCTCGACGACCTGGAGTCCGCTTGCGGCGAGGGCCGCGGAAAGATGTCCGGCGCCGGTCTCGTCGACCACCACCTCGGCACCACGAGGATCGCGCGTCCAGCCCTCACCGTCGAACCAGACGACGGCACCGCTCAGCAGGTCATTGCCGGTCAGAACCAGCGGAAATGGCGGCCTTTTGGAAGATTTTTGCCCGGACACATAATTTCCCCTCTGTTCGTCCAGTCAGGGACTGCAGCGCATGGAAGGGAAGGCCACATAGATAAGGAAAAGCGGCACGCAACAGCAGCCGACGCAGAAAGCGTGGACGTTGCGGAGGCGAATCCGAGTTTGGAAATTTCTCCCAATCCGATCGAAACGGTCGCAATCTCTCTCCCGGACCCCCGCGGCGGAATCGCGCCTCGCGGGACATCCGGGCCGAATCGGGAGAAAGAAGATGTTCGTCGCAGTCTATTGGTGGCGGGTGCATCCCGGGAAGGAGGACCAGTTCCGCACCGCCTGGCGCCGGGGCACGGAGGCGATCACGCGGATCTATGGCAGCCACGGCTCGCGCCTGCACCAGGATCGCGACGGTCGCTTCGTCGGCTATGCCGAATGGCCGGACGCGGCGACCTGGCAGAGGGCCTATGACGCAAGGATGGTCTATGACGATCCGGAAACCCGCGCCATGTTCGTCGATGCGATCGCCGACACTCCGCCCGGCAACGCGCCGGCGTTCATGATGACGGTGACGGACGATCTGCTGACGACGAGAAGGGGAGAGGCATGACGGGATTTGCGGGACGCCTGCTGGCGGCGGCGGCGATGATGTCGGTCACGGCGGCGACGGCCGCGCAACAGGCGCCGGCCAGCGCCGACGCCGCGCTCGATTCGCTGGCCGACCGGCTGGTGCAGCTCCAGGTCTCCTACGATCCCACCCAGGCCTATGCGATCGGCGTGCCGGCGCCCGATCATCGCCGCTGGCCCGATCGCCGGGCGGAAGCCCGGGCGGCGCTGGAACGGGCGTCGGACGCGATCCTCGACGACCTGCGACGGATCGACCCCGCCCGCCTCTCGACCGCCAACCGCTTCGTCCATGCCGGCATGGTCGAGCGGCTCGACTCGGAACGTGCGGCGCGGATCTGCCAGTTCGACCTGTGGGCGGTGAACCATATGAGCGGCTGGCATCTCACGCTCGCCGAAGTGGCGCGGGACCAACCGGCCGCCACCGCCGATGAGCGCGCGCAGGCGCTCGATCGCTGGGCCGCCCTTCCCGATATGATCGATCAGGAGATCGCCAACGCGCGCGACGGCCTCGCCCGGGGTTATTCCGCGCCGAAGGCGGTGGTCGCGCGCGTGATCCGGCAGATCGACGGCATTCTCGCCGCGCAGCCGGAGACCCTGCCCTTCTACGCACCGGCCGAACGGACCGATGATGCCGCGTTCAGGGCCCGGCTGCGCGAGATCCTCGCGGGGTCGGTGCGGGCGGCGTTCGGCCGCTATCGCCAGTTCCTCGGCGACGATTATCTGCCGCGCGCACGCGAAGCGCTTGGCGTGTCGGCCAATCCGGACGGCGTCGCCTGCTACGGCGCCTCGCTTCGGAGCTACACGACGCTCGACCGTTCGCCCGAGGCGGTGTTCAATCTCGGCCGCGAGACCGTGAACGGCAATCAAGAGCGCGTCCGCGCATTGGGCCGGGAAGCATTCGGCACCGGCGATCTCGCCCAGATCGTCCAGCGCATTCCGGCTGCGACGGACAACCGCTTTTCCTCCGAGGAGGAGATCATCGCCTTCTCGCGCGAAGTCGTGACCCGGTCCCGCGACCGCAGCGCGCAGCTCTTCCTCGCCATGCCCGCACAGGAAATGCGGGTGGAGCCGTTCCACGCCTATCGCCGCGGCTCAGGTGGTAGCTCCTATTACGAGCGGCAGATCGATCCGGCCCAGCCGGCCTTCTACCGGATCAACAGTGAAACCTGGGCCAACGACACGCGCGGCGGCGCCGAGATCACCGCAGTGCATGAGGGCTATCCCGGCCATCACATGCAGATCGGCCTCGCCACCGAAGGCTCGAACCGGCCGATCACCAACCTGATGTTCAACTCCGCCTTCATCGAGGGCTGGGCGCGCTATTCCGAGGCGCTGGCGGAGGAAGCGGGAATCTACGCAACCCGCTATGCGCCGATGACGCGGCGGTTATGGCCGGCCCGCGGCATGGTGATCGATCCCGGCCTCCACGTCCTTGGCTGGACGCGCCAGCAGGTGATCGACTTCGCCCGCGCCTCCGGTCGGTTCCCGGGCGCCGAGGCGGACGATCTGGTCGACCGGATCGCGATCCTGCCCGGCCAGCTCACCGCCTATGATTCCGGCGGGCTGGAGATCATGGCACTGCGCCGCGAAGCCGAGGCGGCATTGGGTCCGCGCTTCGACATCCGGCAGTTCCATCAGCGTGTGCTGGAGAATGGCACGATCCCGCTCGCCGCGCTGCGCGACCATGTCCGCGCCTGGATCGCCGCCGAGCGGGGCCGGGCTCAATAGTCCCGCGAGTAGCGCAGGCTCACATTGTTGCCGCTGTTCGAGCCGAACTGGGAGAGAAGGCTCAGCGTCCGGCTCAGCGAGATTTCGACCTGGGTCGCAGTGAAGCCCTTCGCGTCGGTGATGATCTCGACGTAGATATCGTCGGAAATATACATGCCGGCGGCGACCGCGGTGCCTCGGCCGGTCGTCTCGTCGGCGCCAAGTACGCGGACACGGTCGATGCCGGTCGCCGAGCGCAATTGGCCAAGCGGATTAAGGCCACCCCCGCCCCCGCGCAGCGTGTTGAGCGAGGCGGCGAGCTGCACGGCCTGGATCGCCGAAATCTCGGTCACCGACGTACCGAACAGGATGCGCGAGATGACCTCGTCCTGCGGCAGGTTCGGCGACGAGGTGAAGGCGATCTGCGGGTTGTAGGCCCTGCCGGCCACGCTGATGCCGACCTCGACATCGTCGATATCCGACGTCGCCTCGATGTCGATGCGCGGGTTGGGCGGCCGCTCGCCGGTGAAGGCGATGTTGCCGCGCTGCAGATCGAAACGGCGCCCGGCGAGGCTGACCGTGCCGCGGATCATCTCGAGATTGCCGGTGATCGCCGGTGTCGCACTGGTGCCGCCGACGCGCAGGTCGGTCGACCATTCGGATTCGAGGCCCATGCCCGAGACGAAGACGCGGTTGCCGGCGCGCACGCGCAGGTCGAGCTGCCAGATGCTCGGCACCCCCGCCGCAACCTGCTCGCGCTGGCCCGGGAGCTGGATCGGCTCCCCGCGACGGCGCACGCCGGCGAGCTCGCGGATCTCGCTCGCGCCCTGGCGGACGAACTGGTAGCGGACCTCGCCCAGCTCCAGCTCGCCGGCGATGCGCGCGCCGCCCGAACCGTTGGTGATGGCGATGTTGCCGGTCGCGCGCGCGCCGAGATCATCGCCGCGCGCGAGCTGGGCATTTTGGAACTGCAGCCTGAGGTCCATCGGGAAACCCTCGGCGGCGGAGAGGCCGATCGTGCCGCTGCCGCTGATCGTGCCTTCGCCGGCCCGGCCGGTCAGTTGCTGGACCTGGAGACGATTGGCATTGAAGCGCGCCTGCAGCGCGAGGTTGGTGATGCGCGTCCCGTAGTCACCGTTGACGTAGGTGAGATTGTCGGCGCGGACCAGGCCGAAGAAGCGCGGATCATCGACCGCGCCGCGGAAATCGGCGGCGATCGCGACCGGGCCGGTGAGTTGGTGGCCGGTGAGGTTGGCGAAGGACATCGGCACGTCAGCGGGGCCGTTGTAGCGGATGCCGCCAGTCACCGGCGCTGCCATCAGCTGCTCGGTCCAGCTGCCCGACCCGGTCGGCTGGAGCTGTGCCTGGACGCGGCCGATCACTGTGCTGCCCCGCCGGATCACGCCGGCGAGCCGGGCAGTATCGCTGCGCAGACTCCCGGCGAGCGCCAAGTCTACGGGAACGGAGCGGACCGCAATGCCGGTACGGGTGAAATTCTCGATATTGAGCCGCATCTCCGCGCGCGGAACGCTGCCGCCCGCCGGCTGGGCGAAATCGAGGCTGCCGGTCGCGCGACCGCCAATGCCCAGTTCCGGCGAGAAGGCGTTGAGGATCGAGAGATCGAGGCTGTCGAGCCGCGACTGGAGGACGAGATCGTCGCCATAGCGGCCGGCCAGCCGCAGGCGTCCCTGCTGCAGCGCGACCGTCACCGGGGCGAGCCGCCATCCGTCACCCTCGCGCCTGACCTCGGCCGGCTGGGCGAAGCGGAACGGAATCGCGTTGACCTCGCCCTGCAGCGCGGCGCGGACCACGTCCGGCGCCAGCGCGACATTGGCGGCGACGCGGAACGGCACGCCGCGGCGGCCTTCGGCGAGCAGCTGCGCCTGGCCGCTGCCGCCGCGATAGTTGATCCGCACTCGGGCGCGGGCGACCTGGAGGTCGCCGCTGCTCAATCCCGCAAGCTGGGCGTCGCCGACGATCGAAGGCGCATCGGGATAGAGGATCGCCGTCGCCCGGATGACGCCGCGCTGGATCAGGATGGGCACGTCGCCCGGGGTGCGGGCGCCATTGGCGGTGGCGGCGATATCGACCCGCTGATGGCGCCCCTCAGCGCCGAGTCGAACCGTACCTTCGAGCCCCTGCCCGACCATCGTGAGCGTGCCGACGAATGGCCCGGCCGGCGACTGCTGGATGCGGCCGGCGAAGTCGATGCCGGCAAAGGTCAGGCGGTTGACGGCGATGGTGAGCGGCCCGCGATTGATGAGGACCAGCACGTCGGCGGTGAACGGGCCGTATGAGGATTGACCGGACGCCCGGATCACCCAGCCACCCGCGGTCGCCCGTACCGTCGCCTCGACCTCGCGCAGCCCGACGCCGAAGCCGGGGCTGGCGGCATTGAGGCGCACCTGCGGCGCGCTCGCAGAGCCGGTCACATGCACGACCAGAGGCCCGTAGGTGCTGCTCGCCCCGGCGAGGCGGAGGTCGAGCGCGCCGTTCGGGCGATAGGTGCCGCCGCCCGAAGTCACGCGCAGCAGGGGGGAGGTCAGGCGGACATTGTCGACACGGATCAGGCCCGACGGCTCCATCACGACATTGGCGGTCGCCGTCATCGCGCCCCCGAGCAGATCGGCGACCGTCGCATTGTCGATCCGCCGGCTGCGCGCAGCGACCCGGCCACGCAGGCCGAAGCCCGCCGACGTGCTGGTCATGTCGAGATCGGTATCGATGTCGAACAGGCCGACACTGTCGACCGCATAATTGTTCACCCGCCCCTGGACGGCAGCGAGGTAGCGGCCGGCGGCGAGATCGAAGGCGATGGCGACCCGCGCATCGATCCGGTCGGCGCGCACGCGCAGATTGTCGGAGACGATCCGCGCGCCCTCGACGCCGAGATCGCCGTTCAGGGTCACATTGGCGATCGGGCCGCCGGCGACGGCGTCGAAGCCGGTGATGCGCGCCGCGCGCGCCGAGACCGGTACGATGATGTCGCCGGCGCGCACGCGGGCGCTGCCGACCGCACGCAGGCCCTCGACCGTGGTCGCATCGAAGGTGAGGCGGGCGGCGCGCAGGTCATAGGCGACATTGGGCGTCGCGAACGGACCATTGAGGATGAGCGCGATCTGCGGGTCGCGGCCGGAGAGATTGGGCGCGATCGCACCGGGCTGGAGCAGCCGTGCCGCGATGCTGAGCCCCTCGAACCGGTTCTGGCCGAGATCGACGCGCCCCTGCGCGGCGACCGCGAGCGCGCGGCTGCCGAGGCGAAGCCGCAGGTCCGCCCGCCGATTCTCGAAGGTGGTGACGAGATTGACGAGTGTGACAGGACCGGCGAGTCGCTCGACCGGACCGTCCATCAGCAGGCCAGGCCGGACCGGGCCTTGGATGGTGAAGGTGCCGTCGCGCGCACCGATGCGCAGGTCGGCAAGGGCCTGGCCGCCGAGCGCTGCCTGGGCGTGGCCCTGCCAGCTTGCCCAGTTGCCGCGGCCCTCGATGCGCGCCGCCACGTCCCGGTCCAGTCCGGCGATTCCGGCGATGAAACCGTCGCGCGGTCCGCGCGCAGCAAGCGCGATGTTCAACCGGTTCTCCTCCGGCACGGCATCGAGCCGAAGCGCCAGCCGATCGCCGCCGGGGAGGCCGGGCGCCGCGACCGCCGCAAGGTTCAGCGCGACCTCGGCCCGCCCGGCGGCGATCTTCGTCCGCCCCTCGAGCGTCAGGAGATGGCGCCGGCCGGTGACCGCCGGATCGACAAGCAGCCGGCCGACGCCCAGTCGCCCGATGTCGATATCGATGTCGGGGAGCAACGGTGCGTTCGGGTCACCCGGCCGCAGCTCAGGCAGGCGCGAGAGCCGCGCCTGCGGCACAACCAGTGACTCGATATCGACATGGTTGCGCAGGTACGCGAGCGGCCGATAGTCGAGATCGGCCCGGTCGGCCCGGAAGAACACGCCCTGCGGATCGCTGAGCGCCAACCCGTGGAGGGTCATCCGCGAGAAGATCGAACCGTCGATCCGGTCGATATGGACCTGCAGGCCCGAAGCCATCTCGATCGCGTTGATCTGGCGGACGATATAGCGGCGCCCGGCATCGCTGTTCAGCCAGGCGACGAACGCACCGGCGAGGAGGGCGAGGGCGAGGAGGACGATTCCGGCCCATTTCGCAACCACGACCACCGGATGGCGCCGGGTCGGCGGCGGCGCGTCGATGGCGAGGTCGCCGGCCATCAGAAGGCCTGCCCGATCGAGATATAGAGCGAGATCCTGGATTCGCCCTCGCGGCGGTTGATCGGCGTCGCCACATCGACCCGGATCGGCCCGAAGCTGGTGTAGATCCGCCCGCCGACGCCGACGCCGAAGCGCAGGTCGGACAGGCGCGGATACTGGCTTTCATAAACCTGACCAGCATCGACGAAGGCGACCACGCCATAATCGCCGAAGCGGTAGCGCCCTTCGATCGCGAACTCGTTGAGGCTGCGTCCGCCGAGCGGCACGGAGATCGTGGGCGGCGCGGCATCGGGATCGGCCGGATCGAAATCGGGGTTCGGCAGAATCTGTCGCGGCCCCAGTTCCTGAAAGCCGAAGCCGCGCACCGAGCCGCCGCCACCCGCGTAGAAGCGCCGCGACGGCGCGAGGTCGTCGCGGGCGATGCCGCTGATCGAGCCGAAGCGGACCCGGCCCGCGATCACGAAATCACCGACCGGATAGTAAGCGCTGCCCTCGATCAGGCCGCGGACGTAGAAATCGGCGCCGTCGTTGAGCGAGGCTTCCGGATTGACCCGGCCGAGCAGGCGATAGCCGCGGGTGGCGTCGAGCAGGCTGTTGGAGCGGTCGTAGCCGAGCTGGCCGAAGACGCCGCCGATGAAATAGGTCTGGCTCGGCGCGGACTGGCCCCGCGCGTCGAGGGCCTCGTTGGTGGCGAGCACCTCCGCGCCGAAGGCATAGGTCCAGCGCTTCTGCCAGATCGGGGTGGATTCGCGCGCGACCGTGCCGGCGAGACGCGCGGTATAGGCGCGATAGGCCTCGTAGTTGCGCCGTCCGGCCTCGATCTGGGCGATCAGCGCCTGATCGCGGCGGCGCCAGTTGTTGCGGCGGTAGCGGAAGCTGGCGGACTGCTCCTGCGTGCCACCGATCGCCGCGATGCGGATGCCGCCTTCGGGCGGGAAGAAGTTGCGGTGCTCCCAGGCCACTTCGGCGCGCAGGCCCTCGCCGGTATTGTAGCCGATATTGCCGTCGATCGAGCGCGCCGGCCCGCGCGTCTGGCGGATGAGCACGTCGACATATTCGGTGCCGTCCGGGGCCGTCTCGCCGGTCCGCACCGGTTCGGCCGAGACGCTGTTGAACAGGCGGGTCGACACCATCGCCTCGCGCACGTCATCGACCAGGCGCCGGTCGTAGAGCTCGTCGCGATTGAAGCGGGCGAGGAGATCGATGTGGTCGGTGTCGAACACCGGATCGCCCTCGGTGCGGATGCCCCGGAAGCTGGCGCGCGGACCAGGATCGAGCGGCAGGGTGTAGGCGCCGAGCCGGGTCGCCGGATCGAGCTCGATGTCGCGCAGACCGACCTCCGGGAAGGGGTAGCCCTGCTGCGGCAGGCGCAGGGCGACATTCGCCTCCGCCGCCTCGACCTCGGTCGCGACGATCGGGTGGCCGGATTCGAGCGTAAGCGCCGCGCGTGGCAGGCTCGGCGGCTCGGTCGCCGGGCCGGTGATCCGGATGTCGCCGAAGCTGTAGCGATTGCCCGCGGCCGCGGTGAGGGTGACGATGACCCGCCCTGGCTGATCGGGCACCTGGGCGATCGACGCGGTCGCAACCGCGTCGTAATAACCCTCGGAGCGGAGCAGGCGGACGACGAGCTGCTCGTCCTCTTCGGCCCGCGCCGCGATCATCGCCCCGTTGACCGCTTCGCCATCGGCCTTCTCGAGCGCTGAAAGATCGCGGAACCGCCCTTCGAGCTCGACCTCGCGCAGGCCCTCGACGATGTAGGTATAGCGGACCGGCGCGGGCTCGCCGGATCCACCGGTTCCCGCCGCCACGTCCTGGATCGGCTCGGTGCTGAAGGTAGAGAGCGGGGGCAGCGGCTCGACGAGCGCGGGGTCGCCGATCGGCGCTTCCCCGACCGGTCCGGGCACGGGCGGGAAGGGAGTCGCGGACACTGCATTCTCGTCGAGCCCGTCAATCGGTTCCAGCGGCCGGTTGAGCTCGGGGTCGAGCGGCGGCAGCGCCTCCTCGAACTGCGAATCGGGGACGATCGGTTCGGCGGAGTCAGCCTGGGGCGGGGGGGGCGCCTCCTGCGCAGCGCACGGCACCGCGAGCGCGCCGACCGCCACGGCTGCCAACAAAAATTGCCCGTGCCTCAAATGTCCCCCGTTTTCACCCGTATTCCCAAGGCGTTGTCGGAGGCAAACGTCTAGCAGTCGTGTTGGTTCAACGCACCATGGCAACCTGGGCCTGTGCGACCGGACGGATCACGGGCGCTACGCCGTCACCAACCACCGCGAAGGCCGCCCAGTAATAGGGATGCGAGGTCGCCGGATCATCCATCAGCCGGCGTTGTGCCAGCCGGAGCGCGCCGGAGGTCCCGGTGCCTTGCGGCGCCGCGAACAGGCCCGAGATCAACCGTTCGGTCGCGTTGAAATCGTCAGGGACCGGCCAGTGGCTGGCGACGATGATCCGGCCGCCGGCGCCAACGAAGGCGCGGACCAGGCCGTCGAGCGCGAAGTCACCGCCGGTGGTGAGGCCGGCCGCCGCGGTCACTTCGGCGCCGGCCCGGCCGGCGGTGTCGCAGGCGGAGAGGACGACGAGATCGGCGTCGAGGCGAAGGTCGAAAATCTCGGAGAAGGTCAGGAGGCCGTCGGAATCCTGCCCCCCGAAGCTGGTGAGCAGGGCCGGCTGGGCGGGGCATTCCGGCCGCGGCGGCGCGACCAGGCCGTGGGTCGCGAAATGGAGGATGCGATACTGGTTGAGATTGTCGCGCCCCTTGATCGCGGTGTCCGTGAAGGCCTCACCGGTCACGATGTCGGTCGCACCCTGCACCGAGCCGGTGATCGCCCGCTGCGCCGTGTAGAGTTCGCTCGCGGAGATCGGCCGGTTCCAGGCGGCCAGCGACCAATCGCATTCGCCGACCGCGCGCGTGCCACCCTGCTGGAGGAAGCCCTGGCTGGTCGCGTTCTGGCCGAAGCCGAGATACTCGCCGGTCGCCCGGGACGGCGGCGCCGTGCGCACGTCGCGGAAGGCACGGGCCGATACCGCTGTGCTGATGTCGCGCTCGCGGCCGAACCAGGCGACGCCGCGGAAGTCGAAGCTGTCATTATCGGGATTGGCGGTCCGGGCGCGATAGGCATCAATGCTCGCCTGATCCATGACGAGCAGGTTGGGCGGCAGCCGCAGCATCGCCCCGTCCGGTTCGAACACCAGGTGGGTGATGGCGGCCACCTCATCCTGGACCGGCGCGAACAGCGCGCCGTAGAGCCGGTGGGAGAGATCGAGATCGAACGGATAGGTGATCTGCTGGCCGTTCTCGACGACGGTGATGGTGCGGCGCAGCGCATCGACCTGCTGTTCGAGTTCGCCGGGCCGCGCACCGATCCGGAACGCGCGGGCGCTGCCGGCGGTGATCAGGATCGCATAGGCATCGTTCCCGGCGACCAGCATCTTGTAGTAAGCCTCGCCCGGACGCAGCAGGCCCTGAAGATCGGCAAGCGTGATCGCATTGCTGGCGACCGCCCGGTAGCGCGGGAAGGCGGCGAGCTGCGCCTGCGTCGCCACCTGGTCCTGCTGAAGCTGGGACAGGCGCCCGCGCAACTCGCCCGCATATTGGGACTGGGCAGCGGACGGGCTGGGGAGTGCCTCCAGCCGGGCGAGGTCGACCCGGCTGCGCTCGATGTCGCGGGTCAGGTTGACCGACTGGCGGAACAGCCGCGCGGCATCGTCGCTTCCGCCGGACAGTTCGCGGGCGAGCACGGCCTGGGTCTGCGCGACGCCGGGCCGGACCATCGCCTGGCTGGCGGCGAAGAAGTCGGCGGCCGCCTCGGGATCGTTGCCGCGTTCGGCGAGCAGGCCGAAATAGGGGTTGAGGATGCGGCGCAGCGAGGTCGAGCTGTCGCCTTCGGTGGTGATCGCGCCGACGATTTCGCGATAGAGCCCGCGCGCCTCGTCGCCCCGTCCGGCGCGGACGTAGAAGGAAGCGAGCCGCCCCTTCGCACTGAACAGGGCCGCAGAATTGGGATAGTCGCCTTCTAGCAGGCCGATCGCGGCGCGATGCTGACGCTCGGCACCGCCCGGATCCCGTTGCTCTTCCGCGATACGGGCAAGCTCGCCGAGAATCTGCGCGCGCATCCAGACGGTGGCCGCCACGCGTCCGCCGCGGATCGCGACGAGGCTGTCGAGCGCGCGGTTCAGCATCGCGACCGCCTCGCCCGTCCGCCCCTGAAGGCGCAGCACCGTGCCGCGCAATTGCAACGCCTGCCCGTCGAGAATCTGCGCCTTGTCCTCCGGCGAGAGACCCTCGAAGCCGCTGAGGCGCCGGGCGCCCGGCGATTCCGCCGTCAGCTGGGCGGCGATGGCGCGATCGAGAACCAGCGTCTGGACCGCCTCGCTCGCCGGCGGGCCGGTCAGCACGCGATCGAGCTCCGCCAGCGCCTCGGCGGCAAGGCCCTGGTTGAGCAGATGCATGGTGCGATAGTTGCGCAGGCGGCGTTCGTTCACCGCGTCGCCGCCGGAAAGCTCGGCGGCGCGGGCGAACAGCGAATCCGCCTCAGCATAGCGGCCGAGATTGGATCTCTGCAGCGCCTCGTTGGCAACCGCCTCGGCCTGATCGGCCCGATCGGCCTGGTTCTCGGTGAGTGCGGCGAAGAACTCGGCGGACTCCGCATAATTGCCGGCATTGTTGCGGCGATAGGCCTCATCGCGCGCGCGCTGGGGATCGAGGCTCGATGCCTGGACGCGCGCGAACGCGACGGGATCGCCCGCGCCGGTGGTCGCGACGTCGATCTCGCCCGCCACCTCGCGATCGGCGACGACGCTTCGCAAGCCCAGCCGCAGGACGCTGTCATAGCCGCCCAGCCCCTCGGCCGCGTAGAGGATGTTGCCGACCCGCTTCACATAGACGCGATAGGCGACGTCCGCGTTGGCGAGGCGGCAGGTGAGGGTGTCGACGGCGCCCAGCCCCTCGATCTCGGTCGCCGCGTCGGCCGCACAGGTCGCCCGTCCGGCCCGTGCCTCGGCCAGGCGCGCGGCGGGATCGCCGGCACGGGCGCGCAGGGCGTAGAGGCTGCCGACCGGTACGGCCGCGTCGCGGCAGGTGATCGAATAGCCGCGGTCAAACATGTCAGCGAACACACGGTCGGAAATGGTCGACTGGGCACTGCACAACAGGCTGCTTCCCGATCCGATCCGGAAACTGTCCTCGAGGCCGAGCGATTGCGCCGGGGCCGGCGTGGCCGGCAGGAGGGTGGCCGTCACCAACAGGCCGAGCAGGCTGAAGAAGCGTCCCGTCATCTCAATTCCCTCCGCCGCTGGGCTCGCAGACTTCGCCCGGCGGGCAATCGCCATCCTCACCATCCCAGACGCCGCTGTCGCCACCGCTGGTCACCGGCTCCTCGAGCAGGGATTCCGTGGCGAAGCTCACGTCAACGAACTCCTGCCGGTCCGGATTGGGCGGCGGCACGCTCTCCTCGGTTTCCTCGATCGGCCCTTCGATGATCTCCGAGCCGACCGGGAGACCCGGCGGCACGTCACCCGCGCAGAAGCCGGTCGCGATGGTGCAGTCGTTGAACTCGGCCGCGGCCAGATAACGGGCACGATCGCCGAACTCGACCTCGCGGAAATAGGGGCTGTTCACGACGAAGGTGCCGTCGGCATTGATCCGCCGGCCGAACGCGAGCACGTCGAGCTGCCCCGAGGAGGTCGGCTCAATCGTGAGCGTGTTCTGGACCACGGTGATACCGGCGAACCGATCGGTCGTACCGCTGTTCTGCACCAGCAGCGAAGACCCGACGCGCAGCAGGATCTCGCCGCCCTCGAGATAGCCGCGTTCCGCCGTCGTGCCGTTGTTCGCACGCAGCGCATCGTCGCGCCCGGCAAAGGTCGGGTTGGCGATGAGCTGGTCGATGATCGACTGACTCGCCGACCAGATGTTCGCCGCCTGGATCTCAAGATTGCCGCCCGGCTGCCCCCCCCCTCCCAGCACCCGGATGCTGCCTTGCGGATTGACGATCTGGACCCGGCCACCGGGCGCGATGAGCGCAACGCTGTTGCTCGCCCCGGCATTGCTCATCGCCAGCGCGCCCTCGACCGAAAGGATGCCGCTGCCTCCGCCTTCGCCGGCGGTGAGTGCGATCCTGAGGCTGCCCACGCCGGACCCGGTCGGCGTGGGCGTCGCGTTGAGGCTGAGATCGCGCACGACCAGGTCGGCGGGCCGGCTGCCCGCGCCGCTGGTCTGCGGCGCGCTGACTTCCAGCACGGCTGTGCGAACGCGACCCGCCTCCGCATTGGTGAGCGTATAGCCGGGGCCCTGCGTCGCGCCGCCGATCACCGCCTGCTGCCCACCCGAGCGCACCGTCAGCCGGACGAGCTCGGTACCAGGATTGCCGAGCCGGGCCGATGCGCCGATGGCGATGTCGCGGGAGGTCACGCGGATTTCGCGTCCCGTGATCGCCCCGGAGAAGGACGCCAACTGCGCGGCATCGAAAGCGACCGTCGTCCCGCTCGCAGCATTGCCGCTGACCGCTCCGCCGCTGCTGGCGACGGTGATGGCGCCGCCCGTTAGCGAGGCGAAGTTCACATTGCCGGTGGCGTTGACGGTCAGCGATGTGGTTCCGGTAACGGAGCCAAGATCGGCAGTGCCGCCCGTCGCGGCGATCTGGATCACCGCTGCGCTCGCATCCGGAACGGTGAGTGTCGTCGCACTGCCGGCGAACCGCCCGCCGGCATCCACGCTGTCGAAGCTTGCCGCGCCGCCCGCCACGAAGGTGACGTCGCCGGTGGCGGTCAGGTCTCCGGCCGTCAGCACGTTCACCGCGTCGAGATCGACGGACGCACCGTCCGCGACGGCGACATTGATGTCGTTGCCCCGGATCCCGATCGCGCCGCCGAGCAGCGAACCGGACAGGCTGGCCGTGCCGGCGGCATCGATCAGCAGCGAGGTGCTGGCGCGGACGACGGTGCCGGGAACCGTCGCGACATCGCCTCCGGCGGAAGCGGACAGGCTGGCGACATTGATTGTCGGAGAATCCACAACCGGATCGGTATGGAGGACGCCGATATCGGCACCCGCATCCAGCGCCCAGGCGCCGCCCGAGAATTGGCCCGACCCGGTCGCGTTGAGGACAATGGTCCCGACCGCACGCGCGTCAACGCTGTCGGCGTCGATCGTGCCGTTGACGGCCACCAGCTGAGCCACCGAGGCCGAATCGATCTCAAGCGCGCCGTTGATGGCGAGGCTGCCGTCCGTGACGCGGACGAGGACGGGCTGGGCCAGAGACGGATCGGACGGTACCGAGACCCCCTGGGTCACCAGTGCGATCGACGCGAATTCGGCCGTGCTGCCGACGATATCGACGAAGGCTCGCCCATATGCCGACGCGCCTGCCGTGCCGCCGGCACCGCCGGTCCCGATGCTGCGGGCGACAAAGGCGCCGACGGTGGCGTCGGCCCCGTCCGTGGTCAGGTTGCGCGGCGTGATCAACGCCACCACTTCACCGCCGGTGCCGGCCCCGCCCGCGGCGCCTGCGCCTCCGGCCCCTCCGGTGCCGTTCGCAGTGAACGTCACATTGCCTGCGTCGAGCGTTCCGCCCCGCGCAAGCAGGGCAACGGCGCCGCCCGTGCCATTGCCGCCATTGCTGCCATTTGCGACGCCGGCGCCTCCGACCGCGTTGGCGCTGCCTTGAATGGTGCCAAATGTGGCGTTCCCGCTCGTGGCGCCGGTGCCGGGTCCGCTCGACAGGCCGATCTGGACGAAGCCCGCCGTCGCGCTGCCGCCATTGCCGACAAGACTGTCGATCGCGCCGCCCGAACGGCCGCCCCGCGCGTCGGCAGCTAGAGTGACATCGTCAATGCTGATCGAATTGCCCAGCGTCGTGGCAAGAATGACGCCGGTGACACCCGCCGTGGCGTCTCCACCCGAATAGCTGGTGGCCCCGTCGCCGCCTTCGGCGGAAATGTCGACATTGGCCGCGGCAAGGTCGATCGAGCTGGGGCCGCCAGCGTTGAGCGCGACGATCTGGGCTGTGCCACCAAAGCCGTCGCCACCGTCCGACCTGGCCGCAAGCGGGTCGCTCACGCCGGCGCTGTCGCCGCCAAAGCCCCGCGCGGTTACCGTCGCCGATGTTCCAGTGATGGTGCCGCCCTGCGCGACGAGGAACGCGCCGGTCTGGACCGAGACTTCGGGTTGCGTGCTGTTGCCCGCGCGCCCGACGCCGCCGGCCCCGCCCACACCGCCGATCCCGTCCGCTCCGATCACGGCATTGGCGAAGCTGACCGCGCCGCCGTTGAACGCCGCGACCCGGGCCAGCCCGCCCGTGCCGGCGCCGCCCGAGATCAAACCGCCGCCATCGCCGCCGGTACCGTCGGACCGGACAGCGATGTCGCCGGTCAGGGCAATCGTGCCGCCGTCCGCGGCGGCGAACGCCGTGCCGCCGGTGCCGTTGCCGCTCGTTCCGAACCCGCTCGCGTCGATCCGCAGCTGGCCGGCGGTGCTGCCGGTCAGCGTCGTGCCAGCCCTGGCGAGGAGGCCCGCAGTGCCGCCGGTGCCGTTGGCGGCGGTGCCGCGTGTACCGCCGCCGCGCCCCTGGGCGATGAGGGAGGATCCACCCCCGATCGTCACCTGACCGACATTGGCCTGAATCTGCGCGCTGCCCCCGGTGCCGGCACCGGCCGCGCTGCCCGCCGAGAACCCGCCGCTATTGGGGTCGCCCGCGCCACCCGTGCCGGTGGCGTCGAGGCTGATATTGCCGAACGACGCGGTGGCCGTCGATCCGGTCCCGCCATAACCGAGCTCGGTACCGGCGAAGAGCGTGCCGCCGGTGCCTGCGCCGCCGCGGCCGCCGTCCGTAGCGGTTCCGCGCCCTGCGCCGCCCGTGCCCCGCGCGGTGGCGGTGACATTGCCGAGCGCGAGCGCGCCGTTGTCCGCCTCCGCCACGAGCCGAACGAGGCCGCCGGTCCCGGCGCCGCCATTCTGCGTGCTCCGGCCTTCGCCGCCGATGCCGTCCGCCGCGGCGGTCACGTTGCCGGCAGTGACCCGGCCGCCGCTGATGCCCGCAATCTCGTTGCGCCCGCCGGTGCCGTCGCCGCCGCGAATGCCGGCGCCGCCGGTCCCGGTGGCCGAGAGCGCGGCACCGCCCAGCGTGATCTGACCGGTCGAAATGGCCTGGACATAGGCCTGCCCGCCCTGCCCGTTGCCGCCGATGCCCACCGGCGGAACCGACGGGCTGCTGACACCGCCCGTGCCGTCCGCGCTGAGCGCGAAGCTGCCGCTCAGCGTCAGGGTCCCGCCGACCGTGTCGATCGATGCGGTGCCGCCCCGCCCCAGACCACCGGTGCCGAGAATGGCGCCGCCCTGGCCGCCGATACCGCTCGCGTCGAGGGCGGAGTTGCCGGCCGTGCTCAGCACGGTCCTCCCGGTTGCGGCGCGAATGCCGACGCTGCCGCCCTGACCGGTGCCGCCGGCTTGCACCCCCGACGCGCCGCCTGTACCGCGCGCCGAAAGGTTCGAGGTGCCGCCAAACGCGACCTGCCCGACCTGCGCCTCGATACGGGCCGAACCGCCCGTGCCGGCACCGCCGTTGCGATTGCCCAGGCCGCCCTTACCATCGGCGCGCAGATCGAGATTGCCGAATGTCGCGCTCGAAGGAACGCCCGTGGCGCCATAGCCCACTTCCGTGCCAGCGAAGATATCGCCGCCGGTCCCCGCGCCGCCATCAAGACCGGCGCCGCCAGTCCCGACGCTGGACACCGAGACGTTGCCCAGCTGGATGGCGCCGCTGTCCGTCCGCGCCGAGAGCATGACGTTGCCGCCGGTTCCCGCACCGCCGACCGGCAGGCCGGCGGCGGGCGAGAGGCCGCCGGCGCCGCCGGTGCCGTCGGACGAGATCGTCACGTTGGTCGAACCGCCGATCAGTCCGCCCGGACCAACCGCGGAGAAGGTGACGGAACCGCCAGTTCCGGCGCCGCCATTCCCTCCCAGGCCCGCGCCGCCGGTGCCACCGGCATCGATGGCGAACGTCGTCCCGGCTAGGATCCGCCCGCCCGGTGAGTCGCCGAAGAATCCGGTGAGAAGGGTCACGCCTCCTCCGTTGCCGGCGCCGCCGACCGCCCCGGTGCCGCCGAGCCCCCGGCTGTCGACGGTCGTGCTGGTGCCGAGGTTCACAGTGTCGCCGCCCCTGGCGGCGATCGTGACGAACCCGCCGGTTCCTTGACCACCCACCGTGCCGCCCGCCGGCGTGCCGAGAATCGCGCCCCCGGTTCCGCGCGTATCGATGGTCGTCGCGCCCGCGACGCGCACGTCTCCGCCATCCGCCTCGATGCTGACGTTGCCGCCGCTGCCCTGGCCCGCACTGGTCGTACCGCCGGTGCCCGTGCCCCGGAGATCGATCGCGACCCCGCCATTGACGACGATGTCGCCGCCCGCCGCGCTGACCGTCGCCGAGCCGCCGAAGCCGTCGCCGCCCGTGTCGGGCGTGCGTGAGTCCGCGGCGCCGGTGCCACTCGCCAGCATCGCCAGATTGCCTTCGAAGGTGATCTGGCCGCCCGTGCCGGCAACCTCGACCCGCGTCTCGCCACCCTGACCGAACCCGGCGCTCGTATCCTCGACGCCGTCGATATCGTTGAAATCGCCGACCGCGGACGCGTTGAGCGCCGCATCGCCCGAAATGGTGAGCACCTGGCCGTTTTCGGCGGTGATCGCGGCCTCACCCGCCGTGACGTCGAGAGCCAGGAGGCCAAAATCGACCCCCCCCGTGGGAAAGTCCAGCGGTCCGTAGGCGGTGAGGCTGACATTGCCGCCGACCGCGACCGCCCCGTTGACGGCGCTCAGCCGCGCCTCGCGGAACGCCTCGACCGTCAGATCGCTGCTGAACGACAAGGCGGTATCATCACTTTCGGCGATGACGTTGTTGGTCGCCCGCGCGAACACGTCGGACGTGAAGGTGCCGCCAGTGATCTGGATGTTGGCCTCGGCATATTTGGCTTCGGTGCCAAGCGCGCCATTTTCGATGTTGAAGCCGGCCGACAGGACGATCTGGCCGTTCTCGATGCTGGCGCTGGTCGCCTCGTCGAAGCCGATCGAGCCCGACAGCAGCATCGTGACCGCCTCGTTGTCGAAGCGCGGCGCGGTGACCATGTAGATACGATGCGGATCGGCGACGCCGGTGCTCGCAGGGCCGCCGGTCGTGCCGGTATGCTCGATCGGATTTTCAAAGCGGCTGCCTTCGAAGATCTCGATGTCGAACAGGCCCGCGTTGATCCGATAGGAGGCGGAGAGCGCGCCGATATAGGCGGTCGATCCGTTCACATAGGCGCTGCCGCCGTGAACGATATTCGGCGCGGCCATAACGACGTAGCTGCCCCCGGCGGCCGCCCGGATTCGAGCCCCCAATTCGGTGACGATCTGGGATTCCGAATCAGGCGCGAAACTGAAATCGAGCCCGCCCTCGCTGTTGCGGAAATCGCCGTAGCCGGATTCGCCGTTGATGCTGAGCGTCGTCAGCACGAGATTTCCGACGTCGAAGACCGCCGTCGCGCCGAGGATGATGCCACCGGAACTCTGGAACACCAGCGTTCCGCCCGGGCCCAGATTGGCGCCGCTCACCACATCGCTCAGCTGGCCGATCACCGTGCCGTCGAACTGGACAGGGCCGGACTGAGACGGGAAAATCCGGTTGAGCACCGCGAAATTGGGAGTACCGGACCCGTTCGTGAACGTGGCGGTGTTTCCGACTGGCAGGAACACGTTCGGCCCCGGAGGATCGGGGGGCGACATGAACCAGCCGATGATTGCGGTCGGTGTGTTGACCGTGATCGTTTCTTCGCCGGGCGTCGACCGGGAATAGCCGACGCTGCCCGCCTGGGTGAAGGGATTGCCGTTGAACGCCTGGGCCGAGGCGCGATCCGCGTGAACCGCCAGGCCGAGCGTCGTCCCGAGTGCGCAACCGGCGAGCAGGCGCCGGCGCCATCTGCCAAGACGGACGCCGCGGGAGGAAGCCGGGTGCGAGACGGGAGCCATCATCAGTAACTCCATGGCCACAGACGCGTGGTGAACGTGAGGAGGAAGCGCGGATCGCCGCGTTCGGTCTGGAAGCCGGCGCGGGTGACCGGCGCCGCGATCATCGCCTCCAGGCGGAACTTGTCGCCATAGGCCGCGCGGATGCCGCCGCCGACCGAGCTCAGCGCCTCGCGGCCGCGCAGGCCGAGCAGATCCTCGTTCCACACGCGGGCGCGCTCGTAGAAGAGGAATGGCTCGACCGCGAATTCGTCGCGGGCGCGGGGCACGGCGCTGCCGAAGCGCAGTTCGAACTGGGCGCCGAAGCCGCTGTCGCCGAGGATCGTGCCGGGATCGTAGCCACGCCCGATCGTGTAGTTGCCGGCCGAATATTCCTCGAAGCTGAGCAGCGGATCGCTGCTGTACTGCGCGCGGATTCCGATCGCGAAGGTCACCCTGGGAACCGGCCGGACTTCGCCATAGAGGCCGCCACGCAGCACGGTGGCGGTCGGATCGCCCTCGAGCCGGCTCGGCGGCACGACGCCCGGCAGCAGGCAGTTGACCAGCCCGACGCCGCACGGCTCGGTCGCATCGAACACATTGAGGCCCTGGCGGATCTCCGCGTTCGCGCCGAACCGCCAGCGCGGCTCGACCGGCGAATAGCGCGGGTCGCCCGGATCGAAGCCGACGGAATCGAAGTCCAGTCGCGCATAGGCGACGCGGAGCCGGTCGCGGTTGAGGCCCAGATCGTTGAAGTCGACGTCCTGGTTGACGAAATCGAAGCCGAGCGTGCCGCGCAAGGTCCGGTCCTGACGGCGGACGAAGGGATAGCTCGCCTCCAGCGTCGCGAGCAGGGTACGCGAGCGTATGTCGATCGCCGGATCGCCGAGGTCGGGATGGCCCCAGGCGTAGGTGAACTGGCCGCCGATCGTGAGCCCCTCGCCGCCAAGGCGGAAATCATGCGCGATCTGGAGCGTCTGCTGCTCGTCGAAATCCGACGTGGAGAAGACGGAGAGCGTGGTCCGGTCGCCCATGCCGGTCAGGCCGTAGAACTGGGCGCGCGCGAGCCCGCCCCAGCGGCCGAGCTGGCGCGATCCGTAGTTCTGGATGGTGAGATCGGCGGACGCACGGGTGCGCAGCACGGTCACTTCGCCGATCACCTCGCCGCGCGTGGTCCCGGCCGAACGCAAGGCGAGGCGCACATTGTAGCCGGGAAGATCGCTCGCCAGCAGCAGGTAGCGCTCCGCCTCGTAGCGGTTGAACACCTCCTGCTCGGTCAGCCGGCCGAGATAGCCGGCAATGACCCGCTCGGCGCGACCGGCATCGCCGCGCACCCTGATACCCACGAGGCGCGCCTGGAGCACACGGAACCGCACCGTGCCGTCGGCGATGCGCTGCTCGGGCACCTCGACCGCGGCGACATAGCCGGCCTGGCGCAGCAACGCAGCAGCCCGGTCACGGATTTCGCAGACGACCGAGATCGGATGCTCGCTGCCGAGGTAAGGCGCATAGGCTGGACGCAGCGCTTCCGGCGAAAGACCGCGCAGATCGTCGAACACCGCATCGGTGGGGGTGAAACGGATGCTCGCATATTCGGGGCGGTCAAGCGCGCACGGTGCGCGCGGGATGTCGCCTTCGATGGTCAGCCGGGCGCGCTCGGGGAGGGTCCGGTCGGTCGTTGGACGCTCGACCTCCTCGCGGGTCGGCGCGACCTGCGGCAACTGGGCCTGTGTCGCGGTGGCCAGCAACGCAGCACAGCCGACCAGCCCAGCCTTCGCCAGGCGCACGGAGCCCCGGCCAGCGCATCGCGCGCGCGCCCTCTCGTCATTGCGGTCGTATGCCGCCGGCAAGACCATGTCCCAAGCCCCCCCCTTGGTTGATCCGTTTGCTATGTAGGCGTGAAGGCATAGCAGATCGAATCAGGTCACCAAATACCCGAATCGAGAATCCTGCGATTCGACCCGTTTAGCGGCCGTCGCCGAGCCGGGGATTGAGACTTCGAACGTTGACCAGGAAGGAACGCGGCCGCTTCATCAGCCGGTCGACATAGTCGACGCGCAGGCCCGCCGCTTCGGCCAGCGCGGCGACGAAATGGACGCAGTTGCGCCGGTTGAGGTTGTAGGACGGCTGGGCGCGGGTGCGCCAGGCCTCAACCACCGCCATGACCTGGCGATAGCGATCGTCGCCGAGCGTAACGGCGAACTGCCGGTCGCTGCGCGCGACCTGCTGCGGCCGCTCGACGACAACCTCGCCGGCGACCGAGCCCCAAAGGATCGCGGGCGTGATGGCTTTGGCCGTGAAGCCATAGCTCGTGTCCACCCGCTCGCCCGTCGCATCGACGGTGCCGCGCAGCACGACGAAGGCGTGGGGGAAATTGTTGCCCCCCAGTTCGCGCGAGTAGAAGGCGATCTCGACCGCGGCATCAGCGGGGGCAAGAAAGCCGAGCAGCACGAGCGCCGCCAGGCAGAAGCGAACAAATCGAAAGGTCGGGCGTTTGTTCGCTGCCGACCGGCCTGATCGCGGCGGGAAGCCTACTGCCGCGATCACGCGCCTAGCGCTGCTTGGACCGCTGCGCGACAGCCTTCAGCCTTCGCCGACGCAGGGCGCCGATCGCCTCGAGAGCGCCAAACGCCAGAAAAGGCAATGCGCACAAAGCGATTGCCAATACCCATTCCTTGTCCAACGGCGGAACCCTATTTCGATTTTGAGACGATCCTGCGCTCGATAATTGCCGATTGGCGCCGATTCAAGACTCGATGAGACCAAAGTCGCGCAACCATTGGCGGAGGCTGGCGTTGATCGATGCCGCTGCGACGCCTATGGCCGGCCTGTCACATTCCCATTCGTCCAAAGATATGCCTGTTCGACGCCTTATCAACTTCGTTACCAACCGCAGATCTCGGATCCGGTGCGTGCCCGAGGGGCGCCGTGTCTATGCCGTCGGCGACATTCACGGTCGTATCGATCTGCTCAACAAGCTGCTCGCCAGGATCGACGAAGACAGCGCCGCGCGCGGTCCCGCCGATGTCCTTGTCATATTCCTGGGCGATCTCATTGACCGCGGCCCGGACTCCTGCGGGGTCGTCGACCGTCTAATCGACTATAGCCGCGGCCCGGCGGCAACTCGCTTCCTGATGGGGAATCACGAAGAGGTGTTCCTGCGCGCGGTCGGCGGCGATCTCAAGTCCCTGAGATTCCTGCTCCGCATCGGTGGCCGCGCGACGATTCTCAGCTATGGCGTCACCGAGGACGAGTATCGTGCCCTTGATTTCGAGGCGCTTTCGGCCGAGCTCCAGGCCCGCGTGCCGACCGAACATGTGACGTTCCTTTCGACCTTTGAAGAATGTGTCGAGGCTGGGGACTACCTTTTCGTCCATGCGGGCGTGCGCCCGGGAGTCGACCTCGCCGACCAGAAGCCGAGCGACCTACGGTGGATTCGCGACGATTTCCTTCTGCACCGCGAGGATTTCGGTAAGCTCGTCGTCCATGGCCATAGCATTTCGGAGGACATCGACGTCCAACCCAATCGCATCGGAATCGACACCGGCGCCTATGAGAGCGGCCGGCTGACGGCGATTGGGCTGGAGGGAACGGAACGCTGGTTTCTTTCGACCTAACCGCGAACCGCCGGCAGGCCGCCTATCACTCCGCCGGTGCCAGAAAGGCCGGGGCCGGGGTTTGGCCGGCCGCTCTGGCCTGTCGGACGTTGCTGATCTCGTTGCGAAGCATGGCCACCCGTGTGCGCCAGTTGCCATGGGTCGGACTGCCGATGAAGTTCAGCCCGCGACGGCCGAACCGCTCCCAAAACCGCACCGCCGCGTCAGGATCGTAACCGGCACGGTCGAGCAGATAGATGCTGAGCCGATCGGCCTCCGCCTCGGTTTCACGGATAAGCCGTGCATTGCGCCCGAAATTCCCGAGCAAGCCGCGGGCGACACCCGCGGCGTCGAGGTGGGTGCGGTGGCGCAGGACATTGTGCGCCAGCTCATGTGCCAGGACCGCCGCAAGCTCCTGGTCATCCGCAACATATTCACCAATCGCCGTCGTGAGCTGCACGTAGCGGCCGTCGGCAAGCGCGTTGAGCCGTCGAGACGGAATCAGTTGAAACCGCGTGGCGCAGCCGCGCTCCGCCCGGAATTGAATCGTCCTCAAAGTGCCTGCCCGCGACACCTCAATCTGCACGACCCCGTCCACGAGGGCATGGTCCAGCGCCGTCAGAATCTGCTCCATCAGATCGAATGACGGGGTCGAGGACGAAACGTCGCGAGGAAGGTCGTTTCCGTCGAAGCGCACTATGATGTCGTCAATCATCAGGCCGGATCGATCCGCGGGACCGGCTTCCGCCAGCGCGAGCACGCCGGGGCCGGCCTCAAGACCGAAGGCGCGAGCGACAGCCGCCCTGTCCCCCGCACCGTATTGCGAAAGGTCGTGCAGCGCGAAGCCGGGGAGCCAGGCCTGGTCGCGGCACAGATCGAGACTGGCGACCGCAAGCCGATGTCCAATCGTTGCCACCCGTCCGTCGAGCGCGCGCATGGCCGCGAACGATGGTTGGGGCGAAACCGGTGTCGTGGCCATAGCCCGCGTCACTAGGCAAAACCCGAACATCAGCAGGATCGCGAGCTTGCTCAGGCAACGGCTAGTCAAGGCGTTCTCACAACTTGTCCGCAACGGGACCAACCATGTCCCGCCGCCGCCGTCAAATCTTCCTCAACCATTTTTGTCGATGAGCGATCACCGCGCTATTTTCGGTTCCGGCCGGCGATTCGCGCGGATTTTGTTTTTGCAATTGGGCAACACCGGGCGCACGAAGGGCTATTCGGGCAGATTCGGGGTTGTCATCTCCAGGGCAGTGTGGCAGTCCAGCCTCTGCCAGCTCAACAGGGAGTTCGAAATGAGTTTCAAGAAGGCATCTTTGGTGGCGATGCTCGCGGTCTCGATGGTCAGCACGCCCGTCTTGGCGCAGTCCGCCTCTTCGCTCTCGGTCGTTGCTGCGCAACCGGCCCGCGCTGGTGCGGACATGGATTCGGCCAATGCGGTCAACGGCGGCTGGTTCATCCCGCTGCTCGCAGTTCTCGCGGTCATCGGTGGCATCATTGCCATCACCAGCGGCGGCGACGACGCACCGACCAGCCCGTAGGCTGATCGACAGCTAGACCGAAATAGCGGCCTTCGGGCCGCTATTTTTTTAACCTGCGTCGGGCATAGTGCGTGACATGCACCACGTAGCCATTCCACGCGATGAAGCGCGCAACGGCAGCTTCTGCCTGCCCACTCATCCTCGCCGGTAGCTTCATTCCATGAGCAGCACAGAAAGTCCGGTCATCGGCGTGCTCGGCCTCGGCTACGTCGGCTTACCATTGGCCGTCGCGCTGGCCGCCCATTTTCGCACGATCGGGTTCGACATCGATTCCGGGCGGATCCATGAAGTTCGCAGTGGACGGGATCGAACCGGTGAAATTGACGAAAGCAGACTGGCGGCGACAACACTCGAAGTCAGCGACAACCCCGAGGCCATTCGCGGCGCCGACGTCTACATCGTTACAGCACCGACGCCGGTGGACAGCGCCAATCGCCCGGATCTGACCCCTCTGTTGGCCGCCGCCGAGACAGTGGCGCGGGTGATCGATCGTGCCCGAAAGCCGATCGTCGTGTTCGAGAGCACAGTCTGGCCCGGAATTACGGAGGACGTTTGTGGACCGGCGATCGAACGCGTGTCCGGCCTGAAACGGGGTGAGGATTTCTTTCTCGGTTACTCCCCCGAACGGATCAATCCGGGCGATCGCGAACACACCGTGGATCGCATCGTTAAAGTCGTCTCCGGTGAGAACCAACTGATCACTGAGAGAATTGCCGGGATCTACGGCCGGATCACCACAGCCGGTGCCTTCAAGGCAGCTTCGATCAAGGCAGCCGAAGCTGCCAAGGTGATTGAGAACGCCCAGCGAGACATCAATATTGCCTTCATGAATGAGATCACCCAGATTTTCGGGAAGCTGGGCATATCGACACTCGACGTCCTGGAAGCGGCTGGAACAAAGTGGAACTTCTTGCCCTTTCGGCCCGGCCTGGTCGGCGGGCACTGCATTGGCGTGGACCCCTATTATCTCAGCCATTGCGCACAGAGTGTAGGGCATTTGCCGCGCGTCATCCTCGCCGGCCGGGCAATCAACGACGGGATGGGAACTTGGGTCGCCGACACGATCCACAGCCGCCGGAACAGCCGGACCGGCAAAGTGCTGGTGCTGGGTCTTACGTTCAAACCCGACGTGCCGGACTTGCGCAACTCGAAGGTCGCGGATGTCCTAGAGCGACTCAAATGGCTGGGTCATGATGTCACCGTTCACGATCCGAATGCCGATCCTGTGGCGGCCCGTCGCGAATATGGTGTGGAGGTGAAGCGCGCTCTTCCCGCGGACCGGTTCGACGTGATCCTGATGGCCGTCCCCCATCAGTTCTACCGGGCCCTTCCCTTTTCCGACATATCGGCGCGCGCGCGGGACGGGGCGTTGCTGGCCGATCTCCATGGTCTCTGGCGCGGGCAGGATTTGCCTCTAGGGATGGACTACTGGATTCCTTGACGAGGCCCCTATCATGACCGTTCTCGTGACCGGCGTCGCCGGCTTTATCGGCTATCATGTCGCCAGCCGGCTGCTCGAGCGCGGCGAGCGCGTGGTCGGAATCGACAACCTCAATGCCTATTATGATCCCCTACTCAAGGAAAGCCGGTTGGCACAGCTCAGGAAGCTCGGCGCCGACTTCACCTTCCACAAGCTGGACTTCGCCGATGACGCCGCGCTCGAAGCGGCGCTAGGCGGTGCAGAGTTCGATCGCATCGTCCATCTCGGCGCCCAGGCCGGCGTGCGCTATTCGCTCGAAAACCCCCGCGCCTATGTCTCGGCCAATCTGGCGGGCCATCTCAACGCGCTCGAGTTCGCTCGACACCGGGAGGTTCGGCACTTCGTCTATGCCTCTTCCTCTTCGGTCTATGGCGGCAACGCCAACCTGCCCTTCCGAGTAGAGGACCGGGCGGACCATCCCGTCTCGCTCTACGCAGCGACCAAGCGGGCAGACGAGTTGATGAGCGAAACCTATGCCCATCTTTATCGCGTCCCGCAGACCGGTCTCAGATTTTTCACCGTCTATGGGCCATGGGGCCGGCCGGACATGGCGATGTGGATCTTTGCCCGAAAGATTCTCGCGGACGAACCCATTCCTGTCTTCAACTTCGGCAAGATGCGGCGCGACTTCACCTATATTGATGATATCGTCGACGGCGTGATCGCCGCTCTGGACAGCCCGCCGCCAGACGATGGGAGCAGGAAGGCCGGCAACAGCCACGCCCCCCACCGGCTCTACAATATTGGCAACAGCCGCGCAGAGGAGCTGACGCGCATGATCGCCTTGCTTGAGAATGCCTGCGGCCGCAAAGCGACGATCGAGTTCCTCCCGATGCAGCCCGGCGACGTGCCGGAGACCTATGCGGATATCACCGCCATAGGCCGTGACCTGGGCTTCTCGCCCTCGACGCCGCTCGATGCCGGGATTCCGAAGTTTGTCGAATGGTTCAGGAGCTATACGCAGGCAGACTAAAGATCAGCCTCCCGCACTGAGAGCTCGAAAATAGTCGATGGTGCTCTTGAGGCCCTCGCGGAGCGGAACCGTCGGTTCCCATCCCAATTCTGTCTTCGCCAATTCAATGTTGGGCTTACGCTGGGTCGGGTCATCACTCGGCAAGGGGTGATATTCGATGGTCGAACCAGAGTCGGTGAGCTCGACGACCATCTCCGCGAGTTCCCTGACCGAAAACTCTCCGGGATTGCCCAGATTGACAGGGCCAGGAAACGCCTCCGACGCGTCCATCAACCGCAAAAATCCCTCAATGAGGTCGCTATGATAGCAGAATGACCGGGTCTGCGAGCCGTCGCCGTAGATGGTGATCGGGGCGCCGGACAGCGCCTGCATGATGAAGTTCGACACGACGCGCCCGTCCGCCGGATGCATGCGCGGTCCGTAGGTGTTGAAGATGCGTGCGACCTTGATGTCGAGCCCGTGCTGCCGATGGTAGTCGAAGAAAAGCGTTTCAGCACATCGCTTCCCCTCATCATAACAGGATCTGAAGCCGATCGGATTGACGTTGCCCCAATATTCCTCCGGCTGTGGATGGACGGATGGGTCCCCATACACCTCGCTGGTCGAAGCCTGAAAGATACGGCATTTCAGCCTTTTTGCGAGACCGAGCATATTGATGGCGCCATGAACCGACGTCTTGGTCGTCTGAACCGGATCGTGCTGATAGTGTACCGGCGAAGCCGGGCAGGCGAGATTGTATATCTCATCAACTTCTACGTAGAGCGGAAAACATACGTCATGCCGCATGAATTCGAAGCGTGGATGATCGTGCAGGTGATCGAGGTTGCGCTTGTCCCCGGTAAATAGGTTGTCGACGCAGAGCACTTCATCCCCGCGCGCGAGCAAGCGATCGATAAGATGAGAGCCCAAGAAGCCGGCACCGCCAGTCACCAGCACCCGTTTACGGCCGTAAACTGCACGCGCCATCGAATATCTCCAAATATAATAGCACTGATAAACGAGGCTTCGGAATCGAGCCCAAAGAATTTCCTAGGGAAGCGACCTGTCTATGCCTGTCGCGCAAGGGTACGGATCACGGCGAACAAAGCCCCTTAGAAGGCATTGCGATGAACCAGCACCCGGAACGTGGCAAGGATGATCCCAATATCACGCCAGATAGTCCAGCCCGAAAGATATTCGAGATCGGCTTGGAGGCGATCGGTCAGGTCGGTCATCTTTTCGGTGGCGCCCCGGAATCCGCGAACCTGCGCGAGACCAGTCAGTCCGGGTTTGACGGCGTGGCGATGCCAATAGGTCAGGTCAATATCCCAAAAGAGGCGATCCTCCGCCTTACATTGAAGCGGATGTGGCCGGGGGCCGACGACACTCATCGCTCCCGATAGCACATTGAGCAGTTGAGGAAGCTCATCGAGGCTCGTCGCCCGGATAAAGCGCCCCACCCGGGTGACGCGATCATCGTCACGGCTGGCCGACTGACCGCCGAGCAAGTCGGTACGGTCTGTGTACATGCTGCGGAACTTGTACATCGTAAACATACGATTGCCCAAGCCGACGCGTTTCTGGCGGAAAAGAACGGGGCCCGCCGAATCAATGCGAACCGCCGCCGCGACCGCCGCCATGATTGGCAGCGCGACTGGAAGGGCAATGACAACGAGGACGAGGTCGAGGACGCGCTTCAGAGTCCGATCAATGACGCCTAGCGGGCTGGCGGCAACGACGAGGGTGCTTCGACCCTCGAACGTTGAGAGGCCAATCGGCCCGAGCTGGTCCAATTCGGCGGCAACCACCTCCGCATTGATGTCCGCGCCTTTGAGCGCGATCGCCCAGACAGCTCTTCGTTCGGGGGGGCAGGCAACCACAACCCGGTCGGCGCCCTGAAGATAGCGGCCCAGCCGGTCGAGCATGATTGGATCGTCGAGACGCGGCTCCAGGCCAAGCCTACGGCAATCCAACCGTATCGCCGTCGTCGAGTTGTCAAGGTTGACACCATCTTCGATGATGATCTCGCTCTCCATCGTCTCGCCAAAGAGACGCCGTCCCACATTGGCGAAGGAAACCCGAAAGACCGGTATGAGGATCAATGCGAAGATAGCGCCGGTGCCGAAGACAGCGCGAGAGAAGTCGGGGCCCGCCTTCAGGAAAAACACAGCCAACCCCACGACACTAAGGCTGACCAAGAACGCCACGGTCGCGTTCCACGCGCCTGTTCGCCCATGCAAAACGGCATTCAGATGGAAACAGCGGTTATTGGCGGCGGCGATGACATAGACGGGAAATATCGCGCTGAGCATCTGCAGCGCCAATGGGTGCAGAGGGTCGCCAAAGCGCAGGACACCCGCACTCACAAACGCGAGCGTCAAAGCGAGAAAGTCCGCGACCACTGCAAGCAACCGCATATAACGGCGCGCATTCAGTCGACCCCGCACCGTTCTCGCGACCGAAGCATGCTCTCCGTCGAGGGAGACTCCCGACCATTCGAACGCCACTCCGGACCGGGACGCATCCAGTTTCTCGAGGAACAGCGCCTGCTCGGTTTTCATACTCGACTTCCAACTCATACGGGCTTCACGCTGCTGCCCCCCTATTATGGTTTGGGATGCGACGCCAGCCTGTTCGGCAACCCCGGGGACGGGTCAAAGCTCTCTCGACAGGCCTTGCGCGGCCGATTGCCATGTCGACCGGAACTCACTATCGCGTGCCCGGCTTGGGCCAGACCATTTTCAATCCGACACAATGCTGGTCACGCGCTGAGCTAGATCGTGAGCTTGCTTGGAACGAGAGACAAACTCCACCGTGGAGGAAGCATCTTCACCTCTCCAAGATCGCAGCAGCCATCCACACCCCTGCGCATCGCCTCCAAGCCTCCCTCTCGCGGGAACTCGTATCTTGGTCTATTCCATTCACTATGCCCCCGAGTTTACCGGGGTCGGCCGCTATTCGGGCGAGATTGCGCAGGAATTCGCGCGACTGGGAGCATCTGTGGAAGTCGTGGCGGCCCCCCCTCACTATCCAGGCTGGCGGGTGACTTCGCCGTGGCGGAATCGCTATGCTTCGGAGCGATTGAATGGCGTGAGTGTCAGGCGCTGCCCTCTCTATCTGGCCCGTGATGTGCGCGGCCTGACCCGCCTTCTCGCACCCCTTGCGTTTGCGTTGTCGTCACTGCCTCTGGTGATCTGGCGGCTGGTTGTCGATCGCCCGCACGTCATGCTCCTTGTCGAACCCACCTTGATACCGGCGCCAATTGCCGGTGCGGTCGCGCGGTTAGGCGGAACCCGGTCAGTCCTGCACGTCCAGGACCTTGAGATCGATGGCGCATTCGAGGTCGGGCATCTGAAAGGTCGCCTGCTGCGGAAAGCGGCGCTCTTGTTCGAACGGATTTCACTCGGCCTGTTCGATAGGGTCCTTACGATCTCCGAAACGATGCGGCGCAGGCTAATCGACAAGGGCGTATCGGACGCACACGTCGCGATCATCCGCAACTGGGTCGATCTCGACAAGATATCATGTCTGCCTGATCCCGCTGCATATCGCCAAACGCTTGGCATTTCCCGAGACGATTTCGTCGTCCAATATTCGGGCAATATCGGCGCCAAGCAGGCGCTCGATCTCCTATGCGACGCCGCTGCGCAGCTGGCTGACCGGCCTGATATTTGCTTTGTGGTCGCTGGGGATGGCCCGGATCGGGCCCGTCTTCAGGTACGGTATCACCATCTCCCCAATTTGAGATTCCTCGATTTCCAGCCCGAAGAGCACCTGTGTGCTTTCATGAATATGCCCGATCTTCACATAATTCCTCAACTTCCGACGAGCGCAGACTTTGCGCTCCCTTCAAAGCTGGGTGGTATCCTCGCGTCCGGACGGCCTCTTCTGGTCACCGCCGGCCCCGAACAGGAGCTCAGTCGCTTCCTCGGGGACGCCGCGACAATCATCCCGCCGGGCAATCCCGAACGTCTCGCCCAATCCATTGCCGAACTGGCCGACGCGCGTTCGGACGGATATCGTCCCCAACGCATCGCGCTGGCCAACCGATTGTCAGCTCGTGAGGCTCTCGCCGACTTTGTCGCGGAGATTGCGGCCCAGGCATGCAAGAGTAGAAACAACAGGAAACAGAAGAACCGATCATGACGGGTCAGAAGATTGCGCTGGTCACAGGTGTCACCGGACAGGATGGTGCCTACCTTTCTCAACTTTTGCTTGAGAAAGACTACATTGTTCACGGGATCAAGCGTCGATCCTCTTCATTCAATACGGGGCGTATTGAAGAAATTTATCAAGACCCTCACGTGAAATCTCCGAATTTCATCCTGCATTATGGAGATCTCACAGACAGTACGAACCTAATAAGAATCGTACAAGAAACCAAGCCGCATGAGATTTACAATCTTGCCGCGCAGAGCCACGTTGCAGTTAGCTTCGAGACTCCGGAATACACCGCAAACTCTGACGCCATTGGAACACTTCGTCTTCTGGAAGCGATCAGAATACTTAAAATGAATGAGACTTGTCGCTTCTATCAGGCGTCGACCTCCGAGCTGTACGGCCTGGTCCAGGAGGTGCCGCAGCGCGAAAGCACGCCATTCTATCCGCGCAGCCCCTATGCGGCGGCCAAGCTCTACGCCTACTGGATCGTCGTCAACTATCGCGAAGCCTATGGCATGCATGCTTCCAACGGCATCCTTTTCAATCATGAAAGCCCGTTGCGGGGCGAGACTTTCGTCACCCGCAAGATCACGCGAGCCGCCGCCGCCATCAGTCTGGGCCGTCAGGAGAAACTCTACCTCGGCAATCTCGATGCACAGCGGGATTGGGGACACGCGCGCGAATATGTACGCGGAATGTGGATGATGATGCAGCAGGACGAGCCGGATGACTATGTCCTCGCGACCGGTGAAACGACGCGCGTTCGTAGCTTCGTCGAATGGGCTTTCGAAGATGTCGGAATTGGGCTTGAGTGGCGAGGCGCCGGCGTGGACGAAAAGGGCTATGACCGGCGGACCGGCCGCTGCCTCGTTGAAGTCGACCCACGCTACTTTCGCCCGACGGAAGTCGATCTGTTGCTTGGCGATGCGAGCAAGGCCCGACAGAAGCTCGGCTGGCAGCATGAAACGCCAGTTCGCGAATTGGTGCGCGAGATGATTGAGGCCGACCTGCTGGTAATGCAGGATGCGCCGATCGACAGGGGCGCGTGATGTATCCTCTCGCCGGCAAGCGCGTATGGGTTGCAGGGCACCGTGGCATGGTTGGCAGTGCGCTGGTGCGGCGACTGGCGTCGGAAGATTGCGAGATTCTGATCGCCGACCGCAACGAGGTCGATCTCAAGGACCAAGCCTCGGTGCGCGCATGGATGGCCGCCAATCATCCCCAGGCAATTCTTCTTGCCGCTGCGAAGGTCGGCGGCATTCTCGCCAACGACAACTATCCGGCCGACTTTCTCTATGACAATCTCATGATTGAGGCGAACGTCATCGAGGCCGCCCATGTCGCCGGCGTCGAGAAGCTTTTGTTCCTCGGTTCAAGTTGCATCTACCCTAAATTTGCGCCGCAACCGATCTCGGAAGAGGCTTTGCTCACAGGACCGCTAGAGCCCACGAATCAATGGTATGCCGTGGCGAAAATCGCCGGCATCATGCTAACACGAGCCTATCGTTCGCAGCATGGCCGCGACTTCATATCGGCCATGCCAACCAATCTCTACGGCCCCGGGGACAATTTCGATCTCGAGTCCAGTCACGTGATCCCGGCCCTGATCCGCAAGGCGGACACAGCCAGGCGCGAGGCTGCGGACAGTCTGACGATTTGGGGTACCGGAACGCCCCGGCGGGAGTTTCTGCACGTCGACGACTGCGCGGACGCCTGCGTTCACCTGATGAAGCACTATTCCGGCGATACCCATGTGAACGTCGGCTCTGGCGAGGACGTAACCATTCTCGAACTCGCCGAGTTGGTTTGCGAGGTGGCCGGTTTCTCCGGTAACATCGTACTGGACGAGAGCAAGCCCGACGGCACACCGCGCAAGTTGATGTCTGCCGAGCGTATTCGTGCACTTGGCTGGGCTCCGAAGATCGGCCTGCGTGACGGCCTCGCCCAGACCTGCAACTGGTTCCGGGAACAGCACGTCGCTGAAAGGCGCCCGCCGGGCACGTGACGCGCTTTACTCGCCTGGTGAGACATGAGAACGGCCCAGTCTCCGCCGGACCATCTAGAGGATTCAATTGTGAACAACGGACTGCGCTCGGCGCTTTCATCCCGAATGGTGACCCGTGTCGCCGATCTCGCGGTCGCGAGCGCGGTTGGGCTGACCGGACCACTCCTCAAGCTCCTGGCGCGCTGGCGCCGGCATCTGCCGATGGCTCTCAGCGTGGCTGACCGCTACGATATCTCGATCCGCTCGAACCACTATTACGAGCCGACTTTCCATCCCCGCGAACTTCGTCGCAGCCTTAGTGACGAACGGACCCTGCCCGGGCTTGACCTCAATGAGGCTGAGCAATTGCGAACCATCGCATCAATGACCTTTGCGGACGAATTGCGTCGTATCCCGATGGAAAGCAGCAAGGAGGATGAATTTGGGTACAACAACATCGCCTTCGCGAGCGGCGATGCAGAGTTGCTCTACGGTTTTGTGCGCCTGCTCAAGCCGAGGAGGCTATTGGAAGTCGGGTCGGGCCGCTCCACGCTGATGGCGAAACTGGCCCGCGAGGCGAATATGAGCGAGGACATCGCCTATACATGTGAACATATCTGTATCGAGCCCTATGAAGCCCCATGGCTCGAGAGTACCGGTGTGACCGTGCTTCGTCAGAGGGTTGAGGATGCGGATCTGGCGTTGGTGAGCAGCCTAGAGGCGAACGATATTCTTTTCGTCGATTCGTCCCACGTCATTCGCACCCAGGGTGACGTCCTTCACGAGATTTTCTCGATGTATCCGATCGTAAAGCCGGGCGTATATATCCACGTCCATGACATCTTCACCCCGCGCGACTATCCGGAGGAGTGGGTGTGTCAGGAAAGGAAGTTATGGGACGAACAATACATCCTTGAGGCCTTCCTGTCTTTCAACCGCGATTTCGAGATCGTTGCAGCACTTAACTGGTTACACCACAATCATCCCGACAAGCTCGGTGAAGCCTGCCCGATCCTCGCGACTCAGCCCGACCGGGAGCCGGGCTCCTTCTGGTTTCGACGCCGGTAGGGGCTATGCCGCCTCGCCAGCTTGCCATTGCCCAGCGAGCGGGCTACTCGCACGCCCATGCGGCCGTCCGTCAGCATCGTCACCATCTGTTATCGCAATCCCGATGAACTCGATCGAACGTTGAGCGGTCTCACGGAGCTGCCCTGCCCACCTTTTGAGGTGCTGATCATCGATGGCTCGCCCGACGACGCCTGCGCGAACGTGGCCCGCCGCTTTCCGATGTTCCGGCATATGCAGGGCGCAGATGCCGGAAAATATGATGCCATGAACAAGGGCGTGGCCGCCGCAACGGGCGATTGCGTTCTCTTCATCAACTCGGGCGACAGGTTGAACGACCCCTCGGGGTTTTCCCGTTTGGTGGGACACCATCGCGATATTCTCTCGTCGACCATAGTGTACGGCGATTGCTTGATTGTCGTCGCTGATGAATGCCTGCGGGTACCTGCACCGGAGTTGAGCGAGGCCAATCTCCGACGGGGCATGCTTCCATCGCACCAGTCGATCCTGATCCCGTCAGCATATCATCGGCAGCACCCTTATGATTCGAGCTATCACTTCGCCGCAGACACCAAGTTCCTGAAGGCAGCGTTCCGGGCTTTGCCAAGCCGACATGTCCCGGCACCAATCGGCATCTATGCCTTCGGAGGGGTATCGACCTCTCCAGGTCCCTGGAGGCTCCTGTCTCGGCAATATCGCGAACTTTGCGATGCGCACGAACTGAGGCCGGTCGAGCGTGTGGGGGTCGCGGCAACACTGATCCGTCGCAAGCTGGCTCATCATCTGGTAGGCGAGGCGGGGCTGCAGCGGCTCCAGGCACGGCGCTTGCGTCGCAACCGTGCGCGACCGGCCTGACCCCTCGAATCGAAGGCCCCTTTCTTGCCCCTCGCGACAAAGATCAGCAAAGCTCTACGGCTGCTCCCATCTCGGAGGTTTGTTGCGGCGGCAATTCGGCATCGCGTCGCCGCGGCCGTCGAGCACCTTGAAGCGATTGCCCAAACCAAACCGACGACCGTCATCGACGTCGGCGCGAACAAGGGCCAGTTCAGTCTCGCCGCTCGCGCCGTGATGCCTGATGCGCGCATCATCGCCTTCGAACCTCTGAGCGATGCCGCAGATGTCTATCAGCGGCTGTTTGGGGATGATCGGCGGGTTGAAATTCACCGCGTCGCGATCGCCGCGCAAGGAAGCCAGGCTGAATTCCACGTCACCAATCGCGCCGACAGCTCGTCGCTGTTGGCGCCCGGACAGGGGCAGCATGACGCTTTTGGAGTTGACCGCGAGAAGACGATCTCCGTGCCCGTGGCGCGGCTTGATGAGGTGATCGACCAGGCTTCCCTGCAGCGTCCCATCATGCTGAAAATCGATGTCCAAGGCGCCGAGCTGCAGGTTCTCGAGAGCTGCCGGACGCTGGATCAGATCGATTTCATCTATGTGGAATTGTCCTTCATCGAGCTCTATGAAGGTCAGCCACTCGCCCTGGACGTGGCGCTCCACCTCGCGCGGGAGGGCTTTGAGCTAGCAGGCGTCTTCAACCAGATCGCGACAGCCACCTTCGGGCCCACGCAGGCGGACTTTCTGTTTCGGAGAGGCCGGTGAACAATAAGTCGGCGTCGGCTGTTTTCGTCGGACCACTCCCCCCCCCTGTGCACGGAATGGCAATGGTGAGTGATGCGATGGTCCGCCATCTTTCGATGCATATTCCGGTCGAAGTTCTCGTTGTACAGTCGTCGATCTTGGAACGAAAGTTCCGTCGGCATTTTTCAAAGACACTGAGCGCGATCCGAGCACTATTCACGCTACGGAATGCGAAAGCACGAGGCGCCAGGCTACTTTACATAGCGGTGGATGATGGTCTGGGGGGCCTCTGGGCTATTCTGTTCGTAAAACTGGCCCGAATCCTGGGCTTGAAGATCTTTCTTCACCATCACAGCTATCGATATATCGAAAAACGTCGGCTGATCATGGATCTACTCGTACGGTCCGCGGGCCCTGACGCCCATCACATCATGCTCTGTGACGAAATGGAGTTCGCTTTCGCGAAACTCTATCCGCTCGCGAAGCACTTTTTTGTCGCTCCCAATTCAGTCGACGAAGTCGAGGCTCCGATATCGCGACGATCGCTTTCACGGGATCTGACAATCGGTATGCTGTCAAATCTGACATTCGAGAAGGGTGTCCGCGAATTCATCGAGATACTCGAACGATTACGCCGGGCCGGTCTGGAAGTTCAAGGGCGACTCGCCGGTCCGGCACCAAGCGACGACGTCGCAGAGTTCATTCTTGCCAAGCAGCGGGAGTTGGGGGGCGCACTCGACTGGAAGGGCCCGGTACGCGGAGACGCGAAGGAACAGTTCTTTGCGGATATCGACCTGTTTGTATTTCCCACGCGCTATCGAACCGAATCTTTTGGCTTGGTCCTTCTCGAAGCCTTGCTGCGCGGAATTCCCGTTACCGCTCCGCGGCGCGGCTGCATCTGCGCATTCGAACCCCTGGAGGCCGCAGAAATCATCCCGCTCGACGATAACTTCGAGGACCGGGCGTCTACATTCATCACCCAACTCTATGATGACCCGCCTCGATTGGCCCGGCTATCAACGTCAGCTGCGAGTGAAGGTGCTCGACTGAATGCCGCACATCGGAGCAGCCAGATGGCCCTTGCTGCTCAAATGGCTCGAGAAGCGTATCCGGGCTGACCAACGACGCCGCCCTACGGCCGCGAGCTTCCAGACGGTGCGAACTGCTGGTCAATGGCAGGAGCGCGAGCTTGCCCAACGACAACTGTTTTTCGCCTTGATGACGCGAGATAGAAGCAGGCACCAGCGAAGAGAAGGGTTGTGCCATCGAAGTACGCCAGCCCTCGGACAAATACATTGATGACGAAGCCGACAATCGTCGCAAGTGCGAATACATGACCCGCGTGAACCTGCCGCGCCCCTGTCGCAACTTTACGGAGGGAGAGAGCCGAGGTGATGGCCAGCAGGGCAAATGCAATGACCACCACCAACCCGATAATGCCGAACTCCGCTATGATCTTTGCTGCGAGCAATCCGCCATCCTGCTGATTGAGCTCGATGTTGACCAGTCGGTAGATTTGCTCCGCAGCAGGGCTATTCACATAGCCTAGCCCGAGCTGCTGGAAGCCAACGCCCCATCCGCCGGTTTTGTCGAAAGAGTCGACGACCAGATCCCAGCCCTGAACATAGATCAAAACCGAAAGATTCGTGCCGGCGGTACTGCTATATCCACTAAGGTCAATGCGCTCGGCGAAGTAGTCGAGGTTGAGGATCGCGATGGTGGAGCTGACGGCGACGAGCCAGGGCAGCGGCCGAGACACTGGCAAGCTGACGGCTGCGGCGGCGACTACGGCCACCACGAGAGTCAGATTCTCGAGTAGATAGGCGAAAGCGAAGCCGATCAGGAGCCAGAAGATACGTTTGGCACCATTGCTTCGTACACAAACATCAATGAGCAAGGGGGCAAACGCGAGCGCAAAGTGGGAAGGCTCGGTGAACGGGAACACCGGCTTCGCCCAGTCCTCTCCTCCAGGCGGCTCGAGTCCGAGTGCCGCCAGGGTCCCAATGCCAACCATGAGCCAGCGCAGGACAGCCGTAGCGCGCACGATATCGACGTCGGGCAGTGTAAAAAGATAGTGGCCGAAACAATCCGCGGCCACCAATAGCAAAGCTATCAGGACAAGCGAGCCAGCAGCACGCCCGTACGCTATGGGTCCGAACAACGCAGCGATGAACAGATGGGCGATTACAAAAACACCCAGAACAAAGCAAATCGCCAAGATGCGCTCAGCCCGCAGCCGATGTAGCAATCCCAGCAATATGATTGCGATCATGACGGCGGAACCGGGGGCGTGGCTAGCCAAGCCGCCGATATAGTCTGCAGCGGACGGGATAAAGAACACGGAGGCCAGCAACACCCCGGCCAGCGTTGCGCCGCCCCAATCTCCCTGTGCTGATATCGTCGGCGAAGACGCAAACGCCCGTGAATGGAGGGGCATTGACACGAACCTACTGAAATTGCGTGACTATTTTTTCGTTGACCGGCATCCTAGGGTGACGGCGCGCAATGTCCAGCATCTTCTTCCCTCGATCGCCAGTGCCGCACCCGTTGCCATGGAACTGACGCCCCAGGATCGATATAGAGACACCCATGTCTTTGCGATCCGGCAGATCAGACGACGGCGAGGCGCAGGCGCTCGGCCCGTCATATGAGCCGACTTTTGAGACCCATTTGTCGCGCCGCGCCTCGGTCACTGGCCTGGCTCTACTGACAGCCGCGCTCTGGGCCCGACACGCCGACGCCCAGCCCCAACGAACGGGCAGTGTTGCCGGCCCCGCCACGGCGCCTGATCCGATGCTCGCTGCTGCTGCCGCCAGCAGACAGCCGCATTTCGCCCTAGCGGACGCAGACTATGGCGTCACCGCAAGCGCATCCGCCACGGCCAACGCACGCAACCTCCAGCGCGCAGTGAATGACCGCAGAGTCGTGCTGCTCCCCGGCTCGAGCGACCCCATCGAGATATCTGATCCGATCGTGGTGCCGCCCGGAACGCAGATAATCGGGGCCGGGGCGGGGCGCACCGTCATCCGGGCATTGGGCGCCCAGGCCTTCAGCTTCCGGGCGCCGAATGGGACAGCAATGCTCGAGGGGCCGAAGCTCGCTGATTTCACTCTCCAATGCGCCAATGTCGGCCTTGCCCTGAACAGCCGCCAAGGTGGCTTCACCGACGATTCCTCGAGCCAGTGCTACATCATGCGTCCCCGCCTGGAGCGCATGCGCCTGATCGGACCGGGCGCCGATACACCCGGCACCGCCGGCGTCGATTGGAACCTCGTCTTTAGCGGCGTTTTCGATCAGTGCGAGATCGTCGGGTTCGAGACCGGCATCAGGACATTGGGCTGCGATTTTACCGCAGTCATGAATCGTACCCGTATCTGGAACTGCGGGACGTTGATCGATTGTGAGCGGACCGGCTATTTTGGCAGCGGGATGCTGATCGACGGCGCTGACCTTCTCATTCCGACGCGGCGGTTCCTTCGTTCGAGCGATCATCATTTGATCGTCCGAAACACCTATTTCGAAAAGCAGAACGGCAGACCATTGCCCGGTCCCGTCCTCGACCTCGCCCACAGCTACATGACTCTGTTCACGGGTAATCGGTTTGAAACGCCCAGGCCCGAGTGCCCGATGTTTCTGACCGTAGAGGGTGAGGGCGCTCTTTTCCTGTTCGAGCACAATTCCTATGGCGGCCCGGGCTGGGGCGAGGTGAGCTGGAACCGCGACAATAGCGCGCGCTACATGCTGAATGCGTCGATCCGACAAAAGATCGTCATTCGCAACAACAGGCAGAATCTCGTCGTGCCTTTCAACACGACCGAGGGCGAGGCCGTCCGAAACGAGCGTCGCGATCTATGGATCATAGCCCCGGGCTCCGAAGGGTTTGTCGGAGCTTTCAACTATGCCGAGCGCTGCCGCGTGCAGGATGGCGCCTTCGTCCTGCCGGCGGCACGCCGCTACGGATCGCTCGTTCGATTCAAGGATCCGCAACGCCCGGTATCCGGACCTGTCAGCGTTCATGTTCTCGCGAGATCGGATATCGAAGGGACGGAGATGACGGTCAATGCGATGAGTGGAGAGATCGCAGGTTCCGCTGTCCGGATTGGGCTGTCACGAGACTATCAATGGCGGACGGCCTACGAAAGGGTGGAGCGCGAGGACTTGGCGCTCGATATGTTCAACGACGATGTCCAGCGTGGCGGACGGTCTTTCGTCAAGATGGTCGTCGTGGAGCGCGCATAGGGTCGCCAAGGCGATCGGATCGATCCCCCGGGGGCCGAGCCCTGAGCAATAGCGAGATTGCCTCGACTGTTTAGAGCGATCGCACGCGAATATCATCGACCCATGGCGTCAGGGGCGAAGGGTCGATCGGCGCGGAAATGTCGAGCGCCATCCATTGCGCCGAACACCCATGCGAGGGAACCTGGAAACTCACGGCTGCGCGCTTCCCTTGCGCCGGGCTGCCCTCAAATCGCAAAGCGGCGATCCGGCTTCGTTCGCCGTCGGCGCATTGCAGCGACAAGAGTGGTCGGCTGATGGTATCTCCCTCGACATCACCAGCGGTGGCTTCCAGCCGATAGCGCCCTGCCGGCAAACTAAGCAGCCGCCGGGCGACCGTGCCGCCCCGCCCATTCGATGCAATCAGGAAAAGTGCATCGCCACCACCCTCCCGCGGGCGGATCAGGCCTGCCAAGCCCTCTTCGTCGGTCAGAGCCCACTCGAACGGCGGAACGCCGGCACCCGGACTGAAGTCGCCGTTTCGCAACTGACCATCGAGCCCGGTCAGCGCGGTGTGAAGACGAGAGGCTGCCCGCAGGTTGCCGGTATCGGTGAGCCGGCGAAGCGCCGCGGCAACTATCGATCGCTCGAACTCGTCCTCCCGATTGAGCCGCAATGCGAGAACAAAGGCCGGCAAAGCGGCCGGGTTCGGCGTGCCGTATATGACCTGCCCGGCCGCGTGCCGCCACCAGTCCTGCCTTGCGGTCATCAAGTTCCCCAAAGCGCGTCCTATGGCAGGATCGGCGGACGCCTGAACAAGAATGGGAACAAGCCGCTCGCCCGCGGTGCGGGAGGTGCGAAGTGCCCGATCATAGTGCCGCAGGGCTCCCGCGACGTCGTTCCGGGCGACCTCACGTTCGATCAACCAGAGCTGGGTGGGCAGATCTCGCCGCGACAGTCGCTCCGCCCGATTGAACAGCTCGACCGCGTCCACTTCATCTCGCGATGCCGCGGCAATCAGCCCCAACGTCCGCAGTGCCACGACATTGCCTGGTTCGCGCCGCAGCGCTGATTGTGCCAGCAGCCGCGCCTGGCCCAGCTGGGAAGAACGTATGCCGGCAACCAACAGTTCGGCCGCATGCGCCGATTGCGCCCCTGCATCTGACCCGTTCCACGAAAGCGCAATCGCAGGCCGTCTCTCGCCGAGCACCTGTGCAACGGTAATCGATAGCGTCAACCAGAGGAGTAGGACTGCCCCAACGACTATTGCCACGACCCTCGGAACGCCATTCCGGCTTACGTTGCGATTCACCGACAATGTCCCACGAATCCGCCGCCTTCAGGCCTGCTTCTGAGCCGCCTCGTCATAGCCATAGCCGTAGCCATAGTCGTAGCCATAGCCATAATAAGCACGTCGCGCATCGAACTTGGTGAGCACCACGCCAACAAGCTGAGCACTGGCGTTACGAAGCCTGCCGATGGCCACCTGCGCCATGCTCTTCTGCGTGCCGTTTGCCTCCATGACAAACACGATACCCTCAACGACGCTCCCGATCAGCGGTGCATCGGCGAGGCCCATGACGGGCGGGACGTCGAATACGACATGTCCAAACTGTTCCTGCACGTCCGCCATCAGGCGCCGCAGGCGATCACCTGAGAGGAGTTCGGGGGCGCTCGGCGGCTGCGGTCCGGCGGTGAGAACGAAGAGGCCTTCATACCGGGTCTTCCGGATAAGGCCGTCGATCTCGCTGCCGCCCGAGAGATAGTTGCTGAGGCCGGCGTTGTTATCCAGCCCGAACAACTGGTGAAGGGACGGCGAGCGCATATCCGCATCGATCAGGAGAACCCGACCGTTCGCCCGCGCGATGGTTGATGCCAAGGCGAAGGCGGTCGTCGTCTTGCCCTCGGCCGGACGCGTGCTGGTAATGCCCAGCGTCCGCGGGATGCCATGATCAGTCGAGAACGAAAGCCCCGTCTGCAGCGAATGATAGGCCTCGGTGAGTGCGGATTTCCGATCCTCAAGCGCCTCGTACGGATCGACTTTTTCGACCTTTGGAATGGTGCCCAGCAACGGCACGCCCAGCGCGCCTTCGACCTCCGTCGGATCGGCAATGCCCTGATCGATCTGCTCCAGCACGAAAGCCAGGGCCGCGCCAAGGCCTAGGCCGGCGAAGAGCGCGAGTGCGATGTTGAGCAACAACCGCGGGCTCGATGGCTTCACCGGCACCTCGGCCACGTCGACGACGGAAATATTGTTCACGCCGACGCCGCCCGCAACACCGATCTCTTTGTAGCGCTGGAGCAGGGCGTCATACAGTTGCCGGTTCGTGTCCACTTCGCGCTGATAGATGTTGTACTGAATGCTGCGACGTCGCAGGTCGACCAGACTGCCCTTGAGGTTCTCGACCTCGCCACGCAGCGAGTTCTCCCGCGCCAGGCTGGCGCGATAGGTATCGCGCAACGTATTCTGAACTCGGGTCTCCTCACGGGAGATCGCCCGGTCGAGCTGCGCGATCTGGCTTTCGAGCGCGCGTGCGGGTGGATAGTCGGGCTCGAACTGAACCATCATCCGGGCATAATCGGCCGCCGATTCGGCGCGGCGCTGCCGAAGCAGGGCGATGGCCGTATTGTCGAGGGCCTCGGTGACCTGACCGGGCGCCGAATTGAGCCGGCTCTGCGCCTGCACCCGTGCCGCGACGGCCTCCCCAAGCTCACGATTGATTGCCGCGAGATCGTCGGCCACGAGTGGACGCTCTGGCGCACTCGCCCCCGAACCTGTTGCGGGAGCGCCACTGGGAATATTTACGATCCCCTCGCGCGCAGCATAGCCGACCAGAATCCGCTCGGATTCATCAATCCGGCTCCGCAACTGGCCAAGGCGTTCCTCCAGAAATCGCCGCGCATAGGAGGTTGCTTCGAACCGACGCTCGAGGGTCAATTCGATGAAACTGGTGGCCCAGGCGTCAACAATTCGCTTTGACAGATTGGGATCGGGGCTGGTGAAGTGGATATTGACCAACCGCGAACGACGCTCGGGAACGACCTCCAGATTGTCAAGCAGCATTGCCGCAGCCGCCGCAATGCGCTCCTCACGACTTGACGCGCCCTGACGCGGACGGCTGCCTTCAAACCACTCCGTCGCAGCCGCGGAACCGAAAACCTCGAAAAACCGCGGATCGTCGAACAATCTGAGGTTCGTCGCGACGCGTTCGGCGAGTGAACGGGATTTCAGCAAGCCATACTGTGTCTCGTAGAACTCTTCATCGTTGGGGCGCGTGGCCGGCGCCGCATCGTCAACCTCAATGAAGTTGCCACCCTCTCGCTGGATGTCGACAATAGACGTCGCGGTGTACTGCGGGGTCATCAACAGAGTGACCACGAGGCCGAGAAGAAGTGCCGCAGCCATGACTCCGAGGACCAGCCATTTGCGGCGACGTGCGATCGACAGAATCTGGGTGATCTGCGGCGGGGCACCGCTGGCGCCTTCGGACTGGATGGGACGGATGTCTTCAGTCATTTCTGCTGTTTGAGAACCCATTCCCACCCTACGAAGCATAAACTTGCTCATCTTTTACTCGTCGAAACTCAGTCGGTTATCGCTGAAGGAGGGCAACGACAGGTGCCGTCAAAAGCGCTGAACTGGTGACGAGCGCCTGGAAGATACGGCGCGCATGGGATTCGCCGACATAAACAACGTCGTTCGCATAGACCTCCGGATCAGCGTACATGCCCTGCCGAATGGCCCGCAGATCATAGAGCGCTGCCATCTCCTGATTGTTCACCCGTCGGAAGACGACGACGAAGTTGGTGCTGGCGAATTCGGTAACGCCCTGAGCACGCGCAATCGAGCGCATCAACGTCATCCGGCCAGTGACCGGGAAAAGCCCAGGCTCTTTGACCTGCCCGTCCACAGTGATCATCTGGTTCACCGTGTCGGCATTCACTGCGACCTGTGGTTCGCGGACGTACCGGCCGCGCAACCGATCGGCGATGAGATCGCCGAGCTGCTGCGGCGTAAATCCAGCCGCCTCGATCTCACCGATGAGCGGGAGTGCGAAGCGGCCGCTGGCGTCCACCTGAATCTGTCGGGTGAGCTCAGGCACACCGAAAACAGCGATATCGACCCGGTCGAACGGCCCGATCAGGTAGGAACGGCGCTGCAGGATGAGGTCCTCACGCCCTGGCGCAGGCAATTCTGACCCTGCGACGACCTGCAGATCAGGCCGACCCACCAACTGCTGCCTGGCACACCCGCCGAGAGCGAGCATCGAGCATGCCAGCAAAATCCAAAATTTCATTCGGAACGACGCCTCACGATGTGATTGAAATGATTGTTCGCTCGAACTGCGGCAGATAGCCGGGAGGTTTACCAAAAGCAACTCAGAGCAAGGTCACGCCTTCGCTGGCAGGCTTTGGCGAAATGAGGCCGTGGCGAGCCAGCCGCAGGCGATCGTGAAAATCGCCGCCAGCAGGGGCGTCCGCAACGGATAGTCGACGATGCTCCCCAGCATGAGCAGCAGTGTTGTGGTCACCCCGGCACGCGCCAAGAGCGTCGACTGAGAACGGCCTCGAAAAGGGCGAAAGACCGCAAGCGCCTTTGGCGCCCACCAGGCAAGGAAGGCGATGAGGACAAGAATTGCCGCCATTCCGCCCGTAAGCGCGAGTTCGACCAGCTCGTTGTGCGCATGGTTGAAATAGGTGACCCTCAACGCGGCGTCCGGCTCATAGGCGCGAAAGACCGGGTCGAACGATCCGAACCCGGATCCCATCGGAAAGAAGTCGCGGACCATTTCCATCATGGTCGGCATATTCGTAATACGCTGCTCATGGGCAAGGTCTTCGACTCGGATCAAGCGCTGGAAGGCCACGGCTCGACCGAAGAGTATGGCGAGTGCCACGATCACAATGAGGGCCAGCCAAAGAATGACCTTAGGGAGTCGTGCCCAATAACCCTCACCGGCAGGTTTTGATCGCCACGGTGCGAGGGCAAAAGCAGCGATCAGGCCCAAGGCTCCGGCAACGAGACCCGCGCGCGAGCCGGTGACCAGAATCATCGCAACAAGAAACAACCCCATCCCCGCGGCGAACCACAGTCTGAACTGCCGCGCGCCGTGATGCGGCGAAGCAGCGAGGGTCCATACCCTCAACAGCGGCAGGCAAAGCGCGAGCAGCACAGCTTCATGATTTCGGTTGGCGAAGAGACCTACCGCTGAAGCGCGGTGCGTTACCGCATAAAGGAAGGCCGGACTTCGCGCCGAACTGGACAGCTGGACGATCCCCAGGAAGGCGCTGAGACAGGCCACGCCGACAATGAATATCAAGAGGGTGCGTCGCCGGTCCTCATCAATACCGGCCATCCCCACCAGAATCGTGAGCGGCGTCAATAGCGCGAGGAGACTGTTCCAAGTGAGGTCCGGGGTAAGGCTGATTGGACGCCAGACGTCATGGACGCCGGCAGCAACGGCCGCCTGGACATAGGGAGCATGCCCCGGAAGGGCTGCCCAGAGCGCTGGAGGCAGCGGCACCAGCTGCATGGCCATGACAGCCGCGAAGGCGGTCAACAGGAAAAGAGGCGCACGCAGTCCGCCAAAGTTCCAAGGCCCCGGGATCAGTAGGAGGCCGGCAAGGCACAGCACCGCCGCTGGACGCAAATAGAGCAGCGACATCACATCGGGCCGCGACGCACCGCCGCCAACGGCGCACACAAGAAGAAAAAAACCAAGCACCAAGAAACGTAGCTGCGGCCCAGTGAAGGACGTGCCCGATGTCATTGCTCCGCGAATCGTGCGGCGCAGCGAAAAACGGTGCCGGCGGACCCGGGCTCTTTTCATCGGCCGCTCACCTGCAAAACCCGGGCGCCAACGGGTGGCTCGGCCTCTGTCACAATCATGCGCATGCTGGCTGCTGAAACTCTCTTGCTGGCGCAGTCTGATCCGATCGGATGGGTCGCTTAGCGGCTTTGTTGGCGGCACGCCAAGCCGAAACTGCATCGGAAGCTTGCCACGTGCGTAAGCTCGTGCTTTCAGCGCCAGCTTGTGCCCGCTCGGCAGGAAATCAGACGTTCTCGTGAATTGCCGCCCGCCACTAGCCGAATCGTCGAGAAGCATCGCGCGTTCCAGAGAGCTTGGTCTTTCCATGACCATTCGCCCATGAGCGAGTTCACGCATCGCCTGTCCTGGAGAAGCGTCCTAGCCAACTCTTCCTGGTATCTTTTTGAAAAGGCGATCCGGCTCACCCTCTCCTTTCTCGTCAGCGTGTGGGTCGCGCGCTATCTCGGGCCGCACGAATATGGAACGCTCGCGCTCGGCATCGCGCTTACCACCCTGGCCGCGTTCATGGTTTCGCTGGGGGTCGAGACCATCGTTGTGCGGGATCTCGTCCAGAATCCCGATCGAGAAACCGGGATACTCAGCGCCTATTTTTTCCTCCGGGTGATCGGCGGAGTGCTCGGCCCGCTTTGCGCCTGCGGATACGTTTGGCTGGCCCATCCCGATGATGGCACGCTGATCCTGATCGTGGCTGTGCTCAGCCTTGGCCCGCTCCTGATGACAATGGATCTGGTGGATTGCGCGTTGCAGGCGCGTCATCAGGCACGCTTGACATCGCTCACGCGCGCGCTGGCATTCATCGCGGCATCCGTGGCGAAATGCAGCCTGATCCTCGTCGGCGCGGATGTGATCTGGTTCGCAGTTGCCACGATCGTTGAGAACGTCACCACCGCAATCATCTATTTCATGATCCTGCGCTCGCTGGGGGTCCACCTTTCTCTCCTGCATATCGACTGGCAAGAAATCCGCACCTTCTTGAAAGACGGGCGGTTGATGATGCTCAGCGGCGGCGCCGTCGCCGTGTATAGCCGGATCGACTCGATCATCGTGGGCAGCGTCGTCTCCGCGACCGCCCTGGCAAACTACGCGCTCGCCGTGGCCATGCTGGCAGCGTGGAACCTGCTCGGCGTTTCCGCCACACAAGCCATAGCTCCACATCTGGCCGTCGCTCATCAGCGATCACGGCGCCAGTATCTGTGGATACTTAGGCGATTCCTGCAGGCGATCTTGGCGGTCGCGATCCTCGGCAGCGCGGCCATCTCGCTGATGGCCGACACGATCTTCGCCATCCTGCTGGGGGGGAGCTACGCGCTCGGAGGAGATGTTTTGCGTGTGCTGATCTGGTCTTCGGTGCCAGCATTCCTGGGCGTGGCGACAACCCAGATCCTGATAAATGAACGACTCTACTGGGTCTCGCTGCTGCGCACCTTGCTCGGAATGGCGGTCATGGTCGCTCTGATCTACCCGGTCGCCACCCGCTGGGGGGGCGTCGGCGTCGCTTATCTTGTCTTATTAAGCTATTGGATCGCAACGCTTTCGCTCTTGTTTTCAGCGCAGTCTCGGATGGTGCTGCTTGAGGTCTTGTTCGGGCGGGAAATGGCGCGTAGCGACAAGGACGCATCACCTCCCCAGGACAAGCGGGAGGCATGATATCTGCACAGCGAAATATGGAGGTCAGGCGGTCAATGCGGTTTGTTGATCGGGTCAAGGAGCCGGCGAGACAGCTCAACCGCCGACTGAGCGAAGCAGGCCGCTCAATCTCGTACCAGCGGGAAACTCTTCTCCAGAACATGTTCTATCGCTCTGCGTCCGATCTCGGCTTGGAGCTGCCACCGCTCTACCCGTTGGGCGGCGCGGCAAACTATGGCCTGCTCTACCTGATCATGCGGATCGTGAGCGAAGATGGCGGGCGATCTGTTCTGGATATTGGCGCCGGCCAATCGTCCCTTCTGCTGGACGCGCTGAGGCGGAAATTCCCAATTGATGTGACTACCCTGGAGACCGATCCCGATTGGGCCGCCCGAGTCCGCGGGAAAGTCAGTCATCCCGTACTCCAGAGCCCTCTGGAACCTGGGCGGGTGCTGGGCCGCATGAGCGAATGCTATGCCGACCTTTCCGGATTGGCCGACCTCTATGACCTGATCGTGGTCGATGCCCCGATGGGCACGGAACGCAACTCGCGATGGGCGACGTTGGATGTCGTGACGCGCTTCCACGCTCCGGATTGCATCGTCATTTTCGACGATGCGGAGCGCCGCGGAGAACGCGATACGATCGAGGCCTTCATGAACTCAGAGGCCGGGGCAAAATTCGATGGCCTCTATTTTGCGCGTGCCTTGAAGCAGCAGTTCGTGGCGTTCACTCCCGGTTTCGCCCATGTTCGCCACTATGGCTGGACCTGACTTCGAGCCACAGGCCTCAATCTGCCTTTGTCATATCGACCACAATCGACATCGGGCGAGGACGATCCCGTACCCTCTCGTCGTGATCGGGTGTCCTTTGGACATTGCCCAGTGAATAGTCGATGCCCTCCTGGACGAACGTCCCGTCCGGGTTGGTATAGTGGAGATAACGGGCTTGCCCGGCAAATGCGCTCATCTCGATCATCTCGCGCACGATCTCGATTGTCGGAAACCAGAGATGCCCGCCATCCGCGACCCGGCCGAGCGTGTCGAGTTCGCCCCCGCCCCCCGGATCGAAATGAAAGCTTCCGTCCTCGTTCCGCAAGGTGCGATCCCGGTAGATGTCGAAATGATAGTCCGGAAGGCTGAGACGGAATAGTGCACCGGGCTTGAGGACCCGATGAATCTCGTTGACGATCGCAACGAACTGGTCCTGCGGAACGTGTTCGAACACGTCCTCCGATTGGTAGCCATCGATGGCATTGTCGGCGATAGGGTAGGGCTTGGTGATGTCATGACGAATATTGCGCGGCGATGGCACGAACGGCGTCAGGCCGTAATGCGTCTTCCATTGAGGAAGGCCACGACGGAGATGCCCCGCGTAGAGGGTTCGAACAGGACGTTGCAACAAGCGGTCCCAAGTCATGGGCGCCAGCATTCCGGCGGAAGCCAGCACGCTCTCAAGGCGATCTCGCTTCGCGTTGATCCAGTCGATCAGGGGCATGGGCGTTTCGTACCGGGTTCCATGTGAAAAAGAAGCCACATTCTCGGCCGATTGCCGGACAAGAGGGTCAATGCTGCCTCTGCTTGTTACCGATGCTCGAACTCACTGCCTCACGAACACCCCATCCACCTGGAGCAGTTCGTTGGTCCTGTAGTTGGCGAACCCCGGCGTGATCGTGATGCAACGGAAGCCCTCTTCCTGCATCCGCTGATAAAATTCCGGCAATGTCGGGGCGTCGGCATAGAGCTCGACAAGCGACATTTCCGCCAGCACTATCCTGGTGTCCGCCAGAATCTTCGGCGCACCGTCGAGAACGTGCATTTCATAGCCCTGGACATCGAGCTTGATGGCGAGCGGCAGCGCCAGATCGGGCGTGTGCCATTCGTCCAGCGGGCGAACATCGATCGACTGCTCCGCTACCGCTCCGGATTCGGGGGCCGCATCGACCGAGCTTCGCTCTACCCGCAGCAGCGAGGAGCTGACCGAATTCTCACTCACGAAGATGGTGCTCTGACCCCGTGTGGCACCCAGCGCCGCACGGGGCGCAACCGTCCAGCGCGGATCTGAAGCTGTGGCCTGTGTTAGCACCCGGTGTGCATCGATCAGCGGCTCGAACGACATGATCTCATTCGCGTAGCCGTTGGCACGCAACTGGCGGGCGAATTGGCCGACATTCGCGCCGATATCGAAGACGGTCTCGATCCCGAACTCGCGCGCCTTGTGCGCGAAGAGCAGCGCCGCGTCGCGATAGGGTCGTTTGAGCCGGGCATCGATACCCAGTCTGTCGAGAGACCGCTTCAGAAATTCCTTGGCGACGTTGCCCACATTGGTTCCCGAATATGCACCTTGTGATCCTGCCGAAAGGCCGGGCGTGCGGCTCTTACCGATTTACCGGGGAAAGGAAAGAGGAGGCGGCCTCGAGATCAAGGCAGGCACATCACCCACGTTGCGACCGACTCGGCCCGATGCTAGCGCGCCGGCTGAACAATGCGCTTGGAGGATAGGCGATGCGCGGTTTCATCAAGCAGATCCTACCGCCGTTTCTTCTCGCGCTTGCGCGCGGCCGACCGCCGCGCACCCATCCGAGCTGGGCACAGACCCTGGCTGCATGTCCCGCGGCCTATGCCGATGATCGGCTCAACCGCTTCCGCCACGAACGTGCCCGTCTTAATCTCGCGGAACTTGGCGAGAATGACCTCACAGCCGGCTATGCACTTCTGAAGTTCGCGGCGTTTTCAGCGGGCGGCGGAATTCCCGTCATTGTCGATTTTGGCGGCGGATGCGGAGAATATGGACATGTTCTCGGCCGGCACTTGTCGCGCAAGATCGACTATCGCGTTGTCGAGAATGAAACGCTTGCGCGCCTGTGCGGCAGCGATCCCGCCTTTTCGTGGGCGACATTCACCAGCACCCCGCCAGCGAGCGCCGACATCTTCTTTACCAGCGGAACGGTACAATATCTGCCTGAGCCCTACGACGTGTTGGAACGCTGCTTCTCCACGACGCGAGAATTCGTGATCCTCGCGCGAAACAGCTTCAGCCGGACGGAACGATCGTTCCACGTCCAGCGCTCGCGGCTCGCCGACAACGGCGCAGGACGCACGCTGCCATCAGGCTATGATCCCGAGCAGCCGATCTTCTATCCCCACGGGACGATCGAGATCGAACGGGTCATGGCGATTGCGGCCCAAGCGGGCTGGGATCCGTTCGTCACCCTGCCGAACGAGAGTGGCGTGCGCGGTGGCAGTGAGGAATTCGGCTGCGATATCGCCTTCCGGCGCCGCGATCCTATTTCAACGTAACCCGGATGGCGTGACCGTTGAGGACGAGCATGGCATACTGCCGGATGCGTACGAGCCGGGCTTTCACACCGGCAAACCCCGACCTCCGGATGCGCAGGGGCCGCATTTCAGCGAGGCCGACAATCCGTTCCACTTCCTCGCGTGCCGTCGAAAGTTCGGCGAGATAGGGGCGATAGATCCGGTCGCGCACCAGCGGCGTGAGACGCGCGTAGAGTGCGTCATGCGGTGCAAAGTAGATAGACCGGCCGAGTGACTTCAGTGCATGGAAATGGAAGAATATGAGCGGCGCGTTATCGACGTGCAGGGCGTCATCGCAAAGGGTGAGGTCGTGCGTGCCCGTGTTCCAGGGTGCGAGATTCGCACCTGGATTCTCCAGCACGACGACACCCTCAAAAAGCCTTGGGAACCGGTCGAGATACTTCTGATCGAGGAAGCGATCCTCCTCGAAAACATCGTAGCACCACTCGTTGCACCGATCCCGCCACCAGTTCGCCACGGCACGTCCCCGCACGTCGTTGCGAAAGCTGAGCCAGCCGACATTGTAGATGCCAACGTTTTCCATGGCGCGCTGCGCATCCGAAAAGCGGTGCGAAATGATCGAGACGGAACCCTCCCCCAGTTCGTCGTAAAGCGGTTCCGGAGACGAAAAAAAATAGAGATCGCCATCGACATAGGTCACGACGTCCTCGGGTGCCGTTCGTTCGAGAACATAACGGACGATCGAGGGGGTGCAGGTGAAATAGAACTCCAGCAGGCTCCGATTCGCCCGTGCAGCCTGAAGGGCGGGGTCGTCGGACACGAACGCAGCGAGCCCGATCGACCTGACATTGGGTTCGGCCAAGCTGGTCAGCGCCTGTTCGGCGAATTCGCTGAGGCAGAGTACCCAGATGACCGCGTCGGGCTCGAAGCGGCGCAGCGACCGGATCATCGCCAATCCGCGCGGCAGATAGCGATGATCGAAATAGGTGCAGTAGTGACGTTGACCCGCCATCAATCGCTCCGTCGAACGCGGCTCACGCGTCCCGCACCTTCAGCAAATAGGTCTCGCACAGAGAATGTTCCAGCGTTGCCGGATGGACGTCATAGTCGATGCTCGGCCAGGTCCGCATCAGATCGAGACCGTGGCGGTCAAAGATCGCAAACAGCTCAGCACGGTTGAAAATCATCTCCACGACCGGCGCGCCATATGCGTGCTTTCGCAGGTATGTCGTGGGCCGCTCTTCGAACACCGGTACGGTGCTGTAGATGCAGAAATGCCTCGCGACCCGACGGCTTTCAGCGATTGCCGTCTCGAAATCGAGAATGTGCATCAGAGAGACGCCGTTCATCACGATGTCAAACGACCTGTCGGGATGGTCCAACCGCGTGGCATCGCCACGTTCGAAACGCCGGCTCGGGAATGCCGCGCGTGCCGTGTCGATCATCGCGCTCGAATAATCGACGCCGGCATAGTCGACACCGCCTTCGACGAGCGTGTCGAGCACCTCGCTGTAGTAGCCGCCGCCGCAGCCGATCTCGATCAGAGTGGGGTGCACAAGGCCGGTCGCACGCACGGCCTGCGCCGCCACCTCAAGGTCAATCCTGGGATGGCCGGCGCGCATGTCAGCGAGCAGCCGAGCATAGGCCTGCTGCTGGCGTTGCGCGGTCATCGTCCGCAACCAACCACCACCCGCCGCCTGCGCCACCAAAGCCTCCTCGCGGGTAAGGATCCGATAGTCCGCCGACGAGAGGAAGTAGCGCCGGACATAGGGCGTCGCTCGCAGCATACGGCCAGCCAGGCGGCGCAGGCGGCGCTTCAGCGTGAGGGGTGAATCAGCGCCGCTCATCGAGAATGCGCTCCGCATGGGCTAGGATCTCGCCGGTTCTCCGAAAATAGCTATGCTCGGCAAGGGTTCGTGCCTGGCCTTGCTCGGCGATGCGAGCGCGACGTGGCTCATCGGCGAGCAGTTGCTGCACCAGCGCGACGCAATGGTCGGCGGACTCATAGGCCAGGATCTCATCGCCCGGCGCGAAGATCTCATGCAGATTGCGCTTTTGATCGACAAGCATGGCTGTGCCGACCCCGGTCGCCTCGTAGAGGCGCATATTGTTGGCGTAGTCTTCGGAAAGATCAATGTGATGGTTGATGGTGACACGCGAACGCCGGAGCGCATCGTACATGTCACGTCCCCAGGCCTCGCCGCGATAACAGGCCCAGAGCGGCGAGGTCTTCGGCAGGCGCTCAATGCCGTTGCCCCAGACCTGCAAACCAACGCGGGCGGCAATCAACTCGAGCAAGGCGATGCGTGTACGATGTTCGGGCGAAAGGCTGCCGACGAACGAGACGTCCACATCGCGCGGCGGCGGCGGTCCCAGCTTATCCAGCACTGTACCTTCGAAAGCGAGCCGATTGAGCTCGGCGCTTACGCCACGGGCACGGAACTGATCGATGAAATTGGGCAGGGACGAGATCATCAGATCGTAGCAGTCGTATCGCTCGCCCGGCGGCAGGGGGGACGCGATCTGCCCGACAGCCAGGCTGCCGGGCCGGCGCAGATTCGCCACGAAAGCCCCGCTCACCAGGTGCAGATCCTGATTCAGGATGATGTCGGGCCGATAGTGCCGGACCTGAGCGGCAAGGATCCGCTGCGCGTCCGCACTGAGATGCGACGCGCCGCCTGCCCTTCGCAACCGGTGCACCAGCGGTCGCGCCAAGGCTCTTGCGTCGGCGACAGCGCGCCGGAGGCGTCCGGTGGCAGGTGTCTGGGCATCGGCGGGGCCCGGCGCGGCCGGCGTTTCGATCGCGAGTCCGTGCTCCCGCGCCCAGGCTGCCTGAAGCCAGGGATTGTTGACGTGGATTTCCCAGGCCTCGTGCCCGTGTGCCTGAAAATTGCGTGAATAATAGTCGGCGACGCCGAACAAGCTGTCGTTTCGTACGACCATCTGGTCGGCATAGGATGCCCTCTCCAGCCCAGCGTGAGCGGAATAAAGGCGCGACAGAAAGTTCCTGTAGTCGCCATTGAGGATCAGGATACGCATATCGCCGCTCAGGCCCGCCAATTCCCGGCACGCGGGCAAGTCACCAGGGCGTCGCTCATCAGAGCGGAGCCATGATCGTCTTGACGAACGGGCTCAGCACGTTGTCGATCAGCGCCAGCTCCTTGATCTGGGAGTGGCTCGCCCAACAGAACATCGCCAGGTCAGTCTCGATCACGCTCTCGTCGTCGAGAAAGAGGATCACATTCTCATTCGACTTGCGCCAGAAACGCCCTCCCTCTTCGTTGTGCTGCGCCCGATAGACCCATCGCACATCCGCGCTCGCTGACAGCAACTCAGTCAGCGGTGGATTGACGCCCTGATGCGCGCGCTTCATGTTGGACCATGTGCATTGCAGGCTCGGAACGAGCTGCAGCGTCCCGATGTTACCCGGCTCGGCCTTCGCTTGGAGAAGAAACTGGACCCCCAAGTCGGGGACTTCCCGAGCCACCATCGCCAACACACCGCCTTCGGCCTGGGTGTAGATCGGCTGATCCCAGCCGCGCACCTCGCGCAGGTTTCCGGCCTCGACCCGGACGCCCTCGACGCCGAAGAACTGGCCGCTGTCATGCCGTATGTTGCCATCGGCGTCGGGAGCCCAGCGAAGTACGTCCTTCAGCGGTATCAACGTCGCATCGAACCGGATTCCGGCACGCTGCGCCTCACGCCAGTCAAGGATCGGTTCCGGGTCCGAAGGCTCAACCTCAAGGCTCGCCGCGAGCCGTTGACGAAACCATTCCAGGTGCGCGCGCTCCGCCACTATGCCACATCCTTTACGGCGGCGATGACCGTGCCGACCTGATCGTCCGTCAGATAGGGATACATGGGCAGGGAGAAGATCCGCGTGGCCTTCGCCTCGGCCACCGGGAAATCCCCCGCCTTGTAGCCGAGATAGGCGTAGCCGCGCATGAGATGGATCGGCCACGGGTATGAGATGTTGCACAGGATATTGCGGTCAGCGAGCCGCTTGATCATCCCGTCGCGGTCGTCATGCTCGGCCACATAGAGGTAGAAAGCGTGTTCACCGTAGTCGCATTCGACAGGCAGGCCGAGCGGGGTGCCTGCCAGCTCGGCACGATAGCGCGCGGCAATCTCACGGCGACGCTCCACCCAATGCGTGACCAGCGGCAACTTGAGGCGCAAGATCGCCGCCTGCACCTCATCCAGCCGGGAATTGTAGCCTCGCCGTTCGGAGTAGTAGACGCCCTCCATGCCGTAGAAACGCAGGCTGGCGGCACGTTCCAAATAAACCTGATCATCCGAAGCGATCAGGCCGGCATCGCCATAGGCGCCGAGCACCTTCGTCGGATAGAAGGAGAAGGCGGCGGCATCGCCAAGCGCGCCCGCCGGACGGCCTTTGTACAGCGCGCCCTGCGCTTGGGCCACGTCCTCGAGCACCTTGAGGTTCCGGCGGCGCGCGATCTCCGTCAACGGGTCCATATCGACGCACTGGCCATAGAGATGGACCGGAATGACGGCCTTCGTCCGGTCGGTGATCGCGTTCTCGACCTGGGAGACATCCATCAGAAAATCGTCCGCCCGCACATCGACGAAGACCGGCTTCGCGCCCAGTGCGGCGATGGCGGATACGGTGGGAACCGCGGTATTGGGGACGGTGATCACCTCGTCACCGGGACCAATGCCGAAAGCCGCCAGGCCGATCATCAGAGCGTCGGTGCCGCTATTGACCCCGACCGCCCCGGCAACCTCCAGTCTTTCCGCGATTTCGCTCTGGAAGGCCTTGCCTTCCTCGCCGAAGATGAGCCGACCTGATTGAAAGACTCGATCGCATGCGACGAGGATATCGTCGCGCAGCTCGCGATATTCGTCGAGATAGCTCCAGATCGGAATTGCAGGCGTGCTCATCTTGTTGCGTCTCCCTCTCCCTGGCTGAGCGCTGCTGCCAGACAGTCCCGGAAACGCGCATCGTACAGCAGATCATCATAAAAGCGGCTTCGATCACCAGTCACGACGGCTCGCACTGCCGCCTTCAGGAAGAGGCGAAACGCGTCGGCGGCCGGCTGTGCTTCGATTGTGGCCTGATTGGAGCGGCGCACTTGCCAGACCGGCGCGAGATCAGCAGGCAAGCTGAAGGCTCGCTCAGTCGCCAGCGCGCCACCCCTGCCGATGAGTACCAGCCGATTGTGATACTCGCTCTCGAAGCTGAAATGCCCGGTCAACCGAACCCCGCTGTCGAAACGGGCGACAAGCGAAAACCCCATGTCGATATCACGACCTCGGTCGTACGGCGCCGCGAATGCGGCCAGATCGCTCAATGGGCCGCCGCCGAACAGCCGGGCGACCGCTGCCGCATAAGGCCCCATATCCTGCAGGCATCCGCCGCCGAACTTGCCATAGTTGCGAAAGTTGTCGACCGGCATAGGCGGGATAATGAATTCCGCCTCGATCTGAGTGAGTGGCCCGTGCGCCGCCACGAAGGCAAGCATCGCTTCGATCTGCGGATGATGGGCGAAAACGGTCGCCTCGGCGAGCAGCAAGGACCGTCGTCGCGCCTCCTTCACGCACCGCTCAGCATCAACCAAGCTCAGGGTGGCAGGTTTATCGACCACGACATGCTTGCCGGCCGCAAGGCCGGCCATGATCCAGTCGGAATGTTCGGAATTGGGCAGTGAAACGTAGATCAGGTCCGCGTCGCTTTCCGCGATGGCACGCCCGTAATCCGCAAAAAAGCGCCCGGGCTTGCCCCAGTCGCCCGGGTCGGGCTTGCTGCGGCTAACAATGTCGACCCCGGCGATTTCCTCGAGCGCGGCGAGTGCCGGGAGTACCCGGCGTTGCGCGATCGAGGAGAGGCCGACGATCAGGACACGCAAGCGGCCCCGAACTCCCGCTTCGCTCATGCCGATACCCGCTGCCCATAGTTGCGGTCCATCCAGTCGCGATAGCTTCCGTCCATGATGGAGCGCCACCAGGGTTCGTTGGCAAGATACCAATCGATGGTACGGGCGAGCCCGCTCGTCATCGTTTCCGCCGGAGCAAAGCCGAGCCTGTCCGAAATGCGGGTCGCATCGATCGCATAGCGGCGATCGTGGCCAGGCCGATCGGTGACGAAGGCGATCAGGTCCCGGCTTGACCGGCCCGTGGCCGCAAGCGCCGCCGGGAAGCGTCCGGCGAGCGTTGGATTAGTGACGAACCGCCGATCGACCTCGGCGCAAAGCAGTTCCACCAGATCAATGTTTCGTTGCTCGTTGTTGCCGCCAATATTGTAACATTCGCCATCGCTGCCGCGATCGAGCGCCAGCGCGATACCGCGGCAATGATCCTCGACGAAGAGCCAGTCCCGGACGTTGGCGCCATCGCCATAGACCGGCAACGGCAGCCCCTCCAGACAGTTGATCAGCATCAGAGGCAGCAGTTTCTCGGGATACTGATACGGCCCGTAATTGTTGGAGCAGTTGGTCGTCACCACAGGCAGGCCGTAGGTGTGGTGATAGGCGCGCACGAGGTGGTCGCTCGCGGCCTTCGACGCCGAATAGGGGCTGTTTGGTGCGTAAGGCGTATCCTCACGGAAACCGGCATCTTGAGGACCGAGCGAACCATAAACCTCGTCAGTGGAGACATGGAGGAAGCGGACAGGAACGGCCGCCTCCCTCTCTTCCAGCCACACGCGCCGGGCAGCCTTCAATAGGCTATGCGTGCCGATCACATTGGTATCGATGAAGGCATCCGGGCCGGTGATCGAGCGATCGACATGGCTCTCAGCGGCGAAGTGAACAATCGCGTCGATACTGTGCCGGCGCAGCAATTCCTCGATAAGGCCGGTGTCGCCGATGCTGCCCTCGACAAAGTGAAATCCCGGCGTGTCCAGCAAATCCGCCAGGCTGGCGAGATTGCCGGCGTAGGTAAGCGCGTCGAGCACCACGATCGTCCCGGTCGGCCGGGAGGCGCGCCGATGTCGGACAAAGTTCGCGCCGATGAAACCGGCGCCCCCGGTGACTAGCAGAGAATCGAAAGCCATATTTCCTATGCGCTCAAGCGTATGGCGGGCGGGCGGGTCTGGGCAAGCTGCTGGAGCAGATATTCGCCATACGGCGTGTTGGACAGCGGAGCCGCCAATGCCCGCAATTGATCGCTGTCGATGAAGCCTTGGCGAAAGGCGATTTCCTCAGGGCAAGCAATCTTCAGGCCCTGCCGGCTCTCCACGACATGAACGAATTGAGCGGATTCAAGCAAGGATTCGTGCGTGCCCGCGTCCAGCCAGGCATATCCACGGCCGAAACGTTCCACTTCGAGAGTGCCGAGTTCCAAATAGCGCTGATTCACGTCGGTTATCTCAAGCTCACCTCGCGCCGAAGGCGTGAGCCGGGCAGCGATGTCGGAAGCCTGATGATCGTAGAAATACAATCCGGTGACTGCCCAATTCGACACGGGATCACGTGGTTTCTCCACCAGACGGACAGGCCGAAACTCCGCATCGAACTCAACGACGCCATAGCGCTCTGGATCATTGACGTAATAGGCGAAGACGAGAGCGCCGTCGGATTTCGCCGAGGCACGAAGCAGCATCTGGCTCATGCTGTCGCCATAGAAGATGTTGTCGCCGAGGATCAGTGCGCAGGACGAGCCGGCCAGAAATTCGTGGGCGATCACCAGGGCCTGCGCGATACCTGCCGGCTCAGGCTGAATTGCGTAGTCGATACGCATGCCCCATTGGCGCCCATCCCCGAGCAATCGGCGGAACAAGGGCGTGTCGTCCGGGGCAGTGATGATGATGATGTCGCGGATTCCGGCGAGCATGAGCGTCGTCAGCGGATAATAGATCATCGGCTTGTCGTAGACAGGCAGGAGCTGCTTTGAGACGACGCGCGTCAATGGGTGCAGACGGCTGCCCGTCCCTCCGGCGAGTATGATGCCTTTGCGTTGTGGAAGCGCGTCCATCAGACTTTCGATATCTTGGCTTGCTCTGCGGGCGGCGGTCTACCCGCACGGGGCGGGAGTGGCAAGGTCGGGACTAGAGCCCCGGGCCCGGCCAGGGTTCGGTGACGACCATCGCATCCGCAGCTCGCGCGCCGCGCCCCGTCCAAGCGCGAGATTCGGACCAGAATGTAATCGACTGGCGCCATGGGCTCCGAGCCGACTCCGGCGAGCGGGCCTTGTGCCACGGTCCGGAACACGATCTATCCCAGACGCCGCGCCGTGATTTGGGCGCGCTCGTTTCGGGCAATCTCACCAAGTGGATGGCCGGGATGCCGCGCGATGAACAGATCGCCGGCCTCAGCCGTGCCAGCCTGACGCGCGGCACCCAGTTCCTGCTGGATCGCGACTATGCCGACGCGCGGTCGTAGCTGATCGGCCGATCTCACGCTGCCCCCTGTCTTCATTTCCCGCGGAATGCCCGCGCCCCAGGGGCGAGAACGATCCCCGCGACCGCGGCCATGCGGAGCATGATACAGTTTGTCACAGGAAGAACTCTGCACCGTTGAGGTGCGTGTTGTTGCTTAGGATGATTTCGAGATCCGCGATACCGTCGCCATCGACATCACCCTGGATGCGAAGGTTGGCGCCTTCGACCTGATAGCGAAGCTCCCCGGGGAGGTTGTGAAACGCATTGGTGCCAATGAAAGCAAATGAGTCATCGACGGCTGTCGTCGCATTTGCATCGACGAAGCTCAAATCGAGCCAATCAGTCAAGCGTACGAAGTCAGTAACGATGTCGACTTGGGCCCCGACGCCGGCATCGCCGACCGAACGCCAATAGAAGGTATCGGCGCCGCCATTCCCCGTCAGCCGGTTCGCAGCCGCGTTGGCAACAAAAATGTCGGCACCCGAGCCGCCGATGGCGTTCTCGATCAGCGAACGAGGATCGTCATTGTACAGCAGCGCGTTCGCGACATTGCCGCGCGCAAATCGGCCATCGCCGAGATTGGCGCGTTGTTCCGACGCGATCAGAATCCATTCGCCCGGCCTCAGATCAGCAAGGATGGTGACCGAGTAGTTCGAAAAATCGTACGTATCACTCCCACCGCCGTCCCAGGTCGTCATAAAGATACGATTGGCGGCGGGAGCGCCTTGCCCAAGCCCGTTGATCGACATTTGCCCGGTCGTGGAGTCCCACGTGTAGACCGAATCTCCGGCGTTGATTCCGAAATTCGCGCCATAGATTTGCTGCAGGGCGGCGACGTCGAGCATCATCGGCGTCTGCGGATAGCCGAAATCCTCGTTGACGTAGCCGCCGATGGGCGCGCCGGGATAGCTGTGATAGGTCATGACCGTATATTCGAGAGAATCGTGATCGCGGCTGATCGCCGGGAATTCGTGCCCGTGCTTGAGGCCGAGCGCGTGGCCGGTTTCGTGAAGGATACCCATCCAGGCATAGTTCCCGCGAGCGGGGTCGTTGAAATCCTCATAGTTGAACCAGGCTTGGCCGCCCTGTCCGCCACCCGGATAGTAGGCAAAGGCGACGTCGGGGACGTCGCTCATCGCATAGCGCAGGTTGGACGGGCCGCTCAGGCTTGGAGCGACCTCCTGGAAGGTCAGCGCAGTGACGTTGGCGACCATTTGCAGGAGTTGGCTGGCCGACGTTTGTTGTGTGCTGCTGAAGGGCGAAAAGCCCAGGCTCGCCTCTTTCGTGCCCGCCGGATACTGGTCCGCCGCGGCTGGAAAGCTGTAGGTGAGGCTGATTGTCGGCCATCGCGCTCCGCTGATCAGCGCCTCGACATCCTCGCGCATGATCTGTTCAGGCGTTCCGACCGAGCCGACGCTCAGGTTGAGTTCGTAAGCGCCCGACGTCTGCCCCTGACCGGGAGGGTCTTCTGGGTCCCAGCTGGCCGGACCATAGGATTCGATCGAGAAATAGTAGGTGCCCGACGACGGCGCACGGAATGCCAGAAACGAGTCCCAGGTCTGTCCAGGATAGTCGGCAGAGGAGCCGGAATCGGCCGCGGAATCGTCGACATAGCCGATCTGATTGCCGTTCGGATCGAAAATCCGGATGACCACATCGAGATCTCCAGGCGTGCTATCCACGTCAAGGATCAGGCGCTCGCCAGCCTGCAGGCTGACGGAATAGAAATCGACATCATTGGCGGGAGATACGGACCCTCGTATGGTCACCGTCGGCAGATCGTCGTTGAATAGATTGGGATTGTCCGAGCGCATCAGGATTTCGCGGCTGATCGCCTGAGCGAGCTGATAGACCTGGTTGGACGTGGTGATTTCGTCGATCGTCGGCGTCTGCTCGAGAATGTTGGACAGATTGACGGTGATCTGGCGCGAGCCGCCCTGGCCGCTTGAATCGTAAGCCTCGACAGTTATTTGGTAGATAGGCTTGATCTCGAAATCGAGACTGAACGCCGCGCGCACCGTGCCGTTCGCATCGACGGTAAAATAATCGCGATCGGCACCACTCAGCCGATAGGAAATGCTGTCGCCATCGGCATCGACGGCCATTGTCTGATAGACGACGGCGCCGACGATATTGTTCTCTGCGATCACTACTGGCGCCGCCGATGAGGTGATAGCCACCAGGCTATTTGCCGGTCCGCCAACGATAAGGTTCGACACGTCGAGGAATCCGGGGTTGACCGACGCGAACACCGTGGCGGATGCGCTTCCGGAGCCGTCCGGATCATAGGCCAGCGTGCCGGTCGACCGGTCGTACAGAATTCGGTCATCCGCATCGATGGGGCCGGTACCGATCACCCGAAAGGCGCCTTGGCCCAAAGCGCCGGACGCGAGCGCCGCGAACGGCTGGCCCATGGCTCCGCCAAGCAGGATTCTGTCCTGAAGGAGGCGAAACTCTACGATCGTGTCGACATTGTCGGCGCCGAGGGCCGTCGTGAAGGCGAAGGTGTCACCGCCACCGCCACCGTGGAGAGCGTCGTTGCCGCCGCCGCCGTTGAGGACATTGGCCCCGGCATTGCCGAAGATCTGCTGGCCAAAGCCGTTGCCGGTCAGGTTGATCGCAGCCGTCGCCGCATAGTCGTTGACCGACAGGACCTCGACCTCGGCATTGGCGACGAGGCTATGGGTTGCGCTCACATAGATCTGGTCGAACCCCTGGCCCG